>Ga0307989_1000096_pt1 | contig 68296 bp, 64 predicted proteins | sample EllFjometagen185_FD_203164 | JGI IMG/M metagenome (GOLD analysis project Ga0307989, IMG submission 203164) | Marine microbial communities from Ellis Fjord, Antarctic Ocean - #185 | ecosystem: Environmental > Aquatic > Marine > Unclassified | place: Southern Ocean | collected 2014-10-08 | reverse complement strand
GAAGTGTTTGTTTAAGAATGTCAGCTAATTTTTCATACGGATCAGTTGGTATTGTTCACTTTCAGCTGTGGTCCAGGCTGTGGCCTGCCTGTTCCAGCGAAGATTGAGGGGTTGACTTATATAGACATATATATGTTTAAATGCTGATATTATTCCCTCGGGGCTGGAGTCTGTCAAGGGTTTGATTGAAGGTGAAATAAACTCAATGACCAAGGCACAGAGTGGGGCTTCGGGCCTTGACGGAGATCCCCAAAAAAACCAATAGTCAAACGATATTTGGTAGATATGAACAACGGATTAAATGGCTAAATATTTAGCGAACATACGAAAGGGGCTTGAATGGATTTTGCCAAGACACTGTTTTATAACGGACAGGTAATTACCATGGATGGGGTGTTGTCCATTGCGGAAGCTGTTGCTGTCAGAGGAGACCGGATTGAAGCTGTGGGGAGCATAGAACAGCTCGATGGATGGGTGGGTCCTGATACGAAAAGGGTTGATCTGGCAGGGGCGGCTCTCCTTCCCGGCTTCATCGACGCGCATGGTCATTTTTTAATCAACGGGTTGTTTCGGACCTGCCTGGTTGATTTGAACAGCCCTCCCATTGGGGAGTTGACCTCGCTTGAGGATGTACTTGGGGCTCTGAAACGCCGGGTTGAGCTCACTCCGGAGGGTGAGTCAGTGATCGGCTTCGGTTTTAACGAGTTGTTACTTGATCAGCCAGTGCTGCCGGATCGACACGTATTGGACAAGGTCAGCACCCGTCACCCAATTGTGGTACTCCATATGAGCGGCCATCTTTGCGCAACCAATACGAAGGCCATCAAACAGGCGAATATGACGTCTGCAACAGTAGATCCAGTGGGTGGGGTTATTGAAAGGGAAGCGGACGGCTATCCAAGTGGTGTGTTTGAAGAGAATGCCATGTGGGCTGTTGTTGATAAAGACAAGCTGTTTGCTTTGGAACAGTTACCGGAGAGCATGAAAAACGGGTCCATCGAGTATCTGGCCTCAGGATGTACCAGCGCCCAGGAGGGGGCTTGCCTGGATGGCTTTCTGGATGTTTTTCGGATGGGGCTGAGCGAGGGGTTGTTAAAAAACCGGGTTCAGCTGTTACCCATGCATGATACCCGCCTGGAAGCTTACCCCTCGACGGTATCAGGGACACCGCTGACGGATGACTATATGTTGACCCTTGGGGCCTGTAAGATCATCAATGATGGCAGTCCATACGGATATACAGCTTATTTCAGCAATCCCTACTATAAGCCTCATCCCACAAGACCTCAACACGGAGTTGACTATCGGGGGTATCCCTACAGGACAGCAGATGAGCTGAGGAGTCTGGTAACGGACATACACAAGAAGGGGTGGCAGATTGCCGTCCACTGCAATGGAGATGCTGCCTCCAACGATGTGATTGACGCCTATGAAGCAGCACTCAGGACCTTCCCCCGTAACGACCACCGCCATATTCTGATCCACAATCAGTTTGCGCGTGAGGATCAGATGGATCGCATCAAGCAACTCGGCCTGGTACCCTCTTTTCAGATTACCAATAATTACTATCTCGGGCATATTTATCGGGACCTGGTAGCAGGGCCTTTTCGGGCTGAGCGAGCGAACCCTGCAGGGTCTGCGTGGCGCAGGGGGATTCCGTTTACCGGTCATAATGATGCTTTTGTTACGCCGATCCGCCCCCTGTTAACCATTTATGAAGCGGTCACCCGCCTGACAGCAGCTGGTGATGTGCTTGGAGAGCACCAGAAGGTCCCTGTGTCCGAAGCGGTCCGTTCCGTGACCAGCTACGCTGCTTTTCAGGCGTTTGAAGAGAACATCAAGGGATCAATAGAACCAGGTAAGCTGGCTGATTTCGTCGTTCTGGACCGCAGTCCGTTTGCGGTTCATCCCGAAGAGATTAAAGACCTTGAGATACAGGCTACCATTGTTGGTGGAAAGGTTGTGTCGGGTGGTTTGTAAAGCGGTTGATCTCAGTATTCCCTAAATATTTTTCGGGTTCTGGTCTGGCAGTAACTCAGACGATATTCGTAAGGACGCTCCTTATAGGTATAAGACAGCATCTCGATGGATACCAGTGGTGATTCTACCTCTACCTCGAGGAATCTTGCCATATCTTCGTCAGCCGCTATCGCTCCGATCAACTCTTGATTGGAAACGGTCGAAACCGCATAGTTTTCCTCCAGGATGAGGTAGAATAGCTCTTTTTCAAACAGGTCGCGCGGGAGACGATCCAGCTCTTTGAACAGATGTTGTGGCAGATAGGAGACTGTATAGATCAGCGGCGTTGTGGCAGTCAGGAGAACACGCTTGACGCAGAAAAGAGACTGGCTGGGCTTCAGGTTGAGGTAGCGATTGATCTGTTTATCCCCTTTCACTGGCTGGATATCGATCAACTTTACATCAATTTTGGGACTTTCATCATGAAAATGGTTGAATAGTCGATAATAACGCAGTTGCTCCCTTCGCAGCGAGGTGCCCGTTACAAAAGTTCCTTTTCCCTGTTTGCGAAGCAGATAACCGTCGTTGACCAGGTTTGAAAGTGCTTTTTTGACGGTTCCGACACTGACCTGATACTCTTCCGTAAATACCCTTTCGGGCGGTATCATGCTGCCTGATTTCCACTCGCCACTTTCAATTTTGTTTTTTATTTCTACCTGCAGCTGGTAATATACGGGTGTCGGCTCATCATTTTTTCTGAATGCCATTCTGATACCTTGCTTATTTAATGGATCCGAGTTCGCATTTTAATTTCTAAACCTGAGAATAGACTGCAAAACTAGTTGTATTGTTGTATATATAAATAGACACAAGGGTAACGTCAAGGGGATAAGCTTTCTCAACAGTCACAGATTGACTTGATTAGGTCGAAGCGTTTTTCTGAATTGTAAACCGGTTTGTGCTTGTTGAGCGGCAAAGGTAAAAAAGAGGTGGGTAAGCGTTGTTGGCAGGGAAGAAAAGCCCCGGGAATCGGCTGGGTACGGGGCGCTTTCTGGTTGTTGGCCTAGCCGTCTTTTTTCATCTGCTCGATGATCTCTTCAAGTACCTGTTGCCATTTGTCTTTTGGCACACGGCAGGAACCGGCTTTTTCATGTCCACCCCCTCCGTATTTACGCATCAGTTCTCCCACATTGGTTTTGCCGGTGCGGTTACGGATACTGTGTCCGCATGAAAAGGCGACATTTTCCCTGTTTTTATCCCACTCCAGTCGGATATCAATATTCTGATCCGGGTGGCTGGCGTAGATCACGAAACGGTTGCCACAATAGACGATTTCTTCATCAAGCAGGTTGGTAACAACCACGTTGCGATGGTCTTCGCTGCATCGTCGCAGCATGTCCTTGAACAGGATCTGTTGTTCGTTATAGCGATCAACCCGCTCCTGCACATCAGGAATTTGAAGAATTTCCTCAATGGTTTTGGTTCGGCAGTAGTCAATCATGTCCAGGTAGAACTGCTTATTTGAGATGCTGTAATCATCCAGCTGCGTCAGGCCCGTACGGGGATCGATGATGAATGCCAAGATGATCCATTCCTCGGCCAGTAGAATCTCATCAAGGGTCAGGTCGGCGGTTGCAACGGTATTGACAGCTTCAAGCAGGGGCAGGAAATTTTCTCCAAATGTTTCAGCACCACCGTAGTGATCCCAGATCACCTGGGCTGAACTGGTGGAAGGACGACAATCTCCTTTGAAGTCCATTTTTTTGACATCGGGTTGCTCCTTATCAGAATGGTGAGCAAACCAAAGACCGCAACCGGGAACATAGGGAACATTAGCCAGCACGTCTTCCTCGGTTACTGCTACACTCCCTTCTTGAATTTCCCTGGGATGAACAAAAAAGTACTCATCGATAACCCCTTTCTCAGCCAGAAGTGCTGCACAAGCAAGGCCATCGAAGTCATCGCGGGTTAACAGTCTCATTAGGCTATCTCCTTTCGATTGAGTCTTATCCTCAACGTTTGGGCAGGTTACGGGTTCTGCTAAAACGATCCGGATCCGGACTCATGTAATGTTGAGTTGCTGAAAGCGTTCGTTTGGCCGGGATTTCCGGCGACAGATGCTTGCAGGTCATTTTACATATTCTGAAGTGTTTGTCCCATGGTGCTGTGGTCAGCGGTTTCTTCCCTTAACGCTGGTATCTTGGCGCTGAAGTATTTGTGCACATATCCGACTCGCCTCATGACATTCTTGGCAATCTGTTGTGCATATTGTTCCTTTTGTTCTTGAAACCGCAGTACTTTTTGGCCCAGGCCCACTAACTGGTCACCGTTTAGTTGCTGGAAATACCGGAATCGCTGGTCAAAGAACTCCATGCTGTAAGCCATGAAATGATCGCTTTTCAATGGTGTCAAATACTGTGTTTTTTCGGTTCGCTTCCAGCCGAACTGTTTTGCCAATCCCTTGATTTTTATCTCTTCTGCCAGTAGGTCGCTGTTCCCGAAATCGATCGCCAGAATAAGGTTCTGGTTCTTGGAATTATATCGTATCAGATAGTTATTGGGATTTCGGTCTTCATCACAGGCAATCCAGCGATTAATCATGTCCAACAGCAACTGCTCCTGTAGTTCGGGATAAACAGTGTAGTTTGCCCCCGAGAGCTGTTCTGTTTTCATGATCATTTTGGTAGCCCGGTACAGGATGCCGTCAATCTGGGTCAGAACAACAGGAACCGACAGGGTTTGAGTGAAAAAGTCGATGAAGTAGACGATCATTGCCATTTCGGTCATGATCTGATCGTTCCCTCGAATCACTTTTACAAGCCATTTGCTCTCTGGGTCATCCACCTCGACTGCGCCACGATAGTCCCTGATCTCGGCGAAAAACGGGATGCTCATTTTGTCGTCGACCTGAAGAAAATCATCTTTGGTAAAAAGCTCGAGCAATTCTTCAAACGTTTTATCATAACAGAGGAGTTTGACCAACTCCTCGTCGTGGACAAAACCCTTGAGATCGGTATAGTCAAAATAGCTCATTCCACCTCGCTGGTGTCGTTTACCGTCAAAGATCAATCTGGATTGATCGACGAATCAACGCTTCACAGATTCGGAAACGCTGTCTTGTTGACTGATATAGGTCCTTTAACCTCTATATCAGCCTCTCTGTACAGATAAAACTCTGTTTTTCTGGCTTAATTATACTGCAATAATCAGGATTTTCAACTCATTCTTATGCTACTGTTCATTTATTTTCGATATTGATTAGGGGCAATCAAAACAAACACTATGCTTGGTAGGGCACTAATCTTATTTGACAGTGGTGCTGAGGAGGGTGCTGGCTGAGTGGGTCCGGCGTTAAGCAGAGGGGAAGATTCGCCGGGGTTGTATCCAGTTACCCGCAAGGACCGGCAGGGATTGATTCTCCCTGCCGCAAGGGGTCTTGACGTATCGCTTTACTCTTTCATTGCCTGTTGCCACTCAAGCAGTGCCAGTTTGTATTTTCTTTCCAGTTTCAGCTTTTTATATACCCGAAAAAGGTAAGGTGTCATCTCAATCTCATCGGGGTTATTGTCCAGGTATGCCTGGTAGCTGTCCATGGCAGCTACCCACATTTGTTGCCTTTCAAAAAGGCTACCGAGCATGAAGTCGTTTTCCCCATATACACGCTTAATGTCTTCGACCTCAGCTTGGATACCGATATTTGCGGCGTTGTCAATCCAGGTCAGGGTATGGTCCTTAATTTGACCTTTGCTCCGATACGGTTGCAGCGAAGCGATGACCCGGCCGTTTTCCAGGGCGTTTATATGAAGTGGCTGGGTACCGGCAAACGGGTTGATTCGAATTCTTATAGTCATATCCGAAGTCGCTGGAACTTGCTGGGTCCGGTCACCGATTTTCAGTTCAAAGCTATATTGTTTACCGGGATTCTCCCAGACCAGGTAGGGGTAGCTGCTTGAAACCTTAATCTTTCTGGCAGTATCGATAACGGCCCTGTCCTGGTTATCCCGGCTGCGTCTGACAGTTGTGTATGTCTGTGATTTTGTGAACCGTTTCATGATCCCTGTTGCAAGTTTGCCTGAGGATTCACGAACCGACAATTTTCCTTTTCTGGTCTGCAGCCCATTCTTTGTCACTTCAAAGTGAGAAGAGGGCTCAAGCTTCAAGTTCTTGCCGCTCTTCTGGATGGTAATCTTGGCCGTACTGCTGTCACCAGTCCGAATCTGGTACCCGGCAAATAGAAACTTGCTGTGCCTGACTTTTTTCCATTTACGTCCATTCTTCGTGTACTCGACTTTTCCGTTAACCTGAAACATCACAGCTACCGGATCCTTAGATGCAGCAAGCAGAATGTTTCCCATAAAAAAGCAGAGGCTGAATACCAGTATCATCTTTTTCATTGTTTCCTCGTAGCTTGGTGTTTGACAGCGCATTTTATTTTTGGTGGTCTATACCCCTTTTTTATATCGGCCGGACACCCATCTCGGCAAGCATTTTCATCCTGACGTGAGCAACGGATCATTGGTCCATCATTCAGGTCGGGATGAAGCATTCACAAAGGCTCAAGAGGAAAAGTGGTCCGTGTTTTCAGAAGCAGGCTCTTTTCAGCTTCCCACCAAATCGTCATGGATTTAAAAACACCCCTGAAAAAGCGTGTAAAACGCTTGAAGGAGCGATTATAATCGGGAATTCAGCTGCTTTTTGAATTTTCCCATCCCTTTTCATTCCTGATTTGTCGAATAAACTGACAATTTCGTCGATATTTACGAGTAAAAACCCAAATAAAACAGTTAACTAATTACATTATACCCATATGCATTTTTCATGTCAAAAAAAAGAAAAATTTCAGAAAACGATCAAATTCCGTTACAGCAGTGTAATACCGGTTTATTACAGTTTTTTTGTCATATACGACCTGTTTGATTGAGTATCGCTGGAAGTCCGGTAAACAAGAATATACAGGTGTATATACCTTTTACACCCTTTGTTCATAAGTGATTACGAAGGTTCCCATAAATTGATTTCTGATAACAATCTGATTTATTGAGTATATTATTTATAAATTCCTGAAAAAATGTTTGACTTTTCAATTTTGACTGTATAAACGTCATATCAACCTTTCTTCACTAGCTTCAAACCAATAACGTAGCGTCAAAATCCTTTGACATTACCTACTGGAGATAAAATGAGCAAAAATTTAACAAAAGCTGAATTGATCGCTCTTGTCGCTAAAGATGCAGATTTGACGAAAGCTAAGACAGAAAAGGCAGTTAATGCCATGATGCAGCACATCAAGGAATCTCTAGCCAAAGGGAAAAATGTGACGTTGATTGGCTTTGGTACCTTCACGACGGCGAAGCGCGCCGCTCGTACAGGCCGGAATCCGCAAACCGGAAAGAAAATGAACATTCCAGCCAAAGTTGTTCCAAAATTCAGACCAGGGAAGAATCTTTCTGAAGCTGTTGCAGCAAAGAAGAAAGGAAAGAAGAAAAAGTAGTCGTCAGTTTTTTACACTCCGGGGGGATTTTGTTCCCGGAGTGCCTTCCGTTTTTCCAGAGTTGTCCTGAATATGTTTTAATTTCTGCGCCATCCTGTATCCCTCCTTTTTTTTCAATGGAAATTCAATCAATCACCGGGTATAATAGCTTTACTGAAAGGCGTGATTCGGTTGTCTATTTGCAATCGGTGGTTCTCACACCTTATTTTGGTGTGGCCGTATACGATTAACTGAAGGATCTGTTTGAAAATGATAGAGATTACACTGACCGAATCAGCCCGGCGCGAGTTGATATCGATGTCAGATAAGAATGAGGGGCTGCTGTTCCGTATCGATTTTTGTGGTATGGGCTGAAAAGGGAGTAAATTGAGAGTTGTTCTGGATGAACAGCATAAGGGTGACACTACAATAGTTGTTGATGACATCCAGTTTATTTTCAAGAGAACTGATAGGCTCTATATCCATAAAAGTACCATAGATTTTAACCCTTTGAGCCCTGACAGCGGTTTGGCTGTCATACCTTGGTTTAATGGTTTTTAACCTGTTGAAATTCCGATCGAATATTCAGCGTTTTGAGTTTTCCCTGCTGTATTAGGCAAGTATTTCTGATAGAGGTTTCTTATGCCAAAAGTGATGATTGTTGAAGATGATGACATCCTCCTGTCACTTATCAAAAACTATTTGAAGAACCTGCAGTGTGAGGTTGTGGGTGAAGCCCGCAATGGCGAAGAGGCCATTGAACTGGCGGAAACCATTGATCCAGACATTATTTTGATGGATATCTCCATGCCGGGTCAATATGACGGGATTCAAACCGCGGAGGAAATCAAGAAGGATCATGATTTTCCCATTGTTTTTATGACCTCCCATACTGATGAAGTGACCATCAGCCGGGCTACCGGGTTGTCCCCTTATGGTTATCTCTTTAAACCGATCAAGAAGATTGAATTGAAGGTTGCCATTGACATATCGCTCAGTCGAAAGGCGATTGAGGTGAAACTGCAGGAGAGTGAGGCGGCGCTGAGGTTACATCAGAACGATCTTGAAAAGATGGTAGAGGCACAAACGGAAGATTTAGTAAAGGCTAAGGAGGTGGCTGAAGAGGCAAACCAGGCAAAAAGTGAGTTTCTGACCAATATGTCTCATGAGTTAAGAACTCCCATGCACCAGATATTGAGTTTTGCCAAGTTTGGCATGTCGAAAGTTGATACGGCACCAACGGATAAGTTGTTTGATTTTTTCAGCAAGATTACTGATAGCGGGCATCGCTTGATGTCTCTGTTGAATGACCTGATGGACCTTTCCCTTTTGACTTCGGGAAAGATGCCCTACCAGATGGATAAGTACGATATAGCCTGGATCCTGAACAACACGTTGATCGATATGCAGCAGCAGTTTGATGACCATTCGATTGAACTGTTGTTTAAGAAACCCGAGGAACCTGCAGCAGTGATCTGTGATAATATTCGGATTGAGCAGGTAGTTCGGAACCTTCTGTCTAACAGCATTCAATTCACGCCTGAAGGGAAGAGTGTTGAGGTCCGTATCGAAAAAGCGGATCTGACAGAGTCGGGCCAAAGCGTTCCCGGTTTGAAGCTCTCTGTTATTGATCAGGGCGTTGGTGTTCCTGAAGATGAATTGGACACGATTTTTGAAAAGTTCAACCAAAGCAGTCGCACCAAAACAGGAGCTGGCGGAACCGGTCTTGGATTGGCAATCTGCAGCGAGATTATCAAATATCACCATGGGATCATTAGTGCTGAAAATAATCCATCAGGAGGCGCCACATTTAGTTTGATCCTTCCCCGGTTTCAAGCCTCAAAATCCCCAGCTTAAAAAAGGTGCTTGTTGGCATGTACACTTTCAGAACCGAAATGAGGGGGTACAATCGACCTTTTTTTTGTTCGGCGACATGACCCAATAAAGAGCAACCTTGACTTTTTTTCCATCTCTGTCGATCATGAATGGCAAGCCGGTTAGACCGTCACCTGCAGGATTATCTTCTTGGCACCCCTGAAACCACCAGGTTTTGGAGAACCCATTTACAGGCACCCGGGGAACTGTTTCCGGACAATACCCTTCAGCGTGATATTTTCTCGGCAGAGAATATTTTGAGACTTTTTTCAGGTTCCGAGGGATCGGATGTCGACAGCAAAAAATTAAAATGAGGTAGTATCATATGGCGCAACAAATAGCAGATCAAAGAGATGTTGAATTTGCCCTTTTTGAACAGATGGAGTTCGAAAAACTGTGTGAACACGAGAAGTTTGCCGATTTTAATAAGAAAATGATCACCATGATTATCTCCGAAGCCCGACAACTGGCAATAAAGGAGATGCTGCCAACACAAGAGGACGGTGATTCAGGCTGTGAGTTTGACAACGGCGTGGTAAAAGTCCCTGAATCATTTCACAAGGTGTATGAGCTATACAAAGAAGGTGAATGGTTAGCCATGTCCGATGATCCAGACGAATGCGGGGGTGGTGGAATGCCACATACGCTGTCACTGGTTGCGAATGAATTCTTCATTGGAGGGAACATCTCCTTTATGTTGTACAATGGCTTGACGCATGGAGCTGCCAAGCTGGTTGAGCATTTTGGAACCGAGGAGCAGAAGCGGTTGTTTCTGAAAAAAATGATGTCGGCTGAATGGGCCGGAACGATGCTACTGACTGAGCCGGAAGCTGGCTCCGATGTCGGGGCACTGACAACATCGGCAATAAAGAATGATGATGGGACATATAGTATCACAGGGAACAAAATTTTTATCTCCGGTGGTGAACATAACTTGACCGACAATATTATTCATCCGGTGCTTGCCCGTATCGAGGGAGCCCCGGAAGGCACTCGCGGGATATCGCTGTTCCTGGTTCCAAAGTACAGAGTGAATGATGATGGAAGCCTTGGCGAATTCAATGATGTGGTATGTACCGGGATCGAAGAGAAAATGGGGCTGCATGGGAATGCAACAGCATCCCTGACGCTGGGTAGCAAAGGCCAATGCGTCGGTACACTGCTGGGAACTGAAAACAAGGGAATGAGCGGCATGTTTGTGATGATGAACGAAGCCCGACAGCTGGTGGGACAGCAGGGTTTCTGTGTGGCGACCGCTTCCTACCTTCATGCCTTGAATTACGCCAGGGAGAGGGTCCAGGGTGCTGACATCAAGGCTCCCGAAGCAGGTGGTGTCCCCATTATAAATCATCCGGATGTTAAAAGGCAGCTATTGTTAATGAAGGCCTACATCGAAGGGATGCGCAGCCTGATATATTATTCCGGAACCTGTTTTGATACCATTACCGTTTCAGATAACGCAGAGGAGATCCAGCAAACTCAAAAGATCATTGAGATTCTGACACCGATTATCAAGGGGTACATTACTGACAAGGCGTGGGAAGTCTGTAGCCATGCCGTGCAGGTGTATGGTGGATATGGATACACCAAGGAGTACCCCGTTGAACAGTTGTTACGTGATGCCCGTATTCTGATGATATATGAGGGGACAAACGGTATCCAGGCTCTGGATCTGCTGAATCGTAAAATGCGTATGGATGGTGGGAAGCCGTTTATGGATTTCCTTTCACGCATTCAAAAGACGATTACTGAAGCCAAAGGTGTGGCTGGAATGGAGGCCTTCACTGAGCTACTGACTGAGGTGTTAACAGCTTTTCAGGATATGGTGGTTATTCTTGGACAGGCGGGCATGTCAGATAAAGCAATGAATGTTTTTGCCCAGGCAACCCCCTTGCTGGAAGTGACTGGTGACCTTGTTTTTGGGTGGATGCTACTCTGGCGGGCAATGGTTGCAACAAAAGCCCTTGAAAAGGGTGCGAAGAAGAAGGACATAGATTTTTACGAAGGTCAGGTAAAAACAGCTGAGTTCTTCTTTAATACGGTTCTACCTGTAGCGGTAGGAAAAATCAATGCGATCAACCGCCTGAACGGCGCTGCTATTGAGATTTCAGATGCTTCATTTGGTGGGAAATAATTACGTCTTCAATTTCTACCTGTAGTCGTCAGTGCGGTCTGAAAGGGCCGCATGACGACTTATCTCCGGTGTTCTTCTACGACTTTCATTTGTTGAATCCGAACAAATCCTCAATTGGCAAGCTGATCATGAAATAGGCCCTGCTCTCGTCAATATTGATGCAGATATCCGCCAGAACTTCGTTGATTCGGCTGACCATATCCTCTTTGACAACAACGAGAATAATTTTCTGGATGGGGCTACTGCCGGCGAAAGTATCCCTTAGACCGGCGAAAATGGGAATGTGCTGGGAAATAATATGGCCCATTCCCACTGAGTCGACAATGGTGGCCCCTGAGATGCCAATTTCCAGAAAAGCGCTCAGCAGGTCTTCGAGGTATTCAATTTTATTTAGAAAGATGAGTGCCAGCTTCATTAAACGCCCTCGCTTTAATGGAAATGTTGTGCTTCAAATTGTTTAAAGGTGTCAATTACCTCTTGGGGGGATTGACACGAGAGCAGCCCCTCATTGAAAGATGCCTGTTTCAGCAGCCTGGAAATACGCGCCAGGAACCGGAGCTGGAGGTTGACATTCTCTTTGGGGAAAAAGACCAGGAAGATCATGCGCACCGGTTGGTTGTCGATGGCGTCAAAGTCTGTTTCCCCTTTTATCAAACCGAATGAGACGGTGATATTGCGACTGCTTAGCAGTCTGGCGTGAGGAATGGCTATACCATTGCCAATACCTGTTGAGAGGATACTTTCCCGTTCCAGAAGTCCAGCTAGTGCCTCGTCCTGGTTTATCTCCGGATGTTTTTTGAATTGCAAATCTGCAAGCCTGGCAATAAGGACCTCTTTTGTTTCGGTTTCCAGGTCTAGGATGATACATTCACGGTCAAGATAATCTGTGATCAGCATGATGCTCCATCGGATAATGGGTGTCTCTCGTGTTTTGGTTCCATCGTTCCATGTTTACCGAATTCCTTACTGAAAGGAAAGTACCACTTGTATGCTACTGTCTGGCCACCTGACTTTCACCTGTTTTTTCCAACGCCAATTTAAAGGCTATGGGCCCAATCAACTGGTTCAGTGTAATGGCGGTTATCAGTATGGTTTGAATGGGTATGCCGATTTCAGGGAACCGCCTGACCACTTCGCTTAACAAACCCAGTGAAACCCCGGCTTGTGTGATGAAACCAAGCCAGGTATTTTTATAGTTCAATGGTCGATCTCCCGAAAGACGTCCACTGGTATAAGAGCCCACCATCAGCATGACAATTCGAACCGCAACGACTATCACGCCTAGAAACCATCCGGTACGCAACACATCCAGGTTGATTGATGCCCCTGTCAATGCAAAAAAGGCAATGTAGATCGGTGCGGAGACTCGGTCCATCTTCAGCAGAAAGGTTTCCCCATGCTTTGAAAAATTCTGGACAGTGAAACCTGCTGCCATGCAGATCAGAAGGGGTTCCAGGTTGATGGCAATATCGTGTGATTCATGAAGATAACCCCCTAGCAGGTGACTGAATTTAATAACCAGAAAACCGATACCGGTCAGTACGATGGGAAAGGCGACATTGATGTTTTCGATCAGAAACACAGAAGCCTTACCCAGAAAGAAACCGATGACGAAGGAGATAACGATTTCAACCATCAACCCTGCTAAAAAAGCGAGATTCAAGGCACTTTGAGAGGTGATGGCCACCTGGCAGAAGGAAATGACAACGCCAAAGAGGATGATGATCAGGACGTCCATCACGATGGTGACGCTCAGAACGGTATCGGTGTAATTTCCTTTTGATTTTGTTTCACTGATAATGGCGATGGCAGACGAGGGCGAGCGGGCGACTGCGATGACCCCGAAAATGGATGCGATAGCTGCGCGTGCAATTGGACCATGACCTGACATAAAGGGGATCCAGGTCGATAGTAGAAAAACAGTGGTTGTTACACCTGTAAAGACAACAATGGTAACCCCGGACAGTAGAAAAAGGATGTTTTTCAGCTGGTGCCGAAAACGTGTCAGTTTAAGTTCACCCCCTGCTGAAAAAGCGATAAAGGCCAGGGCCAGGGTGTTCAGGAAATTCAGCTCAGACACAGACTCAGTGCTGAAAAAGTTCAGGACATAGGGGCCCAGGACCAGACCACCTATGATAAATCCAGTGATTCTTGGGAGCCTGATTTTCTCAAGGAAAAAAGCGATACAGTAAGCGGTCAGCAGCAGGAAACCCAGGATCAATGCAGGAGAGCCCTTTTCTGCTGATGGAAACAGCCCGCTCTTAGAAACAAGGGCCATGCTTCCCAATAAAATCAGTAATACAATGAGGCGATTTCGCATGAATGTAGGCCTGTTTTCCGGGTTATAGCTTTTCTGCCCCCTTAAACTGGGCCAGAATTAATCGAGGACTCAACAATTCATTGATGATAATTGAGACAATGACAATGGTTATCAGTGGTTTGGCATATACAGGGTAGAGCATGCAAAACTCCAGTACAATGGCAACGGCCAGACCACCTTCTGAAATCAGGCCTAGTCCGAGGCTTGACGGTGCAGGAAACCGGGGTTTAAATCTCTTGATGGCCAGCCACATCCCGGCTGTTTTTCCAGTTATTCGGAACAACGGATAAAGAGCTGCCAGTAAGAGGCCTGGGCCAATTATCAGCTGCCAACTGGCGCCCAGAAAAAGCAGCAGGATAATGTAGATGGATTTCTCTGCGTGCATGACGATTTCCATGGCTCTCAGTCGATGACGGCAAAGGTTTGCAACGATGATTCCGCAAACCAGTCCTGAAACCAGGGGGGACTGACCCATGCGCATGGCCAGGCCACCGCAGAACATAATCGTCCCTATGATAAATACCAGGAACTCCTGCTGCGTAAATCGTACGCGACTCAACAAAATAAATATGATAGCCGGAACAATGCCGATGATCAATGAGAGACCGGCATTCATAAGGAAGGACTGTATCGAGAAACTTGTCCCTCTGAATCCTGCAGCTATACTCAAGGACACAACCACAAAACCCAATGCAAACAAACCGTCGACACTGGAAATATAACGCAATAGCTCCACAAGCGAACGGTTTTGAATTCGGTAGTTACGATTGACGATGGCTATAGCCGACTGGGCCGTGCAGGTACCTGTTGCTCCCAGTATTAAGGAGAGAATAAGCCGGGAGGAATCTGTCAACTCTGCAGTCCCATTCAGTACCAAATAGAAGAGGCCGGTAATAACGATGAATGTTATGGTCCCCTGCAGGGCGGACATGGAGAAATAGTAGCGAGGCAGATGTCTCATGAACCGAACTTCAAACTGTACACCGTAGAGAAACCCAATCCAGCTCAATCCAAAGATCAAAAAGGGTTGCAGCATTTCCAGGCTTGGACTATCCAGGATATTCAATCCCATGCCTCCCAGTAGAATACCGATGAATATATATTCAGATCCAGTGAACAGGATGTTTCTGAATCCCAGCGGCAATCGGCGGTCCAGGAACGTGATCTTCGATCCGGCAACCGACACAACAGCCATTATCACAATGGCAAGCAGAAGTTTCATATTAAAAATTGTGTCAATTTTTTTAAGGTAACCTGGTTGATCAATTATGATCATTAGACCCAAACTGAGCCGAACCTGTCAATTTGATTACGCAGTCTTAAACGAAATACAGGAATTGTCATCCTTTACAAACTGAGCAGAATTTCGTAACAAGTAAAGGACCCGGTGTGAATTCCCAAAAAAGGACGGAAGAATAAATGGCGAAACAACAAAAAATTCTGATCGTTGATGACGACCCGACAATCCTGAAATTCCTGACGGAAGTGCTTGACAGGGACTACGAATTAAGTGCCTTTCCGTCCGGGGAAAAAGCGCTGGAGACCATTGTTGATTTTCAGCCGGATATCGTTTTGCTGGATATCATGTTGAAGGGGATGGATGGTTACGAGATCTGCAGGAGAATTCGTGAAAATCCTGAAATACCTGATATCAAAATTATTTTTCTTTCGGCGAAGATCAGCTTAAATGAAAAACTTAAGGGATACAAGGTTGGTGGTGACGACTATATCACGAAGCCATTTGAAGTAGATGTGCTCCTGGCGAAGATCAAGGTGTTTTCAAAATTGCGGCATGAGGACCGGGGCAGGTTACTTGACGATATATTTGACGGGAAGCAACTGGAGATATTTTATAAGATTCAGCGGAAGATTAATGATGTGGCTTATATTAAATCTGACTCTCCATATTGCTATGTGATTTCAGCTGGTATAAAGAATCATCAAGACCGATTACGGGTGACGATTCAAGCGCTGGATAACTACTTCAATGGGAAAAATCTGGTAAGAGTGCATCGCTCTTATCTGGTAAATCCCAAAAAAATTATTTCAGTGAACCGCCAGAAAAACAATGAATTCAAGATCGTATTGACCGGTTCTAAGGATAATCTGATCTCGATCCCGGTTGGACGTTCCTATCACTCAAAGCTGAAAAATCTCATTCCATCAAGCCATGCGAATTAGCAGGTTTACATATCCTCCTTGAACGGTTGTTCGTGCAAATTCCTGCCGCAGGCCATACAGAATGACGCAATTCTGATACACTCAAATCCGCACTCAGGGCATGGCATTGTCATCTCTTTTTCTTCAAGCAGTTCGGACTCTTCATTGAACAGTTCCAGATAAAGTCCTTCGATCTCTTCCATGAAGATTGGATTATGTTGAATATCGTCAATGTGCTCGATGGTGCTGGAGAGCAGATCCATTTTCTGATGGGCGATATCAAGTAGTTGGGTACTGAAGTCTATAATTCTGTTTGTCATGGCAATTCACGTCAATATTGGCCTGAAAGGTTGATGGTGAATGGGCAGATTGTCTGAAACGGCGGAGACCCGATGGTTAAAGATCTTTAAGCAGCGATGTCAGTTTCTCGAATGTGACAGGTTTGGTTAAATAATTGTTCATTCCAGCGGATAGGCATTGTTCCCTGTCTCCTCTCATCGCTTTAGCTGTGAAGGCAACAATGGGGGTTTCGATCTCGCTGCCTGATTTCTGTTCCATCTGACGGATGGCTCTTGTTGCTTCAAATCCGTCCATCTCGGGCATCAGGCAATCCATAAATACCAAATCATATCTGTTTTCCCGGAAATAGTCGAGCGCCTCTTTTCCATTTGATGCAACGTCAACCTGATACCCCAGTTTTTTGAGCATACTCTCAATTACCATCTGGTTTATCTTGTCATCTTCTACAACCAGTAGTTGGTTCAGGTTGTCATTTTTTTTCAGCGCGGGAGAAATCTCCGATTTTGTTGCCATGTCTGTCAGATTATTGGATGTCGTGTTAGAGGTACCTGTTGATCTCCCCATGGTGTTGGGGGAGATGCCCAGCTGTTTTTTGAATGAGAGACTGAATGAAAAAGTGCTGCCGTTATCCGGATTGCTTTTGACCTCGACCTTTCCACCCAAAATTTCAACCATACTTTTAACGATAGTCAGGCCTAAACCTGTGCCGCCGAATTTTCGTGTTGCTGAATGATCGACCTGGCTGAACGGGAGGAAAATGGTCTGGAGTTTTTCCTCTGAAATGCCAATTCCGGTATCCGCAATTTCGATTTGGATGGTAGCGGACGTTTTATTCTCCTCAAGCAACCGGGTTGAAACGGAAATTTGTCCCTTTTCCGTAAACTTTATGGCGTTTGCCAGCAGGTTGGAAATGATTTGCCCCAATCGATTTGGGTCCCCGATCAGTTTGTCCGGTATACTGTCAGGTTGCTGCCACTTCAGGGTCAATCCTTTTGAACTGGCGGAACCTGAAAAAAGGTGGATATTAGATTCAATGGTTTCTGAAAGGCTGAAATTAAGAATCGCAATTTCGATCTTTTCCGCTTCGATCTTGGAAAGATCGAGGATTTCGTTCAAGATTTTCGTGAGGGCTTTTCCTGACTTCAAAAGAACCTCTAACTGCTCGTTCTGTTCTATTGTCAGGTCTGATCTGAGCAGTAATTGAGCAATTCCCAGGATGCCATTCATGGGGGTTCGAAGCTCGTGGCTCATGGTTGTCAAAAACTGACTTTTTGCTAGAGAGGCCGATTCGGCTGTTTCTTTGGCCAGTTGCAGTTCCTCTGTTCTTTTTTCCAGATCAGCCGTGCGCAGCTTGACCTGTTCTTCCAGATACTGTTTATAACGTCTATTTTCCTTCAGCAGCATGGACCTCTCCATCGATTTGTCAACGGCATGCTTGAGGATGGCCAGATCAGTAACCGGTTTTGTGATAAAGTCCCATGCTCCGCATCTCAGTGCTTCGATGGCATCTTGAATATTGCCTGTACCGGAAATAACGAGAATCGGCATATTCGGATTATCCTTTGAAACATGCGCCAGGACGTCAAGACCATCGACATTCGGCATCCGCAAGTCAACGAGAATGACATCCAGGCTCTCTCTTTCGTAACAAGCCAGACCTGTCTCACCATCCTCTGCTTCAAGCACGGTAAAACCATAGTCCTCCATGTAGGCACGAATGCTGGAGCGAATGATCATATCATCATCGATGATCAATAGTCGGTTACCTTCGTTGGTTGTCATGGGTACAATATTTTCAGTATTAAAGTGGCTGGTTACTCTTTTGCGGCGCGATTGTCGCGAATACAGATTTCTGCCAGTTTACTGATTTCCAGGAGAATAATCAGTTGGTCTGCCTGTTGAACAATCCCCGAGACAAACTCTTTTTTCATCCGTGACAGATTTGGCGGTGTCGGAAGAATTTCGTCTATTTCGATGTGTAGTACATCACTGATATGATCAACCACAATAGCAAGTGTATCTTTGCTCATGTGGTTGTCTCCAATGAGGTTTTTCTTTCTCAGCGGCTCCAGTTCCTTTTCATTTTTCAGAATAATCAGTCTCTGGTCTGGTGGGGATATCTTTAATTTTTGATCCAGGAATACACCGGGGTCGACAATGGTAACAATCTGTCCCCTGAGATTCATCAGGCCGAGAATAAAATCGGGAGATTTGGGGACCTTTGTCATCGCGCTTTTTTTCCCGATCTCCTTCATCAAGAGGATGTCTATCCCGAAGATCTCGTCTCCGATATGAAATGTTGCTATCTGAGGCACCTGATTGCTCCTGAAAAGGTGATTGTGCCGGTTCTATAGATATTTAGCTATGCTGTTGAGTATCTTGTGTTTATCCAGTTTGACCATCCACTCGTTAAAACCGGCATCCAATCCAGCCTGGATGGTTTCCTCATCGTCCAGGGATGTCAGTGCGATAACAGGAAGGTCCTTCCATTTATCGCTGCCTCTAATGGAAGCGATAAACTCCCAACCGTCCATGATGGGCATTTCAATATCAGAGAGAATCAGGTCAAACGGCTGTGATTTCATTGCGTCCAGCGCCAGTCTGCCGTTGGTTGCTGTTGTAACATCAAGTTCTGCTGATTCCAGGTACTCACGAATAACAGCCAGAAACATGGGAGTGTCTTCAACCAGCAAGACTTTGACATTCTTCAGCTTATGCTTTTCAATGCGCATGAAATGGAGAGAGTCCGGCTCGCCCATTTCAAGAATGGTATACAGATCCAGGAGCAGGGTTATTTTCCCGTTAATCAGGGTGGAACCGTGGATCCCTTTTTCATGGATCGAACTTTCAGAAAGATCGATTTTCATTGTTTGCGTATCCTGTACCTTATGGATGAGGATAGCCACCGGGATCCGGGTCTCTTTGGGTATAATGATGTTAAATGAGTCAGCATCGTACGACGGTTTCTGGATGGGCAGGTAATCAGCCAGCCGTAACACCCTTATCTGTTGTCCCCGGTACTCGATATACTCCTTGTCGCCCACATATTGAATCTGGTCCAGTGTGATGGTATCTACACGCTGTATCAAAGGGATGGTGATGGCAAACTGTTCGTCGGTTCCGTTGTCAAAGATCAGAATGGACTGATATTCAATCATCGATTTTGCTTCCTCTTCAGAAACAAAACTACTGACAGCTTTATCCAGGTCAGTCTTTCGCGTTCCCTGAATAAATGCATGGGTATCCAGAATCATGGCGACGGTTCCGTCCCCCAGAATCGTTGCGCCTGAAAATACCGTGACCTGACTTAGATACTCGGGCATGGGTTTAACAACGATCTCCTCTGTTCCCAGGATGGTACCTACTTGAATGCTGGTACGGTTGTTTCCGGCGGAAACCACGAGGACCCGAATGGCGTTCTGGATTGTGGATACGTCCTCTTCCTGATCAGTTGCTTCATCGCTATCCGGTTCATGGTTTTTTGCGGTTTCTATTACGGGGGGGGGTATTTCCAGTCCATCTGCCAGGGATATCAACGGCAGCAGTTCGCCGCGGATCTTTAGAACCTTCTGGTCCTGTACATAACCAATTCGTTTGGAAATCTCATCTGGTTTGATGATTACCAGCTCTTCAAGGTTAAGTTGTGGAATGGCAAATCGCTCTCCATTGCTCTCGACCACCAGACAGGAAACGATGGCCATGGTCAGGGGTAACGTCATCTTAATGGTGGTGCCCTTTCCGTAAAGGGAATGTAGCTCTACTGTTCCGCCAATACCCTCTATGTTTGAACGAACGACATCCATTCCCACACCACGACCAGAAACGGAAGAAACCTTTTCTGCCGTTGAAAATCCAGGCAGAAAAATCAGGTTTATCCGATCCTGCTGATTCAGGTGCTGAAGGTCATTCTGGGTGATCAGACCTTTTTCGAGCGCTTTTTCGGTCATGAATTCGGGATCGATGCCATTGCCGTCATCCTCGATCAGGATAATCATCTGTCCGCTTTCGTGAAACGCTTTCAAAGAGAGCGTGCCCTTTACCGGTTTGCCCCTGGCCTTTCTATCTTCCGGGAGTTCAATCCCATGATCAGCCGTATTTCGAACGATGTGGGTCAGGGGATCGGACAGCGCTTCCAATACGGTTTTATCCAGTTCAACGTCGTTGCCTTCTGTGGTCAGCTCAATCTCCTTTCCCAGTCTGGTTCCCAATTCGCGGATAAGACGCGGGAATTTGCCGAAAACAGTGGAGATGGGTTGCATCCGGGTGTTGAGTATCTCCTCCTGTAGACCGGATGTGACCATATTGAGGTTTTGCAGAATTCCCTGAAAGCCGGGGATGTCTCGACCTTCATTCTCCCCTGTCTGCAGCAGGCGATTTCGGACCAGGACCAGCTCCCCCGCCAGGGCAACCAATTTATTCAGTTTACTGACGCTGACTCGGACACTCTCTTCCGTTTTGATGGATTTGAATTCATCAGGTTTTTTAGCGGTTGTGTCTGTTTTAGGAGGAGATGGCTCAGGTGTGTCTGATGGTTTTACGTTTTCATGCTCAGTTTTTTCAGGAGCAATATCAGTCGATACAACCGGAGTTGAAATGCTTTCAGCAGTCGGATGCACGGCGGTTTTTGCATTCGGGTCATATGACCTGATCTGTTCAGACGTCACGCCAAGAGTCATCATGGCCAGATCGGGCTCCATGATAGTGGCAAAGACAAAAACGAAGGGTAAATCCGCTTCATCAGAATTGGTACTGGCTTCTGTATCCAGATAGGAGTCAATAAACCAGCCCAGCTCATCCAGTTCGTTGATTAACAGATAGGGAGTCTTGTCTCGATTGATGATGTCCCGGTTCAGGTTCATGGTAACAGCATACACATTCATTCCCTTTTTAAACGCCTTATCCAATTCCTCTGCTGGTATATGTGCTGTCAGATCACCTGCTACAACGGTTTTTGTTTCAACGGTTTCCGCGACAACGCTTTCAACCACACTTTCGGCGGTGCCTGTTTCGCCCGGGGTTTCGTCAACGCCCAGAGAGGCCAGCAGTTCCAGTTCTTTGGAAATATCCAATTGGCCGCTCTGTCCGATATCTGCCAGCATCATATTGAGTCGGTCAACTCCAAGCAGGAGGGCGTCTGTGTGTTCCTTACTGATGATGACCCGCTCGGTTCTCGCTTTGGAAATGAGGTTTTCCATGGCATGGGTCAACTGATTCATGGTGTCCAGCCCGAAAAAACCTGCACCTCCCTTGATACTGTGCACACTTCGAAAAAGGCGGTTAATGATTTCAGAGTCGGTTGGGGAAGATTCGAGCGCAAGCAGGTCGGGTTCCACTGAATCGAGATGCTCTTGCGCCTCCTCAAGAAATCCGGTTAACAGCTCTTCATCATCCAGCATGAGGCGTTCTCCAACTTTTCCAATTGTTTCCAGCAGAATTGACGGGGACTCTTGATCATATATCGGTATGGAATATCATGGCAGCTATCGGCCAAAAAACACTGTAACTTCTGTTAAAACAGAAATTTGGGATTTTTTCAATACGGGTTTAGAAACAGAATTCGTTTTTGAACGCCCAGGTATTTTTTCGGATTGAAGTTGTCATCCTTGCCATTTCAGATCATGCGTATCATTGAATCACATTCTCGAAAAAAAATCAAAATTCAAGTCAGCCTCTGATGCCATATACAACCGGCACTCCTGCCCTATGCCGGTTCCACCGTGTCTGTTTTTACTGGCACAACCTCTGCATTGTTCAAAGGAAACCCCGTCCAGGGCTGGCTGCTATTGAAACAAGTATTTATTATCAATAAGTTAGCAAATATTGGATTGGGGGTGATGACCAGACAATGACCGGAACATTTTCCGCGTCAGGATATCTGGCCGGAATCAAACAAGGCAATTTATGGAATCGATCTATACTCTTTTATCAGCGATGAAGGGACAGCAAAGGCAGATGGATACTGTTTCCAACAACCTTGCAAATGTCAATACGACTGGATACAAGGCTGATAAGGTTCTCTTCAGGGAATACTATAACCAGGTGGCAGGACAGGACCTGGAGTCTGAAGAGGAAAAATTTGCTCATGGTGAATTCATCTCTCCCATGTCAAGGGGTGGAACATCGTTTGTAATGCCGGATCATGTTTCACCCTCCATGACAAAGGGGCCGTTCAAGACAACAGAGAACCCGTTTGACCTGGCTATCCGTTCAGAAGGATTCTTTGTGGTGGAGACCCCGCATGGGACCCGCTATACACGTAACGGTCAGTTCCTGAGGGACCCCAAGGGATTTCTTATTAACAACTCCGGGGACAAGGTCCAGGGATTAAAAGGGGATATCCGGATTAACGGTGAGGAGTTTTCTGTCGGAGAGGATGGCAGCATTATGGTGGATAACCAGGCTGTCGACACGCTCAAAATTATGGGGTTTCCCGAGGAGAGCCGGCTGACAAAAATGGGAAACTCATACTGGGTTCCCGGCAGCCGCGAACAGAAGCCTTCCAAACCGGAGTTTATCAATATTGAGCAGCGGGTATTGGAAAGCTCCAATGTTGATACTGTCAAGGAGATGGTCAACATGATCAATGTGAACCGCTCCTATGAAGCATCTCAGAAACTGTTGCGATCATTGGATGATCTCGACGAACAGGTAATTTCAATCGCCAAGATATAAATAACATCATTCCAGGAGGATCTTCGTCATGATGACATCCTTGTTTACATCTGCAACCGGTATGAAGGGGCAGCAATCTCAGATCGACACGATTTCCAACAACCTGGCCAATGTGAATACCAACGGCTTTAAGAAAACCCGGAACAACTTCCAGGATCTGTTGTATTCCAACGAGATTGTTCCCGGTTCCAACACCTCATCCAATACGATTTCACCAACTGGTCTGCATAAAGGGCACGGTGTGAAATTGGCGGGAACACAAAAGGTATTTACCCAGGGTAACCTGATGCACACAGGTAACGATCTTGATATCAGTATTGACGGGGATGGTTTCTTTCAGGTGTTGAGGCCCAACGGGACAATTTCCTACTCTCGCGACGGGGCCTGGCAAAGAGATGCCGATGGCCGTATTGTGACGTCAGATGGTTATACCCTCGAGCCAGAAGTGATTATTCCGCCGGAGGCCACCAAAATCATTATTGGTCAGGATGGCCAGATCCAGGTCCTGATCGGAGATGATCCCACACCCAACAAAATAGGGAACATTCAGCTGGCAAAATTTGTCAATCCTGCCGGTCTGAATCCGATTGGTAAGAACCTGTTTCTGGCAACTTCCGCCTCCGGAGCTCCTGCAGTCAACGACCCAGGGCAGGAAGGGGTCGGTATGCTGAGCCAGGGATTCCTGGAGAAGTCCAATGTCAGTGTTGTAGATGAAATGGTGAACATGATCGTTGCCCAGAGGGCGTACGAGGTGAACTCCAAATCCATCCAGACATCTGACAACATGCTGCAAACGGCTGTTAACATCCTTAGATAAAACAGGGCGTTATGATCTCTATTAAATATCATCTCTATCTGATTCTGACTGTTTTTTTTCTGGCCAATTTTGGTACGTCCGTCAGGGCCGATATCGGAGCGATTGAAATTCGAATCCTCCCGGAAGCCATTATTTATGGTGATTACTATACGATTGGTGATATCGCCGAGATGGACGGATTTGATGTGGAAACGATTCAAGAACTGGCCAAGGTTCAGGTGGGCAAGTCACCCATTCCAGGACGTTCCCATTACATTTCCAAAGCACAGCTCCAGAATCGGATAAAAAAACGATTTTCAAAAAACAAGCTGACGCTGGTGATGCCGAAACGGGCCATGGTCAGCAGAGCCTCCATTAAAATTACGGCAAAAGAGCTGAAAAAAATTGTGATGGATGAGGTCAAAAAACGCTATCACGAGTACAAGGACGCCCGTATTCATATCAAATCCAGACTCAGGGATGTGTTCATCCCAAAGGGCAGCGCATCTTACACCATAGCCCGAATCGGTGACCCCGTGAAAATTGGAGGGAACTCGTCCTGGATGCTGAAATTAATGCTGGATGGGAAATTGGCTAAAAAGATATTGATCCGCCTGAAGGTTAGTGTTTACGACGATGTAGTTGTGGCCAAAGACAGAATTTCCAAGGGATCCAAGATTGGGGAAGCAGACTTGGCAACGATTAAAAAAGATATCTCCCAGGAACGAAAGGGGTATTCGTCTACGTCGGATATTGTGGTTGGGGAGCATGCACGGCGCGACATATATAGAAACGAAGCACTCGACCCGCGGTTGGTTGAGAAGCCGATAATTGTGGTCAAAGGGGCCCACATGAAGGTGGTTTTCAGGACCCGTAACCTGTACCTGACCAATCAGGCCAAAGCCATGAGATCAGGTAGAAAGGGCGATGTTATCCCTCTGAGAACACTTGACAGCAAGAAAACAGTTTATGCAGTCATTACCGACGCTAAAAAGGCTGAAATTTCACTTTAAAAAGGTTTTAAACAACGGAAACTCAACATGAAACAAACCCTTTCCGGAAAACTCATGAAGCAATGGCTGCTGTTAATTATTTGTTCATTGATGCTGGCCGGATGTGCTGAACAACGGGTTCGCCTGCTGAAACCGCCTGCACCGCCGGCGGCTCCAGTTGAAAAAAAACCGGAGGACTACACGGATATTCGCAACCGGAGTTTTCGGACTCGGACGCGTGTGCCCATCAAGCAGACCCGGTATGAAGGATCGCTGTGGAGGGATGAAGCATCCTGGGGAAATCTTTTTCGGGATCACCGGGCCCGGTTTCGAGGAGATCTCGTTAAAATCATCAGCCTGAATGAGGTGATTTCAATTCCCAAAAAGGAAGAAATAAAACCGGTGGCAGGTCCTGCTGCTGCAGGTGAAGGTGCAGCAGAACAGGCGAATAAGGTGTTGGACGCCGTTACCGGTAAGACGAGAGCTGAAGAGGAGCAGAACGAGGTCCTCTCTTCAATACGTTCAATATCAGCTTACGTACAAACCGTACTTCCAAATGGGAATATGGTCATCATCGGTGAAAAGGTTGACTACCGCCAGCAGAACAGTATCCGTTATGTCACAACCATCAAGGGGGTTATCAGACCATCGGATGTCAATGATGACAATGAGGTACCGGCCATTAAACTGGCTCGTTTTGAACCGAAAATCAAGCGCCAGATGCTGGCCAGGAACCTCAGGGCACTGTCTCCGGTTATTGGTAGCCAGAAAGCAGGCCTGCTGGATCGTTTGAGCCACATAGCAACACCTACTGGTTCAAAAGCGGCACCGGTTAATCAAAATTAGTGCGATTCATTGAAGCGGTTTCCGTGTTCCCGGTTGGGCTGACTGCCACCAGTTTTTCGGCCGGGAAACCTGAATTCTGATCCCTCCCAACCCCCACCAGATTTACTTTCCACGCATTTCCTCAAAAGGTACACCACGTGCATTATTAATTGCAGTCCATAGACGCAATTTTTCTATCCTAATCCAGATGCACGATTTGAGATGACAATAAATCTAATTAAATCACTAAAAATACAGGCTTTCCTACTCATCTTTCTGCTGGCCTGCCAATCCGCTTATGCTGTCAGGGTCAAGGATCTTGCCGGTATACGGGGGATGCGTGACAACCAGTTGACGGGATTTGGCATTGTAATCGGTTTAAACGGGACCGGAGATTCTTCGGATTCAATCCTGGCCAGAAAGCCGATTATCAACGCTCTTGAGCGGATGGCCATCTCGATGAGACCAGCGGATATCAAAGGACGTGCCATTGCGGGTGTCATTGTAACGGCAACCTTGCCCGCTTCTGCCAAGCAGGGACAAAAACTTGATGTCACCGTCAGTACGCTTGGAGATGCCATTTCATTGAGAGGCGGTCAACTGATCGTTACCCCGTTGCGGGCACATACCAGAGAGGTGTTTGCAGTAGCTGCCGGCCCGGTTGTTGGGATCCCTATGGGAGTTGAACTGCCCGCGGCCAGAGCAGCCATCGGTGCCCCGGACTATGCTTTTGACGCCCGTCGGAAAATCGTTCCTACGGTTGGTTATGTTGTGGGTGGTGGTCTCATAGAGCGCGAAATCGATTTTGATTTAAATTCAAGGGCACGTTTGTTTCTCAATCTGAATCAACCTGATTTTACCACCTCGTTCAGGCTGGCCAAGATCATCAACAAGAGCTTTGGTGATGGATCAGCCCGGTCCATAGACGCTGGAAGCGTTGAAATTTCGGTTCCGGCCAGTTACCTCGGGCAATCAGTTGAATTGATCTCCCGTGTTGAAAACCTGGAGATCGAACCGGACGCAGCAGCGAAAGTGGTGGTGGATGAACGGACCGGCACAGTGGTAATGGGAACCAATGTGCGGATTCTGCCCATTGCCATTTCATATGGCAATCTCAGTATTCGGATTGGACAGGAAGCTGTACCTGCACCTCAAGCAGCAGCTGCTGGAAGGCCTGCGCAAGAAGCGCCGGCCGCGGAACCAGCTGAGGAGAATCGGGTGATTCTGTTCAAGGGCGCTGTGGATATTAAAGAGGTTGTTAACGGATTGAACAAGATCGGGATTTCAAATTCCGACCTTGTGGAAGTGTTGAAAACTATTAAAACGGCAGGTGCTCTACAGGCCGAGTTGATCATTAAATAGGACGCCCCAAGGGAAACGTCAGATGGATATCAGTCGGGACATTACATTGATGAGGATGAAGCACAACCCATCCCCGGAAAAAAATATCCGGCAGTCAACTGCCAGAGCGAATGAAAAAGAGAAGTACAATCGTGACCTGAAAAAGGCAGCGGACGGTTTCGAAGAGCTGTTCGTACACAAAATGCTTCAGGTGATGCGCCAATCGGTTCAGAAAACCAACCTGATGGATGGTGGCCGAGGCGAGGAGATTTTTCAGGATATGCTGGACGAGAATTATGCAAAGATCATCACTAAAAGCAAGGCATTTGGCCTTAGCCGGGTGTTGTATGAGCAGAACAAAAAATAGACCATTTTCAGATTAAAGTTATCGGGTGAGATACCGATAGAGAACTAAGGAAAATTTTCATGACTCGATAATAACTTAATCTATTGGAGGTAAATATGAAAATTGATGGACAACAGCCGAAGGTTCCCGTTCATGATAAGAATGTCCATAAGGACAAGACAGCGATTTCGGTTGAGAATAAAAAGTCCACCAGCCTGGAAAAAGCAGACACGAAGCAATTCTCAGTCAGCAAGATCCGGGAAAAGATCAATGCCGAGCCCGACGTCAATATGGAGCGGGTCAAGTCGCTGAAAGCAAAGATCAAAAATGGTGAATACCAGGTGGATACGAAGAAACTGGCTGATAACCTGTTGAAGGATTCACTGCTGGAAGATTTGTAATTAACACACACTTGAGAAAGTGACCATGCAGCTAGAAAGATTGATTCAGAACCTTAATTCCCAGGTTGAAATGCACCAGGTTCTCCTGGATACGTTGAACCAGGAAAAAGAAATTCCAGCTTCATGCAGCTTGATGGAGCTGAAAGAGGTTCATGGCGTTCGTGATTTTGCCACCCAGCAGATACTCGATCTGGAATCGACCCGTATTCGTATTATGGCCGATTATACGACGGAGAACAGTATTGAAACGGAGATATCACTGAAAGAACTGATTCATCAATGTGATTCCCCGGTCAGGGAGCAGCTGAATGAGCTTCGCTATCAACTGAATCAACTGGTATTGAGAATTCAATCAGTGGGCAGGCAGAACGCCGAGAAGGCCGTGTCAAGAATCGCCTGTTTCAGGGAGATTCAGGCCTCAGTACATAAGTCGTTCAAACGACACGCCATTTATTCGGTAACCGGACGTATGACACAACCCAGAGGGGCGTGCATGGTCCAGAAGTCCATTTAAGTAAGGTATTGTAAGTAGAACACTGAGAGTTTATGTCACTTTACGGAAGCTTTGAAATAGGGAAAAAAGCGCTCACTGCCTCCCAGATGGGGCAGTCGACGACGGGGCATAATATTGCCAACGTCGACACGGAAGGGTTTTCCCGCCAGGAACTTCTCCAGGCAGCTTCCAAACCCGGATCTAACGGAAAAGGCACCGGTGTGGACGTAACAGGCGTTCAGCGCAAGCATGATCGTTTCACCAAGCAAAAAGTGGTGGACGAACAGATGCACGTTGGTACCTGGGAGACAAGGGATAAAATACTCACCGAAGCAGAGGTGATTTTTACCGATCTCGAAGGAACCCGCCTCCGTGGCGCGTTGGACGAATTCTGGGGCGCCTGGAATTCCGTTTCAACGGAGCCGGAAAGTGTGACCATGCGTAAGGCGTTGCTCTCAAAATCCCAGGATCTTGCTCAGAATTTCAGGGACTTTGACAAGCGGCTGTCTGATTTTAATGGAAGTTTGAACGGGCGTATCGAAGCAGAACTGCACAAGATCAACGAGATCACCCGTGAGATCGGTATGATGAACAAGCAGGTTGAACAGCTGGAAAAGAGGGCGCTTCCAGCAAACGATGCCCGGGATCGTCGGGAATTACTTCTTCAAAAGCTTTCTAAATTGGTGGAGATACGATCCTTTGAAAGTAAACGGGGAACGCTGGAGGTACAAATTGCCAATGGTCAGAACCTGGTTCACGGACGGAACAACTATGAACTCAAGCCCGTGAAGAGTGTGGAGGCAAAAGGGGATGTCCGGATTGAGCTTGAGAGCTCTGCCGCGATTAAAGCGGATGTGACGGATGTGATCAAGTATGGTGTACTCGCGGAATTGATCTCGCAGAGGGACGGCAATATGAAACAGTACCGGGATGACCTGAACCTGATGGTTAATGAGTTGGCCTTCCAGATTAACAAACTGCATGCAGACGGAACGGGAATCAATGGTGCCAGGTATTCAGAAACCAGTTCAAAGATCTTGAAGGCGGACGAAATCAAAAATCCAATTCCGTTTCTCCAGAGTGGCTCTTTTGAAATCAAATTGCTTGATGACAACAAGGAGATCGAAGAGGTTTTTACGGTCAATCTGCAGGCAGGTGTCGATACCATCGAAACCGTCATTGACAAAATAAACCGGGAAGCGGGTGCTTATCAAGAGATTGAGGTGGACGGGCAGGTCAGGGAGGTTCTCAGAGAGATCACCCCTTTCAAAGCGGAACTGAATGCGGACGGTTCCATCAAGTTCAGTGCGGGCATGGGAAAACAGTTTATATACGGAGAGGATACCACAAATTTTAAGCCCTTGATGGGCCTGAACTGCTTTTTCAACCTGTCGAATGGTGCCCGTGACATAGAGGTGAACCAGGAGCTGGTGGAGGATGAGATGAAGATTGCCGCCGGTGCAGATATGATCGAAGGTGATAACCGAATTGCCCTGGCCATTGCCGAGTTGCAGACCACATCGACTATGAATGACGAAACGGTGTCCTTTGATGAGTTTTACAATGCCCAGATTACGGATATAGGCCTGAAGGTTTCAGGTGCCCAGAAAGGCCTGCGCAGTCATTCACAAATGCTGGAACAGTATGAAGCGCTGAGAGATTCTGTCTCCTCGGTCAATCTGGATGAAGAGATGACGAAGATGGTTAAGTACCAGCGGGCTTATGAATCGTCAGCCAAGTTTCTCAGCACCGTTGACCAAATGACCCAGACTGTTATTAACATGTAGATTTTTAACCCGTTTAGAAGACATTGAGCCATGCGCGTTACCGAAGTGACAAAACACACGACAGTGCAGAATAACCTGAGTAAGACCGCAGAGGTTCTTCAGGATACGCTGATTGGTGTTTCTAACGGTAAAATTCTGAACAAGCCATCGGATGACCCGGTGGGGGCTGCCAAAGTGCAGGACTTTCATACCTCCATTAATCATTCGAAAACGCTGGAGAAAAATATCGGCGCGGATAAGGTCTGGCTCAACAGCAGTGAAGCGACGATCAAGCAGATCACCGACACTCTGATGCACGTCAAGGACCTGGCACTGCAAGGGGCAAATGGTGGGGCAACCGTTGAATACCGAGAGAGTCTGGCCGGGGAGATTGGGTTGATTACCAAGGACCTGATTGACCTCGGAAACAAACGTGAAGGGAAACTCTATATATTTGCCGGAACCAAAACCTTTACCAAGCCGCTGGAGGTTAACCCCGAAATCGTAGAAGCAGACGTGACATTTCGCGGTACACGGATCAAAAGTGGTGAGAAGGTGATTCCTTTAGATCAGGACAAGCCGATAAAGGGCTTGTTGCCCGGTTCATTCACCATCATGTTTGAGGATCAGGTGAAGCCCGGAGAGGTGCCTGAAGAGGCAGCCCCGGTTGAAGAAACAGAGGAGGGTCTGCCCAAACCGAATCAGATAACGGTTGTTCTGAACGGGACCGAATCACTGAAAGAAATCGTCAGCAAGATCAACAAGGCAGCCATTGCAGAGCGGGAGTATATGCAGGATCCTCACTCCCCGACCGGCTATGAGGCAAAGGTGTATGCTGAGATCGGTCGCAATAACGCAACCTATCTGGATCCGGGGGCTGGTATCAATGTAAACTTCGGGCCGGACACAACCGGTTTTTTTGAGAAGATGAAATTTGGTGTCATAGCCAATGCGAAAGGGCAGCCAGTAGCGGTGGATGCAGAAGAAGATGAGTCAGCAGTGCTTGCAGATGAGGCAATCAACCACGAGGCGTTTAAAGCGAATTTCAATGGCTACTCCAAGCAGAAGTACCAGATCCGGATTTCAAAGGGCGGGACATACGGGGTAGCCCATTACAACATGAGTGACGACGGTGGTGAAACCTGGTCAAAGGCTTTGCTGCTGCAGAGGGTGAACGAGATTTTCAACCCGGAGGGAAAAGCCAGCAACAAGGTTAAACTACAGTTTGGTGTTGAGGGCGAACCTTACTTCAGAGAGGGGTTGGAGTTTCAGTTTGAGGGCAACGAATTTGTTGAATACCACGGTAACGATCAAATTAAAAAGGTTCTTGTCGATAATGGTATCAAAGTTGCTTTAAACATTAATGCCAATGAGATTTTCTTCGAAGAACCGGATCACCCGGAGACAGTAAACACCTTCGATATGATGAATCGGTTGAAGGACGCGTTGGCAGACGATGACGCAATGGCGGTACAGAAAAGTCTCCGTGAATTGGACACCGCCATGAATCAGGTTCTTGATAAAAGAAGCCAGATCGGATCAACTTTCAAGGAGCTGGAATCCAGCGAGGAGCGACTCGAAAACAATATCGATTTCAAGTCGGAAGAGGTATCAAAGCTCCAGGACATGGACCTGGCAAAGGGTGCGGTTGACCTGAGCAATGCGGAATTGAAACACAAGGTGGCCCTGGATTCAGCTGCAAGGCTTATTCAGCCCACATTGATTAACTTTTTGAAATAGCTTTACCCATTTAACCAGACAACAGGAGAGAGTGATGACGGATCCAGGTGTTCGGTTGAATGGCGTCACCCGGGGCTTCCGATTGATGGAACCCCCGATATCGTAAGTTCTTTCTTCGCCATGGAGGGTGAAAATGCTTATCTTAACAAGGAAGTTAGGGGAAAGTATCACGATTGGGGATGATATTAAGATCCAAGTACTGGAGATTAAAGGCAAGCAGGTGAGGCTGGGAATCCAAGCCCCAAAGAAGTACAGCATTCACCGTGAAGAGATTTACCAAAGGATTCAAGAAGAAAACAAACTTGCCGCGCAACAGAGTCCATTGAGCTTGAAAAGCCTGACGGACATTTGGAAACGCAAGAAGTAGCGTCCCTTGTTTTGTATCGTGCTATTTTATACAAATGGGCCTCTGGCCCAAACATTTCCCGGTTGACGGGATCACTTCAGAGAGAGGCATAGAATGAAGTTTGACACTACTCGGTTTAGTCAGATTGATGTGAAACCCGAGGATATCTTGATTTTCCCGGACGGACCCCTGGGATTTCCTGACTGCACAAGATTCACGTTCATCGATGAAGAGAGAGCTGCGCCGTTTCGCATGCTGCAATCGCTTGACAACCCAGCGCTTGCGTTTGTCGTTGTGGATCCGCTGATGGCAAGACCGGATTTTCAGTTTGACGTGACAGTTGATGACTTGAAGCTCATCAAGGCTGACAACACAGACAAGCTGCTTGTCTACGCGATTGTAACCATGAATCGGAATATCCATGAGGTGACGATTAACCTCCAGGGACCGCTGGTCATCAATCCATCTCAGAAATTGGGACACCAGTTCGTGCTGATCGATACAGATTACACGACCCGTGAAAAACTGCTTCAGAACATTGACGAAACAGTTGAAATTGAAAGCAGTGGAAATGAAAAGCAGGAAGTACGTCAGAAACAGGCTGTTTAAGAGGTGAGAGCCCAAATGGATCATTCGGTTCCTGCCTGACTACAAATAGTGCAGGGGACCTTTGACATTTTCGGTAACCTTGGCTGACAGCCCTGGCTGATACTTATTAAGCGGTTTGGACTACAACTGGTAGGATAGATGAAACAGAATGAAAAGCGACCGGCAATTCTCAAGATTCAGATAGCTCTGGATCGATTGCCGGTGAAGCCGTTTGTCGTTCACAGATCTTGTCCTGGCCGAAACTGCGATTACCACATGAAAAACAATCTTCACCCATATGCCTCTTTACGCTTGAAATCCGGTGCAACCAGGCCAAATCCTGCAGTTGGAAACCCCTAATACCATCTGAACAGGATCGACCAAAAAGACTGGTTCTGCCCTGATCGAGGAAGAACAGGGCGAGTACCGGATTCAATCGCCGTCTTTACCCCTTGCGCGACAACAACAATTCCCCAATCTGAATAGCATTCAGCGCAGCTCCTTTGTATAGCTGATCTGCTACGACCCAGAACGCGATTCCGTTTTCCACTGAAATGTCTTCTCTAATTCTGCCCACCCATGTTTCAAAGGATTCGGAAATCTCATGAGGAGTTGGATAACCTCCCGGTTCTCGGAGGTCCTTAACCCTCACCCCGGGAGCTTTCTGGAGCAGTTCTGTAGCTGCTTCTGCAGTGAGTTTTTTTTCAGTTTCCACGTTAACTGCTTCTGAATGGGCGCGAAAGACCGGTACCCGGACGCAGGTTGCGGAAACCATCATTTCCGGCGCTGACATGATCTTCCGGGTCTCATTCACCATTTTCATCTCCTCCTTGGTGTATCCATTGTCATTGAATACATCAACATGAGGAATGACGTTGAAAGCGATCTGGACCGGGTAGACCGAATTCGTCAGGGGTTTTCCAGCGGCATAGTCGGCCACCTGATTCTCCAGCTCTGTCATACCGGCAGCTCCAGATCCTGAGACTGACTGATAGGTGGAAACCACAACCCGTTTGATGACGGCTGCGTCATGCAGGGGTTTGAGTGCCACCACCATTTGTATCGTGGTACAATTGGGGTTGGCGATAATTCCCTGGTGATCAAAAGCCGCTTCTGGGTTGACTTCAGGAACCACTAACGGGACCCCGTCATCCATGCGAAAAGCGCTGGAGTTGTCTATGACGACTGCTCCTGCCTTGACAGCAGCAGGGCAGAACTCGAGGCTTCTGGAGGCACCGGCAGAAAAATAGGCGATATCGATCTCTTCAAACGCATCCGGCGTCATCTCCACAACGGTAATCATCTCTCCCTTAAAAGGGAGTTTTTTCCCCACAGACCTTTTAGACGCTAACAGTCGTAGTTCAGTCAGGGGAAAATTCCTCTGTTCCAATAGTTTAATCAGCTCTGTGCCAACAGCTCCTGTGGCGCCGGCAATCGCTACTTTCAGTCCCATTTTGATATTATCCGATAAAAAGTGTTTCGATTTTCCCTGTTCAAACAAACAGAAAGGGAACCTGCCTTGCTGGATTAAAAGGGGTTAACAGACCCATTAAGTTTCCAGCATGGTCGCCAGATAGCTATCTGCTTACAGATTGAATTCGGGTGGTACAATATTCAGGATATAGTCCCTGTATATTTTCGGCAACAGGGTTTGGATAATTTTCTGACCGGAAATAGAGCATTCGGCAATGGTTTTGTCCAGCAGTTCCAGTGACAGGGAAGCCAGGGCCGGCTGAGAAATGGCTGCATAGCTGATGTGCCAAGGCTCAGGACAGATACCGTTCTGGTAACGGGCATAGGGCCTGAAAAAACCGAATCGTTCCATGTTGCGGTCCAGCCAGCGATGCAGCTTATGGAAAACGCCACCCTCTTCTGTTTCTTGAGGAAGTAGTTGTACCTGGTAGCCATCTGGAAGGGCCGCGGTATCGATAACGTCGATTTCAGTTCCCCAGTGATGGCGGCTTCCTCCTGGCAGTGCCGACCAGTTGAGAATGTGTTTCACAAGGCTTTCAGGGGACATGGTGCTGATGTCCAACTCTTGACCATCAATGGCGTATAGCGGCCTTTTTCCGGTGTATTTCAGGTTCCAGATCTTCAATTGGGTCTTAAAATCCCGAAAGGCACTGAATGGGTGCAGCTCAATGCCCTCGTCTGCTGCGGACTGCTTCATCTTTAGAAAAGCGGCTGCTGCTTCTTCGTGGGCGGCAAACCGAGGGTTTTCAAATTGCCGGATGTGAGAACGGGTTTTCCCCGTCAGCTCTTGTTCATTCATGTTCCGATATCCGTTTCATCGAAATATAGCGGTTTTTTCCTGCCGGTTGGCCGTTGTAGCTGGAACAAGGGGGCATTAATCTTCGCGCAGGTATCGTGAGAGCCCCAGGAGCCAGCGCGTAATTGACAGGTAATAGCGGATCAATGCGGATGAAATAAACAACCAGGCGACACAGATATGGGTCAGGCTGATTTCCACCCGGAACCGCTGAATTGATTGCCACCCGAAGATCTCCAGGCTGTATTGCATCAGACCACTGAGGCAGACCAGAAAAAGCAGGAGATAAAATACGGCATAAACCAGACGTGTCATTCTGGTTCTCTCCGTCCTTCCTTCGTATGGCTGCAAAGATAAATCAGAGGATTCCTCACGGCTGGAGAGCAGTTGGAAAAAAAAGTCGTAGACAAAAAGCAGCCATATCAGGCTCAGCAACCACCCGAAAAAGATGTGGACTGAGGTCAACTCGATCATTGAAAAATAGGACAGTAAAACAGCATGTGTTCTGCCATAAGCACTTCCCAGCATTATCAGGACGAGCAGTGGCAAAATCCACCCACGAACCCGTTTGATGATGGAGCTGTATGCTGTCAGTACACTATCTTGTATCATGGTGTCCTTGCGCTTTTACCGGGTTCCGTCCTGAATCTGTGCATGGTAGGAATGGATAATCCGGCTGATCTGTCTGGTGGATAGCACCTGTTTTTCGAGTGAGGCGTTCAGTTCACTTTCAATGATTCCACGTTTGCCGTTTGTGTCACTAGTTGAGAAATTCCAATTGGTGGAAGAGACGATTCGATATTGGGTGATACGATTATCGTTTATGAATACCTGGTGCAGCAATGCGCCGCCCGGAGACTCTACCAGACCGGTCCCAGTTCCGGAAGCCGAGAAATCAAAAGCGGTTTGCCTGTTCAGTGGCTGATTGCGCTCGAAATCCAACAGTATTTCCAGGGTGGATTTAATAAACAGACGTCCCTCAAAAACCTCAGCAAGCAAACGGCTGGCAGAACAGTTAGGTGACGACTCAGACAGGCCAAGGTCGTCAATCATTCTGCCGACCAGATCACTGATCTCGAGGTTACTGCCGCCGAAATGGGTAACCATCATTCTGGCAAGAGCCCCTGTCAACATAGGCTCAGCGTCATATCGGGCTCCCCGAATCCAGGTGCGGGCGCCTTCTTTAGAATAGTCCACATTGTTCTGATTTTGACTGTTCTGACGGCCCGGGGGAAGGAAAAATGTGTGATTCAATGATTCTGTTATCAGCAATTCGTTAATGGGCTCCAGTTTATTGTCTATTAAAACCCCATTGGAATAAAACCGTTCGGCATCCTCCTTTTTTCCTGACGACAATGATCCAAAGCTGATCAGGTTGACTTTTTTAACGGGCACCACAACTGTCTCCGGCAGATCCTGGACAAAGGATTTGACATCTGATGGCCAGGTCTCTTCAATAAAGGGCTTAGTCTGCTGCAGGTTCCTGATGATTTTCATCAACAGGGCACGGTCAACGCTGAAATTCGTGACGCCACCCGGAATAAGATTCATGGCGACAGGAAATTTGCCGGCGAGAAGCGCAATGCTCTGCTGGATAAAGTCAAGCGCTCGGGCTGCTTCAGGAATATGCTCCAGGATAGTCGACCCCACCTCTTTGGAGAGGTCCCCTTCGCCCTTTTCATTCGGGTGAAAATCGTATCGTTGAAAATAGCTCAGATTGCCTGAAACGGAAATATGATCCTGATTCAGGTAGTCAGGCAGCAATTCCCAATAAAAATGCAGAATGTGCGCTCGCAGGGTGGAAAGTTGCAGTAATATTTGGCGTATCTGCAACGCCGCCGGTGTGGGGTCCAGTTGAAGATAGTTTTCAAGTGCTGAGACGGAAGCGAGCGCATGTGCCATGCCGGCGCTTTCAGAAAGCATCTGAGTTGACTGCACCGCCTCCAGAGGATATTTTCCGACAAGACTTTGTTCCAGGTGCCGTGAGCGACCGCTCTCCAGAAACAACGATTTGTCCAGGCCAAACCCATGTTGAACAACCTTCAGCACTCCCTCAATTCTTGGTACGCGTTCAATAATGGTCCGGTTCATTCGTCTTCATCCTCCAGAGTTGGCATTCGTTGACCCTTGATGGGTGACGAGGCCCTCTTCGATATAGCGTGTGTGGCAATGGCTGCTGCCGCGACAACCGCTGTTCCTTGTGTAATAGTTTCAAGATGCCTGACAAAAAACGAGTTGATGGACGCATCACGGCTCGAAAGCTGCCCATACATACCCAATCCGCCATGGACCGGGTATGCCGGTTCAGAGCAACCGGTACAGGGACTTCCCGCCGCTACGCACCAGCTTGATGTTCCGTTCCATTTCTCAATCGGACAGGTGTTCTTCGTCATAGGACCCTTACAACCCAGCAAGTATAAACACCCCTCTTTTTCACCATGGTACCGAACGAAACGTCCGGCCTCAAAATCGCTTCGGTATTCACACCGCTCGCAGATGTTATCTGTAAAGAACAGGGCCGGTCGGCGGAAAATATCAAGTTCAGGCAGACCATATAAAACCAGGTGATTTAAAACGCCCAGCAGGTGCCTGGGATGCGCTGGAGCCCCTGGTAATTTGAGATATGGTGTCTCCACATGATAAAGCAGATTCCTTTCGGTATCCATGAAGCCTTCGGGTACATGTTTCCCATAAGCCGCATCATTTCCCAGTAGGATGACAACCCTGGAAACGACAATAAGGTCTTTAATCAGGTCGTTTACGATATCATCCGGGTCATCGGTGAACAGTCCCTCCAGGATCAGGATGTGAGATGAGGCAACCTCGGAATCATCCGATTGCAAAAAATCTCTATTGATATCAGATGCGGGCATTATCCTGAAAAAACGATCCATAAATCCGGGGAATTCAGGAAAATTCCAGATGCCGGCGCTATGGATGCCCGAGGTTTGACCCTTCAGCCAGATAATAGGAGGTCTGGTATCCAATTCTGCTGCCATCAGATTCTGCGCGAGTCCTTTCATCAGTATCGGAATACTGATGCTGCCTGCAGCCAGGCATTTGACAAATTTTCGCCTTGTCAGGTGATTAAAAAATGTGTCCATGAATGTTACTGCCCTTTTTATTTTTATAAAACCACTTGAGCCTTTTCCGTTACCCGGTCGGTTGGAACAACCAAAATACCCCGGTGGTGTTCCCGATAACCTAACGGTTTAAATTAAATCTGACCATATGTAACTTGTCTTCAATATGGATCAAATCACTATTTTTCATGACCCCATATCACGGGTAAAGCTGAGCACGTTTAAATTGTCATACAGGATTCGTTTTGATACAGTTGGCTTGAGAAAACTGTTAAAGACTACTAAGCAAAATGGCCTGACCTGTATAATTCAGGTAAGGCAAAAACTGACATCCTCACAATAAAATCAAAGATTGGGATCGGAACGATAGGGTGATCCTTTAGCCAGGTAAGGGTGATTGATGATAGCAAAAACAGATTCCCACATAAAACATTTTCTTCGCACGGTGATCCCTGCCTTGGTCGTAACATTCCTCTTCTACCCCATCTGCATTTCGACTGTCTTTGGCGATGAGCCTCAGCATCTGAGGCAGAGTATCAGAGCTCTGGGGATGGGGAATGCGTTTGTTGCGGCAGCAAATGATGAAAATGCGCTGTATTACAATCCCGCAGGACTGCATGCCATTCAGCAGCATATTATTGAAATACTCACAGTGAATGCCACTATAAACCAGAATCTGCTTGATGTAGGCGAAGAGGAAAGCGGTGATCAGGCTGCTGCCATCGGAAGTCTGGTCGGGAACAAACTCTATCTGGAGTTAAATCTCGGATTGCTGAGTATCAGCGGTCCTGGATGGGGGTATTCCGTTTTTGGTAATGCTGTCTTTGACGCCAAGGTCAGAAATCCATCAGTTCCCTATCTTCAACTGAAAAGCTACATACAATATGGGGCCATTGCCGGGATGTCGTTTTCTTTTTTAGATGAGAGACTGATCACAGGTATCAGCTACAAAGTGATCAATCGTAATGGTGTGGGTAAAGACATCCATATTGTTGATTTTCTGGACGACAACTTTTCAGATGAACTGGAAGACGATTTTTCCACGGAGGTGGGTAGCTCACCTGATCTTGGTGTGACATACAAATTTGACGCGTTCTACAATTGGGAGCCAAAAGTGTCCATGGTCCTTAGAAACATTGGGGGGATGGATTTCGGAACGTCAGGTGAGATTCCCATGACGATTGATCTGGGATTCGCCAGCGAATCGGAACTGGCTGGGTTTGACATCATCCTGGCGTTGGATATGGTTGATTTGACGCATAAAGCGACTGAATACAAGAGTTTTAAGCGAAACTTGAAAATGGGGATGGAGATTGGCATGTGGAAGCGTACAAATTCCCACCATATGCTTTCATTTAGAGTCGGAAGAAACGGAACCTATAGTGCCTGGGGCTTTTCCTTCAATGTCCCCTATATTCCGATGAAAATTGATTATGCCAAATGGTCTGAAGAGATTGGAAATGTGGGCGGTGACATTGAAGATGAGCGGCAGGCAGTTCAGATCTCTTTTAATTTTTAATGTGATGACGGTATGCAAATGAAGGTTTTATCAATATTTTTGTTTGTCCTGGGGTTGATTCTCCAAACCGGTTGCACCAGCCAGGCCAGAAAAACCCACCTGGTCTTTGAAAAACAATATGTGAATTACAATGAGTTGCATGCCGCTCTTGAGGCACTAAAACCGGTGGGTCATGAGGGGGCAACACATCACCAGTATAAAGCGGCTAAAGCGCTGAGGCATATAGCCCGGCATATGGAAGATCCAGCGAAAAGAGAAATGGCCGCCCGGGCCCTGGTTTTCCTATCGGTTTTTAATGATGACCGCAATGTCGAAAAAAGCAGCCTCTCGAGAATGGATGCCATCCTGGAGGATGAGAATGAGGAGATGGCAATCAAGGTGGCTGTTATTGATGAACTGGAGAACATTATTACGGCAAAATCGGGCTACACTGCTGAGAACAAGAACTACCTGACGGGAAAAGAGACATCCGATTTCATCTTTCCGGAGGTGGATGCCAGGGAGGACGCCCTGGAATATTTAATGGATCAGTTCGAATCATTACCAGAATACCTGCAAACCATTTCCATAAAGGCTTTTAGCCGGATTCTGGATAACCCGGTAACCTGTTACCAGGTATATAACGGGCGCTGTAGTGATGATGATGCTGACGATCAGGAAGAGTGGAAAGAGGAGCTCAAAGAGCAGGTGGGAGAATGGCTTGAAGATCGGATATTGTCGCCAATGATTAAATTCTCTCTGGTCAGACTGATTGAAACATCGGCTGCATCTGCAGAAGACAAAGAGAGAAACAAATCAATATCGCTGATGCAGGAATGGATAGAGGAGGATGATATCCCGAAACAAACAAGGGATGTTATCCAGATTGCATTGAATAAACTGGAGGGCCGATACCCGGATCTGGTGGATCAGGGCTCTGAGACCGAAGATCCACAAAATGCAAGCTACAGACGTGATGAGGAGTATCGAAACCTGGAAATGGTTGACAACGTCTATTTCTGGTACGCAAATTCGGAGATGATACTGGAAAAACAACTGTTTTCAGAAAATGCAGGGGAGGGGGACAGCGAGTTTATGCAGGTCCCTTCCGAATGGCCTCTGTTCGACGGATACAGTAGCGAAAGATCGTCAAAAGTGCTGAGAGAAATTATCTATCATACAAGCACTGACGCATTATCCCGGGGATTTTTACTCTCGTCTGAAGACAGCCAGGTTGATGCACTTGCACAGAACCTGGTTTCAGCCGCCAGAGAATCAGTCTGGGCGCTGGACAGGACACTGACAGTGGCAGCCAGAATGTATCCGAGCCTCTTGAAGAATCAGGCAGACGTCCAGTATCTGGTCGATCTCATCATGGAGCGTATAGGCTCCACTTCAAGAGTTCATGAAAAGCGACTTTACTACATGTTTCTCGTTGAAGGGATGCCCTATTTTCAGCCGCTCATTGAACATGCGGTCTGCTCTTCTTTAAAAGGGGCCGATCTGTTAACCCGACATTTGGTCAAAGTGAAAGTCGCGAGTCTGCCAGCACCCTTGGAACCATTGACTTTTTCAAAATACGTGGGGATGGGGGCTGCTGCTGTTAGCGGGAAGAACACGTCGGATGAGGATGACCTCCCTTATATCCAGAACTTTTGTGATGAGAATATAACCAGCTTGAAACCGAAAAACCCGGTACTGTCAATTGTACGAAAACCAGGAATTAATGGAGGCGACAACTCCTCCTTTGATCAGTCACCGCAGAATTGAAAATGATTACGGTGAAACACCGCTGGATTAACTGATTATTGAAAAATCAATCAACTATTTTTGCCATGAGATTACTAACAACTGCTTACCATTCAGGTCATAAGAAAAGACGATTCAGGTCTTTAATTTTTCTGGCAATGGGTGCTGTTCTGTTCCTTCTGTCAGGATGTGCCGAGGAATCCGTTGATGAGGCAGCAGATTGTCAAACCCAGCTTGATAACCGTGAATTCCAGGCTGTGGCAGATAATGCCGCCTGCAGCAACTACGAACGTGGGAGCGCGGAATTAAGCCTGGCCGGTTTTCTGTTTGAAAACTTCCTGAAGGAAGACGCCGACAGTAATTTTCCAAGGGCTCTGAACCTGACACCAACTGGGTGCGCAGCGGCGGGAACGAATGATTCGGTGAGCGGGGAGGACTATAACTCTTCTTATCAACAAAGCTATTTGAGGGCACAGTACTGGTCCCGCAAGAAACCTGTAGATGATGGAATCGATCGATCTAATGCCACCATCGAGATTTCATACTTTTCAACCCTTGGCGAGATTATTTCTGAAACCTACTGCCAGGTTGATTCAAATCTGGATGGCACCATCACCGAAGCCGAAAACCTGTCCTATACCAAAATCAATATCGCAGGTGCCAATGTGGGCTCCAGCGATCTGGATACATCGTTGGGACTTTACCAGATCATAGCAGGTGGTATTCCCTGGATTTGCGATGCCACCGATTGTGTGCAGGATCCAAGTTACCAAGGGATCTTTGCGAATGTTGCGCCATTCGACACCCTCATCGGTGTTGCGAGTGCCCCCGGTATAACCGCCGTTTCAGCCATTGTCAGTGTAGAGAGTCTTCAGCAGCTGTTTGATCCTGCTGCATCAGCTGGTGAGATATCCAGACCCTTTGATTTCCTCAGCATGTATGCCAACCGTGCCAACTTGCTGTTGGCTGATTTGACGGCCCTGGGTGTCAGTGAAGATGATGATCTGTATGAAAATGTCAGTGAGTCAGTTGGTGCCATGGACAATGGGGGAACGTGCAGCAACAGCTCGGCACAGGTTCTGGGCTTGTTGACAAATATTGTACAGAATGCAGCTCCCCCGTTAACAACCGATTTTGAAACCTATAACCTGCTGAACACATCAGATATTCCAAAGATTGACACTGATGAAGGAACACTGACCTGCCCAGTTTGCCCGGCTGGTGTGACCATGAAGGTGCGATTGATTTACAATGATGGTGCCGGCGGTGATACCGGGCTATATGAAGACGCTGACACTCCAATTGCGGACACCCTGACCAACCTGGCAACTCTGTCCTTCGATGAGTCAGGCGATCCTATTCCGATTGTGGCCGGTGACGAAAAAATTGCTCTCCAGGAACTGCTCTGCCTGAATGAAGAGTAAAGCAGTCCCACAGGATTGTTGACTGGGACTGCAAAAAACGAAAGCGCCTGCGCCCGCCCGGGCGCATTCACCCTGCCGGATTCATCACCTCTGCCTACCACTCGTTGCTATTCCTGTCTTGACCCGGTTTTACAACTCTTCGTGAAGGTGATATAGAATCGGGAACGACATGAAGCAGTTTCGGGAAAATTCTCACTACCTGCATTCATCGACAATCCAGAACCGTAAGGGCGACTCATGCAACAATCTGTCATTTCCACTATACAACAAGCGGTCGAGACCCGAGTGGGCCGATCGATGCGGACGATTTTCAGGATCCTGGTCCTGCTGATGAAATCGTTCCGTGAAAAAAAGCTGACAGTTCTCGCGCAGTCCCTGGCCTATACAACCATCTTTACCCTGGTTCCCGTACTGGCCATCTTTTTTTTCGTTCTGGGAAAGATTACTGCTAATACCAGTGTCCAGGTCCAAATCAAGGGGTTTATTTCCGACTTCATCCTGCCCCAATACGTTCAGTGGATCTTTGATACCCTGGAGAGCCTATCCGTGGATTCTTTCCTGTTCGGAGCCATTGGATTCCCCGCCATGTTTATCACCGGTGTATTCCTGTATGCAAAGGTTGACTCGTCCATCAACGCTATCTGGATGTCTGACAAGGAATCAAAGTGGTTTAAGAACGGGCTCGCCTTTTTCATGACCGTATTTTTCGGCCCCATGATTCTGGTGCTGGTTTTTGCTATTCCGCCCTATCTGCAGAATTTGCCCTTTATCAGACAGGTCCTGGAGTACAGTCATATCGACACCATGTTCACGCAGTTGATTCCGTTCATGATTCTCTTTGTCGGCCTGTTGGTTCTTTATCTGTATATTCCCTCCAGCCCGGTAAAGCTGCATGCAGCTATTCGCGGGGCATTGACCGCAGCCGTGCTTATCCAGATCAGCAATTTTCTGATCAGTATCTACGTTCAATCCTTTGCAAAATTCGACGTATTTTTTGGCTCACTGGCCACCATACCCATCCTGCTTTTGTATGTGTTTGTTTTCTGGCTGGTGGTGCTGATCGGAGCTGCTCTTTCCTTTATTCACCAATACTATAGCGGCGCTGGATACCTGAACTTGGGAGGGATGTATAACAGTGAATCGGTTCTCTCCTCGGCGTTGATGGTAATGATTTATGTCAGTCAGTGTTTTGAAAGAAGGAATGAAGCACCTGACTTTGATCAGATCCAACTGCTGCTGGGGATGAACCGAAAACGATTGTCCTATATCCTGGAAACACTGGAGAAGGAAGGGATTATTACCGTTTTTGAAGATGGCCATAAGAACAGTCGGAATACGACGGTCAAATACCAACCGGGACTGCTCCCGGAACAGATCTACCTCAAAGACCTGCTGCCGGTTTTTTATCAACCACAGGATCATGTGATATTTGAGGATGCTCTCAACCAGATACTGCAGACAATCGAGGTTCATCCTATCTTCATGGGTGAGGGGCTAACGATCCAGGCGCTGTTAAAACAGTCAGATATGATTCTGTCCGAGCTGAACCGGGATTATACCTCGGCTCCTCTCGCATAAACGGTGGTGGGGTAGTGGAACCCGCATTTTGCAGGGGGTGACGGACTATGTTCCTTAGAAGAGAAACAGAAATAAAAGCGGTTGAAAACCCTTGTAACTGTTAGGGAAGACCGCTATAGTTTCCCGCAAGGCAAGGGAATGCTTCTCAATTTTTTTATACGGAAAAGATACAGTTCAATCCCGCAATGACCGGGTAGCTGGCGCGGCTGGCAGGTCAGAAGTACCGGTGGGAAATGATGTTAAATCACTCAATACAAGATAAATGGCGGAAAAAAGAAAACACAAGCGGGCCATATTGATTTCCTACCTGGATATCTATGACACGGGATCAAATCTGGAAGTGGGCTATGTTGTAGATATCTCAAATGGTGGGATGCAGTTGATCAGTAAGGATGCTATTCCCGTCGAGCAAACCTTCTCATATACAATTGAAATTCCGAATGAAGTACATGAGAGTGGGATTTTCAGCGTCAATGCGTCGAGTATCCGCAGCACACAGGATGAATTCCTGGACTACTATAACACCGGGTTCAGTTTTGAGGATTTGAACCCGGAACAGGCTGCAATCGTGGATAATATCATTGCAGCGCTTGAACTATAGGATCCGTGTCGTTTACGGATGATGAAACTATTGATCTGATTGGGGTGGAACATAGGTAGCGGAGGGTGTCGTGCGGGAGGTCCCTCTGATCAGTTTAAGCGTAATCGTGATTCCCCTCTCCTTCATTGACAACAGCTTGTTGTCAACTGCACGCTGATGGTTTCCTGAAACACAATAATGTCTTAAGAAATTATTACACTGCTCTGAAAAGGTCAGCTGAATTCGAGGAACATCATCCTGCGCAAATGATACACCTGTCAGGGTCACTAATACAAAAACTGCCAAGAAAACCTGTTTAACCAATCGCATTTCCATCTCCGTATTTAGTCGCTACTGTTTTGATGTTGCCGCTTTCCCTGTCAAATTTTCCGAATTCATCCATGATCCGTTTTGATTCTTCTGCAGGGAGTACTACGTGTAATTGCATGAACATTCTGCCAGAATAGTTCGCCTGACAGGTAGTAATCAAATTAAATGCAAAAACCGCACACAAAACTGAATGGGCAGCAATTTTTTTTATTTCCACGGGTCTGGTTGGTGTGAAATGTCTTTTTAGCAATTGGGATTTGCTTCGATCCGTCAGATTGTCTGGTTTAACTGTGGAAAGGGATGGCAGGGAGGATGCCCCCTTTACCATTCTTGCCGGTAATGGGGGGCTTTGTGTGAGAAGCCGCTACTATAGCTGGTTTCAGGCGTTTTCCATGATGTAACGACGACTGCTGTCATTCTGAATCAGGTTGGCCATTGGAAAGACAACATCTTTCCTGCTTTTCCAGTACAACTCAAGAATTCTCTGGCAGTCAATTCCAGAGAAATTCAGCGCCAGCTTCAACTCTCTCAGTTCAAGATTCCTCTTTTCAGAATGATACATCTGGTTCTTCTGATATTGGTTCACCATCTTTCTCAGAAGCAAAATATCGTTGGAAGAGAGGTTGGTTTCAGCCACTCCCCTTTTTTTGGTCGGTTCGGATCTTTGAGCTGCCGGTTCAACTTCAGAGTCTGTTTCCTGACCCAGGAAACTTAGAATGTTACTTTCAAACATCTTCTTCTCAAAGCTTTTCTTGTAAGCACTCAGGGCACAGCTGATTGTTGTTTTTCCAATTCCTTTCAGGGCATCTCTTTTCATCAGATCCTGATAACGCAGCTCCATCAGCTCTTCGCTGTCCATATTCCCGGACTGCAGTTGTTCATCCAGATAGTTCCTGACTTTCTGGCGCTTTGAAATGGGTTCCTCTCGCGGAAGGACCCCAAGTTCTTTTTTAAACGACTTCAGTACATTACTTATTGTGCGGTCTCCGATTCCTTCGAGATCGGGCAGGTCAAGTAAATCCTTGAAATGGAGCTTCATCATATCATGCGGACTCATTTGTTCCTGTTCCTTCAGCTGGCGAAGGTAACTCTTAACCTTCTGGTATTTTTTAATCTTTGCCATGATATCCCTTTTCCTTGAATCGTCCCTTCAATAGTCACATATCATTTTCAGGGGTTTGCCTTAAAAGCCTCTACCGAGTCCTGGACAAACGGTTCCCCTCATTGTGGGTGTGTGGTAACGCCAATTGTCACCTTTTTATCATAAAACAGGGCACTAACAAAGAAAAAGTCGCTAATTATTTCACATGTGTTGTGAACGTGGGAAATTGAAAGTGGGTGAAACACCAAAAGCAGTAATATTACAAAAAACTATAAAGAAGCTATAGGAAAAAATCATGCTGCCGCTTTGTCGCGAACAGCATGATTCCTGTTGTGAATGTGTCGCTTCAAGTCCTTCCACTTTTGAGGCGTCTTCAAGCATGCTCAGGCAGCTTGGACAAGCTACAGCCAGGAGGGTTGCTCCTGTAGCAGCGGCTTCCCTGACTCTGATTCTGGCCGGGCTCTCTTCGCTGCCTCCGAGGAAATCAGTGTAGAAGTTGCCGCTTCCAGTTGCAGTTCCCCTGTCCAGTCTCCTCTTTTGACGGCTGCATTAAGTTCACTGAATAAATTGCCTTTTTCCGAAACCGCAGGTCCGCTGTTAACACTTATCCATGGTGTATCGCAGGGTTACAGAGGGCTATCATTATTCAAGTCGGTCAGGCAGATTCTACCGGCAATCTGGGGGCAGTTTAGTCGCGGAACCTGTCTTCGTCATATCTATCGAAGACAGGTCGGAAAATTCGGGTTTGACAGGCTCAGCTGGCGGTTACTGAGAGCAGTTCGAGAAGCTTCAGGTAGGAGGCGTGGCAGGCATCAATAAATTCATCGACGGATTCATTCTCTTCGCGGGCGAAAGATTCGTAGATCAAGGGCCCCTGGTATCCGTTCTTGAGAAGGGCTGAACAGAATGCCGGCCAGTCGATTTTACCACGAAACGGTAGCAGGTGGTCGTCATCCTTGAACCAGTTGTCATGGATATGAAATCCAAGCAGGCGGTCGCCACACAGCGCAAGCTCCTCGTGAGCTGTGCTGTATAGCGCTGCATGTCCTACATCCAGACAGATTCCAAGCAGGGGGTGGTTTATCTCATCGAGCAGGTGGTTAATCTGGGTGATGGTCCAGTCATAGTAGAGATTTTCCACAGCGATGGAGACCCCTGTTTTTTCGGCTTCTGGAAGCAGTTTTTTAAGGGTTTCTTTAGCGTAAAATAAGGCTTCACCGGGGGTCCGCTTTACACGTTCATTGAAAAGATGCACCACTACATAGCTGGCCTTGATTTCGACGGCTGCAGCGAACATTTCCATATTCAGTTCAATGGCTTTTTTCCGAACCTCGGGATCGGCATCAGTCATATCATGTCCAATCTCAGCGATATAGAAGCTGTGGATACTATGGGGCGTTACCCTGTGTTTGCGGCAGAGGGCCAGAAAACTCTGGGTTGACTGATAGTCGCCGACTTGCCAGGACTTGTTATCAGTGACAATGGGCGTTGCCTCCAGGAGTCCAATGTCGTTTTTTTCATATTGAGACAGGTGCTTGAAATCGTCCAGATTCATAGCCGTGGTGGCCAGTCCCATGGGGTATCGTTTTTTAAGGGTCGTTAAGTCCATCCATTTACCTTTAAGTTGTCATGGAGTGCTTCAGTTTTTTGAAGCGAAGGCTGTTAAACCACGATATACCGCTTTTACAGAGCATTTGTAAAGGGGTTACTCGGGCAGCAACGATTTGCATGATGATCGAACTGATATGCTTTAAGATGCTTGACGGGTATGTTGCTATGAAGTATATTTTGCGAAAAAACGCTGCCTTGCATTGAATGCAGACAGTTTAAGGATATTGTATACATCATAGAAAATGTCAACTTTACGGAGATTAAATGGACCCGTTTGCTTTATATAAAATCAGCTATGGACTTTACATCGTCAGTTCTCTCAAGGGTGACCACTTGAACGGTCAAATCGCAAATACAGTGACCCAGGTGACAGCAGAGCCGATCCAGGTGACAATCGCGCTGAACAAGCTGAATCTGACCCATGACTATGTCAGAGAAAGCGGGGTTTTTTCGGCTTCTATTCTGGCGCAGACGGCACCAATGTCGCTGATTGGGCAGTTCGGGTTCAAATCCGGACGGGATGTCAATAAGTTTGAAGGGGTGGAATATCGGATAGGGGAAACAGGGGCTCCCATACTGACAGAACACAGTGTGGCGTTTCTCGAAGCCGAGGTTGTCAGCGAACTGAGTGTCGGGACCCATACTCTTTTTACAGGGAAGGTGATTGATACCCAATCGTTGAATGATCATGAACCGCTGACGTATGCCTACTATCATCAGATTAAGGGTGGGAAATCACCAAAAAATGCACCTACTTACATCAAAGAAGAGAGCAGTGAGGCCGGTGGCGAAAAATTTCGATGCAAAGTCTGCGGATATACCTACGATCCAAAGGTAGGGGACCCCGAAAAAGGGATTGCACCGGGAACACCTTTCAGCGAACTTCCTGAGGACTGGAAATGTCCCATCTGTGCCGCTGAAAAGAGTGAATTCGGACAATGTGGAAAATATAAATGCAAAGTCTGTGGATATATATATGATCCCAAAGCCGGTGATCCTGATGCCGGCGTTTCGGCTGGAACACTATTTATGGATGTGCCGGATGATTGGAAGTGCCCTATTTGTCAAGCGCCAAAATCTGAATTTGAAAAGGAGGAGTAAATATGAGTGGAAAAAGTGGTCTGGTGATGAGACAGCAGTTTGACTATGAAAGCTGGACATACACCTATTTGCTGATCGATACCGAAACAAATGAGGCAGTACAGATTGACAGCGTGAAGGAACAGGTAGAGAGAGACCTGGAAATTTTCGATAACCTGGGGATCAAGGTCAAATACCTGTTGGAAACGCATGTACATGCGGATCATATCACAGGTGCAAACGACCTGAGGGATAAAATCGGGGGGCAGGTTGTTTACGGTGCCGGTGCCAAAGTCCCCTGTTCTGATATTGATCTGGCTGATGGCGAGACAGTGCAGTTTGGGAAATACACGGTCAAGGCCCTTTCAACCCCGGGTCATACGGATGGGTGTACCTCCTACCTGATCGATAACAGGGTGTTTACAGGGGATACGCTTCTGATTCGCGGTTGTGGCCGGACTGATTTCCAGCAGGGTTCATCAGAGCTGCTTTACAACAGTGTTAACGATAAACTGTTCACGCTGCCGGATGAGACAATGGTTTGTCCGGCGCATGATTATAAGGGACGAACAGTCTCCAGTATCGGCGAGGAGAAGAAATTCAACCTTCGACTGGCTCAGGACATACCATTGGAGCGATTCAATGAGATTATGGACAACTTGAATCTGGCCAAGCCGAAGAAAATTGATGCGTCGGTGCCCGCCAATATGAAGTGTGGGAAGACAGATTGATCAATTTCGGCCGGAGCGTCTGACGCCCGGTTGAACCAAACAATGGAGGAAGGAAAATGAAGCTGAAGTCAATGCTTTCACCGGTTCAACCAATGACCGAAGCGGAAGCGAAATCATACATGGATGCCAACCCCACCGGTTCTTATCAGTTGGTTGATGTTCGGCAGCCGGGAGAGTATCAGGAAAACCATCTGCCGGGAGCCACACTGCTTCCCTTAAGCGTCCTTACAGAAGGGGGTGGTGAGCTGGATCCGGAAATGCCCACGATTGTGTACTGTCGCTCAGGCGGACGCAGCCAGGCTGCTGCTCAGTATCTGGCTGGATCGGGCTTTAATAATGTCTACGATATTGGCAGCAACATCGCATCCTGGTTGGGAATTCAGGTGGCAGGGGCCTACGAGCTCAATCTGAACCTGGTGAATCCGGATGCCGAATTTGCCGATGTTTGGAAGATAGCCTACGCGATGGAAGAAGGTCTGCAGCGATTTTACCTTGTGCTCGAGGAGAAGGAAAGCCGAGAGGATTACAAGCAGCTCTTCAAACGTCTGGCAGGATTTGAGGATATTCACAAGGACAGGCTGCAAAAAGGATATGACCTTGATGAATCCACCACCGGTGATCTGGCAACCTTTCTGGCTGATAATCCCGATCTTGTGGAAGCTGGTGACCTGACACAGGCGTCACCGGTGGGCATTATCTCTCAGTTGACCAACTTGATCGATATTTTCAGTCTCGGTATGGCCATCGAAGCACACTCGCTCGATCTCTACACCCGGTTTTCAAATCAGGCTACACGGCCGGAAACCAAAAAACTGTTTCGGGATCTGGCTGATGAGGAAAAAGAGCACCTTGGTTACCTTGCCAAAGAAATGGACAAGTACCTGGCCAGCTAAGGGTCGGCTCAAAAAGCTATTTTTGAACGATCCCTAACCCCTTCCCTAAGCAAGATTTCTCTCCACGAACAGGCTGCTGTCCAGCACAGAATGTGCTGGACAGCATGTACCCAACGTGCGAGTCTGTATACTCCCGGTAGTAGAATCCTGAATTAAAAATACATTCTGAACTCAGAAGGCGATCCCGGAAAAATCCGTTTTTTAAGGCAGGGGATCGGCGACCGGTTGAGTTGCCTTCAAATTGATATTAACGTTATGATAAGAACAGGAAAAACAAACCTGATCACTGATGTTCCCGGGATACAGGTTGGGAATGCACAGGATGAGAAGCTGAGAAGTGGTGTAACGGTCATCAAGCCGGTAGATCCGGCTATTGCCTCTGTTGATGTTAGAGGGGGAGGTCCGGGAACCCGGGAGACCGATGCCCTCGATGCGGATTGCCTGGTGGAGCTTATCCATGCGGTCGTGCTCAGCGGTGGTTCTGCCTATGGGTTGGAATCGGCCAGTGGCGTCATGTCCTGCCTGGCGGAGCAGAAGATTGGTTTTGAGCTTGGGGGGGCCATCATTCCCATTGTGCCGGGAGCCATCCTGTTCGATCTGTTGAACGGAGGGGACAAAAATTGGGGTCAGTATGCACCCTACAGAGAGTTGGGTTATGAAGCTGCGGCTAATGTGACGGATACCACCCCCATGGGAAATATCGGGGCAGGTCTGGGGGCCACTGCCGGAGGTCTCAAGGGAGGTCTGGGCAGTGCATCGCTGGTACTTGATGACAACGGTACGGACATTACCGTGGGGGCAATCGCCGCTGTGAATTCGAGCGGTAGTGTGACCATGCCCGGCAGCCCGGTCATGTGGGCGTTTCCCTTTGAACGGGACAATGAGCTGGGGGGGCAGCCGATCTCTGAAATCAAAACCCCCATTGAACTGGATTTCGGCCTGGACCTTCAGGTTGGAACCAATACCACCATTGCAACAGTTGCGACGGACGCCGTTCTGACAAAGCCGCAGGCGCGGCGGATTGCCATTATGGCGCAGGATGGCATGGCACGGGCTATGCGATGGGTCCATTCGCCGTTCGACGGCGACAGTGTGTTTGTGCTGGCTACAGGAAAAAGAGAGCTTTCGGATCCGGACCACGCACTGGCAAAACTGGGAATGCTGGCGGCCGATTGTGTAACGAGAGCCATTGCGAGGGGTGTATACGAAGCGGAGAGTCTCGGAGGTTATGAGAGTTATCGTTCCCGCTATGGCCGTTTTCTTTTAAATCAATCAGGAGGGCACCATGTTTAGTCTGAGGAAGGTTTTTGGTGGAATTGCAGTAGCACTTTGTTTGACATTTGCTGCATCGTCCGCGATGGCTGCAAAATCCAGCCTGATAATGGGGATGGTGCTGGAGCCCCCCCACCTGGATCCGACTGCCGGGGCGGCAGCTGCCATCGACGAAGTGGTATACGCCAATATTTTTGAGGGCCTTACCCGTATTGACCGCTGGGGTGTTGTCAGACCTGCGCTGGCTAAGCTCTGGAGAGTATCCGAGGACAAGAAAACCTATACCTTCTACCTGAGAAAAGGGGTGCGGTTTCATAATGGATCTGCTTTCGATGCCAGTGACGTGGTATTCTCCCTGAACCGTGCGCGTGGCAAGAGCAGCACAAATGCCCAGAAGGTGCTTTTCAAGCCAATTGAAACAGTAACCCGGAAGGGGAAATACACGGTTGTGGTTACCCTGAAGCAGGTGACCGGGAGTTTCCTGTTCAATATGGGATGGGGTGACGCCGTCATGGTTGATAGAGCCAGTGCAGCAACCAACAAAAGTAAGCCGATTGGTACCGGTCCGTTTAAATTCAAACGCTGGGTCAGGGGCGACCGGATTGAAATGGTCAAGAACACGGACTATTGGGGAAAGCCGGTCAAGCTGCAAAAAGCGACCATCAAGATTATCCCGGATCCGGCAGCAGCAACCGCCGCCCTGCTGGCGGGAGATGTTGATGCCTTTGCCAACTTTCCGGCTCCGGAAGCGTTGAAACAGCTGGAAAACGATCCTCGGCTGAAGATTGTCATTGGAAACACCGAAGGGGAAACCATTCTCTCCACAAACAACCAGCGCGGTCCATTTAAGAAGCTCAAGGTTCGCCAGGCACTGGCTTATGCCATTAACCGCCAGGAGATCATTGACGGTGCGATGTTCGGTTTTGGAACGCCCATTGGCACCCATTTTGCGCCCCACCATCCCGCATACGTGGATCTGACAGCAAAGTTTGCCTACAATCCTCAGAAAGCGAAGCAATTGCTGGCAGAAGCAGGATATCCAAACGGATTCAAGGCCGTGATCAAGCTGCCTCCCACACCTTATGCCCGACGGGGTGGTGAAATTGTTGCGTCTCAGCTGCGAAAGGTTGGTATTCGACTTGAAATCATACCGGTTGAATGGGCGCAATGGCTGGCCCAGGTTTTCAAAAAACGGGACTATGACCTGACCATCGTTTCCCATACCGAGCCGATGGATATAGGCATCTATGCCAGGAAAGACTACTACTTTGCCTATGACAGCCCGAAGTTTCAGGCGTTGATGAAGAAGCTGAACGAGACAGTTGACCGGGATGCTCGCCATAAAATTATGGGAGAAGCCCAGCGCATCATCTCAGATGATTGTGTGAACGGCTACCTGTTTCAGCTTGCAAAGGGTGGTGTCTGGAACAAGGACCTCAGAGGATTGTGGGAAAATAGTCCAGTTCAGGCCAACGACCTGACAGAAGTATACTGGGTGAAGTGACCTGAACAATGAGTGTCTTCCTCGCCAAAAGAATAGCAACCCTGGTTCTCACACTGTGGCTGACCACGGTTGTTATTTTCATTGTACTTGAAGTCATACCTGGAGATCCGGCTGCTGTGATGCTGGGGATGAATGCCGAACCAGAAACGCTGGCAGCCTTGAGAGCGGAACTGGGGTTGGACCGTCCGGCACTGGTTCGCTATTTCAGCTGGGTCCAGGAGCTTCTCCATGGGAATCTGGGAATCAGTCACACCTACCAGGTCCCGGTATCAGAACTGATACTTGAGCGTATCGCTATCAGCCTGCCGCTGACACTTTTTGCAATTGTCCTCTCAACGGTCATCTCTATTCCTCTGGGCATTATTGCGGCCTCAAAACAGAATAAACCCGCCGATTTTTTTGTGATGGGGTTCTCCCAGCTGGGTATTGCCATTCCTAATTTCTGGTTTGGATTGCTCTTAATTCTCTTCTTCTCCGTCACTCTGCGCTGGGTTCCTGCCGGTGGTTTTCCTGGATGGGAAGCCGGTTTCTTCCCGGCAATGGGGTCGCTGATTTTACCGGCCGTGGCGCTTGGGCTGCCCCAAGCCGCTATTCTGGCACGTGTCACCCGCTCATCACTGCTGGAGGTGTTGCAGGAGGATTTCATTCGCACTGCCCGGGCAAAAGGAGCAACCCAACGTCGGGCACTCTGGCGTCATGCGCTGCGAAATGGGTTGATACCTGTTGTCACTATCATGGGGTTGCAGTTTTCTGTTTTGCTGGCCGGGGCGATTATCATCGAAAATGTTTTTTATCTGCCTGGGCTGGGGCGTCTGATTTTTCAGGCAATATCCCAGCGCGATCTGATCGTTGTCAAGAACATGGTTGTTGTGCTGGCGGCCACCGTGGTGTTTATTAATTTTATTGTGGATATTCTCTATGTGGTTATCGATCCGCGGCTGCGGGGAGGTGATCGTGGCTAGACGAATGAATGAGATTTTCCGACATGGCCTTGAACACAGGAGCTTTGTCATTGGCGGGATCATTACCCTGCTCTTCTTCCTGATCGCGGTGCTATCTTACATCTGGACCCCCCACTCCATCGAAAACCTGAGTATCGTTAACCGACTGAAGCTGCCAAATGCAACCTACTGGCTGGGTACCGATCATTTTGGCCGGGATATTCTTTCCATGCTGATTGTGGGGGCCAGAAATTCAGTGATTGTTGCCTTTGTAGCCATTGGCATCGGTATCGGCATTGGTGTGCCTCTGGGGCTGATTGCCGCTGCCAGTAGGGGGTGGACAGATGAGATCATCATGCGTTTCAACGATTTCACCTTCGCCTTTCCATCCATCATCTCCGCCATCATGATCACTGCGATTCTGGGGCCTGGGGCGGTGAATTCCATCATCGCCATCGGTATTTTCAACATACCGGTATTCGCACGGGTTGCCCGGGGTGCGGCCTTGAGTTTCTGGAAACGGGAGTTCATTCTGGCGGCCCGCAGTGCCGGGAAAGGTACCCTTAGAATCTCGTTTGAGCATATTTTGCCCAACATATTCAGTATTCTGATCGTGCAGGCAACCATTCAGTTTGGTATCGGTATCCTGGCAGAGGCGGGATTGAGTTATCTGGGTCTGGGTACGCAGCCACCGAGCACAAGCTGGGGAAAGATGTTGAATGAAGCACAAACCATGTTATACATTGCACCGCAACTGGCGATCTATCCCGGGGTTGCCATTGTGCTGACCGTATTGGGGTTGAACCTCTTCGGCGACGGTCTGCGGGATGTATTGGACCCAAAATTGCGAAGGAACCGGTAATCATGAGCCTGTTGCATCTGGAAAATCTAACGGTGTCCATCAATACGGCTGACGGACCCATCGATATTATCGAGCAGATTAACCTGCAGATGTCTGCTGGGGATAAGCTCGGTATTGTCGGGGAATCAGGTTGCGGAAAGTCCATCACTGCGTTGGCGATTATCTCGTTGTTGCCCGAAAAATCAATCGTTAGCGGTCGAATTCTGCTGAATGGTGAAAATCTACTGGATCTCAGCCCTGCTGAAATGTGCCGGGTGCGTGGCAACCGGGTGGGTATGATTTTTCAGGAACCCATGACAGCCCTGAACCCTGTCAAAACCATAGGAGCTCAGATAGCTGAAAGTCTGAAACTGCATTTGAAGATAGGGAGAAAAGAGATCCAGGACCGTGTCAGTCAGTTGATGGAAGATGTCGGATTGCCCGTGCGGCGATTTCCTTTGGACCTGTACCCGCACCTGTTGTCAGGTGGGCAACGACAGCGGGTGATGATTGCCATGGCCATTGCCTGTGAGCCCGATCTGCTGATCGCCGATGAACCAACCACGGCCCTGGATGTGACTGTTCAAGAGCAGATACTGGATCTGATACTGGACCTGGCAGACCGCTCAGGCATGGGCCTGATCATGATCAGTCACGATCTGGGGGTGATTGCCCAGACGACCGAACAGGTGGCAGTTATGTATACCGGCAACCTGTTTGAGACAGGGCCGACAGCAGAAGTATTTAATCAGATGGCGCATCCGTATACACATGGCCTGTTTTCCGCGATTCCAAAACCTGGCCATTCTGCCGAGCAGGAGCGAAGCCGACTCTACACAATTCCCGGGCAGGTACCGGAAATTCATATGAGGCCTGACGGTTGCAGTTTCGCCGACCGATGCGGCCATGCCCTGGAATCCTGCCGAACTCAGGACCCGCCGAAAATTGACCTTGGAAACCAGCACCTGGCCTGGTGCTTTAACCCGATTAACCGGACCGATAAGGGATGAAATCACCGCTCATCAAAATCGTGAACGTCGTGAAGGACTACCAGCTGCCCCGGAAGAAGCTTCTGGAAAAAAGGCCGCCTTTCAGGGCTCTGAACGGTGTGAGCCTGGAAGTGGAAAGGGGGGCCAGCTTCGGTATCGTTGGAGAGTCCGGGTGTGGAAAATCTACCCTGGCGCGGATTGTGATGGCTCTGGACAAGCCCACAAGCGGGCAGGTCTATTATGAAGATAAGGAACTTTTCGGCCTCAAGACAAAAGAGCTGAACGGATTAAGGCACCATTTTCAGATGGTTTTTCAGGATCCTTATGGGTCGCTGAACCCCCGAAAAAACGTGTTGGGTATTGTCGCTGAACCGTTGGACACCCTGAAGGAGAAGCTGACAACGCAACAACGGCAAAAGCGGGTTGAAAAAACCCTCGAAGAGGTCGGTCTGAACCGAAATGATATCGTGAAGTATCCACACGAATTTTCGGGAGGACAAAGACAGCGTATAGCCATTGCGCGGGCCCTGATCACGAGGCCGTCGCTCATCGTTGCTGACGAACCGGTATCTGCACTGGATGTGTCGGTGCAGGCGCAGGTCCTGAACCTGATGATGGATCTGCAGGAAAAGTATAACCTGACCTATATTTTCATCAGTCACGATCTGAGTGTGGTGGAGTTTATCACCGACAGTGTGGCCGTGATTTACCTGGGGAAAATTGTAGAGCAGGGTAAAACCCGGGACCTGTTCCGAAATCCGTTGCATCCTTATACTCAAACACTACTGGCCGCGGTTCCTGATATAGATCCATCAAAAAAGCGGGAGCGATCGGGAAAGAAGGAGATGGTATTCAGCGATGCTCCGCCTCAGGGCTGCCCTTTTCAACCACGGTGTCAGTCAGCGACAGAGATATGTGAACAACAGAATCCTGAATTGGCGTCCAAAGGCGATCAGCATGTTGCCTGTCACCATGTGTGATATGGGATTTTCGTAATCTTACTCTTAATCTTAATCGTTGTGTATGCCCGCATTTGCCCGATTTTGAATTCTATGAACGTCGTGTCTCTGTGTTGAGGCCCTTTTTTTTAACAGACCTGTAAAATCAATATGCAAACAAACCAGCTTCTGATTAACGGGAAATGGGTGGATGCTGAAGCCGGTGGCACCATTCCCATTTTTAATCCCAACGACGGTGTTCAGTATGGGACCCTGGCTCGAGGCAACAGTCGGGATATTGACAAGGCGGTTGCTGCAGCAAATGAAGCCTTTCATGGAGCCTGGGGGAAAATGCCGGCGCTTGAGAAGGGGCGGCTGATTGCTCGACTGGGTCAATTGGTTCTCGATAACGAAGAGGAGCTTGCTCATATCGAGGCGAACGATGTCGGAAAACCACTGACCCAATCGAGAAATGACGTTAAAGCCCTGGCCCGCTATTGTGAGTTCTATGCGGGGGCTGTGGATAAAACCCATGGGGAGACCATTCCCTACCAGAGTGGATACACCGTGCTGACCATCCGGGAGCCCTTTGGAGTCACGGCGCACATTATTCCCTGGAACTATCCGATGCAGATCATCGGTCGCAGCGTGATCGGCTCCCTGACCGCTGGAAATACCGTTGTCATCAAACCGGGAGAGGACGCCTCTCTGACATCGCTCTTCTTTGGCAGACTGGCACTTGAAGCAGGCTTTCCAGACGGGGTGATCAATATCATCACAGGCTTTGGAGCAGAAGCAGGGGCTTCGCTTGCATCCCATCAGAATGTCAATCACATCAGCTTTACCGGTTCCAGTCAGGTGGGGGCATTGATTCAGAAAGCGGCCGCAGATAACACGGTTCCGGTGACACTGGAACTGGGCGGAAAATCGCCTCAATTGATTTTTTCGGATGCCGACCTGGAGGCTGCCCTGCCCATGGTTGTCATGGCAGCCATCCAAAATGCCGGACAGACCTGCTCCGCGGGTAGCCGGGTTCTGGTTGAATCTGAGATATATGACAGGTTTATCACCATGCTGGCAGACCGGTTCAATCAGCTGATGGTTGGTCCGGCAGAAGGGGATTATGATACGGGGCCGCTGATTAATCCGGCTCAACTGGAGCGGGTTAACGGCTTTCTGGAAAACAGGGGTGACCTGGAAATACTGGCCCGTGGAAGCCTGGCAGCTGAGGTGCCGAAGAGTGGGTACTACACCATGCCCGTCCTGCTGGGGGAGGTGCCGCCAAAGCATGATCTGGCGCAGGAGGAGATCTTTGGTCCGGTGCTCGCGGCTATTCGTTTTTCGGGAGAGCAGGAGGCGATAGAGATTGCCAACGGCACAAACTATGGTCTGGTGGCAGGCGTCTGGACCAAGGACGGTGCCCGACAGTTCAGGCTGGCCAGAGCCCTGCAATCCGGCCAGGTGTTTATCAACAACTATGGCGCGGGCGGTGGGGTCGAGCTCCCCTTCGGCGGGGTCAAGGGGAGCGGTTACGGCCGTGAAAAAGGGCTGGAGGCACTCAAAGGGTTCAGCACCCTGAAAACCATTGCCATTAATCATGGATGATGTTTTTTGGCCTATGCCGGATGCTCTTATGCTGAGCTTTTTCACTATTATCAAGCAAGAGGAACTAAGAATAAAGGAGTGATATGCGATTAGAAAAAAAGGTGGCGATTATAACCGGAGCGGCATCGGGGTTTGGTGAGGGAATGGCACGGCGGTTTGCTTCTGAAGGGGCAAAGGTGGTGATAGCTGATTTGAATGAAGAAGCAGGGAAGGTCATTGCCGAAGAGATTGGGGGGAAATTCGTCCGGACGGATGTCAGCCGGGATGCAGACATGGCTGGCCTGGTTCAGGCAGCTGTTATGGCTTATGGTTGTGTGGACATATTCGTCAACAACGCAGGTTTCACCAGTCGCAATGGGCCCATGCTGGATGTGGACGAGGAAACCTTTGACCGGATCTATGCGGTGAATGTCAAAGCAGTTTATCTCTCAGCGCGTCATGTCATTCCGGAATTTCGTAAAAAGGGAAGCGGTGTTATTCTGAACATCGCCTCAACTGGAGGCGTTCGCCCGCGCCCTGGGCTGGTCTGGTATAACAGCTCCAAGGGGGCGGTCATATCATTGACCCGCTCCATGGCCATCGAGCTGGCTCCTGAACAGATTCGTGTCTGCGCCATCAACCCGGTTGCAGGTAAAACAGGAATGCTGCCCCTCTTCATGGGAGAAGAGACCGAAGAGAAATATAAACTTTTCCGCTCATCCATTCCCCTGGGGCGCTTGTCCACTCCAAAAGATATAGCCAATGCCGCCTTGTTTCTCTGCTCTGAAGAAGCGAATTTCCTGACAGGGGTCTGTATGGAGGTTGATGGTGGTCGTTGTATATAAGGGTCGGCTAAATGATTACTTCACATTCTGTTTGTAAAATGTCCGGCTTTTGGGACTTTTGCACACAGATTAAGGGAAGTTATCATTTAACGATCCCCAAGTGTTTCCCATTTATGTAGAAGGAAACACGTTGCCCTATGTGGACAGCTTATGCCAAGTTATTTTTGTACGATCCCTAGGAACCGGATTAAACACCGTTGGAGCATTAAATGAATAAGTTCCGAATAGCCTCAATCCCTGGTGATGGGGTTGGGCAGGAAGTGGCCGTTGAGGCAGTTAAGATCCTTGATACCATTGCCGATAAACATGGGATTCGTTTTGAGATTGAGCATCTGGATTGGGGTTGTGACTACTACGTCCAGCACCAGCGCATGATGCCGGATGATGGCCTTGACCGCTTGATGGATTTTGATGCCATCTTTCTGGGCAGTGTGGGAGACGCCAAAAAGGTTCCGGACCACATCTCAGTCAAGCTGGTGCTGGATATTCGCAAAGCCTTTGACCAATATGTCAACCTGCGCCCGATAAAGCTCTATCCGGGTGTCCGGACTCAGATTCGCTCCGCGACCCCTGAAAGCGTGAATATGGTGGTGGTTCGGGAGAACACCGAGGGTGAATACTCGACCATCGGCGGTTTTTTCAAGCCGAATACCGCGGACGCCATTGCCATCCAGACAGCTGTGTTTACGCAGAAAGGGTGCGAGCGGGTGATGCGCTATGCCTTTACCCTGGCAGAATCGCGGAAGAAACATGCCATGGGCCCGGGTATGGTGACCAGTTGTACCAAGTCCAATGCCCTGGGGTACTCAATGGTGTTCTGGGATCAGGTATTCAGCCAGGTATCAGCTGATTTCCCAAGTCTTGAGACGGAATCAGCCTTGGTGGATGCGCTATCCATGTGGCTGATACGCAACCCGGATCGATTTGACGTGATTGTAACCTCGAATCTATTCGGCGATATTCTGACGGATCTGGGTGCGATGCTCCAGGGAGGAATGGGGATGGCGGCCGGAGGAAACATCAATCCGGAAAAACAGTATCCCTCCATGTTTGAACCCATCCATGGATCGGCTCCTGATATTGCTTATAAGGGGATTGTGAATCCGGTGGCGACGGTCGAATCGATCCGGATGATGATGGAACACTTTGGCGAAACCGAAGCTGCCCTGGACATAGAACGTGCCGTGTCGGCCGTCATGAGTGAGGATCGTATCAAGACGGTCGACCTTGGCGGCAGCAGTAAAACGGTTGAAGTCGGAGACGAAATCGTTCGTCTGTTGAAGGTGGGCTAACCGTCTGCGTTGATCTGTCCGACAATTTCTTCAAGGATCGTCTCCCAGTTATCAGCAGGGACCTGGCAGGTGCCAACCACGTGGTGTCCGCCGCCCCCATATTTCAGCATCAGTTTTCCCACATCGGTCTTACTGGTTCGATTGAGAATACTGTGCCCGCATGCGAAGACGACATTCTGATTATTCCGGCCCCACATAACCCTCAGGTCGACATTCTGCTCAGGATATAGGGCGTAGATGATAAAACGGTTGCCGCTGAATATGGTATTCTCATCTATGAGATTGGTGATTACAAGATTTCCCTTGATCTCGCTACATCGCTCCAGCATGCCAGAGAAGAGGTCCTGCTGGTCAAAATACCGCATGATGCGTTCCTGGATGTCGTAGTTCCCGATAATCTCTTCTGCAGACATAGTTCTGCAATACTGGATCATATCAGTCATCAGCTGGTGGTTGCTGATCCGGTAATCCTTGAATCGTCCAAGGCCCGTGCGGGCATCCATAATATACGAAAGAATGATCCAGTCCTCGGGATTCAGGATCTCCTCCCTGCTCAGGTTTCCGGAGTCTGTTTTATTGACAGCCTCCATGAGCGGTAGCAGGCTTTTATTGAACGTATTGCTGCCCCCATAGTAGTCCCAGATAACCTGGGCGGCACTTGGGGCCGACCGCACCTCTCCTTCGAAATTCAGTTCCCCGGTTTTCAGGCGCTCGTCTTCGCTGGAGTGATGGTCAAACCACAATCCGCATCCCGGAATGTACGGAATATTTGCCAGGACATCATTAGCAGTTGCCTCGATCTTGCCATCCTGAGCGTCTTTTGGATGCACAAATTCATACTCATCAACAATCCCTTTTTCCACCAGCAGTACCGCACAAACCAATCCATCAAAATCAGATCGGGTTAAAAGTCTCATCTCGGCCTCTTTGTTTCAGTTGAAAGTTCACCAATTGGTTGCTCACTATATAAAACTATGCGATCTTTTACCAGTTTTTCACCGGTTTTTCCAGGTAACATTCGGATCCTTGTCAAGAAATGCCTGAATTCCATTCTGAGCGTCTTCTGCCATCGCATTCATGGTAATGGTGTGTTTCGCGAACTGAAACGCCTTATCGTCTTCCTGATCAACCTGTGCATAAAACCCTTGTTTGCCGATGCTTAGAGTGAAACGGCTGGCTGTAGCGATCTCCTGTGCCAGTTTTTCTGTTTCTGCTTCCAGATTCTCAAGCGGAACCACGCGGTTGACGAGTCCCAATGCCTTGGCCTCCTCAGCGGGAAAGTATCGTCCGGTCAGCAGCATCTCCATGGCTGCTTTTCTGCCGATAGCACGTGAAACAGCGACCATGGGAGTGGTACAGAAAAGACCGATACTGACGCCGGGGGTGGCGAACCGTGCATTCTCAGCGGCGACCACCAGATCACACCAGGCTGCCAACTGGCATCCAGCAGCTGTTGCGATGCCCTGCACCTGTCCAATAACTGGCTGGGGGATGGTATGGATCAGCTGCATCATTCTGGTGCACTCGTCAAAAATGGTCTTGACCACCCTGACACCGGTTCCGACCATTTCCGGCAGATTATGACCGGCGCAGAAGTTTTTGCCCTCTGCGGCGATGATCACAACCTTCACCGATTCGTCGTCAGCAACAGTGTTAAGTGCATGGGTCATTTCCCGAATCATTTTGCTGGACAGTGCATTAATCTTGCTGGGGTTAGCCAATGTTAACCACGCAACAGGGGCGTTGACGGTATATCGTATCTCTTCATAAGTCATTAGAAATCCCTTGAATTTGTCGATTAAATGGGAGCAATACTCCTAGTGCTTTTTTACAGCCAATCACCAAAACAAGCAACCTGTTTATGCAGAGGAGTAAGCCGCCTGCTTCAGAATTGAGTCAGGCGGTTCAGTGAGAACGTCTTAACAGCGGGGACTAAGCGGGGACGCGAAGAACTTTTTTATCAACTTTGCCGACAGCTGTCAGCGGGATTTCATCTATGATCTCAACGAACTTAGGCACTTCGTAGGGAGAGCATTTCTCCTTTGCAAACCTGATGATGTCCGCCTTCAGCTTTTCGGCATCTCCATCGTATGTAAAGGCCGGGTCCAATTGAACGTAGGCCTTAACCAGCTCTGAACCTGGTCGTTCCGGGTTGTCCACGCCAATCAGCGCTAGAAGGCCGATGGCTGGATGCATTGAGATGGCGTCTTCCACCTTACTGGAAAAGACCTTGAACCCACCGACAATAATCATGTCCTTGGTTCTGTCCACAATCTGGATGAATCCATCCTCATCCATGATACCTACGTCGCCGGTGTGCATGTACCCCTCTTTGTCGATGGCATCTTTTGTGGCATCAGGTCTGTTGAAATATCCCTCCATGACCAGCGGTCCCTTGACACAGATTTCGCCTGGTTCTCCGATGGGTACTTCCTCACCGGTTTCAGGGCTGACAAGTCTCAGGTCTGTGTTCAGAAAGGGCATACCCACCGTTCCAAGTTTCTTTGCGCCTTTGGCGGGATTCATGGTGGCAACAGGGGAGGTTTCAGTCATGCCGTACAGTTCCAGCAGCTTTCCCTGACCGATGATGCTTTCCAACTCAATTTGCGACTCCTTTGGAAACGGCGAAGCCGCAGAAATGCAAAGTCCCAGGTTCGAATGATCCAGTTCCTTGAATTTAGGATCTGCCAGCAGTATCTGATAGAGTGAGGGTACGTTAACCAGACTGGTCGGCTTGAATGAGTCGATAGCCTCACAGATATAATCGGTGTCCCTTGGATTGGGAATCAGAATCTGTGTCCATCCCAGATACACGGCACATTCGCAAACGGTCAGGCCAGCGATGTGAAACATGGGAAATCCAGACAGCAGGACGCCAGCTGCCTTTTCCCATCCGACCCATTTGCAGATACTCATAATGTTATGGGCTGCGTTGCGATGGCTCAGCATGGCCCCTTTTGGAGGTCCTGTTGTTCCACCGGTGTACTGTATCCAGCCAATATCATCCGGAGTAAGGTCCACTTTCTTATAATCACTGGAATAGCTGCCTAAAACGTCCTTATGGAGGTCAAGCACAACCTTTCCAGGCAATGGTGTGACCTTGCCGCTTGGAATCTTCTTCAGGAGCTTTCCCAGGAACTGTTTAATTTTCGGCAGGAACGACGCAACACTGGTGGTAACCACGACCTTCAGCAGGGGAATTTCAGCAGCAATATTAGCAATCATTCCGGCAAAGATTGCGTCCAGGGTTACCAACGCTACTTTTTTCCCGGTACTGGAGAGGTCCGTCAGCTGGTACTGGATCTGATCGGCAGACATCAGTGGGGAGACACCGGACACGATGCACCCGGCTTTCAGTGTTCCGACAACAGCGATGATATACTGAGGGGTGTTGGGCAGGTTGATGCCGACCACATCTCCCTTTTCGAATCCATTTCCCATCAGCATGTTGGCAAACTGGTTTGAATAACGGTCCAGTTCTCCAAAAGTAATATCGACCCCCAGATATTTCAGTGCTACCTTTTCGGGAAACTCTGCAAAGGTGGGGGTTAACATCTCGACAAATGTTGTTTCATAATCACCGGGTTTAAAATCATCCAAGCCTTCATCCCAGTTCTTTTTCCAGAATCTGTCACTATACTTCATATTCCTCCATCGTAGAATATAATGCTGTGTGCCGAACCAATTGTAATACCAAAAGGATAATACAGTTTGAATGTAAATGAATCCAAGAAGCGGTTTTACCCTTTCCGATATTTTGTAAAATTGCAACCCTTTTTTCAGAGATTCGGGTGCAATGATAGGCGCGACGGGTTGGCAGACCGGTTGGGGGTGGTATTGCAGCTAGCTGATTTTAAAGGAAAGTGTGTGGCGTCTATCAGGAAATCCGATCGGCCAGTTTTGACCAGTCAATTTCCTGAAGTACTTGGGCGTGCTGATGGATCCAGCCGGTTTTAATGGCGTCCCGGCGCTGGGGCTTGCTTTTAATACCATGAAAGGGCAGCATCTTGCCGAGGGCCTCATCCTGGTATTTCTTAATGGGGGTTAAGACGTCCTCTCGTCGGGTAAAGAAGGCGTCTTCCCCTTCGTTACAGACGGTATCAAATACATTAAAATGGCGACAGGCCAGAAAACGCACCGGGTGAATGGCGCAAATCCCCTCGATCAGGAAGGGGCATGGGTCCCCCTTACCGTGACTGCGCAACGGTCCTGTCAGCGCTGCCTGCTGCTCCTTATCCAGCTTCTGGATGGCATACCAGTAAATCCCAATCACCTCAAGCGGGTAAACCGGAATGGTGACATGAGATTTGCAGCAGTGGGAACACCCTTTATCGCAGGCAAGTTTTCGGCCCTTTGTTGTCTGACGACGGATACCCTCATATACCCCCCTGTCGGCGGTAAAATAGCTATCAAGCAACATGGGAAGCCACTCATTTTTATTTTCGTCAAACGGATATGAAAGACGGCTGGGGGAGGGGTAACTGTTTTGTCTGCTTTTCTGAGAGCTCATTTAACCATTTACGGAAGGGGGTCAAGGTCCCTGGACCTTAAAAATTATGAGGGGTGGCTGAATTGATTGTAACAAAGAGACAGCCAAACAGGGGAATGGAAGTGTCAGGTTTGTTGATTTTCATCTTTGAAGCGGATGTTTTTAACAGCGTTTTTTGGTATTATTTGACTGAATGTCAACGACCGGTTACGTTTCAACTACAACCCCATGGTAATTGAAAACAAACCGAGAAGGCTTCAGGTCCGGCCTGGCGACTGTGGTGATGATGAAAAAAATGGAAAAAGGAAGTGCCTTGAATCCGTGGTCATCGATTGTGAAGATCTTCCTGAAGATCCGCATGACAGAGCATACCTTCATGATCATCATTGCGATTATCATTGGGACACTGGCGGGATTAGGCGCTATCGGGATACGGGCAATGATCCAGCTGGTTTCAAACGTCTGTTTTCCGGGTGATGGAACCCTGCTGGAAAATATCATGGGGGTACCCTGGTATATGCTGGTTGGCATTCCGGTCATCGGCGGACTCCTCACCGGGCCCCTTATCCATTTTCTGGCGCCCGAGGCCAAGGGATCCGGGGTTCCCGAAGTGATTCAGTCTGTGCTGATTGAAGGGGGTCGAATACGACCCCGGGTTGCCCTGGTCAAGTCGCTGGCATCAGCGATAACGATAGGAACCGGGGGGTCGGTTGGACGTGAGGGCCCGATTATTCAGATAGGTGCCAGCCTGGGATCGGCGGTGAGTCAGCTGTTTCAAATCTCAGGGATTCGGATCAAGTCCCTGGTGGCGTGTGGAGCCGCCGCTGGTATCGCAGCTGCTTTTAACGCTCCGATTGCCGGCACCATGTTCGCGGTGGAGATTATCCTGATGGATTTCGCCGTGGCGCAGTTCACCCCCATTGTTATCTCCTCTGTTACGGCAACGGTCATCTCTCGATTATTTGTTGGCGATTTTGTTGCCTTTGAGATCCCGACCTACTACCTGGTCAGTCCGATTGAGCTGAGTTTCTATTCAGTGATGGGGCTCATCTGCGGACTGGCTTCCTATCTTTTTATCTATGTTCTCTTCAACACCGAGAACCTGATTGATCGCTATATTCGGATTCCCGGATATATGAAGCCAGCTCTGGGTGGCCTGCTGGTTGGAATCACGGCACTGTTCTTTCCGCAGGTCATGGGGGTAGGGTATGACAGCATTAACCTGGCACTTCATGGAAGTCTGATCTGGGAGCTTGCGGTGGTACTTATCCTGGCCAAGATTATGGCGACATCCTTTACCCTGGGATCCGGAGGGTCGGGTGGGATCTTTGCTCCGTCCCTGTTTATGGGGGCCATGCTGGGGTGCGCCTTCGGGATACTTATGAACAAGCTGTTCCCGGATATCGCAGCGCCCCCCGGAGCCTATGCACTGGTGGCCATGGGGGGAATTGTCGCCGGAACGACAAGAGCACCGATTACCGCCATCATCATGATTTTTGAGATTACCAATACCTACGATATTATCCTGCCGTTGATGATCACCTGTATCATCAGCGCGATTCTCTCCTCAAAGTTTTCACGCGAGTCCATCTATACCATGAGGCTGATTGACCGGAATATTCACTTCAAGGAGAGCGCCGAGATTAATCCCATGCGCTCGATTTTTGTCCGGGACGTTTACACCAACCGAATTGAGTATATTGAACAGGATACGAACTTTGATACCATCCTGAGCGAGCTTTTCTCCCGAGAGTCACCCTATCTGGTGGTGCGGGATGAAAAGGAACGTCTTCTGGGGACCATTTTCCTGAACGATCTTCGGAAATCCTATTCTGAATGGGAGGATCTTCGGGAAGTGGCGATAGCCAAGGATCTGGTATACACCAACTTCAAGCCGGTGATGAGTCACCATGATTGCCAGGAGGCTCTGGACCGGATGATCGAGGCCAAGATGCCCGGTCTGCCGGTGGTGGATCGGTTCGATGACAAGAAAGTGTTGGGCATGATCTGGCAAAAGGACATCCTTGATGTTTTCAGGGAGGAGATGTCTCGCAAGAGTATTGCGACCACCCTGCTGAACAATATCCAGGTCCGACACACTCATCAGGAAGTTCGCTTTATGCAGGGGCGCTCCATCGCTGAGGTCTCCATTCCTGAAAGTTTCATCGGTCACTCGATCCGCGGTTTGAATATCCGGGCCAACTATCAGATCGAGATCCTGTCAATCCACAAGGTGCGAGAAGCCAATCTGCCGATTGATGTATTCCCTGACCCCGGAAGGGTTTTTGCGAAGGATGACGAATACATGAGTATCGCCGGAAAGGCGGAAATGGTTAATCGGATGAAGAATCTGACCTGATGTAAGAGGTCATATCTCTGACTTTCGGACATTAAATCCCAGCGAAAAAATGGTCAAGCGGAATGATAACGCACCTGCCAACTCGATGTAGACCAGTATATTTGTCGATTTCTCTTTCATGAGCGGCCGCCCCTAAACACAGTTGACACAGGTGGTAGCGGTACAAAAATTATCTTTTTTTAAAGGATCAAAATCCATCATTAAGGGAATCTATCCATGATCAATATTGATGCGAGCGTCTGCAAAGCTTGTGGAATCTGTGGCAATGTCTGCCCAAGGCATATTCCTTACACAGTCAAGGAAGGGGATAAGAAGACCACATTTATTTCACAGGAAAGAATTAATCTTTGTATGGAATGTGGTCATTGTGAAGCGATTTGTCCTAATAACGCCATAACACTTGAAGCCTTTAGAAACGAACAATTTTCAACTGTGGAACCCTTAGGCATAGATGAAACCCAGTTTCTTGAGCTTGTAAAACAACGAAGATCGATTCGTAGATATAAAGACAAACCTGTTCCCCGCGAAAGTATAAATCGCATTGTTCAGGCCGCTCGATATTCACCTACTGGCACAGGCAGGAGAACAACAGGTGTCATTATTCTTGATGACCCAAAAAAGCTTAAGGCATTATCAAAAATCGTTTATAGCGATTACGAAACCTGGCTCTGTTGCAAAAAATTGGAAAACCGAAAAATGATCCTGAAATATTTATAATTATGCAACTGGTTAGTACCCGAACTGCCTTTCAATTAGCCGGATCTCTCCTATCAATCCCTGATTGTATTTC
>Ga0307989_1000094_pt1 | contig 69104 bp, 74 predicted proteins | sample EllFjometagen185_FD_203164 | JGI IMG/M metagenome (GOLD analysis project Ga0307989, IMG submission 203164) | Marine microbial communities from Ellis Fjord, Antarctic Ocean - #185 | ecosystem: Environmental > Aquatic > Marine > Unclassified | place: Southern Ocean | collected 2014-10-08 | reverse complement strand
CTACTACCTATATTAATTCTTAACAAGTGATATCACTTTATAATTACGAAACATTTAAAAATAATTCAATACCATAAAAACTATGGCAAACAGAATATACAAACTTTCTTCAGAACAATCCAATCTAGAATTAGCCCTTTCTGGAATTCCTATAACAGATTCATGGACATACAGCAATTGTGGATTTTCAAAACGAAGAGAAGAAACAATTCCAGCATTTCTATTACCTGTAGAAAAAACCATAATGGGTCACATAGGCACTTTCGCCAGCAATACACAAGTATACAAAAACGAAATAGGATTTGAATGTACATCAGGATTGTATAAAATGGGACCCACCGGAACTCCAGAACCAACCGCCGAAGATGATAAAAAAATATTTCTACCGCTAGAACAAATACCTAGAGTCTACAATGAAATTTTAATAGCAGGAGAAGATGGAAACACTAGACTTATAGACGGGTCCCCTTTTCAAATTATGGGAATCAGAAGAGGAAGAAATCTACTCCCATTAATTCTTGCATATCAAAATAAAGCAAAATTCGAATTAGCAGGAATTTATTTACAACCAAATGGACAAATAAGACTTTACCACCCCAATACAGATCTCGGGGAAAAAGCAAAGAAATTTTCAGAAAAGTTTAAGTTAGGAATGTATAAAACTCCTATAATCAACATAAGCCAAATAAGTGGAGAAATACAATCTTCATCAACAAAAAAAGATAACTTTCCATGGGAAGACCCTAAAGAAATTGTAAAATATTTAAACCAAACTGTTATCGGGCAAGAAAAAGCCAAAAAAACCATAGCAGTAGCATTCTCAAATTATATGATACGTGCAAACAATCCAGATGACAGCGATAATTTACCAAAGGAAAACATAATCATTGCTGGACCCCCAGGAGTAGGAAAAACTCTCATAACATCACTCCTTGCAAAAAAAGCAAACCTTCCATTTGCTCAAACAAAAGTAACTGGAAAATCAAGTGAAGGATATGTTGGAGAAAATTTATCATCAGTTTTTAAACAATTTGAACTCACCGATAAAGAAAAAGCACCCCATGGAGTAATATTCTTAGATGAAATAGATAAGGTTGCCAAAACAAAAGGCAGAGACAGCTTAAGTGATGATCATCAAAACGAAATCATAGGATGGGCAGACGAAGCCATCATACAAGTACCAAAAGGAGACAAATCAAGAGAAACCAATTCTTTGAATACCAAAAATCTTCTTTTCATTTGCGCAGGAGCATTTCAAGGATTAGAAAAAGTTGTCACAGAAAGTTATCAGGGTAAAAAAACTATAGGATTTGAAAATCCAAATGAACAACAACCAGCAATATATGAAGAAAACGTATTACAAAAAACAAAACCACAACATTTAATTGAATTTGGTTTAATTCCAGAATTAGTTAGAAGAATGCCGACTATCGCTATATTAGACAAACTGACAACAGAAGACAAAATAGGAATTCTGACCAGCTCAAACAAATCTCCTCTAAAACAAACACAAAATTTATTCAGTAAAAAAGGGTATGAACTTACCTTTGACGACACTGTCCCAGAAATTATCGTAAATAACGCCCCAGAAGAAACAGGGGCAAGCGGATTAAATTCTACTTGTTCAAGATTATTCAAAGATATTACATACGATCCAGAAATATATGCAGAAGGGAAAAAAATTCATATAACAAAAGACCTAGCAGAGAAATTAATTAAAGAATAATTGAGTTGAATTATCTTCTACAATCGCAGTTTTCGGTATTGTGCCAAATTTTCGTTATTGCAATTCTTTTTTATATCAAATATATCAACAATCTACTTCAATTCCCGCCAAATCATAACAATCAAAATCCCAACCAAAACAACCAAACCCAAAACAACCTGATAAACAAAAGGAACCATTCCCAAATATCCGAAAACAAAACAAACAGGCAAAAGCCCAAGAACAGTCGCCAAGGTATACTTCCAAAATCCAATCCTACTAAAAAGCCCCAAACCATAACTCAAAATCTCAACCGGTATAACCATCCTCAAAAGAAGCACTCCCCAAAAACTCACAACAAAAGAAAACCTCTCCTCAAACTCATACAACTCCTTCAAAGAAATAAACCTTGCAACAATCGGAACACCAAACTTCCTAGAAATCCAAAACGCAATAACAGAACCCAAAGTCCAAGCAACCAAAGTAGCAATCGCAGCAACAAAACCTCCCCAAACACCAGTCACAATAACAATCAACGGAATAACCGTAACAGGCGCAATCACAATCCCAATAATATTCAACAAAACAAAAACCAACAATCCCCAATGATTATCACTCACAAGCCTCTCAAAAAACACAATATTCCCCTGAACAAAATAAGACAACCCAACAAAAACGACAATCAAAGCTACAACACTACCAAGTCCCCACAATTTCAACTTGACATTCTTTCTCATAAAAAACACTCTCCAATAAACCTTATAAACAATTCTAAACTCCCAATTTCACGTGGGAATGCCGGAGTGGCCAAACGGGCTGGACTTAAGATCCAGTAGCATCTTTGCTTACGGGGGTTCGAATCCTCCTTCCCACATATACTAAAATAATTCTTACATAAGAAGTCCAAATTACAGCAATAAAAAAATTCATTAAACTACAGGATACATTTCTAATTCGCCCGTTTTTACATTCAGATAATGAACATATCCATCCCCCTGATGAGAATCTACCCAGCTACACCATAAATCTTCAACCCATATTTCCGTTTCATAATCATCTTCAGCATGCCATTCATTCCACCTATCATAATCTTCTTTAGTCGGATTACAAGAGATTGATTTTTTATCTCCAATAACTTTATCTCTAGGAATTATGAAGGAATGAACCCTATTTTCAAATATAGCCCATTTTGCCTTAAGTCTTGAGTCGCCTTGATTTTTTTCTATTACACAAAAATTCATTCCACCCGTTCCTACTGATTTATATTTATAATTCACATCATATTTTTTAATCTCATAATTAACTTTATCAAAACAATGAACTTCTACCCAATTATCACTAGGCCAAATATATCCAATAAATTTTTTATTATTAACTTTAATCTTTAGAACAAAATGTTCTTTGTTCATATTAGAATCTAATTCTGTTTTTCTCATAAATAATCCCATAAATAACTCACCCAATCAAACCTTAAATATCTTTAGAAATTTGAATTATCGCTTCCTTAATCTTCGATAATATTTATTATTCTTACAACTATCATCAGTAATTATAATATATCTAAATGTTTTCCCTTTGTAGTATTTTATTTTATTAGACATTGCCTTAAGCCCATTCTTTGTCTTTTCTTTTTTAAATAAATCTGAAACCCACTTAGCCATCTCTGAACATTTTATCTTATCATATTTTTGTCCATTATGAGTGATAATCGAGTTTTCATCTTTTGGAATATCATCAAGATGTTTTCTCCATCTCTCTCTAAATCTTCTAAACACTTCTCGCTTTCCCTTTGTATCATAAGTCACTTTATATAAAAAATGGCTTCCCTTAAAATAAAATATTTTTTCTTTCTGTTTGATTTTATCTATCTTCTTTCCTATCCATATTGGATAAGTATCCAATTCTTTCCAGTCTTCCATAGAGGGAGCAATTATAGAAAATAAACCTTTTTTAACAGCATCTTTGTAATGGACAGGATTTATCAGTGCCTCACTAATACCTCCACTAGTTTCTCCCCCTTCTTTCCAAAATTTATTCACACCGCTTTCTTTTCCTTCGGGTAATCTTGGATTATATTTTTCAATATTTTTTACATCAATTCTTACCAGACCTTTCCCATCTTTGAATGTATTTTTCTTCAACCCTAACTTCTTTTCAAAATATCTTAGAAATTCATCTGAGATCTTATCAGCATCTACAGTCGGAATTACAAATTGACCATCTGGTCTCCCCATGTATTCCTTTCCTTCTAAAAAACTTTTATACTGTTGTTTTGATAAAAACCAAGTTCCTCCTTTCTTAAATTTTTGTAAATCTTTCTTCATAAAATAACCATCCAATCAAACCTTAAATATCTTTAGAAGGACCAGTCAATAAAATTTAACCATAAGTATTAATAATCCTCACACAATTCCTAGTTGATGGAAGCAAATTATCTAATCGAATTTAGATACCACGGTTATGCAAAGAAGTATTTGAAATCCTTAGTTAATGAGGTGGATTCTAAATTTAAACTAAAGAATAAGAAAGTATTCCCACATATTACTATGTTCGGCCCTTTCCATACAAACCATCAAAGAGAAGTAATTAATACATTCAAAAAAGTATGCAGTAGGCATAATAAGATTCCCTTTAGATTGAAAGGATTTAGTAATTTTAATAAAAGAGTGATTTATTCAGAGATTTTTCCTTCTCCAGAACTCATAAAGATTAGACAAGAAGTTGCAAAAGAATTGAATAAACTAAAATCATTTTTTATATTTAAAAAAGTTAAAACAATAGGGATAAGCGATTTTGAAAAGAAGTTTTACTTTCATTCAACTATTGCTATGAACTTGGGACCTAAATTTGACAAAGTTTGGAATTATTTAAGAAAAAAGAAATCTTCAAAAATAAGCCAACACTTACTAAGATTAACATTACTAAGGAATGGAAAGATACTCTATGAATATGACTTCTTACAGAAGAAATTACTCAACAGAAGAAATTCATTAAGTAAAAATGAATGGGAAAGGACAATAAACAAACTGAAACAAAAAAGATGGTTAGATGATATTGATTAAAAGAAAATTTATTGCCATCATAAGAAAAAAATAATTCTAACGGAAATGGGATTAAAAGTTTTTTCGAAGAAACAAACTTTTAGAAAATCTCAGATTTTCGTGTCCGAGCTTTTAGAAAGCGATGGTTGTTCAAATCACGGCCCAAGCAATAGCGGGGACGGGATTTGAACCACGTGACCTTGAGGTTATGGGCCTCACGAGCTGACCAGACTGCTCTACCCCGCTATAAATCAACTTATCTCAAAACCATTATAAAGCTTTCTCTTCTCTATAAAACATGACAAAAAACCCACTTAAAGAAAGAATAATAAGAAAGAATTTGACTAAAGAAGAAGAGATAATAATAAGAAAAAAATATGACCTTCCAAGAGATTGGAAAGAAATAAAAATAAAAATAAAAAATAAGTTATTCAAAACTGGGAATTGGAATTCTCCAAGGGAACTAATAGATAATTTAATTGAACAGATAATCCCAGAAAATTTAAAAATAAAAAATAAAAAAATAGTTTATCAAGAAAAATTTATTGCAAATAAAAAAGATATAAAGAAAATAAATAAACGACTAAAAAATAAAGGTCTCAAACAATGAAACTCCTAGGAATAGACGACGCAGGCAGAGGCCCAGTAATCGGACCAATGACCCTAGCCGGAGTAATAATAGATGAACAAAACGAACACAAAATAAAAGCCCTAAACGCGAAAGACTCCAAACTCCTATCCCCAACACAAAGAAAAACAATAGCAGAATCCCTCCGTCCAAACTTCACCCACCACATCGTAACCTCATCCCCAAAACAAATCGACGAACACACAAATCTAAACCTCCTAGAAGCAGAAAAAACAGCCGACATAATAAACCATCTAACAAAAGACCTAAACGAAAAAACAAGAGCAATAGTAGACTGCCCCTCAGTAAACATCCAGTCCTGGTCAAACGACGTCCAACAACTTCTAGACAATCCAAAAAACATAATCCTACAATGCGAACACAAAGCAGACCGAGACTATCCAATAGTCGGAGCCGCATCAATCCTAGCGAAAGAACAACGAGAAGAAGAAATATTCAAACTAAAACAAAAATACAAAGTCGACTTCGGCTCAGGTTACCCAGCAGACCCAAAAACAAAAAAGTTCCTACAAGAAAACTTCGACAAAGAAGAATACGCACCAATTATAAGATTCTCCTGGAACACTATAAAAAAACTATTCAAAGCAAAAACATCTTTACAAAAAAAGTTATTCTAACTACTGCCTCGAAACAGGTTCTCTAAAGTCCTAGCAAGAAGCGAATCCTCAGAAATCTCCCGAAACTTCCAACCATGATAAACACTTAAAAAATCCAACTTCCCCCCAGAATACTTCACCATCTCCTCTCCAGTCAAATCTCTACATTCTCCATGACAAACAAATTTCCCCTCAGATGTTCTATAAACCTTAATAGAATGAGGCTCTTCAATATACCCACAAGCATAACTAAACCGCCTAAACATAACATCCCCAACAACATCCAAATCCTCCCTATCATCTCCCATTCCAATTTATCCAAAACACTATTTATAAAAATAATGCCACTCAATTTCTCACCAAAAAAAACTATGCCAATCTCTCGGCAGCCACAAATCTTTCCATCTCACCAAAACCAAAATCATTCCCGCCCCTAAAATCATGATTAGCAGAAACATCTCTCACATCCTCGCTCTTCAACATACCCTCTCTAAAATAAACTCTTTCTCTTTCACTCAATTCTCTAAAAACAGTAGGAGACTTCAAGTTTCCATTTGAATATCTAGCAACATCAACAGCTTTAATAGGACCAACAGTTCCACAAAAATAACTAGTCCTAACAAATTCCGTTTTTTCTTTAACTCCCCTAAAAAACATAGAAATAAAATCAACCAAAGAATCTAAAGGTTCACAAGTATCAGTAGCACTTCCAGAAATAAGATTCCCATAAGCATCCAAAACTTCTTCACTCATTCTCATACATCATCACCATCCCTTATAAAAATTACTAACTCCACTTCAGCTCCAACAATTCTTAAAAACCCCACTCCCTTCTCAAATCGATGACCCACATAAAAAAGATGACAATGCACGGATTCAAATCCTTCGCAAGAAAAACTGAAATACCACTAGATAACTCAATGAACGTGATAGTCGGACCAAACGGCTCCGGAAAATCAAACATCACCGACGCCCTCTGCTTCGTATTAGGAAGGCTCTCGATAAAATCCATCCGAGCCGCAAAAGCCGCAAATCTCCTCTTCTCGGGAAACGGAGTATACAAAGGATCCCAGGAAGCCTCAGTAGAACTAACCTTCGACAACACAGACAAAACATTCGCAATCCAAGAAAAAGAGGTAACAATAAAACGAACCGTTAAAAAAACAGGACAATCAGTTTACAGAATCAATGGAAAAACAAAAACCCGACAAGACATCCTGGAACTCCTATCCCAAGCCGGCGTCGACCCAAACGGATTCAACATAGTCCTCCAAGGCGAAATCCAATCCCTAGTCAAAGCAAGCCCAGAAGAAAGAAGAAAAATAATAGAAGAAGTCGCCGGAATCTCAATTTACGAAACAAGAAAATACAAATCTCTAAAGGAATTAGAAAAAACAGAAGAAAAGTTAAAAGAAATCTCAGCCGTTCTAAGAGAAAGATCCTCTTACTTAAAAAATCTAAACAAAGAAAGACAAGAAGCAATATCCTACCAAAAACTCGAAACAACAATAAAGCGATGCAAAAAAACCTTACTATCTAAGACGAAGAGCATCAAAGAAAAAGAAATCTCCGAAATAGAAAAAACGATAGAAAGCATAAATTCCGAAATAGAAAAAATAAAAAAAACTATCCTAATAAAAAATCTAGAAGTAGAAAAGTTTCAAAATAAAATCCTAGCCGTAAACAAACAAATCCAATCCTCAACAAGCAACGAACAAGAAGTCCTCCATAGAGAAATATCCGACCTAAAAGCCGACTTAGCAGGACTAGACGTAAGACGTGAAAACTTCGACAACAGATTAATCCAAGGTCAGGAAAAGATAAACAACTTCAAACAAAAAATAGACAATCTAAACAAACAAATGTCAGAAATTAGAACCGCCTCCCCTGAAATAAAAAAATCTCAAGAACAACAAAAAATTCTCCAAGAAAAATTCGACATACTAGAACAACAAAGAAGAAACTTCTACATAATAAAATCCGACCTATCAACACTAGAAAACCAAAAACTCAACAAAGAAAAATTCCTAATCGAATCCAAAAAGGAAACTCAATTAATCGAACAAACAATAACAACTTTATTCAACGAAATCAAATACGAAAAATCCCCAGAAAAAAACGAATCACTAAAATACGAAACAGGTTCCAAAATAGAAAAAACAATAGACCAAATATCAACACTAGAAAAAACAGTTCTAGAAAAGGAAAAACAAAACGCAATATTAGAAATGGATATTAAAAGAGAGAACAAACTAAAATCAGATATCACTCAATTAAAATCATGTCCAATCTGTAAACAAGATGTATGCGACGATCACAAACACAAAATATCCTCAACCGCAAACGACAAAATAAAAGCAGCAGCTGGAGAAGTAGAAAAAAACCTTGAAATAAAAACAGAAGGCGCAACAAAAATAACCCATCTAAAAGAAAGACTAAGCAACCTCAGAACAAAACTCGAAGAACTAAGAATAGACAAAATAAAACTACGAAACTCAAACGAAAAGAAAGAACAAATTAAAAAGATAACAGCATCACAACAAAATGCTCAGGAAGAATTAAAATTTCTAAACGAATCTCTACATTCCAAAAAGGCAAAATATGAAACTCTCAAAAACATCGAAGAAAAATACGACGAAACAAGACTAGCTCTCCAAGAACTCTCCTTCGCAGACATGGACGTCGACACCGAAATCCAAGTAAAAAAGCGAGAAGCAGGAAGACTAACAATCGAACTAAAAGCAACTCAGCGAGACATGGAAGAATCCCAAATCGAACTAAGAAAAATCGAAGTCCAAATAACAGAGAAAGACAAAGACGCAGTAAAAAAAGAAATCGAAGAACAAAAACTCTACGAAAAATCTCAAAAATTCTTCGACCTTAGAAATGAACTCCAAGATCAACAAAAAGTAATCGAAACAGATATCATCGGACTTCAACACACCGTCAAAAACTTCGAAGACAAAATCAACTACAACAAAATCCAAAGAGCACAACTCGGAGCACAAATAGAATCCTTAGTCTCAGAACTTTCCGAATTCACTTCAATAGAACTCCTAGCACTTCCAACCATAGAAATAAAAGAACGTCTCCAAAAATCTCAATTCAGAATGTCAAGACTAGGAAACGTAAACATGCGAGCCCTAGAAGTATTCGACAAAGTAGAAGAACAAGTAACCCTAATAGAAAACAAAGTAAAAGTAATCCACGAAGAAAAGGAACAAATAGAAAAGATAATACTAGAAATAGACAAAAAGAAAAAGAAATCCTTCCTAATAACTCTAAACGCAGTCAACGAATACTTCACAAGAAACTTCACACAACTATCTAGAAAAGGCGAAGTAAGACTAGAACTCGACAACAAACAAAACCCTTTCGAAGGAGGACTAAGTATCCTAGTAAAAGTCTCACGTGGCAGATACTTCGACGTCACGTCCCTATCAGGCGGAGAAAAAACAATGGTAGCCCTATCCCTAATCTTCGCAATCCAAGAATACAAACCTTACTGTTTCTACGTATTCGACGAAATCGACGCAGCCCTAGACAAACATAACTCCGAACTCCTAGCCGCTCTAATCAAAAAATACATGACAACAGGACAATACATAATCATAACCCACAATGACACATTAATATCCGAAGCCTCAAATTTGTATGGAGTATCCATGCAAGAAAATATCTCTAAAATAATATCTTTGAAAGTTTAATCCCTATCATCAACAACAACGGAGAGGTCGCCGAAGCGACCGACGGGAGGAGTCCGCAGACGACGACGGAGGGGTTCCGCAGAACCCCGACAATATATGAGAACTTCGGTTCTCCAAATAGTTCATAACCCACAATGACTAATCTCCAAAGCCTCAAATCTTTACGGCATATCCATGCAAGAAAACACTTCTCTAAAAGTCTAAATCATTCTGGATAATCATACTCTTGCTTCCAAACCAAACCTTGCTTTTCCATCAAAGGCCTTAACTTCTTCTTAAGAGATTTCAAAAAAGGCTCCAACTCAGGAAAATTCCTAACAGCCTTATCGGCATATTCCACCTGATGTTTCGCATCTCCAACACCACTCCAAGTCCCACCTCTCTCTATTATATGCAAATGACACTCCAATTTATCTATCGCCTTAACATACTTAGCCTCACGACTCTCCCCATCTTCATATTCTTTCCACAAAGAAAACAACCTATCCCCAAAACCATAATCATCCTTTATCTTAGACATAACAGACATCTCCTCCTTTTCCTTATCACTTTGCTTCAAAGCCCCAGTAGCCACAAGATAAGAATCATAATCATAATCCAAAACATACTCCGGCAAATCATGAACATTAGCAATCTCCATCGCATGCGAAACATCTATATCAATATCAAAAACCTCTGCCAAAATAGGAACCATAAAAGTCACCATCCAAGCATGCCCAGCAGTAGGCTCTTGTATCCTTTCAGGACAAGAACTATAACGAAAAGTCCTCTTAAGCGAACTAGTCTTAACAAAAAAATCTATCAATTCATTCGAATCTTTCATAAGACATCAAACAATCGCATCATTAATAATCTTTCCATTATAGTCTCCCGACACCCCAAAAAAATCACCAAGCCCTCAACAGAGGGCAAAATAAAAATAAAAATAATAATTAAGTTTAGTAATAACTTGTCTCTACTTCTTCAATCGTCTTCTCTTTCTTAGTAAGAAGAACAACCAAAACAGCCAGAAGAACAATAAACACGATCACTAGGATCACTGTCAAAGCAACAACAGAAGCGGATACAGATCCACCTACAACGTTAGCGCCAAAAACAGTTTGCTCACCATCAACATCTACAGAGAAAGTATAAGTTCCAACCTTAGCATCACTTGCAGCAGTAACCGCAACAGAAACAATCTTGCTAGAATCAGGACTAACAGTAACAACTGAAGGCACAGACACAGACAAAACATCTCCAGAAATACTATCTAGTTCGAAAACTTTAACATCGTCCGCAGAATTAACAATAACCAAATCATAGGTAACTGTTTCTCCAGCATTCAAATCTTGATTCTTTACAGAAGCCAAAACCATAGTAGTAGCGGAATCGCCAACACTAATTAACTCAGTAACAACATCTTCAGCATCGTCATTGTAAACTTCAACGTTCATCTCGTAAACACCGCTCGCAGCGTTTGATGGAACTTTCAAGTATACCGTTCGATACAAAGAGTCTTCCTCGTCGTCACAATCATCATCACAACATTCCGTAGGAACTAGGTCCCCAACATAACCTCGAGTAGAAACACCCAAAGCTGGAATAGAAACAACAACATATGTGTCGTCCATTCTGTTATATCCAGTATTCTTTACAACAACAGAAACAGGGAAAACATCGTTACCTTTAACTTGAGTAGAATAGTCGACCGATAGAATCTCAAAAGTATAAGAATCTCTCTGCATACTAACAGTATACTGAGCTTCAGACTTATCGTTCTTAGAAACAACCTCTACATAGAGAGTGTATTCTTCAGACAAATCATTGGAATCAGAAGGCAAATCTAAAGACAAAAGTTTAGTGTAAGTAACATTAGTTTCAATGTCAAACCTCGAAGTCGAAGCCGAAACATCGTCCCGGTGACCTTCCATATAAACTTTTACTTTAACATCAGTCGCATTATCATCAGCTACAAACGTAACCCTAATAGGCACAGTATTCATAACATCTCCAGCCATTGTCTGACCAGTAATCGATAAAGTAACACCATTGAACTCAGTATCGATACCAGTAGCAAGTCCAGCCGAAGCAAAACTAACAACCAACAAAGTCAAGACTGTCATAAAAGGAATCAAAAGCAAATTTCTTTTCATATTTTTCATATTTTTCATATTGAATTTAGTTAATATTTCAACCTCCAAAAGCTATATAAACCTTCCGTTTGTTGTAATTCTATAGAGACGAAAAAGCTTAAAAAGTATACTGTGGTATACAACCTATCGTAAAAATGAGTAACAAAAAAATAAACGAAAAACCAGAAGGAAAGATTACAACAATCAAACTCCTAGAGGAAACAAAACTACGAATCGAAAAACTTCGAGAACATAAAAGAGAATCCTACGACGACATCCTAAGAAAAATTCTATATATCTTAAATATAGCAAGAGACTCCCCTGAAAAAGCAAAGCGAACTTTAGAAAAAATCTCAGAACTTAGAAACAGAATGCTAGAAGAAGAACTTCACCAAAAAGAAAATCTCAAAAAAGAAAACAAACTAATCTAACTTTAAAACAATATCCGAAAAAACTTCCTCAATACCTCTACTTCCATCAACCCTAACAAAATCATACATCTTCAAAATACTCTCCGTCTCCTTATGATAAACCTTCAATCTCTCCAACAAAGCCTCCTCATTATCATCCGCTCTCTGCAACAACTCGCCTCCACAAGAATCGCAAACTCCTTCAACAACTGGCTTCTTAAAATAAACATTAAAAATCTCACCACACTTCGAACAATTCCGCCTACCACAAACCCTCCTAACACTCTCCTCATCCGAAATCGCAATTTCAAAAACCTTATCAATCTCCGTAATCTCCTTCAACATCTCAGCCTGCGCCACATTCCGCGGAAACCCATCCAAAATAAAACCCTTCTCACAATCTTTTCCTTCCAACTTTTCCTTAAGTAATCGAACAATCAAATCGTCCCCTACCAACTTCCCCTCACTCATAACCCGATCAACCTCAGCCTTCAAATCCCCTTCACATTCACGAAGCAAATCCCCAGTAGAAATATGACAAAGCCCAAACTTCAAAGCAACCTTCTTCGCCTGCGTCCCCTTACCACTCCCCTGCGGCCCAACAAAAATTAACTTCATAAAAACAATTACTTCTTTCTCATTTTAAACCTTCCCAAATCTTCAATCCAATAACCTTAATTCGATTTTATCTCTGGAAAACAACTTTCAAAAGTTTCTAATAAATTTCCCAATACTTCAGCTTCATTACGACGACACATCCTGCCAACTAGGCTTCCACCATCTCCTAATGCCTTATATGAATCAATCATTGATTTCAAGGTACTTTGATAGACTCCCATATCTTTATTAAAAACTTCTAATAAACCTTCATATGTCTTAATTTCATTACTACGATGCATCCTGCCAACTAGGCTTCCACCATCTCCTAATGCCTTAAGTGGATCAATTATTGATTTTAAATCAATTCGACATTTCTCAATTCTTTCTGAATAATTATTCTCTGCCATACTTTTATTAATTTCTTTATCCTTTATAAGAACTATTGTTATCTAAACTATATTTTAAAAATCAATTAAAATATTCAATCACTTATCAGACAAACCTTCCCCAATCCCCAAACCAACAACAGAATCCCCAACCGGATCCGGAGACTCACAAATCAAAACCACATCCTTATCCAACTTCGCCAACCAGCCCAAAACCTTCCCCCAATCCTCAACATCCGTAATCAAATGCTTCTTCTCACCCTTCTCCCCAAACTCAATCCCCGAAAAATGAACATGCCACCTTTTCCCAGGAAAAGCCTTCTCAATCCTAACAAACTCATACTTCCCATATCTCGCCAACACATGAGCAACATCAATACAAACCCCACAACCAGTCTCCTCAACCAACCTCCCAATCTCAGAAATCGAGCCAAACACATTAATCTTCCCCATCACCTCCGGACAAATCTCAATATCCCAACCTTCCCTCTTAATCTCAGCCATAACTTCAACAACTCCTTCCTTAATCTTCTCATAAGTTTCCTCCTTCGATTTCCCCATATAAAACCCAGCATGAAAAACAACCCGCTTCGCCCCAAGCCAAGATCCAACCTCACAACATTTCAAAATCCTTTTCTTCGAAGCCTCAATCTTCTCCTCTTCCTTAGAATTCAAATTCACAAAATACGGCGCATGAATAGACAAAAAAATCCCAAGCTCCTTCGCCCGCTCTCCAATCTGCCTAGCATCTTCCTCTTTCTTAATATACGGACCATAAGTAAACTCAATCTCACAAGCCCGAAGTCCCAATTCAGCAAATCTCTCCAAATTCTTAACAGCATCCTTCACCGCCCCAAGACCCCCAGGACCAAACTTAATCATACTCATAATAAATAGAAACCTACACAAAATTTAAACCTACCGAAAATGGACTTCTTAAGCCGCAGGAATTCCCGCTATCTCCAAATTCAACTGCCCCAAATTCTGAACCAAATAAGTATTCAACTTCTCAATAATCAAATCCTGCAATCCCTCTTTAAGCATTCCATGACAAGCTCCAATATCATTCTCCGGATTCATCACAACACCCAAAGGCAAAACACAAGCCATATCAAGCCCCTCCAATCTCGCAGAATCAGCATCATTCAAATTTCCCTGCAACAACTTCACATTTACCTCACATCCATTCCTACCTTTTCCCTTAATCATATATTCAAAAATCATATCATTCCCATAAACAAACTTCGCCCGACTACAATCCTTCAAAGCCTTATCAAAACAAGCCTTATTATTACAATCCTCAAAATCAAAAATCAAAAATATAACAGCAAACACAACCAAAACAATCGTAGCTAAAAAAATCCAACTTTTCCAACGAAAACGCCTCATCTCAACTATCTGCCCCTTCTCAACCACTTCTTTCATATTCAATAAAACAAAATTAACTATATAAAACTTGCTTCAAAATCCAGTAATACAATATATAAAACCACTCCCCCAAAAAATACAATGAACTACTCAGAACAAGAATTCGAAAACAAAACATTCGACAAAATAGACTTCACAGAAAAAGATTTCTCCCACACAAAATTCACCGATTGCAATTTCAACTCCTGCAACCTATCAAACATAACACTCAACAACACAAAACTACAAAACATAAAATTCACAGATTGCAAAATAATGGGAATCTCCTTCGCAAAAGCAACACCACTAACCCTCTCAATCGAATTCGAAAACTGCATAATCTCAACATGTTCATTCTCCAGCATGAAAATCCCACAAACCAACTTTATCAACTGCCAAATAGTCCAAACTGATTTCCAAGACTCAAATCTAATAAAATGCAACTTCGAAAATTCCGTATTCAAAGAAACAATATTCTACAACTGCAATCTAAACAACGCCTCTTTTGAAAACACATCCGGCTACCAAATCGATCCAACACAAAACCGCCTCAACAAAGCAAAATTCTCATTCCCAGAAGTAATCTCACTCCTAGACACATTCAACATAGAAATAAAATAAGACATCTCTCATTTTATCTCTAAAACTCAAAACTTTCCATAAGAAATGCGCCGTCGAAGATGGTGCAATTTTTTATGGAATTAATAGAAAAACAAACACAGCAAAAAATCCGCGTAATCCTGCGTTTATCCGCGTGCTAATTTTTAACACACAATTCCCAGAACTAACCCAAAAAATAAAAAAAATAAAAAAGCCCAAAAAGGGGCATCTAATTTAAAGTGATACTATCTTGATAGTAGTCTCAGGAATTTTTCCAAATGTCTTCGCCGCAACTGCCTTAGATTGTAACCTCTCAGCAGCCTGAACAACAACACCAGTAGCTTCCGAAGCCATCAAAACAAATGCATCCTTCGCGTCAACAGAACCGAGCCTAAGAACCGAAACATTCTTCACAACTTCCAAATTTTCATTCACAACCAAGACATTCTTGCCTTTAATCTCAGAACTCAAATTCCGAAGCTTAGAAATATCGTCATCAGTTAACTCTCGCCTAACAATTTCTTCAGCAGGTACAGATGCCACAACAGATCTTCTAGCTCCAGGTAAAGCTCCACTACCAGTCTTCAAAAAAACCGCAGCAGGAACCTTTTTCCTCAAACACATCAAAAGCTCTTTACCAGTCAATTCCTCAACTTCCTTACCATCAGGTGCAGTCGCAATGTAAACTACCTTAGCATTATCAGAAACATTCTGTGCAATCAGCTTACCGCCTCGATCTCCATCAACAAAAAGAGTAATCTCTTTTGTCTCAGAAAGCTTAGCAATAGTCTGCGGAAAACGAGTCCCCTGCATACCAATAACATTCTTGATTCCGTGCTTCAACATATTAACAACATCAGCTCTACCTTCACAAACAATCAATTCCTTCTCAGAATCAATATCCGGGCCAGCGGCAAGACCTTCAGGTCCATAGTTAACAGCTTTCGAAATACGAGTAGATTCACGCAGTTCAGTTTCCATCTCTGTCGTATCCATACCCTCATTCGAAATTCCTGCCAAAAGTGCCTTAGCTCTTTCCATAATGTAATCACGCTTTCCGCCTCGTACATCTGAAATATCTGTAATCTTAATAGTCGCATCAGTTGGACCAATTTTATCAATTGTTTCCAAAGAAGCCGCAATAATTGTAGTCTCTGTCTTATCAAGCGCAGTCGGAATAGTAATCTCTCCAGTAGTCTTACCGCCTTCGGTAACAAGCTCAACTTCAATTCTACCAATCTTTCCTTCCTTCTGAAGCTCTCGCAATTCCATATCAGCACCAAGTAAACCTTCTGTCTGTCCGAACAAAGCCCCGATTACATCAGGTTTCTGAAACGGCCCGTCAGCGTTAAACTTAGCAACAATCTGATACTTTATCGACGTTGGACTTATTTTTGCCATATTATATTTTCTCCATTTAGTTATATTAGAAATACCTTTCTCCCACTTGCAAACATGAATGTGATGATAATAATAACTATTCTTCAAGCTATCTCTAACCAATCCAAAAAACAATCTTCATTTAAAAGCTTTTGCTAAACCAAGAAAAACACAAAAATCTCAAAGCAAGAACCCTTTAAATTCTTTTACCTTCCTCGACAAACATCAAAATTTACACAAATCTTTATAAAGATTTCAGCTCAACAAATTTCAAATAAAAAGAGGGCACAAATGGAAATCGAAAAACAAGGCAACATTGAAGAAGAAGAATTCGACGATGCAGAAGAACTTGAAGACGAGGACTAGCCCACAAAAACAAAAACAAAATGTCAAAACACGACGAACTTCACGAAGATTATAACGAAGACGAATGCGGATCTATGTGCTTCGAACTTGATAAAGAAATAGAAGAATAATTTTTATTTATTTATTTAAAAACAACCCTTTACTTATCCGAGTAGTCGAGCCTCTCGAAACATACCAAGCGCCTTATACGAAACCCGCAACTTTCCCAAAATATCTTCCCTCTCAATATCATCCAACTTCATCTTAATCAACTTCTCGTAAAACTTAACCGCACTCGCCCTCTTACCCTTCCCCTCAAGCTCCGACGCCGCACTCAAATAAACATTCTTCCTAGCCAACAATACCTTCGCCTTCCCACTTCCCGTCACATCACGCCCAGCCCGAATAAACATATCCTCAGCATCCGAAATCTTCCCAATCCTACAAAACATCTCAGCAGCCATAACATAAGAATCCATCCTCTCCTTAAACATCGGTTCCATCCCCGCCAAATTCCCAAGCGCCCTAGCAGCCCGCTCAAACATCTTCCTCTCCTCATAAAGCCCAGCCAAACTACGCCAAATAAACCGCTTAATCTCAAAACTAAATCCAGACTCCTTCAACACACTCTCCAAATAAGAAATCTTATTCAAAACCGTGCCCATCGTGCCCAACTTCGCCTCCATCTCTTCAATACTTTTCTCTCTAACTTGAACTACCATAATTAAACCTCACCTCAAACCTTTTTAAGAATTATCGTGATTGATAATCAAATGAAACATTTTCTTTAGAAGTCAAAATAGTATTTGTAGTTTCCCGAAGTCTCCCCGTAAGACGATTAGAAACTTCAACACCATCTTTAAAATTCGTAGCGTCATGAACGACATACCTAATCAAACGATCTTCAGAATTAATAGGAACTCTTGCGACACTTGTTCCATCTATAAAATAAGTTACCAAAAATCGATCCCCCATTTTTTCCAACAATACATTATTCTTCATAAAATAAAAAACCCTCAAACCTTTTTAAGAATTTGTATAATCAACAACCCTCCATAATCAAAAAATCTCAAAAACCCGGGAAATCCCGGGCAAAAAAATAAAAAATGCTCTAATCAAAAAAGTCCAAAATCTTAATAAGAAAATCAAGGCGCAGAAAACTGCACCAAGATTTCAAATAAAAATTAGGCCTTCTTTTCGATTAAAGACTTACAAACTCCAGCAGCAACTGTAACTCCAGCATCTCGAATTGCGAATCGCGCCATGTTAGGATTCTTGTCAGCGGATTCCAAAACTAGGTTTCCGATTGGCTTAATTCTAACAATAGCAACATCTCCGTTCTTCAAGAAGTCAGGGTTTTCTTCAGAAACTTGTCCTGATGCAGGGTCCAACTTAGACACTAGTTCGATGAATTGACATGGAACTTGTGCTGTGTGAACATGGAATACCGGTGTATAACCTTTAGCAATAACAGTTGGATGATTAATCACAGCAACTTGTGCTGTAAATTCTTCAACTATAGGTGCAGGGTCAGCAGCGTCACAGATAACGTCACCTCGAGCCATGTCTTTCTTACCAACACCACGAATGTTGATACCGACATTGTCTCCAGCTTCGCCTTCCTTTAACTGCTCATGATGAGCTTCAATACTTCGAACCTCACCAGTTATACCAGATCCAGATCTACCTGGGATTACGATAACCTTTTGTCCGATTTTCATAATTCCAGTTTCAATCTTTCCTACAGGAACAGTGCCAATACCAGTAATGTCATAGACATCTTGGATTGGCATACGCATTGGTAAGTTTGTTGGTTTCGATGGTGCATCGAACTTATCAATCTGTTCTAGAACAGTTGGTCCTTTGTACCATGACAACTTATCGGATTTAAGTGAAACACCCTCACCCATCAAAGCTGATCCTGGAATAAAAGGTGTAGTCTCAGTGTTATAGCCAGCCATCTTAATAACTTCTTTAACATCTGCAACAGCCTTCTCAAACTTAGCTTGATCGTAATCAACAACATCCATCTTGTTAATAAGAACTGCTAATTGGGAAACTCCCATAGTCCTTAATAACCAAACATGTTCCTTAGTTTGAGGCTGAACTCCATCCTCACATCCAACAACCAAAAACGCCGCATCCGCCTGCGAAGCACCAGTGATCATGTTCTTAACAAAATCCTTATGCCCCGGAGCGTCGATTATAGTAACTTCAAAATTCTTAGTAATAAGCTTCTTATAAGACAAGTTAATAGTAACTCCTCTTTCTCGCTCTTCCTTCAAATTATCCATAACATAAGCGAACTCGAATCCAGCTTTACCGTGCTTTTCAGCTTCTTCCTTGAACTTCTTCATCTCTTGTGCAGAGACTGCGCCACCATCGAAGAAAACTCGCCCTACGCAAGTAGATTTCCCCTGGTCAACGTGTCCAACGAAAACAACATTCAGTCCTGGTTTTTCTTTAGCCATATTATATATTTTTTTTATTTAGTTAGTTTAATCATACTCGTAAAAATTACTTCACAAGCATAAAATATGATATTAATTTTGATTTTTAAGTCTACTGGTTCTCAGCCAAACCCTTCCGTTCCCTAATCTGCTTAATAACCTTAACCTGATTATCCGTAGGCAACTTCTTAAAAGTCTGGCTAACCAAACTAGAAACTCCTCGTCCTTCAGTCGCACTTCTCAAATCACTAGTCCAACCAATCATCTCACTAACCGGAATCTCAGCTCTAACAGTAACACCAGTCTCATCCTGCTCAACATCAATCAATTGACCTCTCTTAGTAGAAACCAAACTAGTAACAGCTCCCATAAAATTAGTAGGCGCCTCAATCTGATGAACCTGAACTGGTTCAAAAATAACAGGAACAGCCTTAGCAAAACCTTCCTTAATAGCATCTCGAACAGCAGGATAAACTTGTGCAGGACCTCTATGAATCGCATCCTCATGCAACTTCATATCAACAACAGAAACCTTCATCTTATGACAAGGCTCTCGTGCCAACGGACCAGCATCCATAACCTGCTCAAAAGCATCAAGTAATAATTCGATAACTTCTCCAACCTGAACAATCCCTTTTGTCCTATCCTGAAAAACTGAACCCTTGTAAATATGTCTATATTGCTGTGCCTCATCTCGAGTAATCCCAAGTCCAACAAGCGTCTCATCCAAAGCCTTATCCTTCTTCTTAATCCTACCAATTGGCAAAGTCCCATTAGCAATAGCTTCAATAATATTTTCTTCCAAAGGTTCAACAATAACAAAGAAATCATTATGCTTATTCGGAGAACGCCCAACAGCAATATCACTCTTCTTAGCAACAGACTCACGATAAACAATAATCGGTGGACCCATAGTAATCTCCAATCCTTTCTCAGACTTAATCCTATTCTCAATAATTTCCAAATGCAACTCTCCCATACCACTCATCAAAGACTCACCAGTCTCCTCATTAATCTCAATCCTCAAACTAGGATCTTCCTTACCAACCTGCCTCAAAATCTCAATCAACTTAGGCAAATCTGCAGTCCTATTAGCAGAAATAGATTTTGTAACCACAGGCTCAAATAAATGACTAATAGCTTCAAATGGCTCGATAGGATTCACAGAAACAGTCTCACCAACTACAACATCTCTAAGTCCTACAATACCAACAATATTCCCAGCAACAACTTCATCAAGCTGAAGACGAGAAGCTCCCTTGTAAATAGAAACCTGCTGAGCCCTAACCTTAGTCTTAGCAATATTCATGTAAAGTTCATCACCCTGCTTAATAGTCCCACCAAAAAGCCGACCAGCCGCAACCTCTCCAGCATGAGGGTCCACTACAATCTTAATCGGAACAAACGCAACCTCGCCCTTAATATTACAACTCATAAAATCCTTACCAGCCTCACTCTCCAAATCACCATGCCAAATTTTCGGAATCCTATAAGCCTGCGCAGTCACAGGATCAGGATGATTATTAACAACCATACCAAGAACAACTTCATGAATAGGAGCCTTCTTAGCCAAAACCTTATATTCTTCACCACCAGCCTCATAAGCATCAATAACTTCTTTAAAACTAATCTTCTTTTCCTGCATATACGGAATACTCAAAGCCCAATTATGAAAAGCACTTCCAAACGCAACAGTTCCATCAGCAACATTAACCTGCCACTTTTGTTTATACTCAGGCTCAGCAATCTCAGCAATCAAAGCATTAACAGAATTAATAATTCCAATAAACCTCTTCTGCATTTCTTCAGGAGTAAGCTTAACCTCTCGAATTAATCTATCAACCTTATTAATAAAAAGAATAGGTCTAACTCTTTCCTTCAAAGCCTGACGAAGAACAGTCTCAGTCTGAGGCATAATCCCTTCCGAAGCACAAGACAAAACAATAGCTCCATCAACAGCCCTCATAGCTCGAGTAACGTCCCCACCAAAATCAACATGCCCAGGAGTGTCAATCAAATTAATCAAATATTCCTGACCATCAACTTCATGAACCATAGAAACAGAAGCCGAATCAATCGTAATCCCTCTCTCAGTCTCGTCGTCATGAAAATCCAAAGTCCTAGCCTTCCCTGCCAAATCCTCACTCATCATACCAGCACCAGCAAGTAAGTTATCGGAAAAAGTTGTCTTCCCATGATCAATATGCGCACAAATAGCAATGTTACGAATATGCGTCGGATCGTTCTGCAATTCCTTAACCTTATCTGTATTATCAGCTGCCATAAACATTAAGTTGAAAAAACTATTTATAAAACTTTGCCTAACCAAAAGGAATTTCCCCGACGAGAATAACCCTTCACAACAATTCTTATTCTTAACAGGAAAGTTCGCAGCATAAAAATTTTTGATGTGTGCAGACGCACATGAGAAAATATTTTATCAAGAAATTTTCGCTAAGAACAAGAATTACCGAGCTGCGTCAGCTTGCTTTTCCGTATCTATCCTTTTCCGAACAGCATACGACTCACCCGAATTCTCAGCCGCAAGCATCAACTCCTTAGCCAAAGCCTCAACAATAGTAGCCTTCTTATTAAACGCCTTATCATAAGAACCATTAACAAAATATCTCAAAACCAAATTCAACCTTCGTCTAGGCGAAACATCAACAGCCTGAGGATATTTAGAACCACCCATAACAATAGTAGTAGTCTCATCCCGCGGAGCCGCATTCTCAATAGCCCGAACAAAAACCTTCAAAGGATTCTCCCCAGTTTTCTCTTCAATCAACTTAAACGCATCAATCACAATCCCAGTACATCGAGTATGCTTCCCCGTAATCCAACTAGTAATAATCTTATGCTTCTTTCCTCGACTACCAGGAACCTGCAATAAATTCACAAGCCTCTCAACAACATTAACCTTCGTCCTCGCTGGATCCCACTTAATCCTACCATGCGACTTCAACATCAACTTAGCCTGCAAATTAACAACCTTCTTCAAACCCGGATCCTCAACCCTAACTTCAGAAGCATCGAACAAACCAAAAACTTTCATCTCTACCACTATCTTCTCCCCTTCTCGATCTTACCTTTCCAAAGTCTTTCCAATGGCTGATCATTTACTTTAATTACACAAAACCTAACACCAGACAAATCCCCTTTCGTCCTACCCTGCTTCCCACCAATCCTCTCAATAATAACTTCATCATGCTCATCAACAAACTTCTGCGCCAAATTCCCCGGAATAAAACAAGAAACTTCCTTACCATTCTTAATCAACTGAACCCTACAACACTTTCTCATAGCCGAGTTAGGCTGCTTAGCTTCCTTCTGAATCTTCTTAACAACAATCCCCTTAGCCTGCGAAGCTCGACCCAACGGATCAAATTTCAAACTAATTCCAAGCCTCTTCTTCTTATCAGGCAACCTATTATCACGAAATTTCTTCCGCTTATTCTTCATCTTCCGTCCACTCATTAAACCCATAGTAATAATTAAGTGAAAAATCTGTTTATAAAAGTTTGCGTCATCAAAAATATATCACACGTCGACAAAAATTAAAATCTATATAACTCCTAGACAAATTACTTTCATAAAAAACAATCCAAAAATTCCACAAAGATTCTATGAGAAAACGTGTGGCGAAGCCCATGATTTTTCATAGAATACTAATACCTAATTATATTTTCACACAATCCTATTTTCAAGAAATCCGCAACTTGGAAATAGAGAAAAACTTCTTCAAAACATCACCCAACTCTTTCTCTCTTCCCCTATTCCGTCCAATCAAAGCTGCCTTACTCTGCCGACCACCATTAACAACAATAGAACCGCCCTTCAACTCAACACCACCAATCTCAATCGGAGCAACAACATCCTCAACAAACTTCTTAATCCCAGCCTCGTCGTCCACTGCCGGCATAACAACAACCTTAATCTTCTTCCGCAAAGTCTCGCTCATCCTCTTAATATTACAAGCCCCTCGCCCAATCGCCAAAGAAACCTTCGACTTAGGAACACAAAAAACAATCTGATTATTATAAGAAAAAACCTTCGTCGTAGAAACCTTCGTCGTCCGCTCAAACAAATTAATATACCGCATCATCTGCATATCAATAACATTAGCCATCCTACTTCGCCCCTTTATGGGGTACACCTTCCGCGTGCAAACAAAAAACTTCACAACTAAAGTCAAGATTTAGTTCCTTAGTCAAATCTTCCTTAGACTTCAAAACATCAAAAGCCAGTTCCGCTTTCTCAAGCTTCTCCACCGTACTATCTCGTGCATCTTTAGCAATAAAAATATTCTTGGCCTTCTTCCCAACCTTCAAAGCCTGCTTAACTCCAAACAAAACTTTACCTTCTTCAATTCCTTCCTTAAGTTCTTTAACACTCATAACATTACTTCCAACTTTCTCTATTTAAACCTTATGCTTCTCAAAAATATAATTCACCGACGACGAATAATTAACAAAATACTAATTCGTGATCATTCGTGTAAATTCGTAGACAAATCTTCTTTCATTAAAAAAATTATTTCTTCTTCTTATCTTTAGCCAGATTCCCAGTAACCTTAACCAACAATCCAGGAAGACCAGTTCCAACAGGAACAGGTTGATTCAAAATAATATTCTCAATAACCGACTTCAACTCATCCTTCTTACCAGTCTTAGTAGCCTGAACAAACTGCTTAACCGGAGTCTCAAACGAAGCCCTAGCCAAAATCGAATTCTTATCCCCAATAATTCCCATACGAGTAATACCTTTCACACTACCAGCAGCAGTCATAGTATCAGCAACAAGCATAGCGTGCTTACCATCGATAGCCAAACCTTGCGAATTAATAACTTTATTAATCTCTTCGATAACCAACTGTCGAGCAGCCTCAACACCTAAAATAAGATTAGTCTCATGCAAATCATTACTAACAACCTTATCCGCGTCAACTCCCTTAAACGCCATAACATCCTTCAAATTAGAACCAGCAGTCAAAATCACAAAATCCTTCTCTCGCTTAACAACCAAAACCTGCGTAATCTTCTTAACTCCAGCAAGAATAACTTCCTTAATCTTTTCCTTAGTCTTGTAAATCATCTTAAAATCTTCCTTAGCCATATCCATAACAATACCATCGCTCAACTTCTTAACATCAAAGCCTTTCTCTCCCAAAGCCTCAATAGCCTTATCCAAAGAAAGATGAACACTCTTCAAAGCTTTCATATCCATACCAATCTTAATCTTCTTACTTCCAAAATCAATCGCGATATCGTTAATAACTTCCTTCAACTTAACTTCCTTAATCTTCTCAGCAATTGTTCTCGCATCTTTCTCATTGTTAAAATCTTTCTCCAAATAAACTTCCATCGAAGGAGTCTTAGGCATTTTACGAGCATCCAAAATCTCAATAATACGAGGAAGACCTGTAGTAACCTGAACCTCAGCAACACCAGCGGAATGGAAAGTATTCAAAACCATCTGAGTAGAAGACTCACCAAAACTCTGCGCAGTCACAACACCGATAGCTTCACCAAAAGCAACCTGCCTATTCAAATGCTTAGCCGCAATATCAACTCCATCCAAACCATAAACAAACTGAACAATATTTCCTGAAGCATCCCGAACAGTTCCATCATAAGCCATAATCAAATCCTGCAAAGCATTAGCCAATCGTCGATACAAATAACCAGACTTAGGAGTCCTCAAAGCAGTGTCCATCAGACCATCTCGACCAGTCATAGCACCGAAGAAAAACTCATGCGGTTTCATACCAGCCATAAAAGAACTATAAATAAAACCACCAGCACCAGGACTCAAATCTCCTTTCTTAAAGAAAGACAAAGTCCTACCAGTATACCCGAAATCAATTCGACCACCATTAAGTACCTGCTGACCAATCAAACCAGAAATCTGCGAAATATTCAAAATACTACCCTTAGCTCCACTCGTAATCATCTTACTCGCCATACTATCCTTAGAGAAACCTTCCTTAATCGTCTGCCCAGCCTCAGTCCTAACCTTATTCAAAATCTGCAAAAGCTTAGTCTCTCGAGTTTCTTCAGCACTAAGTCCAGGAATCAATTCCAAACTCTTATCATAATAACTATCAATAATCTCCTGCGCCTTCTTCTCTGCAACACCAATAGTCTTCAAATTATCAGCCTTAACTTTATCAGAAACATCCAAGTCATCCAAAGCAATAGAAAAACCAATCCTAGACAAGAACGTAGTACCCAAAGCGAAAACTTTTCCAATCAATTCCATAGTCTCATCTCGACCCAACTTATCGTCGCTCTTCTTAACCAAATCTCCCTTACCACTCTTGAACCCAGCATAAGTCATATCCGCAGTAGCAACTTCCTTAGGAACAACATACTTCAAAATATCCGCACCCTTATTCATCTTATTAACATTAAAACTATGTGCGCCAACCTGCCACAATAATTGCGTAGCATCTTCCTTAGAAATCTCAGATTCATTCAACATATAATTTCCAGAAACAGCATCCTGAATACAGCCAAAATAATTCATGTTATTCTTCGGAGAAAACAAATTCGTATTAACGTTCAACAAAACCTTAGACTCAGCTCGAGCTTCTTCAGTTTGCGGAGAATGAATATTCATCTCATCACCATCAAAATCTGCATTGTAAGGTCCACAAACAGCAGGATGAATCCTAAAAGTCCTACCAGGAATAACCTTAACAAAATGTGCCATCAAATTCGCCCTATGCAAAGACGGATGCCGATTAAACAAAACAACATCTCCATCAATCAATTGCCTCTCAACAGTATACCCAACCTCTAACTCCTCAACCAACTCATCCTTCAACTCTTCAACAATCCTCTTCCTCTTCCCATCAGATCTAACAATATAATTCGCAGCAGGATATTCAGTCTTCGCAATCAACTTCTTCATTCTCGCCAAATTCAAAGTATTAACCTTCTCAGCAACAGTCAAAATCTTAGCAACCTCAAACGGAACACCAACCTCATTCAACTTCAAACTAGGGTCCGGCGAAATCACAGTTCGAGCAGAATAATTAACCCTCTTACCAGCCAAGTTCTTTCTAATTCGACCTTCCTTACCTTTAATCCTTTCTTCAATAGTCTTCAAAGGCTGACCACTTCTATGACGAGCAGGCGGAATCTTAGCAATCGAATTGTCAAAGAAAGTCGTAATATGATACTGCATCAAATCCCAAAGATCTTCAATAATAACTTCAGGAGCACCAGCATTCAAGTTCTCCCACAACCTCTGATTAGAACGAATAATATCCGACAACTTATGAGTCAAATCATCTTCACTACGTTCTCCAGATTCCAAAGTAATAGAAGGACGAACAGTCACAGGCGGAACAAGCAAAGAAGTCAAGATAGCCCATTCAGGTCGCAAAGTCTCAGCATTAATTCCTAAAATCTTCAAATCTTCATCACTAACATTAACAAGTCTCTCACGAATCTCTGAAGGAAACAATCGCCTACGTCCACTTCTAAATGAAGTTGGTTTTTCAAGTCTAACTTTTTCCTGAATAATCGAACAGTGCGGGCACTTCTTTCCATCCTTAGCCTTCTTAATCCTATCAACCAAACCCTTAGCCAAATCCTTCTCATCCTTAATCAAAGCCTTTCCACAAGCCTCACAAGTCGCTCTCAAAACCAAATCAATAATTGGCAAATACTTAATATGAACAACAGGACGAGCCAACTCAATAATACCAGGATGACCAAGACATTCTTTCAAACGTCCACCACAAGTTCTACATCTAACTCCAGGGTCCACTGCACCAAGTCTCAAATCCATCAAACCACCATCAACAGGATAACCATCAACATCATAAAGTTCAGGCGTAACAATCTTAGCAACAGACAACTTCTTAATCTGTTCAGGACTAAGCAAACTAAATCTCATTTCGCTAATCTGTTTCTTAACTGGTCTCATTGAGCACCACCCTTATACACTTGTTCAATACAACTTCCATATTCCGCCCTATTAAAAACACACTCATCAAAAAAATTGGTCTTATCTCTAGCACCAAGACATCCATCATAGGCAGCAACACAAACATCTCCCCATCCATTACTTAAATTAATAGTCTTACGCAAAACACCGTCTATAAGAACAGCTTCTTCCACATTCATCTTATTATTATGCCCAATATTCCTAGGCACAATCTTATTCATATCGGCCAAAGAACCAACAACCCCAGCATCACTCATATCAACTAAACTCATAATCCTAACCTCCAACTCGCCAACCCGGGCGCAGCCCTACTATTACACTGATATACCATTATACTATTACACCACGAATGAAAATTAAAAATTTTCATTCGTACTTGTTCTTCATCTGAAATTTAGTTAATAAATGCAACCCTTGCAACTCCTCAATCAATAACTTAAACGCATAAGAAACCTCGACAGGCTCAACCTGATTCGAATGACAAAGAGAACAAACTCTCTTATTATGAATTTGATCGTCAATAACCAAAGCTCCACACTTACTACAAATATTCACAACAACCTTATCAGAATCATACCTTTCCTTCAACAACAAAGACGCACCATGTCCAACCAAAGCCTGCTGCTCCATTTCTCCAAGTCTCAAAGCACCACCACGAGCTCGACCAGCAATAGGCTGCCGAGTCAAAAGCGCAATCTTACCCGAAGCTCGAGCATGCATCTTATCCGCAACCATATACTTCAACTTCAAATAAAACATATTCCCAATAAAAATCTTAACCGGCATTCTTTCCCCAGTAATCGCATTATACATAGTCTCCTTCCCATTCGCCCTAAATCCAAGCTTCTTCAGACCATCTTCCAAATTATCAACACTCTCCCCACTAAAAGCCGTAGCATCAACAATCGAACCACTCAAAGCCGCAACCTTACCAGCCAAAACATCCATCAAATAAGCAACAGTCATACGAGAAGGGATACCATGCGGATTAAACATAATGTTCGGCTTAATTCCACTAACAGTAAACGGAACACTTGCCTCGTCAGCAATCATACCAACAATACCTTTCTGACCATGAGGAACCGAAAACTTATCCCCAACTTCCGGAACACGAAGCTCCCTAGTCCTAATCTGAATAATCCTATTTCCTTCCTTATCATGCGTAACAAAAACAGCGTCAACAGTTCCCATTTCTTCTTGCCTCAAAGCTGTACTATTTTCCTTCTTAGTCTGAATCGAAATCTCACGAGCCTCACTCAAAAACTTAGGCGGCGAAACCTTACCAATAACAACCTCACCCTCATTCATCTCAGCCTCAGGATAAACAATACCATCATCTTCCAAATATCTATAACTTTCCTCAGTCCTATATCCAGAAACATCTTTATCAGGGACACAAACCTCATCTCGCAAACCACCAGCATAATTCAATTCAACAGAAATATAAGGTTTCAATCTAGAACTACGACCAAATCCACGATCAACAGATCCACCATTCAAAACAATAGCGTCGTCAACATTATAACCTTCATAAGGCATAACCGCCAAAACAACATTCTGTCCAACAGGATGAACATTCAAAGTATCATAAGTAAAACTTCTAACCAAAGGCTTCTGTGCATAATGCAAAATCGAAACATCAGTATCAATCCTCACAGGAAAATTCCCAGCATAAAGACCAAGTCCCTGACGATAAGCTCTCGAACCACCCTTAACCATACGAGCAGGCGGATCACGATTTCCAAACGGAATCAAAGAAACACTAACACCAAAAATATCAATCTTATCAACTTCCAAATGTGTATGCTCACTAGTCAATTCTTCCTCACTTATACAAACATAACAATCGTCCTCCTCAGAAGCATCCAAATATTCCAAAATCCCCTTCTCAAACAAATTCCTCCAACTCAAAGTCCCAGCCTTAACCAATTCCAAATGCTCCGGCTTCAATTTAGACTCGCCATCCTCAACAACAATCAAAGGTCTAATCACTCGACCAATCTCAGTACTAATAAAAATCGCATCCAAAAACTTATCAAACCTAACCGACATCTCAACAGGAAACTCACCCTGCCTTCTTTTATCCTTAACATCCTTCAAGAAAACCTTAACATCATCAGCCGAACCAACAAATCGCCCGTTATAAAAAACATCCATCTCTCCCTCTTCCTTCATATTAGCACTCTTCAAAACTTTCAAAACTTCCTCATGCTCCATTGTAGTCCGAGTAGAAACACGAGCAAGCAAAGCCAAATTCTTTCTCAAACCAATCTCAGTTCCTTCAGGAGTCTCAATAGGACAAAACCTTCCATAATGTGTAGGATGAACAGTCCTCGCAGCCAAATTCTCCTGCTCACCAGGCAAAGTCGAAGTCACTCTCTGTAACTGACTCATAATCGAAAAAGAATTATTCTTATCCATATTCTGCGTAACACCCTTTCGCTCACCAATCCAAGATCCAGTAGCAATCGCAGACTCAACACGATGCGTAAACAAAGTCGACTTAGCAAGAGTCTTAATCGAATAAAACTTTCTCCTCTTAACCGTCTTCTGCAAAGTATGCTGAACCTCTCGAAGCAAAATATTAATATTAACTCTAAACAAATCAGACAACAAATCCCCACTCAAACGAACTCTCTTATTCGCATAATGATCCTTATCAGTCCTAGCATCATCTGGATTCTCCCTAGCAATATAAAACTGCTTAATAAACTTACAAAGCGTCCGAGCCTTCTCAATCCTATCCTTCTTATCCAAACCAATATGAGGCAAAAAGTAAGCGTCAATTCTCTGCTTAACACGATCCAACATTTCCTTATTAGTCCCCTGCAAAGAACTCTTCTCAGCAATCCACATCAAAGCGTCATTAACATTTCCAGTATCAGCATACTCATAAAGATTCACAACCAAACTATCCGTCTGCTTACCAATCAACTTAGCAATATCAGAATCACTCGAAATTCCCAAAGCCTTCAATAAAACAATAGCCGGAATATCTCTAAACCTAGAAAACGAAACTTCCAAAATACCTTCTGGACTTTCAACCAAAGAAACAGGAATCTTATAAGCCCCTCTCTGAGAAAACATTCTCAAAATCAACCTATCCTTAATCTTCTGCCAATCAACAAAAGTCTGATTCGAAGCCAATTCCTCAGCCATAATCATAACTCTCTCGTTTCCATTAATCAAAAAATAACCACCATGATCCTTAGGATCAATATAATTCTGAACCAACTCGTCCGCACTCATCCCTTCCAAATTACAACTTCGACTTCCAACCATAACCGGAATCCGCCCAAGCTCAACTTCTTCAGTCTCAACCTGACCAGCATAATTAATCATCATCTCCATCCAAATCGGAGCAGAATAAGTCAACTTCCTCAAACGAACTTCAGCCGGAGTAACAGGCCTCGAAGAACCATCAGACTCAATAACATTTGGCTTCCCAACACGAATCTTCCCAAGCTTAATCTCAAAATCTTCATTAGGCAATCCATTACTCAATTCAGTTATAATCTCCTGCATTCTTTTCTCAATAAAATTATTAAACGAAGTAATATTCGACTCAACCAAAGAATGATTCTTCAAAAATTCCTTAACCAAAATATGCTCAGCCATTATTTAACAACCACCCTATAATAATCTTCATCCTTTCTAGAAATCTTAACAGCGTCCCCAACTTCACAACCTTCAGGCAAAGCAGGATCCTTAACAGAAATCTTCGGCAACTGCACCAAAGCAATATTAAGCTTCTCAAGAAGTGTCTCAACTTCTTTTTCTGTCAGCTTCATGTGTTTTGATTGGAGTACGTGCATTTTTCTTTTTAGAATATTCCTTTAGATACTAAAAAGATAAAAAATCCCTTTAAAAAACTTTCGCCTTTCGTTATTTCATAGTAGTCCAGGTCAAAAACACAAACCAAACACTCAGTTAATTTTTTAAACCAAGTATTCTCTTAAATTTCATGACTCCGTAGCTCAGCCTGGTCAGAGCACTGGACTTTTAATCCAGGTGTCGGGGGTTCAAATCCCCCCGGGGTCATAATCAAGGAATCAAAGATTCCTTTTTGTATTCTCGTGAGATTTCAACTTGCAACCGATATGTCGGGGCGAACGATTTGCGCGAATTTTTATTGCGAAAGCAATTATAAAAATTTTAGTGTGAATCGTGAGTTATTCAAATCCCCCCGGGGTCATAAAATATCAGTCTACAAACTTAATATAACCAGTCGGCCTCGCAACCTTATCCAAAACAACACCAGACTTCTCTAAAAACTTCCTCGCACTCTCATCACTATAATCATGATAACTAACAACTCGAATAATCCCAGCGTTAACAATCATCCTAGCACAAATCGTACACGGCGTATGGGTACAATATATCGTAGTACCTTCAACAGAAATCCCATGAGAAGCCCCTTGAATAATCGCGTTCTGCTCCGCATGAATAGCTCGACAAGTTTCATGCCCAGTTCCAGTCTTAATTCCCAACTCATCTTTCAAACATCCAACTTCAATACAATTAAGCGCACCCCTAGCCGAACCATTATACCCAGTCGCAATAACTCTTTTATCTCTAACAATAATCGCTCCGATATTATGCCTCAAACAAGTCGACCTCTCACCAACCAAGGCCGCCAACTTCATAAAATACTCATCCCAAGTCGGCCGAATATAACCACCCTCAGCACAAAACTCCTCAACAACACCCTTGTCCAACTCCTTCTCAACCTTCCCCTTCAACTCACCAATCGTCCAATCATTCCGAAACACAACATCAGCCATCTCAATACAACTCCTCAAATTCTGCTTCAACAAATCAACATTCTCCATCTCACTCTCCTCCTGCCTCACAAAATCCTGAAACGAAACCCTATCCGTCGAACTCCCCCTTCCAACAATCCGAGCATACCGACTCTCAACATCAGCATCAACAGCCCACAAAACAAAATCATCCTTCCCTTTCAAAGCCTCAACCTCTCCAACACATCGAACACTCTCAATCACAACATCTCCATCTTTCTCCACAGCCCGTTTATACAATTCCTCAACAATATAAGCCCCACCAAAATTCGCCCTCAAATCATTAGCAACCGAAATCATATTATCTCGATTCAATTCCAACCCCCTCTTCATAATCTCCTCCGTCAAAAAATCCCGAACAGAATAATGCAAAAATCCCCGCTCCTTCAAAAATTCAACAACAGTCCCCTTCCCCGCACCAAGCGTTCCTGTAATTCCAATAATCATCTCATAAACCTCATAAAACAAAACAGCATCAAAATTATATAAAGACTACTATACTAAATCATATACTATCGACCCGTACTTCCAAACCGCCCCTCTCCCCGAACACTCTCCTCCAACTCCTCAACCTCATCAAACTCAAGCCTCGGATAAGGCAAAATCATAACCTGCACAATCCTATCCCCGACTTCATAATGATTCCTATCCCCAATCACATTAAACCTAATAATCAACTCACCCCGATAAGTAGAATCCAAAACCCCAACACAATTCCCCAAAATCAAATCACTCTTCGTATTAGAACTCCGAGGAAACATCAACATAACATAACCCACTGGAACCTCAAACGCAAGCCCCGTCCCATACTCAACATAATTATCACAAACCTTCTTAGAAACAGCAACAACATCCATAGCCGCGTCCCCATCATGAGCATACCTCGGCACAACAGCATCCTCCCGCAACTTCTTAATCTTAACTCTCATATCTTCTCAAACCTCCGAACAACTTCTCCATCAACCTCAACCTCTCCAACAAAATCCAAAAAATCTCGAACCCAAACAGGCCTATCACCAAATTCTTCAGAATCATAAAACGCCCGATAAACAACAATCCGCGTCAACTTCTCACTATCCCAACCAATCGCAACAACCTCATATTCCTTTCCCTTAAAATGCCGAAACCTACCACCAACCTCAATCCCATAATCTATACCTCGCAAAAACTCCCCAATCTCGCCTTCCTTACTCCCTATTCCTTTCTCCTTATTCCTTTCTAGAAACTCCCCTTCCAACCGTCCCCGATACCCATCCAAATCAAAACCGTCCAAAGCAACACCCGATTCAACACCAGCTCCAGCCACAGCCAAAGCAATCTCCACAACAATCCTATCATTAAACGCACTAGGAATAATTTCATCACCCTCAACCAAACCAGCCAAAGCATTCACAGCAGCAACCTTCATCTCCTCATTAATACAAGAAGCCCGACAGTCCAGTGCCCCACGAAAAATCCCAGGAAACGCCAAAACATTATTCACCTGATTCGGAAAATCGCTTCTCCCTGTCGCCATAACAACATCATCTCTCGTAGCATGAGCAACATCCCAACCAATCTCAGGATTAGGATTAGCCAAAGCAAACACAATCGGTTTCTCATTCATACTCAAAAGCATCTCAGGCAAAAAAACATCCGCAGCAGAAACCCCAACAAAAACATCAGCACCTTTCGAAACTTCTGCCAAACTCTTAACCTCTTCGTCCCGAGCAAACTCCATCTTTGAAGAATCATAATCTCCACTAACAACAATCAAACCCTTCCTATCACAAACATACAAATTATCCTGACTAACCCCCAAATTCAAAAGCATCTTAATAATCGCAATCCCAGCAGCTCCAGCCCCATTAACAATAACCTTCACTTCCGAAAACTTCTTCCCAACTTTCTTCAAAGCATTAGTCAACCCAGCACCAACCACAACCGCAGTCCCATGCTGATCATCATGCATCACCGGGATATCCAAACTAGCCTTCAACCTCTCCTCAATCTCAAAACATTCCGGAGCCTTAAAATCCTCCAAATTAATCCCTCCATAAGTCCCAGCAATCAACTCAACAGTCCGCACAATTTCATCCACATCAACAGAATCAATCTCAACATCAACAGCATCAATTCCTCCAAAATGCTTAAATAATAAAGCCTTCCCTTCCATCACCGGCTTCCCCGCAGCAGCACCAATATTCCCCAAACCCAAAACCGCAGTCCCATTAGAAATCACAGCAACACTATTTCCCTTCCCAGTATAATCATAAACCTTAGAAGAATCTTCAGCAATCTCCAAACAAGGAAACGCAACACCAGGCGAATAAGCCAAACTCAAATCTTCCTTACCCTTAACAGAAGTCAAAATCGCAGTCCCAATCTTCCCAGGCCGACCATTATTCTCATGATATCTCAAAGCTTCTTCTTTCATCACAACCAAAAATCAATTTTCTTTTAATATCTTTGTAATCACTGATAACGAATTCATTCTATTTAACTACAATCTATAAGTTTGATAACAATCCCTAGTTCTAGTAATATCCTCATAAGCAGCAAGTACCGATTCAAAATTACGAACCAACTTATCCAAATTCTCCCCCTTTAAATCTCCAAAACTCTTTATCTTAAACATTTTATGCCAAACTTTCCAAACTCTTTTAGATTCGCCAATATAAAAATCAAACATCGGACCACAATCATTCTTATGATCTTCTAAATATGCCTTAGCTTTCCTATCTGCCTTACCAATAATTCTCTTAGTTAAAACACTACTCATAAAAAATAAATACATCACCCCTATATAAGAATTATTATACTAAACCCTAACCCTAACTTCCCCAAACAACCCATCCAACTTACCCTTCATCAAATCCAACTCACCTTCCAAAACATCCGCCTTCTCCAAAAACGACATATCAATCATCCCCTCCTTATTCGCCTTAAATCCCTGCAAAAAAATACGCCCCGGCTTCCCACCACAAACCTCACTCATCCACTTCCCCATCCTAACCAAACTATTCATATCATGCAATCCCAGAACAACCGTAGTCCGAAACTCACTCCTAAAATCCCCACACTTTTCAACTCCAACCTCACCTTCCACACGAAATGCGGAGTCGCAGACGTCGTGATTTTGCGTGGAAAATTCGTCCCTTATTCCTTTTTCCTTATCCCTTTTTCCAAACTCGTTTACGAGTTTCATACTCTCCTCAATCTTTCCCAAATCAATCTCAGCCCCAGCAACCTTACAATAATCCTCCCGACAAGCCTTAACATCCATAGCAACATAATCAGCCAAACCCTCCTTAATCATCTCAGCCAACCGATCAGGAAAACTCCCATTAGTATCTAACTTAACCTTAAACCCCATCTCCTTAATCTTCCGAACAAAATCAAAATCCAAAGAAACCAAAGGCTCACCTCCCGTAATCACAACCGCATCCAACTTCCCAACCCTCCTAGACAAAAACTCCAAAACATATTCCTCGCTAAAAATATCACCGCAATCCTTAACAACCAAATCCGGATTATAACAAAACCCACACCGAAAATTACAACCCCACAAAAAAACAACACAAGCAATCTCCCCAGGATAATCAATAGTCGAAACCTTCTGCAATCCTGCAATCTTCATAACCATAATCAAAAAACAAAACCAACCCTTATAACAATTATCATATTAAAAAATAAAAACAGCTCGCCCCCGAGCCAACCAAATTAGCACTTATTAGCAAATACAGCCCGATCATGAAACTCAGCTAACTTTCCGTTATTCCATCGAGCAGTAGGCCTCAAATAACCCACAACCCGAGCCCAAACTTCGCATTTAGTCCTCGCCATTGGTATCACCCCCAATTTTTATTTTAGATTTCAAATCCTCAAGCAAATCGCCAGAGACATTACATCCACCACACTCCGAAACCTCAACCCTCTCCAACTTAGTCCGACCCTCATCTCCAAAAGCACTAACCTTAATCTTCTCAACTCCAGCATCCTCAGCCTCGACAACCTTAGCCTCCATCTCTTCCTCAATCTTCACATCATCAGCCTTATCTCGCTTCCCCTCGGCAATCTCCAAATCACACTTCGGACACCACTCATGCTCACCCGACAAATAACCATGAATCGGACAAATAGAAAACGTCGGAGAAATCGTAAAGTAAGGCAACTTGTAACCATGAGCAATCTTACTAACCAACTTCTTCACAGCATCAATAGTCATCCTCTCCCCGACAAACGTATGAAAATTCGTCCCACCGGTATACTTGCACTGCAAATCATCCTGCAAATCCAAAGCCTCAAAAACATCATCAGTAAAATCAACCGGCAACTGACTCGAGTTAGTATAATAAGGCTCAGCCCCCTTGCTCTGAACAGAATCCTCATTCGCAACCAGAATCCTACCAAATCTTTTCTTATCCATACGAGCAAAACGATAAGTCGTCCCCTCTCCAGGCGTCGCCTCCAAGTTATACAAATTACCAGTCTCTTCCTGATAACCAATCAACCTCTCCCTCATAAAATCCAAAATCTTCTCAGCAAAAGCGTGACCCTTAGGCGTCGTAATATTCTCACCCGGCATAAAATTAGTAATCGCCTCATTCATCCCCAAAAGACCAACCGTCCCAAAATGATTCTGCCAATATTTCTTAAACCTCTCATAAACCTGCCTCAAATAAAACTTCGAATAAGGATAAAGCCCCATCTCAGTAAACCTTTCAATAGACTTCCGCTTAATCTCCAAACTCTCCTTAGCAAGCTCCATCAACCGATCAAGCCGAGAAATAAAATCATCCTCATTAGTAGAAACATAACCAAGCCTCGCCATATTAATAGTCACAACACCAATAGAACCTGTCTGCGGATTCGCCCCAAACAAACCTCCACCTCTCTTCTGCAAAACCGTATTATCAATCCTCAACCGACAACACATCGACCGAGCATCCTCAGGACTCATATCAGAATTAATATAATTAGAAAAATTCGGAATCCCATACTTCGCCGTCATCTCCCAAATCAAATCATGCTCCGGCTTATCAAAATCAAAATCCTTAGTAATATTATAAGTCGGAATCGGAAAAGTAAAAACCTGACCACTCGCATCCCCCTCAATCATACACTCCGCAAAAGCCTTGTTAATAACATCCATCTCCACTTGAAAATCCCCATACTTATCCATCTGCAACTCACCAGCGACAACCACATGCTCATCAGCCATATAATTCGGAACCTTCAAATCCATAGTAATATTCGTAAACGGCGTCTGAAAACCAACCCTCGTCGGAACCGCCAAATTAAAAACAAACTCCTGCATAGCCTGCTTAACTTCCTTATAACTCAAATCATCATGCCTCACAAACGGAGCAAGCAAAGTATCAAAATTAGAAAACGCCTGAGCACCAGCCGATTCACCTTGCAAAGTATAAAAGAAATTAACCATCTGTCCAAGCGCCGTTCTCAAATGCTTAGCCGGCCTCGACTCAACTTTTCCCTTAACACCCTTAAACCCAACCGTCAACAAATCCTTCAAATCCCAACCAACACAATAAGCACCAAGCGTCCCCAAATCATGAACATGCATATCCCCAGCCTCGTGAACCTTCCGAATCGCCTCAGGATAAATCCTCCTCATCCAATAATTCGAAACAATCTTCGTCGCAATATAATTATTCAAACCCTGCAAAGAATATCCCATATTAGAATTCTCCTTAACCATCCAATCATTCAAACCGATATAATCCTCAACAGCCTCGATAGTATCAAACAAACCTTTAACATCCCGAAGCTCTTCTCTAGATTTCCGATACAAAATAAAAGCCTTCGCAACCTTCGCATGACCCTCTTCAATCAAAACCTTCTCAGTCAAATCCTGCGTCTCCTCAACATCAGCAATCCCATGCTCTCCATAAATCCTATTCAACTTCTCAACAATAATCACAGAAAGATTCTTCGCACGTTCCTTATCCTTACCACCAACAGCCTGAACCGCCTTCCAAATAGCACCCTCAATCTTGTCAGCCTGAAAGAACACAACACTCCCATCTCTTTTTCTTATTTTATTCATAATCCAATAGCCTCCTTGGTTTTAAGGAAAAGTGCTACAAATTCTAATATGGGCAACACAATTGCAAGCACAACAAAAAGAACAGAATATCCACTTCCCAATTCAGAAAAAACTTCTGCAAAAGCAAGACAGACTATCGCCGTAATTGAAGGAATAAGAAATATCATCATCCACTCTCCAACAATTTCTCCAATATCATTTTTTACCATTTTATTTTTCTTATTTTGTCTCCTTTATTTTGTCCAACCAAATCGCCAAGCCCCCAGCGAAGCTGAACCACCCAAGTGCAGAGCACTTGAACCACCCAGTTACAAGGTAACTGAACCACCCGAACACAGAAGTGTTCGAACCACCCGAAACTCAAATTCTATTTGAGTTTCTTGAGTTCATCTCGAAACTCGTCAATATCCGCAAAGTCCCGATAGACCGCCGCGAACCGAATATACGCAACCTTATCCACCTTCTTCAACTTCCGCATCACAATCTCCCCAATCTTCGAACTCACAATATCCTTATCCTTCGCAAGCCGATAAACCTGAGCCTCAACATCACTAACAATCTCATCAATCTGCCCACTCGAAAAAGGCCGCTTCTGTAAGTTATTAGCAATTCCTCCAAACAACTTCTCCCGTGAAAACTTCTCTCGCTTCCCATCTTTCTTAATAACATTCAAATCCAACTCTACTCTTTCATACGTAGTAAATCGCTTACCACACTTCAAACATTCCCGCCGTCTCCGAGCTTCCTTTCCAGAGTCACGCTTATCCGTAACCTTACTTTCACTCGCGGTACAGTATGGACATTGCATTTGTTATTTTTGTTATTTTTTAGTGAATACAAGATATTGTACCTCGCACCCCTCACAACCACAACTACTTGTAGTTACAAATCCAAACTAAACTCTCGCCTATTTAAAGATTATTGTAATAAAGAATATCTTTCATCAATGATAGTTAACATCCTAAACGGCCAAGCACCTTTTTCGAGTGATTACGCATCTTTAAGAACCCAAAAAATCGCCAACCCTATCCCAAATTTCTTCATGAATTTCTTCTCGACATTTAAGCGAATCCATAGTACCATCAGGAGCACATTCAATCTTGACCCAATTATACAATTCCGCCAATTCCAAATATGCGGCCTCAGATCTTCTCAAATGCTCCACATTATTTTCATGCCCATCTAACTTCTCCAAAATATCACTACTTCTTTTTTTCTTAAGCTCCAAAGAAACATCTGTAGGCATATGCAAAAATACAACTATATCCGGTCTTGGAAGCTCCATAAAACCATACTCCAAAGAATCCAAATCTTCATACAACTTCAACCTCTCTTTCTTATCCAAAACCTTCCCACCTTGATGTCCCTTATTCGCATCCACATATCTATCCGTAGCAACATTAACACCTCGCTTCAAATTATCTTCAATAAAAGGTTTAGCAAATCTCCTATCCGCAGCATAATAAGCACAAGCTCCTCTAGAATCTACCTTATCAGGGTCGCCAAACCACCCGGTACTACCTTCCCACTCATAAAACTTAGTATCCTTCCCGAGATAACACTGCCCAACAATTCGACCAGAAGGCGTATCATACCTAGGAAAATCTATAGAAACACATTTCAAATTCTCACACTTCATCCTATCAATCAATATCTTAACCTGAGTCTCTTTCCCAGAACCATCAGTCCCCTCAATCTCTATCAACTTCCCTTTTTGCATATTCAAACAAAAGCCAGTTTCTTTATAAAAAAATAGACACTCTAATATATACATCAAAATCAAACACAACCAACAATCTCACAAAACTTACAAACCCTACCCCTCGAAACCTCACCACATTCAACACACTTCCGAACCTCTCTTAAATCCTTCTTCATCAACCCAGAAACCGAATCCATAAACCCATCAATAATTTTTCTTTTATCCAAGTCACTCAAAGCCCCAACCATCCACTCCCTCGTATCAACCCGATAAGTCCCAAACGCACAAGGACACTTGTCATACAAAATATCAAACTTCATCCTCTCCGCATACTTCCGAATCTCACCCTCCGGAACAAAAAACAACGGCTTAACCCTCTGCACAAAATTCAATTGGTTCTTGGTCTTTGGTTCTTGGTCTTTGGTTACCCCAGCTCCCGGCAAAGCCGAACCCTCCATCGACAAAGTCGATGAACCATCCAGATTCAAAGAATCTGAACCACCCACAATCTTCGATTGTGAACCACCCGTCATCGGAGCAAGTCCAGCTCCGAGACTAACATTCCCTTTCAAATAATTCATCAAAACATTCTGCGCCTCATCATCCAAATTATGCCCAGTCACAATAACGTCCCCCTCAAGCTTCCGCGCCCACTTATTCAAAACCCACTTCTTAATAATCCCGCAAACCGTACACCCAGTCATCCCCTTCTTCTTCGCCAACACAGCCTTAATAAAACAAATCCCCTGCCCAATCTCCGCCTTCAAATCCACAACCGTCAAACCAATATCATTCTCCAAACAAAACGCCGTCATATTCCTCTTATGAATCTCCGACCACTCACCCAAATACAAATCAATCATCAGCCCATGCACATCATACCCAAGCTTCTTCAAAATATAAATAATCGAAGTAGAATCTTTCCCTCCACTAAGAGCAACCACAACCTTGTCAGACTTTTTCATGAGCCTATATTTCTTAATGGTTTCCTTAACCTTATCCTCAACGTCCATAAAAACAACAACACAAATCCCCTTTTAACACTAACGCACACGAAAACCATCCATGAGAAATGCTCTGTCAAAGACAGTGCAATTTTTCATGGAAAGCTAAATCCGCGAAATTAAATTTTAGTTTCAGGTTGTCCGGCCCAAAGGGAGAGGACGGAAACGTAAAGAAATTTTATTTCGCATTAAATACTATAATCTAAAATTGGTTTTCCATAGAAAATCGATTTTAGATTATAGCAAAATAAGTTTTGATTCCAGAGAACCTTTTTCTAAAAGGGAGCCTATCATACCCAAGCTTCTTCAAAATATAAATCACCGACGTCGAATCCTTTCCTCCCGATAAAGCCACAACAACCTTATCTGATTTCTTCATCAACTTATATTTTTTGATAGTATCAACAATTTTCTTCTCGATATCCATACACTCTCGAATCCCAAAAGATTTATAAACAATTCTAAATTGAACAAAATATGAAAAAGAAAAATTCCGAGAAAAAAGACTCCGAGAAAACCGAAACTCCATCTAATTCTAAAAAGAAAAACTTCACAACTTCCAAAATTATAAAAGACTTATCAAAAAACTACTGGGCAATATCAACAGTAGTCCTAGCAGTTCTACTAATCGCATCAGTACTAAGCGGCGGACTAACAGGAGCAGCAGTAGTAAGCCCAGAAACAGCTGGACAAAATGTTTTAACATTCGCAATCGGACAAGGAGCTGATGCAGAACTAATAAGCACAACAGACGACGGTTCACTCTACGAAGTAATTCTATCAATCACAGGAGAAGACGGAATCCCACAAGAAGTTCCAGTTTACGTAACAAAAGACGGACAAACTCTAGTCCCTCAACCAATCCCACTAACAACAGAAGCAGAAGCAACAACAGCAGCAGCAGCAGCACCTGAAGCTACAGAAATTCCAAAATCAGACAATCCAACAGTAGGATTATACATCTGGTCATATTGCCCATACGGAGTAACAGCACTAGAACCTTTCGCAAACGTAGCATCTCTACTTGGCGGAGACTTCAAAGTATTTCTATATTACGCAGGACACGGAGATTTCGAAATACAACAAAACAAAATCCAAGCTTGTATCCAAGAACTAGACAAAGAAAAATACTGGGATTACTCTAAAGGCTTTGCTTCCACTATCTACACAAAATGCTCCGGAGATATAGAATGCGATCTAACAGAATCTACAAAACTAATGAACTCACTAGGAATCGACTCTACAGCAGTTATGTCTTGCGTAGAAACTTCAGGTGAAGCTCTAACAGAAGCAGACTTCAACGCAGCAAAAGAAGTTGGAGTAACAGGTTCTCCTAGCCTAGTAATCAACGGCGTAAAAGCAAACGTGGCAAGAACAGCTGAAGCCTACAAGTCAGCAATCTGCTCAGCATACAACGAAGCACCAGCTACTTGCGGAGAAACACTAGATTCAACAGCAGCTACAACAACTGGAAGTTGCTAATTTTTATTTTATTTCTCGTATTCTTAAAACATCTAATCTAATTCCAAAAAAAATTCGCGAGCATTCGCGCAAATTCGCGGATAAATATTTTCCTCTCTCTTCACTTATCCCACAAAACAAAATAAGTCCGATACCCTCGCCCAATCTTCAAAATCAAACCCATCCTAACCAACTTCTTACCAATCCCAATCAACATATCATCATCCAACTTTAGCTTATCCATAATCAAAGAAAAATCCGCCTCACCACCTTCCTTAGCAACAAACTCCAAAACCCTCCTATCCCTCTTCCGCAAAAACCCCTCAAGATAAAACTTCCTATTATTAGAAAACCTCAACTCTCGAATAATCCCCTTCTTCTTCAAACTCTTAACAACCACATCCAACTCCTTCCGAGAAATCCCAACCTTATCAGAAATCTTCGTAAAAAAACCAACACCATCCCCTTTCACAAGACAATCATAAGCCTTTTTCTCCGCTCCCTCCAATCCCAAATCCTTATCCGCGTAATTCTGCGTACTTCCGCGGATAAATTTTTTTCTTCCTAATAAATATCCAATACCACATCCAACAACTCCACCACCCAAAACACCCAAACCAAAAATCCACCAACTCACCATATTAATCCCCACAAATCAAACTATATAAAATTTCACTTCAACCCTTCACAAGCAACCCCATCACCATCCCCATCCAACCTATGAACATCCCCATCAACCCCACCACAAACCTCAAACACACCCTGCGCCTCACTATGACTATCAAAATCCCCACAATTATAAAAATCAGAACTACAAACATAATTCCCCGAACCACTCTCAGATTCCACAGATACCTGCCCCTCCCATATCCCCAACCCCTCATCCCTCGCCTCTGACTCCGCCGCCTCTATTTCAGAACACGAGGTAGCATCAGAGCTATAAAGATAAGCCCTAGCATAACCACCTCTAACCATCTTCTCATTCACAAACAAATCTCCAACATAAACAAACCTCAACAATCTCCCATACTTATCCACATCAGAAACACCATCCACCAACTCAACTTCCTCACCCAACACAAGAGACTCCAAATAATCAGACGCTTCATTATAATAATATTCTCCTTCCTCTGGAGTGTCAATACAAAGCAACCTAACTCTTTCCCCACTATCTATTTCCAACGTGTCCCCATCCACAACATACGTAACCCGATTCCCTTCTTTAATATCCTCATCATCGTCCTCATATTCCTTAACAATCTTCTTAACCACTTGAACAACTTCATCAATATTCTTCTTCTCAATCTTCTCCACTACTGACTTTTCAGAAACATTCAAAACAACAACCGGCTTAATTTCAAATTCATCTTTCACTTCTAATTCACCACTCACACCAATTATAAGTAAAAAGACAAGTAATACAACAACTCCCACAATAACTAAAATCGAAGTGTCATTCTTCATAAAAATTCCACACAATCAAACTATAAAAGAATTATTACACTCCACTTTCTAATTCAAAAAAAATCCGTGTAAATCCGTGTTCCTCCGTGTGCTAAAGATTCGCATCCATTCGCGCAAATTCGCGACTAAAAATACTCCTCTCCCTAACCAACTCCCAAAAAAATTTTAAAAATAAACATGTGTTTATGTGTTTCAAACACATCCCAACCCGCAAACACGAAATCCACAAAAACACCCTCGACAAAACCCCAACCCACAAAATCCAGGAATCCTCAATCCAGGAATCCCAGCCTAAATTAAAAACCACTCCAAGCCTAAACAATACTCAGCAACACTAACCCTTTATTTAGGAAAACTATATTCCCGAACTTCCCCATCCGAACCCTGAATAAAAACAGCATCTTCTTCAACTTCCAAAATCTCACGTTGCCTAGAATAATAAGAACCCAAAAGCAAAGCAGATACAACTGCCCCTTCATTTCCATTAACTAAAAAACGCCCACCATTAAAACCCTTCACAAGAAATGCAGTCTTAGTATCTGCATTAAAGGCAACAGAATAAGGCAAACCAACTCCCTTTCTAGAACTATTCCCAATAATCTTATTCAAACCAGCAACTCTATCCCTAGTAGCATTAACAAAACCATTAGCATCAGGACTATAAACAAATTCCTCAAAATCACAATCCAACTTCAACTTCATAAAAAAAACTCTCAAAATCAATTTATAAAAATTTGTATACTAAACCTTATCCAAATAAATAATCTCATCCTCACTAAGCTGCAACTCCTTCCGAACCCTACCATCTTCAAGAATAACCCGAAGCAACAAAAAATCCTTCATAGCCCCCTTAATCGAAATATGAGCAACCTTAGCATACTTCTCACAAATCGACTTCTTCTTAGCAGCCCTTTGATTCTGCAACCAAATCTTCAAAATCCGACTAGGCTTCCGATACGCAGTCCAACCCCCTCTATCATACTTCTTAGCCGAAGCAATCCCAGCCCCAAGCAAAAAATATTCGTAAACCATAAACCGATAGTGCCTCTGCCTCCGAATCCTCCCCCGATAAACATCCGCCAACGACAACCGATCCAAAGCAACACACAATTCCTCCCCACTATAAGCAATCGGCAAATTCTCCTCAACCCACAAAAACAAATCATCAATCGGCATATTCACATCGTCATAAACCTTAATCATCTCCGCACTAATCTTAGACCCACCAAACACCTTAGCAAGAGCACTAAAAATCGACTCCTCCTTATCCCTATCCCCAACCTCCTTCATCAACGAATCCGAATCCATCCTAGACAAAACCTCCAAGTCATTAAGCGCAGCACGAATGTCCCCACGAGCTCTAATAGCAATCCCACGCAAAACCTCCCCCGAAACAACACAGTCCTCGCTCTCACAAACCTCCATCAAAATCTTCAAAATTTCCCTATGCTCAACCTCCTTCAACGCAACAACCTCCGCCTTCTTCCGCAACATACTAAACTTCTTATTCCAAATATCATTAGCAGTAATAATAATCGGAAACGCACTCTTAGTCAAAAGCCCAAGCAACTCCGCCAAACCTCCCCTATCCTTCATAGCCGAAATCCCATCAACCTCATCAATCAAAATAATCTTCCCCTTCCCAAACAAACTAGCCTGCCTCGAAGCCGGCCCAACAATCTCACTAATCTTAGCCTTATTCCGAAAGTCCGAAGCATTAAGTTCCAAAATCTCAGCACCCATCTCCCCAGCAACAGCATAAGCCAAAGAAGTCTTCCCAACACCAGGCGGCCCATGCAAAACAATCGACTTCTTCTTCGGAAAACTCTTCAAAAACATCCGAACCTTATCAACCGCCAAATCCTGCCCCTTAATATCCGCCAACCCATGAACCCGATACTTCTCACACCACGGCACATTAGAATTCATCATCATTTTCGAACCACCTCCCTACCTTTCCAATCCTTTCCATTAGCATAATAAACTCCATCAGCCCTTTTAATCACAGGCCCACTTTCCTTATCCCTAACAATCAAATCATCCTCACTCAGAAGAACTTCTAATCTCTTAAAATTAAAACCTTGTTCCTTGGCAACCTCAAGAAAACCCTCATAAAAATCAAAAACATCTCTTCTGCCACTAAATCCCTTAACAGCAATCCAACCTTCATTTGCCACACATCTAATAATACACCCATAAGTATTGACATCCGCCAAATCTTTACCTCCGCTCTCTCGTTTCCGACCCTGATCATATATAGGAAAACTCATAAACAAAACCCCTTCCACGAGAAATCATGCGGCGAAGCCCATGGTTTTTTGTGGAACGCCCCCATCTCTAGCGAAGCGTATCTGTAGCTAAACGTATCTGTAGCTAAACGTATCTGTAGCGAAGCGTTTCCAATCATCATCGCACCAACCCCAAATCCCCATTTATCACAACCGGATTAATCCCCACAAGCTCATCCGTAAAAGAACAATTCGGCAAATCATTATAAAAAAATATCTTCTTCCTCATCTTCCAAGCCATATAAACCTCCAAAAAAGTCGCCCCTCCAATATAATTAGAAATCCCTCTCTTCTCAAAATTCAAAACAAGAACCGCATCATTAGGCTCAATATTTTCCTCATCCCTCTTCATCATCGTCCCCTTCCACTCAATATGCTCCTCTCTACTCATACCCCGAAATCTCTCCTCCGCAAAAGGCTCATCAAAAGAATTCGGCAAAGCAACCTCGTGCCCCTGACCTTCCAAAAATTCTTTCACAGGAATAATCTTATCATAAAAATGCTTACTACAAGCAATAAAAATCTTCATCTCAAGATCCCTCTCTCATCCCCTAAGCGCGAAAACAGAGCGCAACAAATCCCATTGCCCATTATCCATTGCCCATTATCCATTCTCAGTTCCCCTCCTTAACTCCACCAACGAACCCCTTCCCAGCCCGAATAAACCCAGCCAACAAAGCCTCCAACTGAATAAACTCATCACTACCCTCAACCAACCTAAACTCAGCCTCGCCAGTCTTCTCAGTCAAAGTCACTTTCAAATCATCATCAATCGCCAAATTCCAAACCTCCCTCTGAATCGCCTTAATCACATCGCTCCCACTAATCGACTCCTTCAACATAATATCCAACAACTTCTCCTTCGCATTAATAAAATCCCCAGACAAAGCATAATCAAGAACAACCTTAATATCCGAAGGCTTAGCCTTAGAAACAATAGTAGAAACCAAATCCCCAGTAATGTTCGGCGAAATCGAAGCCGTAGCCTGCAACAAATTAATCACCCTCCGACAATCACCCTCGCTGGATTCATACAAAGCACCAAAAGCCTCGTCATTAATCGTCAAACCTTCCCTCTCCGCAATCAAATCAATCCGCTTCTTAATATCCTTTTTCTCCAACATCTGAAACCGAAACACAACAGCCCGAGACTGAATCGGATCCAAAATCTTCGAAGAATAATTACAACTCATAACAAACCTACAAGTCGAAGTATAATTCTCCATAGTCCTCCGCAAAGCCTGCTGAGCCTCACGAGTCAAAGCATCCGCCTCATCCAAAAAAATAACCTTAAACGGAACATCCCCAAGCGCCTTCGTCCTCGCAAAATCCTTAACCTTCTGCCTCACAACATCAATCCCTCTCTCGTCCGAAGCATTCAACTCCAAATAATTCTCCCGCCAACTCGCCCCAAACAAAGTCTTAACAACAATCAAAGCAAGCGTCGACTTCCCAACACCAGCCGGTCCAGCAAAAAGCAAATGCGGAATATTATTAGCATTAACCAAACTCTTAACCCGCTTCAAAATCTCCTCCTGCCCAACCATATCCTCAAAAACCTGCGGCCGATACTTCTCCGTCCAAACCTCCGAATTAAAAGTCGTACTCATTCTCAAAAATCACATCTTAACTTTATAAGGATTATTGTGATAAATATATCAAAACCATATCCCTTATTATTTACAAAACTTTCAAACAACTTATCTTAAATAATTTCTTGGCAAATAACTAAGAGCATCTTTCAATTTGTATATCTCTACTTTTTCTCCCAACCACATATTACTTATATCTTTATATTCAGAGGAATCAACACTAGTGCTCTTAACAGGGATACAAAGCAATTGAGCATTTTCTAAATAATGAGCTAATGAACGATTATGACCTCCATCAAAACAAAACTTCCTTAGATTAAAATCTCCAGGAGTCAGTCTATAAAAATTATCCGAAACTTCAAAAACACTAACGGAGGGAAATGGATGTTTCAATCTAACCCCTTCACACATAGCAACAACAACAGCTCTACTTTTTTCAAATTCCCACACTTGCAAAGTATCCTTTTCCCAATCCAAATAAAATTCCTTTCCAATCTTTCTGCTCATCAATATTCCCATCAACCCCAGAACTATCTAGCTTTACTTATTACGCTTCATCTTTCTCTTACGCTTTTCCTTCTTAAGCCTCTTACGCTGCCACTTCCAACGCATCTGACCTTTCTTCTTCCAACGTCTACTAGATCTCTTCATAACAACTAATTCAAATTTCAGTTTATAAAGTTTTAGTCTCTCAAAAAAACCAGCTTCTACAAGAAAGCAAGCGAGTCGAAGACTCCTTGATTTTTTGTAGAAATTAAATAAATAGAATATAGCCCCACTAGGCTTAAAAGTTTTTTAGAAAAAATAAACTTTTAGAAAATCTTTGATTTTCGTGTCCGGGCTTCTTTGAGGAAAATTACAAAGCAAGTTTTTCTCAGGGAATTTTAAATTCCCATGTCCGAGCTTCTTTGAAGCGAAGGTGAAGCGAAGGTCGTACCACAGGTGAGAATCCTATAGCCCCACCAGGATTCGAACCTGGGTCACGAGAGTCAGAGTCTCGTATCCTTGACCACTAGACTATGGGACTATAAGTCGCGTCATCTTCATGAAACTTTTCTAAAGTTACTTTAGACTACGGGACTATTATTCTTACAATCAAGATTGACTTTAAAAAACTTTATAATCCAACTAGCCCTTAACTTATCATGCAAAAAATAACCGCAACCCTCATCAACAACCAAATCACATCCAACACTAGCGAAGCCCACACTCTATCTCAAAAATCAAACTTCGGAGAAAAATCAAACCAAAAAATCATCTACTCCATATCAGAAGCATTCTTCCTAACAGAAACAAACAAAATACAAATCCTAGACTTCAAAAACAATCCAATATCACAAGAACAACTCCTAAAAAAATTCTGCAAACTAGACAAAAACTTCCCAACAAAATACACAGCATTCAAAGACCTAAGAAAAAAAGGATACGTCGTAAAAACCGCACTAAAATTCGGAGCCGACTTCAGAGTATACGACAAAACAAAACAAACCTCACATTCCAAATGGCTCTGCTACCCAATTCAAGAAAACCAATCAATCAAGTGGCAAGACTTCGCAGCAAAAAACCGAGTCGCACACTCAACGAAAAAAAATCTCCTAATCGCAATCGTAGACGAAGAAAACCAAATCTCCTACTACGAAATCAAATGGACTCAACCATAAAAAACCTTATAACTCCCAATCAATTCTTAATCTAATGATAGACATCCAACAAAAAAAATCCAAAATCCTAGAATTCCTAGAATCAAACGGACCCGCTCTCCCAGTCCAAGTCGCAAGAGCAATACAAATGGACCCAGTCTTCGCATCCGCAATACTATCAGAACTCATCGCATCAAAACAAATCAAAACCTCACACATGAAAATCGGTTCATCCCCTCTTTATCTCCTACCAAACCAAAGCGAAAAACTAGAAGAAAAAACCGAACATCTGAAACAAGCAGAAAAACAAGCTCAAGAAAAATTAAAACAAAACAAAATACTATTCGATCAAAAAGAAGAACCTGCAATAAGAGTTTCCCTTAGGAACCTGAAAGATTTCGCCATACCATTCAAATTCAAAGAAGAAATATTATGGAAATACGCATTTACTCCGCAAGAAGAAATAGACAAAATACTTCTACCAAAGAAGAAAGAAGAAGAACCTAAAAAACCAGAAGTCGAAATCAAAGAAGACGTTCCAAAAGCATGGGAAGTTAAAAAAGAAGAAATAATCCAGGCAAAGGAAGATTCAAAAAAAATAGAAAGTATATTCGAAAAACCGAAAGAAGAACCGAAAGAAGAACCGAAAGAAATCAAACCCAATGAAACATTCCTAAAAGAAATAGAAAACTTCCTTGAAAAACAAAACACAAAAATAATATCGATAGAAGAAGTAGATAAAAAAAAGTTAATAGCAACAATAGACTCAGACTCAAAACAGATAATGCTTTTCGCTTTCAATAAAAAAAGAATCAACGAAATAGAATTATTCAAATGCTACAAACACGCAAAAAAAGCAAACCTCACTTATCGAATAATAACAAAAGAAGACCCGACAAAAAAAATGAACGAAACAATAGACGCCTACAAGTCCCTCGTAAAAATAGAAAAACTAGACGACTAACAAATGAGAGCGACCGCAAAGTAACGACTTTCGGCACGAAAGACTTATAAATCAAAATCAGCATCCATAAATATGGGAAGAATCAAACCAAGATTAGTAAAGCGAACATCAAAGCAATTAATTGAAAATTCATCTGAATCGTTTGGAAAAACATTTGAAGAAAATAAGAAAACACTAGGAAGTACTCTTCCTAGTAAAAAGGTAAGAAACAAAATCGCAGGCTACATCGCAAGATTAAAGCGAAACACAAAAACAATCATAGACGACACAGAACAATAAAATGACAACAGAAAAAACAACAAAAACAGGAGAACATTATATATTCATAGGCGGAAAACCATTCATGAATTATGTAACAGGAGTTGTTATACAGTTCAATGAAGGAGCCGATCAAGTAGCAATAAAAGCTCGAGGCAAATTCATATCAACAGCAGTCGACGTAGCAGAAGTCGCACGAAGAAAATTTCTAGAAGATAAAAACGTTACAATAAAAGACATCTCAATAGGAAGCGAAGAATTCGAAAACAAAGAAGGAAAAATGGTCAACGTTTCCGTAATCGAAATAGTTCTAACAAAATAATCACTTCTTTTTCTTCAACAACTTATTCAACTTCTCATCAATAAGAATAATCTTTTCTTCAATACTTTTTATTCTACGAGTTCTTTTGAAACTCAAAACACCCATCATAATAATATAAACAAAATAAATAATAGCAACAATACCAACCGCCTTCAAAATCAAGATAAGACCCTCGACCTTTCCCCAAACTTCTGGAGGCAACACCGAAATAACATCATTCAAATCACCAACCACATCTCCAGTCACCATATAACAAGTCAGAAAACAATCTATATAAAATTAACGAACAACAAATCTTTTAAATCAAAATTAACAAACATATCCATGGCTCTATAGCTCAGCGGTAGAGCGCCGCTCTCATGAGGCGGAGGTCCCGAGGTCAGCACTCGGTAGAGCCATATTTATTCTGACATTGGGACCGCAGCGCGGAGGGCGAGCAATTTGCGCGAATTTTCCCTGCGAAGCAATTGGGAAAATTTTAGTGTGAATTGCGAGAAGCGAGGTCAGCACTCGGTAGAGCCATATTCTAATATCTCAACCAGAACACAGAAAACCAAAAACCCTATCCCAAAAAACCAAAAACCCTATCCCAAAAACCTTTCTCAATATTCAAAACAACTGGCTCCTTAAAACAAGAACCACAACTCCCGCCACAATCAACACCCTCTTCATCTCCATCCAATATCCCATTAGAACAATATCCACAAGAACTTCCACTACTCACATCTTCATCTAAATAAATATTCAAATAAGAACTATCTTCCACATCACCACCAATACGAGCGAGCAAACTATCATCCAAAGAATCATAAATTCCAACAAACATCTCTCCACATTCTACAAAACGATTCGTATAAACATCCACACCCATAGCACACTCTCTCGTCTCAACCAAAGGCTCAACACAATCATTCAAGTCACGACAAACCCTAGTCTTAACTCCCTCAAGATCTCCAATACCACCTCTAGACAAATCAAGCAAATCATAATCCAAATCACAACCAACCCAATCTTCACAACTAATACGCGGCCTACACTCATCCTCAAAAACACAACTCACCTTAGGAGGAAAAATATAGGAAGTCCCACAATCATTTTCATCAAAACAAGTAGGCGTCGCAAACCCATCAATACACTCACTCCAATCACAAACCCAAGACTCAAAACACTGCTCTCCACAATATCGAACAGCCTTAGGAATATCCAAAGAAGCAAAACAACTATTCCTATCAAAACAATCACGATACTGCAAACCATCCTCACAATTTTCCCATTCAGAACAATCCCAATCCGACTCACAAAAAGATCGCCAAGCTCCATCCTTTATTTCAAAATCAACAAGGTCCGAAACATTATATCGAGTCGGAGTCCCGGCAAATACATAATCCTGAACGACACTTCCATTCAAAGAACCCTCGCCCCACCCCGGAGATCTACTCAAACAATCTTTAATCGCCAAACCTTTAGGCGCCTCACAAATCGGAAAATCAAAATCTCCCTCAACATTCAAAGTCAAATTCAAAGAACCAGGATTCCTGTTCGCACCAAACTTATACAACTGAGACGCATCAACATCTTCATAAATCAATTCATATTTCTTAAACTGTGAATCAAAAAAAACAACATCAAAAGAAGAAAAATAATAATCACTCATACTACCTTCAACCAACATAAAAATACTCTCCGAAGAACTATCATAACAAGCATCATAAACAAAACCAGACGCCCGATTAACCTCAACACATCTATCCTCATCCACCACCGGAAAAAAAAAAACACTAGAGAAAACAAACAACAAAATCCCAACTCCCAAAACAGAAATTACAACAGCCCAAGCATTACTCAACCTCATAATAACAAAACCCAACGCCTCTATAAAAACATTACCACAATCCTTTACTTGCGAAAGCAAGCGAAGCGCGACCGTGAGTTAATGACTTTCATCGCGAAAGACTTAAAAACAAAAGTAATCAAACAAACTTATGGTAAACGGAATCGATAGACCTTTGGATTTGCTGAATTCAGCAAAAGGTAAAGAGATTTTAGTTCAGCTAAAGGACGGCAAGCAATTTGTCGGAACTCTTTTAGCCTTCGACATCCACATCAACGTGGTTCTAGACGGCGCTAAAGAAGTAGAGAACGGAGAACAAAGAACAAGCTACGGCCTAACTTTCCTCCGAGGCGACACAATCGTCTTCATCTCACCTTCAGCTAACTAAATTTGAGCATTCGCCCCCTCTTTTAGCTCGGGCAATAATCTTCTCGAAAAATTTAATCTTAGTCAAGACTTTTTTATTTTTTAAGTTATATCTTTCGCTTCAGTCCACAAAACAGCTTTGATTTATAGCAAGTAAATTCGCCACGTAAAAAATTTCGATGCGTACAAGCGTACGTGAGAAATTATTTTACCAAGAAGTTATCGCTAGAAATTAAAGTTCAACCTTATCTAAATCCTCAGGAACAACGACACCTTTCCCAAAAACCTCAACCGCCTCACCCAAAATAACCTTCGGAATCCCCTCATACCTCTGCGACAAATGAACCAAAGCCATCCCCTTAACGCCCGCCTTCTTTCCAATCTTCGCAGCCTCAACCGAACTCAAATGCGCCCTCTCTCCAAGCAACTCCTCACTCTCCTCCTTAGAAAACGTCGACTCAATAACAAGCAAATCCGCATTCTTAGCCAACTTCACAGCATTCTCACAATACCGAGTATCCATCACAAACGAAACCCGCCTCGCATCTTCCTTATACAACAATTTCTTCCCATCAATCTTCTTTCCAGCAATCGTCACAACCTTCCCCTTAGCCAACTCACCCATCAAAGGAGAATTCGGAATCTTCATCTTAGCCAACTTCTCACCATCCAACCTCATCTTCTCCCGAACAACAAAAGCATAACCAACCGCCGGACAATCATGATCCATCTCCTTCGCCTCAACAAAATATTCCCCCTCATTAAAAACAACGTCTCGATCTGCGACCTGCGACCTGCGACCTGCGACCTCCGAAACTCGAACATCGAGTTTCTCCACGCTTCGCCCAACCAAATCAAAATACTTCCGAACCCATTCCTTCGTCCCCTTCGGACCATAAATCTCAAGCTTCTTATTATACCCATTCAAAATCAGTGTCTGCAAAATCCCAGGCAAACCAAAAACATGATCCCCATGCCAATGCGTTATCAATATCTTCGTAATCTTGCACGGATTAATCCCAGCCTTACGAAACTGCCGCTGCGTCCCCTCTCCGCAATCAACCAAAATTCCCTCGTTCTTATATCTTAAAAACATAGCCGGATGATTCCGCCGCTTAGTAGGAATCGCCGAACCAGTCCCCAAAAACGTCAATTCAATTCTCTCTGCCATCTAATACTAACCAAAAAAGACTTTTTATTCTTTGCCAACAAATTTAAAAATCAAATTAATCACTTAATTCTAAGCTCCTGTAACTCAGCCTGGATAGAGTGCTACCCTTCTAAGGTAGAAGCCGCAGGTTCAAATCCTGCCGGGAGCGTAAATTTGAATCAAGGCTTCAAGCCGTTGGTTTAAAGGAAAACTTTGTTTTTCTTTAGGAATCTCTGATTCCGTGTCCGAGTGTCCTTGTGATACGAAGGCAAATCCTGCCGGGAGCGTAATTCTGATCTAATCAAAGAATCATCCATGAGAAATTATGTGTGTCGCAGACACCATAATTTTTCATGGAAACAAAATACCCTAAATCCCCAAAACTCTTAAAAACAACAACTCCGTCATCAACTCAAGGTGATAAAATGACAAACATTCTAAGTTTCGTATCAATTAAAGGAGGAGTCGGAAAAACAACCCTAGCTCTAGAAACCGCAACCTCCCTAGCAAAAAACTTCGACAAAAAAGTCCTCCTAGTCGACGCCAACTTCTCCGCACCAAACATCGGACTCTACCTCGACCTAACAACAGACTACACTCTCCAAGATTCCCTCAGCTCAAAAACACTTCTCCAAAACACAATCTACGAAGCCCACGGAATCGACATCATCCCAGCCTCACTAAACTACCACGAAAAAATCGACCCATTCAAATTAAAAAAACTCCTAGAAAAATACAAACCAAGATACGATTTCATAATAATAGACTCCTCTCCAAACCACGAAGAACTTCTTCCCGTAATCGCAGCATCCGATTCCATATTCCTAGTAACATCCCCAGATCACGTAACCCTACACACAACACTAAAAGCCGCAAAAATAGCCAACGAACAAAAAACTCCAATTCGCGGAATAGTTGTAAACAGAATAAGATCCCCAAAACACGAATACAATCTCAAAGAAATAGAAAACATATCCGAGGTGCCAGTCTTAGCAAAAATACAAGATCACAAAAAAATGGCAGAAGCCCTAAACACAAAAACTCCAATATCAATTCTAGACGAAACAAATGTAATATCAAGAGAAATAAAAAATCTAGCCTCATCAATCTGCGGCTCTCCAGAATCAGAAGGTTGGTTCCAAAAGATATTTTCATTCAAAAAAATATTTCCAAAACAAAAAATCAACCGAGAATTTATAAGACAAGAATTTTACAGAAGCTCATAATCATCTTCAACCACAACGTATTTAAATCAAAAATTTCTTCCCTAATTATGAAACAAGGAAGAAAAACCTCTGGCGGCAGATACAAAAAGCCAAAGAAAAAGAAACTTACAGGCAGACAAGGTCAAGCCAGAATTGTAAAAATCGGAGATACAAAAACAAAACTTCTACAAGGAAGAGGGGAAACTCAAAAATTAGTTTCTTTCTTAAATAATATAGTAAACGTAATGGTAAAAGGAAAAGCAAAAAAATCTACGATAAAAAATGTTTTAGAAACTCCTTCAAATGTTTTTCTAGCTAGACAAAATATTTTAATTAAAGGCGCAATTATAGAAACAGAATTAGGAAAAGCAAGGATAACAAACCGACCATCTCAAGAAGGAAATGTCCAAGCAAAACTAATAGAATAATATTCTTTCTCAATTTATCGACGACAAAAATCACAACCGAAAGCTTTAAAAAAGAATTCCTTTTATAAAGTTTACTATGGCAGTAAAAAAATGTCCAGAGTGTAACAGTTCTAAACTAATCACAGACGAAACAAGAGGAGAAATAATTTGCGGATCATGCGGACTTCTAGTAGAAGAAAGCATGGTAGATACATCCCACGAACTAAGATCTTTCGACAAATCAGAAAAGAAATCCCGAGGAGGAGCTCCGATATCTCTACAAAAATTCGACAAAGGACTAACGACAAACGTAGGAGAAATCTCCGACATCTACAGACTCGACTCTACACAACAAACCAGAAAATATCTTCGTCTAAAAAAATGGCAAGAACGAGTTTCAACTTCAATAGAAAGAAACCTCAGATTAGCAATGTCCGAACTTAGAAGAGTAGCTTCATTCTTAGATCTACCCTCCGTAGTAAGAGACGAATCCGCAAGAATCTACAATTTCGTTTTACAAAGAGGACTAGTCCGAGGACGTTCAATGGAATCAGTAATCGCGGCCTGCATCTACGCAGCATGTCGTTCCTACAACATCCCAAGAACACTCGACGAAATCTCAAACGCATCCGAAGTCGAAAGAAAAGAAATCGGCCGAACCTACAGATTCATCATAAGAAAAATTGGATTAAAAGTAACACCATCTTCTCCAAAAGATTACATCTCAAGATTTTCCTCAACTCTACACCTTTCTCCGCAAGCTCAAAACGAAGCTCTAAAAATTCTACGTAAAGCTGAAATCTCCGAACTAACATCAGGCCGAGGCCCAGCCGGAATAGCAGCAGCAGCACTCTATGTAGCCGCTCTAATCAACGATGAAAAGAAAACACAACGAGAAGTAGCCGACGTAGCAGGGATCACCGAAGTAACAATAAGAAATAGATATAAAGAATTATTAGAAAGACTAGACTTAGAAGATAAGTTAAAAATCAAAGAGAATGAAAGAAAGAAAAGAAAACAGCCAACAGAATAATTCCATAAACCATATCTTTTTATACCAAAAAACTTAACCATAATCATTCCATGAGGGAATGCCGGAGTGGTCAAACGGGCTAGGCTTAGGACCTAGTGGTTTATTCCTACGGGGGTTCAAATCCTCCTTCCCTCATCTTTGAACATCCCATAATACGGGGGTTTCGTTGGGAGACAAGTTGTCGAGTAACGAACGAGCTTCTTTGAAGTGAAGTCAAATCCTCCTTCCCTCATCTTTGAACATCCCATAATACGGGGGTTTCGTTGGGAGACAAGTTGTCGAGTAACGAACGAGCTTCTTTGAAGTGAAGTCAAATCCTCCTTCCCTCATCTTATATAATTTCCAAAGGAAATTATATTTAATGGAATGATAATTATAAGGCTTGAAGATAAACAGAAAACTGATTAGAATACGGGGGCGAACCATTTGCGCGAATTTTGTCTGATTTTATTATAAGACAAAATTTTAGTGCAAATTGTGAGCAAAATCCTCCCCAACTCTAACCTAAAATCTCCGCCTCTTCAGCATTATAATCATTAGCCCAAACATACTTGTCATTATCATGATATTCCCCAATCAACTCCAAAGCTTCCGCCCAAGAATTTCGAGACATAATATTATCATGCATCTCTATCTCTCGATCACTAGCATATGAAGAAACAATATCACAATCTTTATTCCATTCACAATACAAATCATCACTCCCATCAAAAAAACCAACATAAACTTTAGACTCAACATAACCCTCCTCCTCATTCCACCTATAATAAAAAGTATCATCCAAATACTGGCTATAAAGAACCTCTGCAGCAACTATTTCTTCTTCTAACACAAAATCAGTTTTAGCATCATCCAACTCCTTAATCACCTTGTCATAATCACTCAAATCTCCTGCTACCTCAGCCTCCTTCAGTACCTCATACAAACCCATAACCTTCTCCACATAATCATGATCAGCCCACGTTGTAGGACCAGCACAACCCCATCCATTATACCCACGCAAAGCATATTCAATCCCAGAATAAGGTTTACTAATTGCCAACTCCTTTTGCCTTTTCCCATTAGACATAATCCCCTCAAACGCCGGACAAGTATACACCTTAGATCTCTCACTATACTTCTTACTCAAAATCAAAGCCCCACACTCAATATTCTTAGAGACATCTTCCAATATCTCCTCCTTAATCCCTATATCACTACACATCTCAAAAGAAGAAATCTGCATCAACCCATAAGAACTCCCACTAAAAGCAGTCCAATCACAACTACTCTCTTTCTGCATCAAAGCCAAAAGCATAAACTCATCAAACTCCTCATACTTCGCCGCTTCCACCTTAAGTAAATCAAAATAATCCCAACAATCTTTATCAATACCAGGAACAGATATAGTAGCCTGGACTACATCAGTATCAGAATTAACATCTCCATTATCACTCTCAATCTTCTCCGAGCAACAACATCCATCCTTATAATCCGCAGCACATTTATCTTCTTCAACAGAAACACCAGAACTAAAACCCTCTCCAAAACAATACTCTTTACAATTCCCAATATCACTCTCATCAACAGCAACATCCCTAACCTCAACAACCTTCTCCACATCATCCTCAACAATCTGCCCAACCAACAATCTCCAAACACTAGCCTTCAAACTCAAAGCCTCAGCCCTATCCCCGTTCGTCCCAGCCCCAGTCGTACTATCAGTCCCAATCACCTCATCCAAATCATAAGTAATATTCCAACCATCCGCAATCGATCTAGAAATAGTCAACGCCTCAATGTCCTGCCTAGCCTTAGAAAGCAAAGCCCTAACAGCCTCTAAACCCAACCTAGTATTATTAATCAGACCCCTCTGCTCATCTAACAAACTAATCGACTCCCCACTAAAAGTCTCAATCATTTCCAAATCATCCTTCACCGAATCCACATCCAACCAACACCTCAAACTCGACTCGCCACAATGCCCAACATCCTTCCACCTACTACTATTAGTACCTCCAACACCCGGACTAGACGAAGCACAAACTCGAACAATCCCTCTCAAGGCAATCTCAGGATTCAAAACTTCCTCAGCCCCAGCCTGAACATTCAACTGAGCCATAGAAAGAGCAGAAGGCGAACCCGAAATACATTCCTTCTCCGTCTTAATATTATTCTCCAAAGCTTGCTCCTCTACATACTTCTTCGAAACCCAATCAAGACCAAAGTCCGTAGTCACCTGCTTAAAACCACATTCCTCTTGAGCATTAATAACAACACAAAGTTCTTTGTAACCACTAGGCGCAGTAAAATCAACAGACCTATCAGCACTAGAACCAGCCGCAATATAACCAGACATATCCGCATTGCTAATTTCAGGAGTCGAGGCATAATAACTACTCGCCGGCGGATTCTTCAAATAAACCTTATACTGAACACCCTGATCATTCCCAGCATAAATATGAAAATAAACCTTATAATGCGAAGTCGAAGGAACCGTAGCCTCAGTAAATAACTGCTCACTGAACTGCGCATAAAACTGACTAGGAGATTCAGGCGCCAATAAATTATCAATAAAATCAGCACTACCAGGAACACTCGTACCAACAAACGATTTACAAACTGTACTTCCAACTTCTTGTGTGCTCCTAATATTAAAAGCCTTAAAAGCATTTTGAGCATATGTGTCCTTAAAATAACTAATACTATTCTTAGTATTTTCCCAAGCACTAGTCACCAAAGCATACTCACCACCACCCCGAACACTTCCACCATTAACCGCATACTCAATAACTCCAGGAATCAAGTGATCCATCAAAGGCGCCATCTGTCTCCAAAAAAACTCACATTTATAGATCGAAGTAATCTGATCACAAATCCCAACCAACTCTCCCGTCTCCAAACTATGCTCCAAACAAGCCTTCTCACTTTTCAAAATCGACAAATACGAATCCAACCCAGCATGCACTCCACTCAAACAAATCGGCAAGAAAATTCCTTCCTTAGCATTAGGCAAACACAAAATCAAACTTCCAATCACCCCAGTCTGAATCACATCTGTAACTTCCCACTCCCCACCAAAATTACATCGGCTCGGAGGACAAATCACAGGATCACAAACATTAAACATAATTTTACAATCACTAGGACTCATAAATTCCTGACACTCAACCGAAGGCGTATTCACAGGTTTACCCCTATCAATACTTTCCCCCAAAATACTAACCTTATCATTCTCCGCTTGTCCTGAAGCCTGCCGAATCGCCTGCCTAGCCCGATCATATAAATCATTCATATCGACATTCTTACACAACTGAAAATCCTTACTCTCGGGAATACTATTCTCATTAAAACTCAAACAATCATCATCCCCACCCTTGGACTCCATCAACCCATTCGTCCCGATATTACAAATATAAAAATTACTAACATCCCCCGAAGCCTTATATCCTTGAACAGAATCACTAAGAACTCCACTACCACTATTCGAAACCCAAACATACCAACCACCATCCAAACTCTTTCCAGGATAACCAAACGGAACAATCGCCGGCAAACCCGCATTATCCCCAATATCAAAATACTGAACCTGAGCCTTACTCCTCCAAGCATTAGAACAACTACCCGCATCAACAAGATTCAAAGCAATACCTTTACTCTCAGGAATCTTATCTAGCTTTTTTCCCTCAATCTCCAACTTCTCGCCAACAACCTTAACCTTGTAAATGCCTAATTGAGATCCACTATCCGCCTCAAACAAATAAAGATAATCACTAGAACCAGAATGAACAACCTGCGCACCAACAATCTCATTATTCTTAACACTTCCCCAGTCTACACCAGAAACAACACTCTCCAATTCACCCCTAGTCTTTTTCAACCCTCCATTATAAACAGCCCCACTACCTTCTTTCAAAATACTAACAGGAAACTTAATTCCCCCGACTTCAAACCTTTTCTCAATATCAGCCTTCACACCCTCATCCTCCTGACTCAAAGCAACATATCTCAAAGCAGAATCCATCTCAGATTTAACCGCCTTCTCATTAACTTCACCATCCGCATTCTGCCAAAGCATAATCGCCTGCAACTGAGAAAGACTCAAATCTCCACTAACACTAACATTCTTCTTCTTCCCTCCAACATCAATCTCAATAACACCTTTTCCAATCTTCTCAGCTAAACATTCTCTATACTCCTTCTCTTTAACAACACTCGTTCCCCCAATAATACCTCCACTATTCTCAACATTACCTTCCTGACAACTCTTCATATAAACATTCACACCTTCCAAGGATTCAGCCATCGACGTAACATCAGCATCAATCTCATCACTCAGCTCATTATAGCACTCAGTCCTAGTCATCTCCCTATACTTAGAATCAGTGTCACAAATCTCCCTATAGCCCGCCATAACCTTAGACCGAGCCGCAGCCTCCCCACTAATCCCGCTCGCCATATTCTTAATCATCAAAACCGCACTCGTCGCAAAACACGCACCCTTCAAACCCGTAACAACATCACCCATCCTCTCAATAATTCCCTCCCACTTCTCAATGCTCTCATTCAAATTCCCAATCAATTCCGTAGCCTTCTCAGGACTAAGCTCAATCGCCCTCTTCTCAACTCCAATCCTAAAACTAAAATCAGCCTCGCTCTTCTCATTATCAACCTCAGGAATCAAACTAACATGAGCAACCTGCTTAACATCAATATCCTCAACATAAACTTCAATCCCATCAAAATTAACCCTCTCGCCATCCTTAATCGTAACAGATCTAGACCGCGCATCATCTTTAGCCTTCTTATCAGTATTATTAAAACGAACCGTAACCTTATCAGTATAAATCGTCACAACCTCAACACTTCGACTCGCATCAATCTTAACCCCATTCTTCTCATGCTCAAAATCATTCTTCCCCTTCTCATTTAACCCAGAATAAGATCCCGGTCCAACTTTCAAACTAACACTTTTATTCCCCTCACCAACCGCCTTAAAATCCACAACCGCAATAGAACGAAACTCATCCCCAACATAAACACTAAAATAACTTTCACTATAATCCGTCCCATCCAACCTAGCCCTCATATCTCGAACATAATCCGCAGTCTCAGCCAAAGGATACTCATCCAAAAACAAATCCATCAAAGCCTTCTGTGTAACAAACTTACCAATCTCCCCAGCCAAAACAATTTCCTCATAAAGCGCCTCTGCGCCCCAAGTCCCACCAATATCTTTCTCCTCACTCCCATAATAAGCAACCAACTCATCACGAACAACATCAACCGACCTCTCAAAATAAGTATTATTATTCTTAGCATCCTTCAACTCAACACCCGCTCCAACAAACCGATAATCATCACTATCCAAAGCAAACTCAGACAAAACAAAAAACTTTTTCTTCTCAACACCAACCTCTCCATAAGCAACAACATACTCTCCAAAAAATTTATCTCCAACATTATACTCCTTAGAATCCGCACCATCCTTTTCTCTCAAACTCAAAACCTCTCCCTTCAAACTCAAAGTCTTAGTCCCACTAGTCCCCGAACACGAAATCCCAATATTCCCATCACTATTCCCCCGAACATCCAAACTCCGAACCGAACACTTCCCATCCAAAAACGTACTTCCCTTTCGAACCCAAATCGTCTGCCCATCAACATTCAACTGCGCCATATCTTCCTGCGTCGTAATATCCGTCAACTTAACCTTCAACCCAGCCTTACAATAAAACCCTGGCAGATAGCTAGATGAGCTAGTCTCACCCTCCTTCAAATTCAAAGTCCTCAAGACCGTATCTTTATCTCTCATAACCTGAATCCTAGCCGTCCCATCACTAACATCCAAAACTCTCAAATACCCTCGGCCATTCCAAAACGAACTCGCCATATAGTCCCGATTCCAATCATCATCACTAGTCGGCTCCAAATAATAATCTCCCTTCCCAACACCATAAGCCTCCTCCGCATCATAAGTCATAGTCGCCGTCAAATTCCCAAAAATCTCCTCCGTTATATTCGCCTCAACCTTCTCCTGCTTCAAAATAATAACAACATAACCAATATTCTCCAAGGTAGGTTCACCAAGCAAAGTAGAATAACTCTTAACCGCAGCCCGAGCCGGATGATAAACAATACTCCGAACACCCTCGGGATAATCCCCTTTAAACGAAATCGACTTAATCGCAGAAACCTTAATCAATGGATTAACCTTAATCGCATAAAGCTGACAAAACACAGGAACATTCTGCTCCGCCAATAAATCACTAGTAACAACCGAAGGCGAACAACCACCAGGCGGAATCCCAATCACAAAATCAGTAGTCGCATTACACTGCCCATTCTTCATGTCACCCAAAATCGGCCAATAATTCTCAAAATCTCCAGAATACAAACTATCAAAAGTCGGCTGATTCGCCTGCCAATTACTAGAAGGATTGCTCAAAGCCATTCCAAAACCAGACATCAAAATCAGACTCATCAAAACAAAAATTCTTTTATTCATTCATCCTCCTCCAAGCTTTTTTTCTCTTCCATTTCCAAACAATTTTCCTCGCTCACCACATTCTCTCCGGTCTCCTTCTCCAAATCCTTCCGAGCATTCCTAGCAATTCCGCCACCCTTAGCAGAAACCTCAAGATGTTCATCAAAACATTCAGGATTCTGCGTCCTTTCAATCTCAGCAGTAGAAGCCTCACCAAGCATAGAAAAAATCAATTCCAAATCAGTCATATGGTCCCGCAAATTCTCTCTATCCAAATTCTTAAACTTCTTATATTCCGTAGGAGTCATTCCAAAAGTGGCTCTAGAAATCTCAGCAGTTAAAATAGCAAACTCCACCCCCTCTTCAACTCCTCTCGATTTCCACTCATCAGTCAAATCCTGCCGAACCGCAATCCCCCGAATCCTCTTATCAATCCAACCCTTCGAATAACCCTTCGCCTCATAAATCACCTTCATCCTCTCCTGCGCCAACTCCGGATTATCAATCTCCTCAATCCTCTCACTTCCAACCTGCGCCAGCCACAACTTAAACGGCTCTGCCCTCTTAGATGGAATAGACTGAATAATCCTAAAAATTCCTTTCATATTCGCACAATCAGTCATATACCTTTTCCCATCAGAAGACTCCATCTTCAGTTGTACACAATTTGTGTACAACTGGACTCCATTATCAATCTCCCTAGTCTTCAACATATTCCAATAATTCCTAGAATTTTTAGAACCACTCAAAACTCCGACCACATCAATAACAGAAAAAAACCATTCCTCACCTACCAAGATTCTCCGAATATTCTCATCTCGAAACACAATCATTTTATCTTTCTTCATTCAAAATAAACCCCCACAATTTCCTCGTCAACCCTATCATGATTCGCCGACAATTCTTCAATGCTCTCAGGCAAACCAAACAACGGAACATCCAAATTCAACTCAACAGCATTCTCCATATCCTCACTCGTCACATATTCCCGAGTCTTCCCACCACCAACAACCGCAAAATCAATATCCATTTCCGGCAAATTAATATCATAACACTTCTCAGTCATCCCACCAAACATTCCAGACAAACCAGATTCCGGAACATCAACACATTCACTTCGACTCGTCGCCGGAAACTTCAAACTACTCCCGTCATAAACATAAACACTCACATTATAATAATCCTCAACCAACTCAATCTCAGCCATATCAGGATAAAGAACCGTAGTCGAATAATCCTCACCACTAAAAGTCACGACAGCACGATCAACATCACCCAAATCCAAATCCAATTTATACTTTTTCTTCAAAACAACATTCGCAACACTCTCCTCATTCGTCGAAATCTGATACTTAGCCTGAGCATAACCAGGAGCATCAGCAACAATAAACCCATTAACACATTGCGGAAACTCACCCACCAAAACAGCGTCATCATCAACAAGCTTACTCTCTCCAATATTACAAACCGAATCCAAACACTTGAAACTAACAATCGCCTCAACCGGCTCCAAATCAACATCATAAGTATAAACAACAACCTCCTGATTCTTCACCTCACAAACTCTCGACTCAATAGAAACTCCCGAAGTCGTAGGCAAAGCCTCTCTCGCCTGGCTCTTCGCAATCACAACACCAATCGGAAACTGAAACAATTCCTGCTCGTCATAAAACTGCACCATCACTGGAAAATTAATATCATAAACAAAATGATAAGGAACATAACAAAAACCAAGAATACCCAAACCTTCCTGTAAACCAACCGGACGCGCAACCTTATCCCCATACATTTCAACCCTCGTAGTCCAATCCTTCATATACATAAAATTCACACTCTCATCCAAATCCAAACCAGAATCTTCGACAAAATACTCCCTCTCTTTAGAACTCAAATCATAATAATTCCCGTCAAGCCTAATCGAAGGAATATTCGCAGCCAACCCATCTTTCAAATCCTCGACAACTTCTTCCTCTACAAAAACCTTCGGCGCACAACCAATTTCAACACCATCAACCGGAGCATACAATCTCAAAACATCCATAGCATAATTCTCCAAAAACATATTCGCCTTCTCATAATCATAAACATCCCGCGCCATCCCATAAAACTTCCCAAGCTTACTACCAATCTCAAAATCATGTTCAGAAACTATCACCGAAACATTCCCCTTAAAAATACTAATCCTATTCACAACACTAACACCAACATTCAAATCACCAATACCAGAAGAAGCACTTCCCTTATCAACAAACACATCAAAACCAGCCGCCTCAAAATCCGAAAAATCGCAAAACCCAACTCTCTCCGCTACATAATCTCCTAACTCTCTCTCCATCCCCGCTTTAGTCGGAACATTTTCTCTCAACAAATTATTCCCAGAAACATACATCCAATAAGGAACACCCTGTCCCAAAAAATCCAAGTGACTACTAAACGGCATATACGCACTACCCGGTTCAAAAGCCCCAACATCAATACGACCTCCCTGTTCACCCAAAAGCATAATCCCCTGCTCAGCACTCGCCTCCAAACACGAAACATAATAATCATAAACCGGCTTCAACTCTGCATCCATACTCGTCCCCATCAAATTTTCACGCAAACTAAAATAACCAATAATTCCGCCAACTATCAAAATCGCCAAAATAATAAATATAGTCACTTGCCCTCTTTTCATTTCTTCGTCTTCTCCTCAATTAATTTCATAATCTCACTGTTAATATCCTTTTGTATACTAGCCTTAAACTTCGCCCACAATTCCTCATCCTCAACCAAAAGTAAGTATTTCTTCATATCATCCTCACAAACAAACAAGAAACTTCAACTTATAAAACTTCCTAAGTAACTTACTAAGTAACTAACTTACTAAGTAGACTTTTCATGAGAAATGCGCCGTCGAAGATGGCGTGATTTTTCATGAAAATAACAAGAACTAAATGATCCCGCCAAGAATCGAACTTGGGTGTCATCGAAGTCAACGATGCGTTCTGCCATTAGACTACGGGATCTTAAACTTAAAAGAAATTTATATTTTTAACTTTTTCCTCTTCCCAATCCTTCCACCCAAAACCTTCCCCCAATTCTCCCCCACAACCTCAACCCCCAACCCCTCAAACGAAACCCCACTCACCTCACAAAAATCCCTCACCAAATCCTCCGACATCAACCGAACCCCAGCATAATAATTCTTCAAAGTCGAATACTTCACATCAAACCCAAACTGCAACAACCCCCTCAAACTCTTAACCCTCAACTTCAAAATAACTTCATCCAAAAACGCCCGCTGCCCACCTTCCACCAAAAACCGAATTCTCATAACAAACCAAACAATCTAATCTTAATAAAACATCTCCTACAAAATGTCCATGAGAGATAATGCGTGTCGAAGACACCATTAAAGAAAATGCCCGAATTTTCTTTCAGAAGATTTATCTTCGTTCTAATTTTCTCTGAAATGCAAGTATTTTTCATGGAATCCCACTGCCTATTGCCCGTTGCCTATTGCCTATTGCCTATTGCCAGTTAAATGCAAAGCATTTAACTGCGTGTCCATAACACTTAAAAACCAAAAAAATTAGACTATCCTATGAAGAAACCAAAGAAGCTAAACAGATACTGCCCATACTGCAGAAAGAAAACAGAACAAAAAGTAAAACAACAATCTACTGGCAAAGCCTCAACTCTAAAGCGAGGTTCAAAACAAAGAGCAAGACTAAGAGGACTATTCAGAGGAATCGGAAATCTAGGACGTTTCTCTCGTATGAAGAACCAGGCAAAAGGTCAACGTAAAACAACTAAAAAAACAGCTATCGTCTACACCTGCACAGTCTGCAAAAAAGGCAAAGACCAAAAGAAAGGTAAACGAACTAGCAAATTAGTATTAGAATAAAATGGCAGAAAGAAAGAAATACATCGAAGTACAGGTCCCATTCTTAGGAGAATCTCTAAGAGTTCTAGGAACACCAGAAGAACTTCACGACAAAACAATCAAACTAGACCTAACAAGAAAACTACGAGGTAAAGGACTAACAGTTACTCTCCAAATATTCAACAGGGAAGGATCTCTTTTCGGAATCCCCCGTAACCTGATACTAGCCTCTGCATACATCAGACGAATGATGCGAAAAAGAACAAACTACATAGAAGACTCCTTCGTATGCCGATGCACAGATATCCGAGTAACATTCAAACCACACTTAATCACAAGAAAAAAAGTATCCCGAGTAGTTAGAAAAAATCTTCGAAACACATGCAAGGAATTCATAATCGAATACTGCAAAGAAAAAGATTACATGACAGTAACACAAGACATCTTCGACGGAACTCTGCAAAAAGCACTACTTCCAAAACTAAAGAAAGTCTACCCACTATCATTCTGCGACATCCGAGTATTCGAAACAAAAGAACTACAAAAAATCGACCTCGAAAAAGCAACTACAATTCCAGAAGTAGGACTTGAAGATATCCAAGAAATACTGCCCCAGAACTCCGCAATTAGTGGGTATGCCGAGCGGCCAGCAGAAGAAATTGAAGATATCCAAAAAGTTGAAGAAGAATCTAAGGAAGACATCCAAGAAGTTGAAGAAACTAAAGAAGATGATAAGGTAGAAGAATAATGGCACTACAGCAAACACTAGTTCTAATAAAACCTGACGGCGTAGCAAGAGGATTAACAGGAGAAGTAATAAAAAGAATCGAACAAATTGGATTAAAAATAATCGGATTAAAATTAGTAAAAATAGATTCCGACTTCTCAAAAAGACACTATGCAGCACATATAGACAAAGAATTCTACAAAGGATTAGAAAAATTCATACTATCTGGACCAGTTGTGGCAATGGTAATAGAAGGCGTAGACGCAATCGCAAACATCAGAAAACTTGCAGGAGCAACAGAATCAAAATCAGCTCTACCAGGAACAATTCGAGGAGACTTCTCTCATGTTAGCTATTCTCACGCAGACGAAAGAGGAATCGCAGTAAAAAATATAATCCATGCATCTGGAGATGAAGAAGACGCGGAAAAAGAAGTAGCACTATGGTTTTCAATAGACGAAATACATAGCTACAAAAGAGCTGGCGAATCTCATTTATTAGAATAAATATTTCCTAAAAAAATTCACAATATAATTTATATAATTTAATATTAAACAACATACTAACAAAACTTCAAAAATTACTCTTCCTTCTTAACAGCCTTCTTAACAACTTTCTTCTTAATCGCTTCAACAACCTTCTCAACAACCTCAGCAACCCTACCTTTATTCTTAGGCCTAGGCGCTCTATTCCGAGCATTCCCATTAACCAACTTCGCAATTCTCTTCTTACGCCGCGCAACTCTCCAAGCTCTATTCCTGTCAAGTCTCTTCGGCTTATTTTTTCCTGGCATATTATTTTATTTCATTTATCAGTTTTAAACCTTTAGGTTATCAAAAAATCAAAACCCCATCTCCTTAAAACCAAACATCCCAACAAGTTTCCATAAGAAGTGCGGCGTCGAAGATGCCGTGATTTTTTATGGAACAAACAAAAAAGCCTGCGAAGGGAGTCTTGTATTTGAGATAAAGCCCCAATCCTTAAAAAGGGAGTTTTCGACTCCTTTCTATGAGAAAAGAATACCCAACATTCAAACGAGGACAGTCTAACGAAGTCTATAAAAAACTCCTAGCCCCCGAAAAAAAAGTCTTTGACAAATATGTGTTAGAGGTAGGCTCGCATATGTCCGAGCATAGACAAGAAAAAATCAAACTCT
>Ga0307989_1000093_pt1 | contig 69879 bp, 57 predicted proteins | sample EllFjometagen185_FD_203164 | JGI IMG/M metagenome (GOLD analysis project Ga0307989, IMG submission 203164) | Marine microbial communities from Ellis Fjord, Antarctic Ocean - #185 | ecosystem: Environmental > Aquatic > Marine > Unclassified | place: Southern Ocean | collected 2014-10-08 | reverse complement strand
ATGCAGTCAATCAATTCTACAGCTATCGAAGAGTACAAAGCAGAGCGAAGTGAAATCGATAAGGTCCAGCCTGTTTCAGTAAATACAGAATTAAGGCACCTAAAGGCTCTGTTTTCATGGGCTGTTAGGCTTGATTACATAGCTAAGAACCCATTTATGAGTGTGAAGATGCTAAATATAGATGATCCCATAGTTCGCTTCTTGTCTGAAGACGAAATTACGAAACTATATGAAGTTATTAAGGAGAAGAAGAATCAGCGTGCCTGGGACCTAGTCACATTCTACCTGCAAACTGGTGCCCGGGCAACTGAGATACTTGAGGAGGGTGGTTTTACCTGGGACTCTGTAAAGGAAGACCATATCGAGATCATTGGCAAAGGACGCAAACGTCGTCGGATACCACTGAACGATACGCTTCGCAGCATTTTAAACTCTCGGAGGAAGGAGCGGGTACCGTTCCCATATACTTACTCAGCGGTGTCACAATCCCTGTCACGGCGACTGTTCCACGATGCTGAGATACCTGATGCAAATTTACACACACTTCGTAAAACAGCAGGTGCTCGTCTCATACAAAAGGGTGTGGACATTTACCGAGTTTCCAAATTCTTAGGTCATTCGTCGGTAAAAGTTACAGAGAAACACTATGTAGATCTGTTGGAAGTCGATTACCAAGAGATGTCAGCTCTACTTGAGGATTCACCCATGGGAGTATCTAAAGTATCTGAGTCACGAGTGAGCGGATGGAATAGGGTAGCTTAAATGAATCATCAAAAACGTGTGTGCGCTATATGTGCCATTGATATACCAAAATGTACCAAAATAGCCCACTACTATATCAATATGATATGACTCTTAGTGATAAAAGAAAACCCCCTAAGTGGTTGATACTTAAGGGGTTTGTCTTGGTGGCCAGGGACGGAATTGAACCGCCGACACGGGGATTTTCAGTCCCCTGCTCTACCGACTGAGCTACCTGGCCTAATCAATTCATAATTAAGAATTACGAGTGATTATTGAAAAAAACTTTGCTCCTGATATGACAAAGGTAGCGAAGGGGGAGACGACCAGTCCCGTTGAAGCTCTGTGAGCGTTGACGGAAGCTACCTATTTTCCGGGGCGAAGTCTGAAAGACCTAGACTGGGCCTCGGTAGGCTCTTGTAAAAAGAGCGCGCAATAATAAGCTGAGAGTGTCCCTCTCACAATAGCTATTTTGCCATCAAGCTATCTAAGGTTTTGATCGGAATTTCAGACATACCTAAAACATATTGCCAACCACTAATTGATCGACTTCTACTTACAGAACTAAACAATCCAACCAGTTCACCAGACTGGTCTAAAACAGGACCACCACTCATCCCGCGGATTGGAATGGCACCACTTTTTGGCCGTAGAATACTCTGCTTCATGAGTGAACGCTCACAGGTGAGTCCGATGGGATAAATGGCTCCTCGTTCAACCTCATGTATATGGACAATATGGCCGATAACATCCAACCCCATGCTACCTGGAAATCCCAGCACGAGCACATCTTTCTTGTAACGATCAGCCGAGGCAATGGCGATACCTCTTGAATGAAAACGAATAGTGGGTTTTAAGATGGCCCAATCCAGGACCTGCTTTTGACCGGCATTGTGTACCAAACTAACCAGTTCAAGATTCAGTTGGTGTCCAGAGATAGTCTGGGCTCTGATACTGGTAATATGGCCATCATCAATAAAAAATCCATGTCCCGCGGTGAGGATATAATGTCCTTCTGCGACAAATACTCCGCTTTGTTGGACTTGCTCAAATTCACCATCATCGTATGCAACAGTCATCAGAATTAACAAAACCTCTGTGATCGACTCTCTTGCCAAGCTTGCTCCAGAGCAGGTAGGGTATGAATGCCTCGTTCGAATTGCAATTGCCCAGCCTGATACAGATCACTAATCTCAATAACAGAAGCTTGTGCATTGATTAATTCAGAGTCAGGTACCTGGGAGCTACAGGTACTCAATAGAAACAATACTGGAATGAGTAAATAGTTCATAATGGCAAATATGAAGATTTATTGAATCATGTTCTCAGATATAGCTGTGGTATTCATTTTTCTGGAGAGATGCTGTAGTATGTTTAGAGACTAATCGGTGATTTTTCAGAGTACTCCGCGAGATACTCTTTTGTGAGTCGGGCAGTATCAAAACTTTTCGCCTCGCTTTTCACGAATTTGACTACCTACAGGTCGAATGCGCCCCCAAATGCTATAGATAATTGTTGCTGCAGCCAAAATTTGTAGGGTTGAAAACCAAAAGCCCAGGGCATCTGCAATCCCCCCAACAGTTAAACCCTGATATATTTCAACAATAAAACGTCCAAAAGTTGATAATGTAAAAAGATAGTAACTTGTTCTGACAATATCCGGATTATACTTTTTATCATCTTTCTTGGCCCGCGGAAAAAACCAGACCCCAACGCCGAGGATCATCATAAAGACCCCACCCATTAGAAGAAGATGAAAATGAGCCTGTATTAGACTATAGGGAAGGGGCCAGCCAAAGATTTTAGCTCCATATATGTAGAGCCCTGAAACCAATCCCAGAATAAAAAATGCAAATGAAGTTTTAATAAAATAACGTGCTGTCGTGAACATAACAATCAGGCCTCCTTTTCGTGAAGTAAATCTGATAAAAACCCATCGCTTATCCTAGGCAATAATCCAATCCTTAAATAACAATTATATGCGCCATTGAACAAATCTATCATCATTCTAGCATCACCGCAGGTGCAGAAAGAAGATGTTTCACACTGGGCTATCATGTGTATTTTCAACCATGAATGACACGTTGATCCAACTGAAAAATCTTAGTCAACTCGAACTGGAAGCCTGGGTGAAAAGCCTGGGTGAAAAAGCCTTTCGAGGTCGGCAACTATTCCAATGGATCTGGCAGAAAGGGGCCAAAGAATTCTCAGAGATGAGTAATTTACCCAAATCATTTATTCAGAATTTAGAGACTCAGTGTAGTCTTAAGTTGTCTAATGTTCATCAAGTTCAGACTTCTGAAACTCAAGGTACTTCCAAATTTCTTATCCGGCTAAATGATGGCAAGTTTGTGGAGACGGTTCTTATCCCTGAAGGAAAACGGGTCACAGTTTGTCTCTCCTCTCAAGTCGGGTGTGCCCTAGATTGCGATTTCTGTGCAACTGGAAAAATGGGACTCAAACGCAACTTGAGTAGTGGCGAAATTGCTGACCAGCTTTTGCACGTTAGAGAGTTTAGTGATGACCCCATCACAAATATCGTTTTTATGGGGATGGGGGAACCCTTTCACAACTATTCCCAGGTCATTAAGGCAGCAGATATTCTTAATGCGGAATCAGGGTTTGCCCATGGTGCCCGTAAAATCACCATTTCTACCAGTGGTTTGGTTCCACAGATCAACCAATTTACGGAAGAAGGACACCGCTTTAAACTGGCTGTCAGTCTGAATGCCAGTGATGATATCGGTCGTTCTCAAATTATGCCCATTAATAAGAAATGGGATATTGGAAAGCTGGTAGAGGCCTGTCAGAATTACACAAAAGTGTCCAGCAATATGCTCACCTTTGAATATGTGCTGATGGATGGAATCAATGATGCAATTGGTGATGCAAAGCGTCTAATACATATTGCGAATCGAGTGTTTTGCAAGGTCAATGTGATCCCTTATAATGAGGTCGCTGAAGGATATAAAAGGCCCTCCAATAAACGGATAAACGCATTTTTAGATACACTTAAGGGTGCCCGGTTTGGAGTTACAGTTCGATGGAGTCAGGGTGACGATATTGATGCTGCCTGTGGGCAGTTGAGTACAGCCGCCCAAGAGGAGAATGAGTAAGAAATGATAGACAAGCAAATTGAAGCTGCCGTTCGTGCAATCCGTGAAAAAGGTTCATTTAAAGCTGGAATTGCACTCGTACTCGGTTCTGGTTTAGGTAATTTTGTCGAAACCTTAAAAGATACCACCCAGATTGCATTTTCTGATATCCCTGGTTTTCCACTTTCAACAGTGGAAGGTCATTCTGGTGAATTGGTGCATGGCTATTTGGGAGAAGTCCCCGTATTGGTAAACTCTGGACGAGTTCACTTCTATGAGGGCTATTCATTAGATCAAGTCATTTACCCTATTCAAATCTTACAGGCCCTAGGCGCTTCAACCATCATTTTAACCAATGCTGCAGGAAGTATTCGCAAGGATTATGCACCAGGCGATCTCATGCTTATCGATCGTTTTTATAATTTGACGGGCCATTCAGTTTATGCTGAAAGCGAACAGCCAGATAATATGTTTCAAGCAGAATTGATTCATCGGGTTGAACAAGTAGCCAAGCAGGCATCGATACCCTTAAAAACTGGGTCTTATGTTGGTTTAAATGGTCCAAGCTATGAAACACCAGCCGAGATACGGTTTCTCAGACATAAAAAAGCTGATGCGGTTGGGATGTCCACAGTTCATGAAAGTATGGCTGCCTATAAAATGGGTATGCAAGTTCTGGGCATCAGCTGTTTAACCAACTATGCTGCCGGGATTCTGGACCAACCATTGAACCATACAGAGGTGATGGAAACGGGTCGTAGAGTGCGTGAAGATTTTGCAGGATTACTCACAGAATTAGTCCAGGAATTAGCAGTTGAGTAACGCTCTAAATCCTTCTGATAACCTAACTATTTACAATTAAATATGTGGACATATCATTATGATATGGCGCTATATCGTATTGATGCTAACTTAGCTCGAAAAAAAGGGGCTAAAATTTGCGAATTATAGTCATAAGTATATTATAAATATGTGGATATGATATTTCTTTTCATTGTGGCATGGCAATTGACCATAGAGAGGTCAATGAATTGGATAAAAACAATGAAAACGGAAAACGATAGATTAGAAAGGAAGCAGAAAATGAAAAGAACTACAGATCACCCGCTGAATTGGAGTACGATCTCGGGAGCCGTGATTGCTTTCGCTAACGTAAGCGCATTGGTAACCGTAATTATACTGACCGTATCACTTCTGATTGCAACCCCTGTGTTTGCCCAGGAGGAAATAAGAAATATATCTTTCAAACTCCATAGTATGGACGGTTTTGACCAGAGTGTCAAACAGGAAATAAATGACGTCGCCAGGGAAGTCCAAATGGCCCTTGATGAAGTTGGTATTGAAACAGGCATAAAAATTCATATTGATGATGAAGATGGTGGATCACGTCCTAAACTGGGTGTTTACCTAAACGACATGGATTTTGAGGATGCCTATAAAATGCGTTATCCCTATGCCCATGGTGTGCTGGTTAACGGAACCGTGAATAACGGCGCAGCTGATCAGGCTGGTATCATTGAAGATGATATCATCATGTATTTTGATGGGACAAAAGTACTCTATGAGGATCACCTCGTTCGCCTAATTCGGAGCAAACATTATGGTGACCAGGTACAGGTAGTTTTTTATCGGGACGAAACAATGGATTCAACGATGGTAAGCTTTGTTGCCCCTCAGAAAAAAGTAACTGAAAAAGCCCTGACTCTGGTTGATGAAAAAAGTAAAGATAAAAAACGACGTAACTCCCGTGGTTATGGTGGTGGCGGGTTTACCCCCATGCTGGTCGAAGATGAATTCACAGACGTTGGTGACCTGATGACTAATCTTGGTCTCTCATCAACTCCTTTCAAACCTGAGGGCATCGTTCTCTGGGGTGGCTCTGGACAAGGGTACGTTGGTAACGGTTGGTTCCTCGGTGGTTTTGGCAACGGCGGCGGTCTTTCACGAACTGTAAGTGCTGTTCATAGTATAAGTGGTGAAACTGTAGATCGTGAAATTAATTTTGCTATGGGGTTTGGTGGTCTGACGATTGAAAAGCGTTTGGCACCCTTTTCATGGGCTACCATTGGTGCAGGTGTAGGTCTCGGTGGTGGTGGTATCGAGTTATCGGTGGTGCAGAATGACGCTAAGTTTGATTGGGATTTTCTGAGTGACCAATTAATTGATACAAAAAGCACCTCAGTAAGTTTTTCGAAAAGTTATGCAATAATTCATCCCCGCGCTAATTTTATGCTGAAACTGACACCTTGGATGCGTTTGAAGGCTGAATACGGATATCTCTATGGATATTCCTTCACTGAAGGCTGGAATACAACCCTTGGTGGTGGTCAGGTTGATGTTGATCAAGATACCTATGAACTTACAAATAGTGAGTTGCACAGTGCTGAATTAGGTGCTAGTACAATATCCCTTGGTCTATGGTTTGGATTCTAATTAACCTGAAACTTATAAACGCTATGATGCCAGTATCTACCCGATGCTGGCATCATGATTTTTATTTGAGGAACACTATCCCCAGATAAGACTAAACATCGATTTTAATATGAACTCGGTGCATCCGGGTTCCGACATAGGCGACATCAGACAATGACACTCACGATGTACCTTAAGCAAAATAAATTGGGTAGACCTGGCCGTGCTGCAATTTCTTGCAGATAAAGTAGGGGCTGGGGCTCTCTTTGTATCTCAGTTGCTAATTACGGCAGTGATAGGTACTGAACCCTATTTTCAAGACGTTCGTCTGGAAGTGAGTGGAGATCGCTTATTCTGTTCCGGCCGTCTTGTCGAAAGCTTTACTCCCGATCTAGATCTTCTCTTAAATTCAGGTGACACGGTCGTTATTCATTTTGAAGTCGACCTTGTAAACGTTGAAGATGATTCCGTGGTAGCGATAGCCGATTGGGAACATTGGTTTATTTACTCACTTCTAGAGGATGAATACACCGTTTATAGAAGTGAACATGATGAGACAGAGCTTATCCATAATTTTGAACAAGCCAAAACAGAATGGGTACACATCGAGAATGCCCTCTTTTGTAGAATGCGCGTTATGGAAAACGATGAGCGTTACTCGTTACGAATATCTGCATTTATGGGTGAAATGGACATGCCTGGAATTACCAAGAAAATTAATCTTATGTCATTCTGGAATCGAATTAGGCCAGTCCATATATCTGAACCATTTGAGAAAAGGCAATTGATCTTATGAGTATAAGGATGCCCTCGTTCAGAACTCAAATTATCGTATTGGTGAGTTCAATTACTTTAATCGCAGCACTTCTCCTGCGGGAATTTTTTATCAGTAACCTGACATCATATCAAGATCAAATTACTGATCTTGATACCAAGGATAAGGTGCGCGATCTATACAAAGAGTTTAATACACTTCTGGATACCAGCCAAACAGGTGGATTCAACAGAGATGTTGAAGATATTATGCGAGATCTTCACAAAATTGAAATAGCCGGTGATTTTTATAGTCGGGATATTCGACGCTATTCTGTTGGAATTGTGGCTCTTATGGTGATTCTCACTGGGAGTATTTTTCTGGGTCTATTTATGATTATCACACGTCCCCTGGCACGTCTGCTCCTGGCGACCGAGCAACTAAAAAGCGGTGATTTTGAATTTAAGATTAAAGAAAGTCCCTTCTCTCCTTTAAATGACCTGATCTTGGCTTTCAACACAATGGTGAGTGAACTTCATTTAAATCGGGAAAGGTTGATTGAGGCCGAAAAACAGACGATTTGGCAGGAAATGGCCCGAGCGATGGCACATGAAATTAAGAATCCATTAACGCCCATCCGCTTGGCCGCCCAACGCTTGGAAGCAAAACACTATGAAGGAGCAGATAACCTCCCAGAAGTCCTAGAGAAGTCGATGCGCATTATAAATGAAGAGGTGGATAATCTCCAATCTCTGGTAACTGCCTTCTCTGGTTTTGCCAAGATGCCTGAGGCTCAATTCGATACTTATGACCTGAACCAGCAACTCCGAGAGATTAGTGATCAATATTCAGAAGATGCCAAGATTGAATTAAAATTCGATGATCACTTATCACATATTTATGCAGATAACATGCAGATGAAACAGGTCCTGGTAAATCTAATTCAAAATGCCATTCAGGCTTGTCCCAATCACCCTGAAATTTCATTGATGACCCAAGTGAAAGATCAGACTTGTAAAATAAGTATTACCGATCATGGTCAGGGGATTTCTGAAGCGGACCTGATAAAGATTTTTGAGCCTTATTTCACCACCAAGAAGAAGGGAACCGGACTTGGGTTGGCCATTGTACGACGCATCATCCGACAACATGGCGGTGATATCAAAGCCTATAGTACTCTGGGTGAGGGATCAACCTTTGAGATAAGTCTTCCATGCAATCGGAAAAATGGATAATCATATTAAATGATACGAACACTGCAGAAGTAAAGCAGTATATTTTTAATGAGATAGGAAAGCAAGATGGCTGAACATAAGATTAAAATTTTAATTATAGATGATGAGAAAAATATTCGCCTAACCCTGAGAGATATTCTTGAGGATGATGGCCATCAGGTTCTAGAAGCTGGCACTGGTGAGGCAGGTGTTGACCTGTTGAAACGGGAAAATGCTGATCTGGTTCTCTTGGATGTTCGTTTGCCTGGCATGGATGGTATCGAAGTTTTGAAGGCCATCAAAAAATTTGATGAAACCCTAGATGTGATCATGATTTCTGGTCATGCAACAGTTGGAACAGCTGTAGATGCCCTCCGGATCGGTGCCTATGATTTTTTAGAAAAGCCCCTGTCCCTGGCCCGGGTAAAACTAGCCATCCGAAACCTTTCTGAGAAACAATCACTCATAAATAGATCTGCTTTAAATCAACAATCTGATAAAGTGAAATATCGGATGATTGGAGATTCTCCTCAGATCAATATTGTATTGGAAACAGCACGACGCGTCGGACCAACACAAGCCAAAGTCTTAATTCGCGGCGAAAGTGGTACTGGGAAAGAACTCGTAGCACACGCCATTCACGCTGCAAGTGTCCGAGCCGAGGAAGCATTTGTAAAATTCAATGCTGCTGCCATCCCGTCTGAATTGGTTGAGAGTGAATTGTTTGGTCATGAAAAAGGGTCCTTTACAGGTGCCGTGGCTCAGAAAAAAGGAAAGATCGAAATGGCCAATGGTGGAACCCTGTTTTTAGATGAAATTGGGGACATGAGCTTATCCGCCCAGGCAAAAATACTGCGCGTCCTCGAAGATGGAAAGTTCGAAAGAGTGGGTGGCACGCAAACCCAATCTGTAGATATACGACTTCTGGCCGCTACCAATAAACCACTAGAGGAGATGGTCGCATCGAGCACCTTCCGCGAGGATTTATTTTATCGGTTAAATGTTGTTCCCGTAAACCTACCACCACTTCGGGAACGTGAAGGTGATATAAAAACGCTTCTGAATCATTTTCTTGGTCATTACGCTGCCGAACTGAGCGTCATGCCAAAGCACTTTTCTCGGGATGCTATGAATATGTTGGTGGGATATCCCTTTCCTGGAAATATTCGTGAGCTCAGAAATTTGATTGAACGTCTTTATATATTAAGCCCAAATACTGAGATAGATATCAACGAGGTTAAGCCCCATCTGAACCAGGTTATATCTACAGAGGGTGAGACAGCTATTTTTACTGAAACACGACCATTTGCCGAAGCTAAACGGATGTTCGAAGAACGGTTTCTTGAATCACAGCTTCGCCAACATGCTGGCAATATTAGCCGCACTGCCAATAGCCTAGGCATGCAGCAATCCAACTTGTCCCGTAAACTTAAAGAACTGGGACTGGGTAAAGTTTAATAAACCACATTTCCCTTAAATAATAGAAACCATACCATGCAATCATTACGTCTGATTATAACTGCACTGTTGTTAATAACAGCTATTTCTGCCGAGCCCCATAAAAAGAGTATTACGGCCGAGAAAGTGACGACCCCACCCACTATTGATGGTGTCATTGATGAGGCGATTTGGGCAACAGTTTCACCAGCTACTGATTTCTACCGATTTCAACCAGAAAGTGGTGGTCCGGCACCTATCAAAACTGAGATCAAATTTCTTTATGATGATATCGCGCTCTACGTGGCTGCCACCCTGTATGATCCTGAACCAGGAAAAATTCCAGCCCAACTGAGTAAACGTGATGATTTAGATGTAAAGGCTGATTGGCTGGGACTCTGGCTAAATCCATTCAATGATGGATCAAATGAACTGATTTTCGCAGTTACTGCTGCTGGGGTTCAGGTTGATAAAAAGTCGAGTCCCGAGGGTCAGGATGCAAGCTGGAATCCTGTCTGGAAAAGTGAAATCTCATTTCATGATCAGGGTTGGTCCATAGAAATGGCCATTCCGTTCAGCCAAATCAGATTTCCAGCAAAAGATATTCAGACCTGGGGTTTTAATGCAGGTCGGAACCGAGCTGAAAGTAGGGAGGTCTACACTTGGGCCCTCCTCGATAAGGCCTTGGATAACTTTGCTTTACAGGCTGGCCTACTGCATGGCATAGAGGCTATTGAAACACCCCTCCGTCTTTCCTTTACGCCCTATGTGGCTACCTCCGTTGAACACTTTCCCTATGATGTAGATGGGAAAAGTAATTTTTCTACCAGTTATCGGGGAGGGATGGATCTAAAGTATGGGATCAATGAAAGTTTTACTCTGGATATGACCTTAATTCCAGATTATGGACAAGTACAATCGGATAATCAGGAATTAAATCTGACACCCTTTGAAATCCGTTATAATGAACACAGACCATTTTTTACTGAGGGAACTCAACTTCTCCAAAAAGCTGGCATCTTCTATTCCCGACGGGTTGGATCGACACCTGTAAGCTTTTGGAATGTTTATGATGATGACTTCTTAAAAGAAGGGGAGGAAGTCACTGCTAATCCTGATGAAACTCAGTTGATTAATGCGACTAAAGTAACGGGTCAGACCGTGAATGGAATAGGGCTGGGGTTTTTCAATGCCATTACGGCGGAGACCTATGCAGTCATCACTGATTCACTGGGGAATACACGTGAATATATAACTAACCCTTTAACCAATTACAACCTGGTTGTCGTTGGCAAGAACCTGCGGAATGGATCTGACTTCAGTGTTGCAAACACCAATGTTCAGCGATTTGCTGGTGATGATACATCCGGTAACTTCCGGGATGCCAATGTGATTGGATTTGAAACCCGCTTGTTAACAGCGGATTCAAAATGGGTACTCGAAGCCAGTGGTGCTTACGACCAATTAAATTACACCGATAGTATTTCCACCGGTTATAAATACTATTTAGGCGTTTCAGAAGAGTTAGGGGCTTTTCAATATGGCGTTGGGCATAATGTTGAGAGCGAGTTCTATAATCCTAATGATATGGGATATCTACGGCAGCCGAATGAGTTCTCACAATATGGTTGGATGTCATTCCGAACGCTAAACCCAGTGTGGAAGATCAATAATGCAAGTATCAGGTCCAATGTAAATTACTCGAGTCGTTTCAACCCTCGTGTTTATTCCAGCCTGAATTTTAACACCCATTATGATGTGACTTTCAATAACTTCATCTCTTGGGGAGGTGGATTCACCTTCAGACCTAAAGAATCCCATGATTATGATGAACCCAGAGTTGAAGGTCGCTACTTCACCTATCCAACAGGTTTTAATACGCATACCTGGCTTGCATCAAACAGTAATAAAGCGTTTTCAATGAGTGGTTGGACAGGAATGTCAACGGTCAACCGTCGTGGCACTCAATGGCACGGGGGCGGGGTGACCCCTCGTTGGCGTGTAAATAACCGTTGGTTGATGCGCTATGAAGCTGAAATGCATTTTAATGAGAATGATCATGGTTTTGCCGATTATGACAGTGAAGATGACCCTGTGTTTGGAAGACGTGATCAGATCACAGTCACCAATAGTTTTTACTCCAGCTATATTTTTAGTCGTGATCTGGAGTCAGATATCCGCCTGCGCTATTATCGATCTTCAGTTGAGTACCTGGAATATTATGATCTTCGTGAAGACGGAAATCTAGATCCCCGTGAATTTGATGCCGACTTGAATACTGTTTTTGGAGCTTTCACCATCGATGCCGTGATGACCTGGCGCTTTGCACCTGGTAGTGAGCTGAATGTTACCTGGAAAAATGCTATCTTTACCTATGGGGAAGATCCCAGTGTTTCTTATATAAATGACCTGAAAGATTTGGTAAATTTGGATCAAACGAACAGTATTTCTTTTAAGCTACTCTACTATATCGATACCTGGAGTTTGAAGCACAAGCTTTAGGGAAGACTCTGGTAGGTCAAACAAGTTGCAAAAATAGTCTTTCTGAAGAAGTGCTAACGACTGAAGCATCTCCCAAGTATGGGTTAGGATTCTAAAATATTCAAGACCCTAAATCATATTGGATATCCTTCGAGACTGCCTTGCAGGCACCTCAGGAAGACACGATTTATTTAAAACATATTTATTGAATTGACCAATTTCCAAATGGTCTCACTGAGGGAACTCGAAGTGTAAACGTTGCTATTTCCATCCTTCGAGTCTGCTTTTCAGGCATGTCAGGAAGAGACACAGACCCATCCCAGGCTTGTCTTTCTGATCGAAGTGAAGCGGGAGAGAAGAATCTCCATATTATACTCCCTCAACTAGGTGCTTAACTACATATCTGTCCATCATCGATACTACTCCTTACCAGCAATCACTTCCCCCATATATCATCTGTTTTTCACAAGCTTTGTGGCATGGAGCTTGCCTCAGAGAATGGTCTGAAAACAGGAGATAGATATGTACAAAATATTAAAAGCTGAATTCATTGCACCCAATGTGAAGAGTTTCATTATTGAAGCGCCCCTCATTGCTAAAAAACGTGAAGCTGGTCAATTTATCATTTTAAGAGTTCATGATCGTGGTGAACGTATTCCGATAACCATTGCTGATTCCAATACAGAAGAAGGTTGGATCAATATCATCGTCCAAGGGCTGGGTAAAACCAGTGCTCACCTCAACACGCTTGAAACGGGCGACCATTTACAAGATTTAGTCGGTCCATTAGGATTGCCGACTCACATAGAGAATTGGGGCACCCTGGTCTGTATTAGTGGTGGCGTTGGAACTGCTGAAGCATTACCTATTGCTGCTGCTGGAAAAGCCGCCGGGAATCGCGTTATCTCCATCATCGGTGCCCGTAATAAAGATTTGGTCATCGCTGAAAACCAAATGGCCGATGTGGTTGATGAAGTAAGAATATCTACTGATGACGGTTCTGCCGGACGTCATGGTCTGGTAACGGATGTCCTTCAAGACCTGATGGATGAGGGGATTGTGCCTGATATGATTGTCGCGATTGGACCGCTACCTATGATGGCTGCTGTCTCCAATCAAACCAAAGAAATCAATATCCCAACTATGGTAAGCTTAAATGCCATCATGGTAGATGGAACTGGTATGTGTGGAGCCTGTCGAGCCACTGTGGGTGGAAAAACAGTCTTTGTTTGTGTTGATGGACCTGAATTTGATGGACATCAAGTTGATTTTAAAGAATTGGGCATGCGCCAAAAGATGTATAAGAAGCAGGAATCAGAATCGCATAAGTGCTTTTTAGAAAGACAAATGAAAAAACTTAAAGCTGAACAAGTGGCGGAGGGAGTTTGATCATGAGACGCAAAAAACCTCAATCATTTAACAGTACACCAATTAAAGAACGCTTAATTATTCCACGCCAGGAAATGCCCGAACAGGATCCACTCCAACGGAGCACAAATTTTCTTGAAGTCAATTTAGGTCTTACGCCAGAGCAGGCAGTGATTGAAGCTCAGCGTTGTATTGAGTGTGCTAGCCCAACCTGTATGGATGGCTGTCCTGTTAGTATTAAAATCCCTGATTTTATCCAATTGATTTGTAAAGAAGATTTCATAGGTGCAGCGGATAAGATTAAAGAAGATAACTCATTGCCTGCAGTTTGTGGTCGCGTCTGCCCCCAGGAAACTCAGTGTGAGCAAGTTTGTGTTGTGGGAAAACGGTTTGAACCTGTCGCTATTGGTCGCCTGGAACGCTTTGTTGCTGACTATGCCATGACCCATGGAAATGGATCTGCAAAATCAACAGATAAGCCTAAGCCATCGGGACAAAAAGTAGCTGTTGTGGGATCTGGTCCTGCAGGCTTGGCCGTGGCCAGTGACCTTATTAAAGAAGGACATGAAATTACGGTATTCGAGGCCCTCCATGAATTTGGTGGCGTCCTGGTCTATGGCATTCCTGAATTCCGTCTTCCTAAGGCAATCCTCAGTGAAGAAGTCGCCAATCTTGAAGCAAAGGGTGTCAAGTTTGTCAAAAACTTTATCGTTGGTCGTACCATGACCATCCAGGAGTTGATGCTGGATGAAGGGTATGATGCCGTATTCCTGGGACTGGGAGCTGGCTTGCCTCGTTTTATGAATATTCCAGGCGAAAACCTTAATGGTGTCTATTCTGCCAATGAATTTCTGACTCGCTCTAATCTGATGCGAGCTTATGAATTTCCAGAATGGGATACACCCCTTTATCGGGCCAAACACGCTATTATTGTGGGTGGTGGTAACACAGCCATGGATGCCGTCAGAACGGCAAAACGCCTGGGTGCCGATGAAGCTTCAATTGTCTATCGTCGGTCTGAAGAGGAAATGCCAGCCCGTAATGAAGAAATTCATCATGCGAAAGAAGAGGGTGTGGAATTCATGAACCTGGTAAATCCCATTGAATTCATAGGCGATGAACAGGGCAATGTAATTTCTGCAAAATGCTTGCGTATGGAATTAGGTGAGCCTGATGATTCAGGACGCCGTCGCCCGGTTCCTATGCCCGAATCTGAGTTTACCATGGATGTGGATATGGTTGTGATTGCTGTGGGAAATGGTTCAAATCCCCTTATTTCACAGACGACTCCTGAGATTGAGACCAATAAATGGGGTAACATTGTAGCCGATGACGATGGTCGAACTTCAATGGACGGGGTTTTTGCTGGAGGTGACATTGTTTCTGGAGGAGCTACTGTTATTTTAGCAATGGGCGCTGGTCGAAAATCAGCTGCTGCCATGAATGAATATTTAAAAACAAAAGTTGGGAGCCAAGCATGAGCTTGAAAGAGCAAATCAAAACCATGAATATGGATGAGATTATGGAAATGTGTATTGACCAGGAGCAACAAGCGATTGATCTCTATACGATGGCTCGTGATCAAGCTAAAGATGATGGGGCGCGTCAGAAGTTTCAAGAACTTATCGATATGGAGACGGTCCATAAAGTCTCGTTGAGGAAATTTGAACTGGAAAGTTATCTTGAGCTTCCCCCAGCAGATCTCAAAGTTACGGATTACCTGGTGGAGCCAATCTTATCAGACAAATTAACAACTCAGGAAATCCTAATTATTGCAGCAAAGCGAGAAGGCAAAACTGCTTTGATGTATCAGGATTTGGCAGATCACTTTGCTTCAGATAAAAACCTGAATACCTTTTTTCAAATGATGGCCGATGAAGAACTTCGTCACAAGCATGATTTGGAAACAGAATATGAGAACGAATTTCTGCAAGAAGGTTAATTCCTAGATCCGAACCTTTATCTGAATATTAATATATTTAAGAGGCTGTGCCAAAACGGGCGGTCTCTTTTTTTTGTCCTGATTGTGCATGAATCTGTGATAATCCGTATTTATCCGCGGCTAAAAAGAAAAGAGACAGAAAAAGATGACGAAGTTAGGTGCTGTTTTGAAGTATAGCTGGCATTATTTATTTGCTACATCTCTTCAGGTGCATTTTTGGTTCTTCAGGTCTACCTTGTTTGGTCAGTTTACTATGAAGGAAAAAACGTGATAATCGAAAAATTAATATCCATGCTGGATACAGAACTTGACAGTTTATCAGAGAGTTGGATTAAACTGTTAAAAGAAAATGAGAATACAGAAGCCTATCAGCGCTTAGATGATAGGGAGCTTCATGAATTCTCTAGATTTGTTTATCACCAACTAAAGTTATGGTTGGATTGGCAAATAACCTCTGCTGAATTGGCAACCCTATTTTGGAAAGTGGGTATTGAGCGTAAAACCAGAGAGTTTCCCCTCTCAGATATATTCTATGCCATGGTCCTGGCCCGACGCAATCTGTACATCAATATTATTGAGAAAATTGGTGAAGGCAACGATGCTGATTTAAACGAAATAATTGAATTTACTGGGCGAATCACCTATTTCTTTGATAAAATTGCTTATTTCGTGATTAAAGGATATGAAGGTTCAGCAGAACCCACAGCCGAAGATCAGGCGTCCCTAAATAATGTACTAGATGCTTTTAGAGCTGGTACCCACTCAGTTTAAATCGTAACAATACTTTGGTTTACATTTGTTCTGGAGCAGAGATACCTAAAATTCGTAAGCCATTCCTCAAAGTAATCTGAACAGCTTCCAATAATGCCAACCGGGCTTTCGAAAGCTCAACATTCTCAAGATCAATAACCTTATGCTCTGTATAGAATTTATGGAGAGCAGTGGCCAGGGTGAATAAGTAAGCTGGCAGATGATGAATTTCTAATGACCGTAAGCAATGGTCAATCACTTCTGGAAACGTAATGGTTTCATTAATCAAGGCGATGGATACCTCTTCAGTTAAGAGGGCTAAATTTGCATTCGATGTATCTGCTATAAGACCACGTTCTTTGGCTCTTCTGAAGATGCTAGAGATACGAGCATGGGCATACTGTAAATAAAATACTGGATTTTCGTCGGTTTGACGTTTTGCTAGATCTAAATCAAAATTGAGATGACTGGAGGCGCTACGCATGATGTAAAAATAGCGTACCACATCGGCTCCCACTTCATCGATCAACTCATCCAGAGTAACAAAGTTAGCTTTGCGGGTAGACATCTTTACCACTTCACCTGACCGCAGCAGCGTTACAAATTGGTGAATGACCACTTTGATGTGCTCATTCTTAAGACCCATAACTTTTAAGGCAGAGAGAACATCGGGATAGGCATCAATATGATCTGCGCCGAAAATATCAACCACGAGATCAAATCCACGAGCAACTTTTTCACGATGGTAAGCAATATCAGGCAAACGATAGGTCGGTTCACCTGTTGATTTTACCAGTACACGATCTTGTTCAATTCCCAATTCGGAAGTTTTAAACCAGGTTGCACCATCTTTTTCATAGAGCAGACCTTTATCCCCAAGGAGCTCTAGAACTTCATCGATTTTCCCATCTTCATAGAGAGATCGCTCATTGTAGAAGACGTCATGTACGACACCGATGCGGTCCAGACTACTTTTGATGATATCAAAGATAGATTTCTCTGCAAAATTCTTAAAAATATCTACATCACTATCGTGAGTTAAATCTGGCTGATCTGCCATGAGTTTTTTTGCCACATCGATGAGGTATTCACCCTCATAACCACCGTCGGGGAGGGTAATGGAATCACCTTTCAACTCTAAATAGCGAGCTTTTAATGATTCACCCAGTAAGCGCATTTGACGGCCAGCATTATTGAAATAATACTCACGTGTCACATCATATCCCGACCAACTCAGGATACTGGCCAGAGTATCTCCCAGAACAGTTTGGCGACCATGTCCCACAGTTAGAGGTCCAGTAGGATTGGCACTTACAAACTCAACTTGTGCTGTTTTTCCAGCGCCTGTATTATTTTTCCCAAAGTCATCGCGAATATCAAGGATATGGCGAAGCTGGGCCGTCAAGTGATCTGAAGATTTGAAGAAATTAATAAAGCCTGGTTTGACGATATCATATTTTTCAACAATGGCAGAATCCAGCTCTAGTCCGTCCATCAGTTCTTCAGCAATCTGAAGGGGAGCACGTTTTAATTCACGGGCCAGGGCCATGGCAATGTTACAAGCCCAATCGCCATTCTCCACTTTTTTAGGTCGAGATAATTGGAGCTGTTCAGAAGGCCATCCCAACTGGTTCAAACGGGCAGTAATCTGCTTTTCTAAATAATTAAACATGACGATTTCTTTAAATGTCCTCTCGAAAAGTTAAACTTTAATCAGCAGCAGAGTGGGCGGGTAGTGGTTGATGATACTTTTTTAGAGGTCATCGAAAAGCGGTGTTTCGCTATCCAACGTAGGCTCATCATTCAAAAGCTCTGTTGTTTCGGCATCAATCCAAAGTCGTTCAAGATCATAGAACTTCCGGCTGGCATCATGGAAGACATGGACCACCACATTGATGTAATCCAATAAAATCCATTCGCGGGTGTCATAGCCTTCCCGATTGAATGGGCGCTCAACCTCAGCTATTTCATTCAGGATATGATCTGCGATAGCCTTAACCTGAACATCTGAATTACCTGAACAGATCACAAAGAAATCTGTCATGGAAGTCTGTTTGTGGACATCAAGTATCTTAACACCGTTTGCTTTTTTCTGCATGGCCAGTTCGCCAATCTTAAAAGCGAGTTCTTTTGAATCTGAATAATTATCAGGCATAGATCATTTCATTTATTTTAGGTGATTGTAAAGTGGACTAATAACAACAATGGGTTATAACTTACGAGTTTTTCTCTTTGTAGGCAGCGACAGTTTTATAATCATGGCCGATAATCATGGTAATATCAACAGCCAGACTGGCATCTTCTTCAATACTTACCCGCTCTCTTGGCAGGCCTAATTCTTCGGCTAATTTATATGCGGAATCTGTATTGAGGGTGCGGGCAATAATGATGGTGTTATCATATTTAAAGTGAGCTGCATTTTCAGTATTTAATACGTCAAAGGTTTTTTCATGCACAATATCTTTGAATAGAGCAGCTACTCCGCTGACACCGCAACCGTTTAGTATCTCGATGCTTACATTAGGGTACCTTTTGCTGGCGATCAATGTTTCTGGAGTGACTTCTTCAGGTATCTTAGCATAATAGCGCATCTCTTCAGCAACCGTCCGATTATTGGTGTGCCGATTCCAAAACGACCAAATAAATGTCAATACGAGCACTGAGAGTGCCAGCATTAAGAAATTTACCAGCATATCTGCTGATTGAGCCGGTCTTTTTTTTCGGTTTTTCTTGGTCGCCCGTCGAGACTGTTTTGAAGCTTTACTGTTTAAAACTTTGGCCATAAAATATCAATATCCAAAAGGGCGGTATGTATACGGTGAATAGTTCTGACTATAAGTGTTGGCAGGAAGCTTACTAAAACCAATTTGAAAAACCATGTTCTCTTTTGGACGATAGGTTACTTCGCCACCGTAAAGCATATTTTTTGAATCAAGACCGTTGATAAATGAGTATTGTTCATCAACCGGTGCAAAACTAGAGAATGGAGAGTGGACCAGTCCTACAAAACCTCTCACACTCACCTGTGGATTGATCATATAATTAAAGCTGGATTGTAGCAGTCCTGTGGCAACAGCATCACCACCAAAAGAATTCACCTGCATCGAATAACTATTCTGAAAATCTATCCTGGATAGATCAATACCGAAGAAAGTGTTAACACCGCTTGGTTGATTTCTTGTGAGACCTGGAATGCTGGGGACGTCCATTTTGTATTGTGCCTGAACCATCATTGGAAGGACCAACAAGAGGCTTACTACGGTCATCAAAACTCTATTTTTTATATGTCTCATGTATCACTCCTGCGAGGCTAAAATCTTCGCTTCTACTGTTTTCAATTCATCCACAGTATTGATACCCTGAATTTCAGAAAAAGTTTCACAGATTTCAACCCCTACCTTTGCTCCATTATTTTGAAACAAGGGCAAGACATCTGGGAGGTAATATTCGCCTTGGGCGTTACTATTGCCCACTTTAGGGAGTTCGGCAAAGAGCATTTTAGCATCAAACACATAGATTCCAGAATTAATCTCCTGAATGGTAAGCTGTTCATCAGTGGCATCCTTGTGCTCCACCACGTAATCGAACAGGTCTTCAGATGTCCTGATTACCCGACCATATCCACGTGGTTCTTCAGCCAAAGCGGTCAATACTGTTGAAGCATATTTCCCAGAGTGATGTTTCTCCAATAATACTTCCAACGTGCTCCCTCTTAAAAGGGGGACATCACCAGAAAGTACGATGACATCGCCATCAAAATCTTTAAGGAGTTGGGCCGTTTGTAAGACAGCGTGACCGGTTCCCAATTGCTCGAGTTGTTCTGCAAATAATACGGGTTCATGTCTCAAGGTTTCGCGAACAACTTCTTGTTGATGACCTACAATACAGATAATCTTGGAAGCAGAAAGACTTTTTGCCTGATCAACTACATATTGAATCAAAGGTTTATTCAAGATCAAATTACAGACTTTAGGAATATCATCACGCTGCATGCGTGTGCCTTTACCGGCTGCCATGATGACGACTGCTAATTGTTTGCTCATATCAGTTCCATTCTTGGATCAATTTAAACGCGACGAATGCAAAGAGTATGAAATTCAAGCTCATTGCGAACAAATGATACCACCACCAACCACTGCCCCATCCTGAAAAAAGACGGCCGACTGTCCAGGTGTAATAGCATTTTCCGGTTCATCAAATATCACTTTGATATCCGTATCAGAAATACGCGAAATTGAAGCGGGTTTTGCCGCAGAATTGTATCGAATTTGGACATCAATCGGTCGATCCAGGATGAATGACTCTGGAAGAAGCCAATTGCATGAGTTTACTGTGAATGTTGTGGCATCAGCATCTTGCTTATTGCCCACATGGATGACATTATTCTTAACATCAATCTTGTTCACAAAGATCCGTTCACCCGTAGCCAGCCCCAGCCCTTTACGCTGCCCAACAGTGTAGTTAAAGACACCTTGATGCTGCCCGATGACATCACCCTTTGCGTCTACAAAATCACCGGCTGGTGCTGCTTCTCCAATCTCTGGATACTGCTCGTTTAGAAATCTCCGGTAGTCGTTATCTGGAACAAAACAGATCTCCATGCTTTCAGGCGTATCCGCAGTTCGCATTTCTGCCTGGGCTGCAAGCGCTCGGACTTCCTTTTTCGAGAGATCACCTAAAGGAAAGAGCGTCCGGTTTAAATCATCTGGCCGAATACCCCACAGCGCATAAGATTGATCTTTGGTCAGATCTTTCCCGCGACCGATCATCCAGTTTCCCGAGTCCTCATGTTTAATTTTACGGGCGTAATGTCCTGTGGCTAGATAATTGACGCCAAAGTCATCCAACTTATTTAACAGGGCGTGCCACTTAATCTCAGTATTACAGATGACACAAGGGTTGGGTGTTCGTCCTGCCTTGTATTCTGAAACAAAGTTCTGGATAACAATTTGTTTAAATTCTGCCGACATATCCAAAGTATAGTGGGGGATATCCAAACTGGCACATTCGGCTTTGGCATTGTTGATATCATCCAGGGAACAACAATTACTATCGTGGGTGGGTTGACCACCCGTATCGATATATCCCCATAACTTCATGGTGACACCGATGACATCATAACCCTGCTCTACAAGTAACCTTGCCGCTAAGGAACTATCTACACCACCGCTCATGGCGATGACAACTTTATTTTTACTGGCCATCATCTTGGCTTTCTATTTATTGAGTGTACGATTAAATCTAGCTCATCACAGAAATGATCAAGCTCTGCCAGGGTGGTTTGAATTCCCAAAGAGATCCGTAGAGTCGCTTTGGCTAATGATCTTTCAAAGCCGAGAGATGTCAAAACATGTGAAGGAGCCTGTGAGCCCGATGTGCAGGCCGACCCATTTGAGACATTAATATGACTCATATCCAAACGAATGAATAGGGCTTCACCATCCACATTATGAATGGAGCAGGAAATAATATGTGGGGAATATGGGTTCTCTCCACGGTTGATCTGTATGCCAGGGATATTTTCCAGACGTCCCAGAAGATGGTCCTGTAAATGGGTAAAATGATTGCGGTTTTCTTTGAGGTGACCTTGGTGATAACGCATGGCTGTAGAGAGTGAAATAGCTCCCAGTAAGTTCTGAGTACCTCCCCGCAGATTATTTTCTTGACTACCACCCTGGGACAATGGTTGCAGAGTTGTACCTTTACGCAGGTATAGAACACCAACCCCTGCAGGACATCCAATTTTGTGCCCCGATAGAGTGAGTGCATCAACAAGGGTTTCATTCACATCGATAGAGAGATGCCCCATTGCCTGGACTGCATCACAATGAAACGGAATACCTCGGCTCTGGGTAAGTTGAGCAATTTTTTGAATGGGGTGGATGATACCGATTTCATTGTTAACCCACATCAATGATACCAGACATGTATCATCGCAAAAATGAGCCTCTAACTCCTCTAGATCAACCTGTCCATGGACATCCAAATTCAGAGTGGTGATCCTGTATCCTTCAAGTTCGAGCTGAGCCATATTTGCTAGAACTGAGGCGTGTTCCGTCTCACAGGTGATAATGTGTCGGCCTCTTTCAGGATGCCCCAGGGCCAGTCCTCGAATAGCGAGATTGTTGGCTTCAGTTCCACCTGATGTAAATATGATCTCACTGGGTTTACAGTCTAAAACGCGAGCAATATCCTGGCGGGCCTTATCTAATTCGGCTGCTGCTTTGCGACCGGAAGTATGAATGCTAGAGGGGTTGGCCGATTCTGATCCCAGATACTGTCCAATACTTTCTTTTACTTCAGGCAAAAGGAAGGTGCCAGCGGCATGATCTAAATATATCTGATTCTCGTGTTTCATCGTCAGAACATAGTTGAAAGGAAGGCGTGAGGGAAATATTATCGAGTAGAGAATACACACAAATCAGTAGTCCCTGACTCGCAGGCAAAATTCCATAATAATGAAGACGTGAAAGGTTGCAGTCCATTGGAGTTTCGATTGAAATTACGTGAATCAGTGACCAAGAAATGACAATGCCCGTAACAAGTCTTTGATTTTTATAATTCAGAGACTTCGTTAGCTTTATTTACCGAATTAGAATGGCCTTCTTTGCAGCTCTAAATTTAGGTGTTGAGAGAGAGATTAAGTAGATTCCGCTTGCAGACTGCTTGCCGTTATAATTCAATCCGTTCCACTTGAGTGAATAGTGCCCAGCAGACCTTGATGATTCTTTGTAGCTCCAAATATCCCGACCCTGGATATCATAGATTGTAATAGTAAGGTTAGATGTCTCGGGCAATTCATAGAGTATTGTTGTACTAGGATTGAACGGATTAGGATATACCTCCAGTTGAAGCTTTTTTGGTAACATGGGTTTCGTCTTGTCTGTCCCGACTAGCTCACTATTCCCCAGATATATACTAATACGTCCTCTTGGAGGATTTGGCCAGGGGTCATCGCGTCCATCGCCCACTATAATGTCATCAATGCCATCACCATTTACATCGCCTACGGGAGAGAAACTACGCCCAAACCGATAGGCAAAATCATCAGGAAATAGTAAAGTACACTCATGCTTACCATCGTTGCCCGGTCCTCCAAGTGTGAAAAATAACATGCCTTGTCCATAACCGGGACTTGCACTTATATAGTCATGAAAACCATCACCGTTGATATCGATATCTGTACGCAATAGCTCAAATCTCATTTCATCGTGATAGGGTCCATTTCTCGTGAAATGAAAATCAGGGATTGTATCAAATTCAATCCCACCAAAAAACACCAATGCATTTCTGGCGGCACCGGCCAGCAAATCATCAATTCCATCCTGATTAAAATCATCTACTTGGAGTGAGGCACCTACCAGGCTATCAGGGTCAATACCAACATAGTACCAATCGGTAGTGTAATTAAACCCAGTCTCATCGCCAAATGAGACCACGACAAGCCCAAGAGAGTGGTATTCTTCTGGATAGTAAGTATAACTGTTTGCGAGATCGCTATAACCGTCAGCGTTAAAATCACCTGACACAAAAGCTTTTGGCTCAGCCAGGGTTAAAGAACCGAATTCAGATGGGAAAGGAACTACTATATCAACTGAATCATCGAGAATTAGCCCTCCATAGAACACTTGCATTTCATGGTTAATACTTGCAGATACCACAATATCTTGATACCCATCATTATTGAAATCTATATTGGAAGATAGCCTCTCAGGTGACTCACCATAAGCATAGTTTCCGGTACTGAATTGAAAATCATAGTCACCAGAAAAGGTGGTGCTGGAGTAATAGATATATACCTTATTGTTCACCATATCACCGAGGACCAAGTCAGGATTGCCATCACCATTAATATCACCTTCGACGCTGAACGACCCTCCTAGGGTTGACAGCCAACTGCTATCTGGTCCTATATCATATTTTAGCCTGATTTTGTTTTCATGAGACCATCCGGCATCAGAGCCTAAAAATACTTCAACTATCTGTGGGTCCCATGAACCTGATACGACGAGGATATCACCGTAAGAATCAAGATTTACATCGATATCACCTGCTACCTTGAAACCAAAATCCTGTTCATCGTACTCACCATCAAGGTACCAGTACTGCTCTAAGCAATGTAGGTTTGCTTCTTGACATACGCTTTGATTACCCTCAAATAATGTCCCAAACAGTATTATGGCTAACAGGATATTCTTAATAGTCAGATCACCAGGCAATCTCATACAAAACACCTTTCAATAGAATTGAATATAAATCTATAATAGATAATTCTCGCCTAACAAATACTTTTTGCACTCTAATTTTAATGAGCCTGCAAGAATTAGTTTTATTGTTATATGTGATAATAGTACCCTTAGATAACTAATAAATTGAGTAAAGTTTATCAAAAGCACATTCAAGTCACAAGAAAAATTATAATAGATTATTCATTCTGTAATAAATCACCTGAATGAATGATTAATTGGGAAAATTTACTAGGTGGGGTCCAAAGTGATAGGCATTTTAGTATCAGAACTCATAAAACTCAAAAACTCCTAACCCCCAACTTCTAACTTCCATCTCTGTCAATCACGCTTAATTTCAAGGCAAGCTTATGAAAGATCTACACCTCCATATTGACACAGTAAGAAGGCTTCTTCGTCGACATGCCAAGAGTAATCTTGAGAACATGTTGGCCAAGTTACATGCTGCAGACCTCGCTCTTATTTTTAGGCATATTTCGTCCGAGGAACGGATAGCGGCCTTTTTGACGATTGCTTCGGTAGAACATGCTGCTGAGGTTGTTTCTGAGATGGATGAGCATCTGATCGAAGAGCTGCTGACCTCACTACCCATTGAAAAAACCATGCAGCTGATGAAGGCCATGTCGGCTGACGATGAAGCTGACATTCTTCAATTACTACCAGATGATTTAGCTGAAGAAATTCTTAATCGTCTCAAAGATAGTGAGTCTGACGAGCTGGAAACACTCATGGCATATCCAGAGAATTCTGCTGGTGGCTTGATGATACCTGATGTCTTCGCCTTGCATGAGGATACCACAGTTGGTGAGGCCATCGCATCGATTCAAAACCAGGATGAACAGGAGATGGTATTCTATCTCTATGTCACTGATGATCGTCAGCACCTGGTAGGCGTTATTTCACTCAGAGATTTGATTACATCCAAACCCAATATAAAATTAAGCCAGTTGATGACAACAAATGTACATACCGTTCAACCAATGACGGATCAGGAAGAAGTTGCTCAAATGGTTTCCCGTTATAACATTTTAGCCGTACCCGTTGTTGATGAGGGTAACAAACTCATGGGAATCATTACGGTTGATGATGTTATCGATGTAATCCGTGAAGAAGCCACTGAAGATTTTTTACAGATGGCCGGTGCAGGGCGTGATCGTGATATTCTGTTGAAGAGTACTTTTTCCAATGCCAAGACCCGATTCCCCTGGTTATTTGCCAGTTGGATCGGAGGTATGTTTGTGGCCAGTATTATTACGGCCTACGAAGAAACTCTGGGAGAAGTTCTCGCACTCATGGCCTTCTTACCCATTATTATCGGTATGGCCGGTAATGTGGGAACCCAGACAGCCACGATTGTGGTTCGAGGGATTGCTACTGGAAGAGTTGAACCCAAAAGTGCGCTGCATGTTGTATACAAAGAACTAAAAGTTGGATTCCTGTTGGGGAGTCTCTACGGTGTCCTCCTCGGTGGATCAGGCTACTTACTTGGTGTACTGGGTTTTATGGATATTGGTGTCATGACATCCATTGAACTTGGAATCACTATCGGTATTGCCATTGTCCTGGCTATGGCTACGGCAGCTTTTGTTGGAGCACTGGTTCCTGTCGTGTTACATCGGATCAACTTGGATCCTGCAGTAGCTACGGGTCCCTTTGTGACCACGTCAGTTGATATCCTGGGTGTTGTTGTTTATTTCCTCGTCGCTGGATTTTTTATCTTCTAAATAATGAGTATGATTCTCACGGGTGTTTTAGGTATCGCCACATTGGTTTATGGCCTGTTTACGCTATATATCTCACGGGGTCTGCTCAAAAAAATACCAGAAAAATCGCGATTGGATACACCCTCAGTCGCTGTTGTAATCGCTGCCCGGAATGAGGAAGAGAATCTCCCTGCATTACTGATTGACCTGGCCTCCCAAAATTACCAGGGACAATTGGATTGTTACATCGCCGATGACCGGTCTACTGACACAACTTGGACTATCCTGGATCAGTTTTCAAAATCACATCAGAATTTTCATGCGATTCGAATTACCACAACATCAAGTCAAATGACCCCCAAGAAGAATGCTTTAACCGAATGTCTAAAACGAACTACAGCAGAAATCATTTTAACGACGGATGCGGACTGTCGGGTTGGACCAGGATGGGTTAGCAGTGCAGTAGAGCAGATGGATGATGAGACAGGGATTCTGGTAGGCTATTCTCAAGTTGAGGATAATTCCCTTTTCAGTAAGTATCAGGCCCTAGATTTTATCGGAATCATGGTGTCCAATGCAGGGATGATGGCAAATGGCTATGCTTGGAGTGGCTCAGGTCAAAATTTAGCTTATCGACGATCATCTTTTACTGACATTGGAGGTTTTAACCCAGTGGCCGACAGGATTTCTGGAGATGATGTCTATTTAGTACAAGCCATTTCAGCAAGACCTCATAGTCAGGCCAAATTCAATTTTAATAAGGCCCATTTTGTAGGGACTGACCCTATGGATTCCATTCGATCATTTATCAATCAACGGATTCGCTGGTCTTCAAATTCTCGGGGTATGGAAAAATCAGACCCCTTATTTTTTAGATTTTTACTCAGTGCTTTTATGACAAATCTACTGCTGCTCTTGTCTGTTTTGGCAGGCACGATTGGGCTGTTTTTTTGGATTTCAGTAGCTATCAAATTTCTAGCTGAGTTTGTGGTTATGATTCTTGGAGCCCGACGATTTGGCTATTGGTCAATCCTCCCAATATTCCCCCTGTGGTTTATTCTTCAACCCGTTTATATCACTTATGTGGGGCTTATGGGACTTCGTGGTAAATTTAGCTGGAAACCCTGACTTATGATTAAAACAACTAAAGTGGTGACCACAGTTCTATTGTGGATAAGCCTGCTGAGTGCCGCTCCCTTAAAAATATATTACGAAGCATCCTATATGGGTGTTCCCTTACTTAATATGACCTTAACCTGGGTGGAAAATGATAGCAGCATCCAGATCAGTTATGACAACCAACTCAAGCCATTTATTGCATATTTTCATCCAATCCACAATATCTACAAAGTAGAGTTTAAACGAGAGAGCTTTGCCCCATTATCCTGGTCAAAAACAGTTTCTGAAGGGAACATGCATTTTGAATTTGCGGCTACACGATCAATCGATGGGACCACTGTTACCTATTCAGATGACATCCAGCTTGAGTTTCCACAGGATGGATTTACAGTGTTTTCAGCAACTCACTATTTAGCCAATAAGGCACCCGATATTGATTTTTTCCCAGTAACCCTACCCATATTTATTGATGGTGAGATCTGGGAAGCAACCGCTCAACGCTTCGATTCCAGAAATCCTCATCCGGATCACACTCTGGAGAATGATGTTATTCTGATCCAGGCTGACCTCCATTATATCAGAGGAAAATCCCTAATTGAAAACAATGATATTCTCACTTCAGTCATTGCAACAGAGGGTACTCAATTCTTGCTCTGGGTCAATCAAGAAGGGCATTATACCAAAGCTCAATTTGGGAAATTCCCCAAAGCCGTTGTTTTGGATCAAATTATTAAATAAAGCTTAACGATGACAATTTGGATTATACAAAATGGTGTCCCCTTTTTTGCATAGGTTGTTCCTTAGTCAACAGCCCTGCATATTGGCTTCTTGATACTGAGAATTATTCTGTCTCCACCATTTTTGTCAAAAGGAGATTGGCTCAAGCGTGGCAAAGAGTTGAGTCTTAACAATTGCCCTTCCTGTAGGCGCTGACAGCGGATTTATTTTAGCAAAACTTATTTAAAACAGATCAGATTGACAAACTTTCGTAATCTCAATTAAATTGAAATTCCTTGTAGACTGATTATCTTCATGTTTTCAAATAATGCTGTGATTTCTAAGGAGTAAGAAATAATGTTGTCAAAAATAACTCTAATTCTGCTAGCAACTTTTACCAGCAGTCTCATCGCATCTACGACCCTGATTGCCATCGATGCAGCGTTTGAGCAGGGTGATCTCAGTCGAGATGAAATGATTCTCAATAAAATCTATGCCATTTTTGAACCACAAAGGATTGATACTCGTTTTCAACAAGATCAACCAGGAAAATTAAAGTGCGGTACACCTACTTTGATTCAATATGAAAATATGCAAGCCGATTTACTCCAGTCGACGATCAGTCAGGTGCAGGAATATCTTGAACCTCAGCGTGAAATCATGACCCTTTTTGACAGTCCCGGTGGTCACTTTCGTTTTAGCTATAGCACCACAGGAGGTGACGCAGTATCTGCCACAGATGGAGATATGAATGGTGTGCCGGACTATGTAGAGTGGGCTGCTGAATATTTAGATTATACCTGGGCGAAAGAAGTTGATGCAGCTGGATTTGCAGGCCCAAATCACGTCGGTGGAGACGGATTTTATAATGTTTCATTTGAAAGTATGGCATCATACGGATATTGTACTACGAGCGGGGTTGATGGATCCGAACTCACTCGACTTGTCCTGCATAATACTTACTTGGGATTTGGTGCCAACCAGGATCCCGATGGGAATGTTAAAGGTTCCATGAAAGTAACCTGCGCCCACGAATTCAAACATGCCAGTCAAAGATCACATTCCTATTGGAGTGAAGGCGGTTGGGTTGAATTAGACGCAACCTGGGCCGAGGAATTTGTATATGATTATGTAAATGATTCCATGCTGAACTTTATGGGTTATGCTGATCCCTTCTCACATCCTCATTGGGGTTTGGATTATGGTTCAACAGGCACAGGGTCTTACGAAGATTTTGCCTGGCAAGATTTTATGCACCAGCGTTTTGATGCCAACTCATATCAAATTGCCCCCATCATTGAAGATTTTTGGAGCTGGCGAGAAACCCATACAACTCAGAATGTGATGGATAGTTATAGGCAGGCCCTATCTAATGTTGGAAGCTCCCTGCCAGAGGCTTTTGGGGAATATGTCGTTTGGAATTTCTTCACCGGATCACGGGCAGTGATGAGTGGAGACGTCAGTCAGTTTGGTTATGATGAATCTGGTGTTTTTGGATTCCCCACGGCTACTCTGGCCAATACACACAATAGTTATCCAGTTTCTTCAAGTGTCACAAGTATCGAGAATTTGGCCGCCAAGATGATTCGCCTGAATACAGGTGGTGAAGATGGAATAGAAATTATTTTTGATGGACAAAATAGTGTTGAGATGTCAGCTATGTGGGCTATCCAATACGAAGATAATACAGTGGATTGGGGGCGTATCGATTTGGATGCCAATAATGATGGAACGATTGTCCTAGACCTTCAACAGGCAGAAATGGCTGCTCTGATTCCTGTCGTAACCCAGATTACCGGAACTTCCTATAGTGCGACCTACACTATTGAACCACATGCGATGACTGTTTGTACACCAGGCGATCTAAATGAAGATGATACACTGGATGTATCAGATCTAGTGCGTTTAGTGGCTGTTATTCTAGGAAATGGCCTTGAACCTAATAACATTGAACTTTGTGCTGGGGATGTTAATATCGATGATCAGACCAATGTTCAAGATGTCGTGACTTTGGTCGATATCATCCTCCAATAAATTGAAGAGATTTGACTGGAAACCTTATGAGCGAGAAACCTAAAATGTCCTATCCATTGTTCGAGAGTTTCAAGGATAAGTTGAAACCCAAACGGAGTCAGGCTCAGCTCGCCTTATCTCAAACAATTGTTTTCAGTCGACTATCCTGGCAAGAGATAAAAATTGTCGAACATGCGATCCATATCAGAAATTACTCTCCCAATGAACCCATTTTCAAGCAAGGTGACCCCGGTAGCGGGATGTATATCATCATTGAGGGGCATGTGGGAATATTCCTGGATATACCCCATCAAGAACCCAAAAAGTTATCAGCATTAAATGAAGGAGATTTCTTTGGGGAGATCGCTCTGTTAGATGCCTCTCCCAGAACAGCAGGCGCAATTGCTGTGGAAAACTGTACCATTATTGGATTTTATCGTCCAGACCTGATGGAAATTCTCAAAACCAAGCCCACCCTGGGAGGTAAGATTCTGCTAGCACTTTCTGAGGTGTTAGCCACCCGCTTGCGGAGCACCAATAGTGAGTTGGTCAAAGTTTCACGTCAACTAGAAGAATTTCTTGAGACCGGAGACCATGAATAAGCAGCAACCCATCCAGGTAGCGACTGAATCAGTTCGGTATTTTCACCAGAACCTGTTTAAAACCCTGGTCTATTTTTTCCTGTTAATCTTAACCCTATTTGGGGCTTACAAGGCACTTCCTCTTGTGGGAGATGCTTTGTTCCTACTGGTGATTGCCATCATCTTAACCGCTATCCTAAACCCTATAGTAGACCGGCTTGAGTCTTCCGGCGTCCACCGAATCTATGGTGCTTTGTTGGTGTTTGGAGGGATTTTCACAATTGTGGGGACCGCCATTGTGAAAGGTATTCCCGCTTTACTTTCTGAGGTTGGTCGAATTAAAGATATGATCACACAACAAACCTCAGCTGATTCCATGGACTCGATCATGGGAGATATTAATAGCATGATTGCAGAGTATATCCCTGATTTTCAACTAGATCCCAATCTTATATCAGATCTTTCCGCACAGTTTTTTGGGCAACTGGGTTCCATTCTGGCAGGCGCTTTAAATACGCTAACTACAATTATATTTATCCTGATTATCACTATGTTTTTTCTGGTTGATGGCTCTCGAATGATGAAAAGAGTGATTGAGATTGTACCCAATCGCTATTTCGAAATGTCCCTGAATATGAGTTACAAAACAAAGAAACAATTGACAAATTTTCTCAGGGGACAACTCCTGGCAGCCATGGGCGTAGCCATTCAGTCAGTTATAGGATTATCACTGCTGAACTGGATTTTTGATGCAAATATTTCTGGTGTTTTTCTAATCGGATCAATTGCTGGCATGGCTAATATGATTCCTTTTGTTGGTCCATTTATGGGCATGTTACCTGCTATCATTGTCAGTCTATTTAACAATTTGGGTGATCCCGTAGCAGCAGCCAATTTTTACTATATCTTCCACATTATCGTTATGTTTTTTATTGTCCAGATGATTGACAATAATGTGATCTCACCCATTGTTGTTTCCGGCTCCATGGATATGCATCCCCTCACTGTTATTTTGCTCATTTTGATTGGTTCGCAAATGGGTGTTTTAGGTATGTTCCTGGCCGTACCAGCCTGGGGAATCTCCAAGGTTGTTCTTCAAGAAATATATCAAGGCTTAAAAGGCCATCGTTTAATCTGAGAATATCACATTGCTGGCTATTTTTGTTGACGCCGATGCATGTCCTGTTAAACCAGAAGTTTACCGGGTAGCAGATCGCTATAAACTGGAAGTTACCCTGGTGACAAATTCATGGATGAGAACTCCTGATAAGAAAAACATCAAACTTGAGCTTGTTGGAAAAGGATTTGATGAGGCAGATGATTGGATTGTGGAGCATGTGCAAGTAGATGACCTTGTCGTAACTGCTGACATTCTTCTGGCCAGTCGCTGTATTAAAAAAGGGGCCAAAGTTATGGGCTCAAATGGAAAACCCTTTGATGAAGAGAATATTGGTCACACGGTAGCTGTCCGTGATTTATTAGCAGAATTGCGTGGTGCTGGAGAAGTAACGGGGGGACCACCGCCCCAGACTCAACGTGATCGATCTCGTTTTCTACATCAATTCGATCAAATGATTCAAGCAATCAGACGCCAGTAGTTTTTACACTATAAATAATGCAAATTTCAGTTCCAAGCTGTCTATGATTGTTAAATATCCTTCTCTCTATCTGTGGTAATCTGTGTTCCATCTAGCCTGCCGGGGCGTAGTTTTACAAAGCTTGGTGGCTTAAAAACAATCTACTGTAGAGCATTAGCTGTTTGCCTCTTTTTTTGAGCCCCTATGGCCTGATGGAACTGAATATGGTGTTATGTGTCTTGCTGTCGAAGTATGACACATAGCGTGCAAATGGAACGGGATATGGTATTACAATTGGTTTGGAAGGTTAGCTGAGGGGATTCATTATTTTTGCTGGTATTCAATTTTCTCGATAATACCATTCTGAAGGTATAGCCAAAGCTCCACATCTTCTGGTCGGTGATAAACCCACAGCTCATAATCACCCTCTTCAAATTTGCGAGCAGGTGGACCAACATATCGAGCGATCAATGAGCCTTGCATACCAACTTGAGGGGTGAAATTATCAGGGTCGAGTCCCTGTACATCATCCAATAAATTATCTAAGACCATTCGTTTGAGTGGACCCATTTGCTCTTCTTCAACATGCAGTATGGCTGCCTCTAGATCCGAAATGTATTCATCAACAACTTCAGCAAGAACCGGATTCAGTGTTTTTGCATCTTGCATGGAGGTGTAAACCATTTGACGATCTTCCTTGAGGATGGCTTCATTCGCATCATCCAGGCGACCATCTCCAATTTTCTGGCGCAACTCTTGGGTAACTATTTGATAGCGATCTGTAAGACCATCTGCTTGTTTTAACCAATACAAACTGCGCCGGAATACACCTGAATGGTAAAGAATAGTGGCTCGGATAATATAGGATCTCGCTAGCAGTGCTTTGGCAACTGGCATTGAGCTGGGATCACTTTTGAGGGCAAGCAAAATCAATTTTTCAGCTTCTGAATAGTTGAGCTTTTCCAGGGCATCAGCAGCTCTGGTCAGAGCTTGATCCGAAATGGTGATTTTCATTTCCTGCACGGCATGGATAAGTTCTGCTTCTGGCGGTACATCCCCCAGTTGGATTAATGAGAAAGCATTTTCAAGCTTACCGCTTTCCAATATCGTTTCAACATCATGATAATAGTGCGCGACCAAGGAGTCCTTTATCATCTGTTTTTGCAAGAGGATAGCTTGCTTATTGTGATGATTCGGATAGAGGTCCAAAAGTTCATCTTGCTGTTCAAGAGCTTCTGCAAAATGTTTCTTTTTGAATAGTTGATGGGCTTTTTGACCTTGATTTGGATTTCCCCCAAAAATGAGGCCAATTTCCAGTGAAAAAACTAACTGGCTAAGATCAATATGAGAAATAGGTGCAAGTTCATCTGTATTTACAACACTCAGGTTAGAGTTGTTAAGATCGATATCAAATGCCTGATGGTAATAATTGACATTAAACCCGAATGCTACCTTCGAACTTCCATCACCCCTAATTGTATATCCTAGGCCAGCACCGGCTTGCCAGGTCAGGCTACTCGCATCAATCAAGCGTTGATCGACGCCATTCTCATAAAGGGTCATGGTAGAGAATCCGTTTCCACCATTTACCTTTGCATGCAATTTGGTTCCAAGGGGATAGATAATTTCATGTTTGAGATAAATATCAAATACTCTTGGCGCCAGGCTCATTCCAGAAAAAACTGTACTGCCATCAGTAAAGTCACGGGCCCAGTTCGTAGGTAACTTGACAGACTGGGAAGTTTTCCAGGTGCGTAGACCTAAACCACTAAAGACATCAATATTAGCTTGCCGTATCAAGTGAAAGGGCCAATTATATTTGAATATCTGAAGGTCATAACTTCTTGAAACTTTTGCAAAAGACGGAATGTTGATGGAGGTGTTTGTTGAATCAAACTGTAAGGTTATTCCAGGTACATAATTCACAAAGCCGGAACCGACGGCAATTTGAAAAAGACCAAGCCGGTATGGATCGCGGTAAGGAGTGTTGGCAGCAAAGAGGGCCTCACCGAATTCAAGACTGACTGTTAGCTCGGGTGTATTAATTGAAATAGACTCAATGGGTGAAATCAATCCGTCACTACCATCTGCCAACTTCAAGTTTTCATCTTGATCTGTCAGGTCAAAATTGCGGATAGAATAGCCTAGGTTGACACCAGCCCGTAACTGTTTACCCGTTCGTCCCAGAAAAGAATATTTCCACCCAATGCCGAAATGAAATCCCAGCCCATTAGATGTTAAAAGTCGTACACCTTCAGTATTTTTATAGAGACCCAATTGGGTGAGGCCAGTCCGCAAATTGGCATGGACACTACCCTTTTGGCTATACGAATAGCTAAAATTATGCCCCAGAGAGAATTCGGTAACCCGAGCATTCAAGCTGAATCCGCTAAGAATAGTTTTGTTAAATTCAAAAGAGGAGGGATAAGAATTCGGGAGGGCAATTGTGCTGAGTTGGCTGCTAATGGAGTAGTGTAGACTGGAGTATGCATCAATAGGGGAGGCGTTAAAAAAGTGATCCCACCAGCGATACCGCAAGAGTTCAAGGTTTAGATTTATCAGTGTTGCTGGCATGATATCTTTTGCTGTCCATCCACCTACATTACTGCTTAATAGGAGGTTTTGAGTTGGTATAAGAGAATAAATACTTACACCAACTTCAAGAGCTGGGAACGGCAACAGATGAGGTTCCTGGAGGGGTATTTCTTGTGCAAAAGCAGAAACCAAAAGGAGTAAACCCGAGACAGAGAGCTGCCTGAAATATCTGTAAATCATAGCATTGAAGCTAGCGTATGGAAATGTTACTCAAAAGCCTAAACTAAGCATTCTCCAACGCATTGTAGAGACACAGTCTTATACAGATTGCGAAAATACTAAGCTGATGTCTCTACGGGTATCGGATTAACTCAATTTATTCTGTGGCAGGTTTTATTTCATAAGAGCGGGTGTAGATATAGTCGCCGGTTTTTTTCTTATTCCCATTGGCGGCATTAAATGCGAAGAAAAATAAGGATGAAGAGCTGGCTACTTCAGGAGCTTGCCACTGCATCTTCCAAATAGGTGATTCCCCTTTTTTAGGGCCATTAATACCTTTGATAGTATGTGTGAGATATTGCCTGTTGGTTTTCGTTTTGTACCTGGCATCACTCAGAAGCTGGGTATCTTGACCCTCCAATGAAGTTAAAGTTCCAAATGCCATTCCCGCTTCATCGGCTACTGTAGCTTGGAAACCAAATTTTTTAGCACCTGCTTGTTCTAGCTGAAGGGTAATTTCATAAATTTCTCCAGGCGAGTAAACTGCGGGGAGACCATCGATTTGAATGATGGCTTTCTCAGAATTTAAATCATTCCCGGCATGGCATTTACTGCTCAAGCAGGTCCGATCACCCGGGGCGCCAGCAGCCATTGCAGGAGCTCCTTTTTTCTTAGCTTGCAGGCTGACTGATAAAATAAGGGTAAGTATTAGTATCGTAGATAGACGCATATATTTCCTCTCTATAGATTAGTTGCTAGAGGAAAATAAGTTCATCGACTCGTTATGAAATAAAAAACCCCACTTTTTAGTGGGGTTTTTATAAATTAAAAGTTGAGAAAAATTACTTAAGACTTTTCTCAATCTTTTCAAGTGCTATGAATTTCTTAGATTTGGTACCATGATTATGGTAGTAAGACATTTTAAGCTCATGTACAACATCTAAACTTTCTGGGGCAAGCTCGTAAGCCAATTCCAGATACTTCTCAGCTTGCTTAAAGTCCTTCATACGACCAAAGGCCAGACCAGCGTTGAATAAGCCATCAACTTCAGTTGGAGATAGTTCGGCAACTTTAATAAATTCAACTGAAGCTTTTTTCCATTCTTCCTGCTGGAAATACAGCACACCAAGATTATAGTGGAGATCCGTGCTTTCAGGATCAGCGTCGATAGCGTCTAGGTAAGCAGCAGCGGCTTGATCTTTTTCACCCTTGGCATCATAGACAAATGCAATTTGCTTGATGGCATTCAGGTTTGCAGGGTCAACCTCCATGGCTTTTTTCAAGTAAACGAGAGCTTCATCAAACTCATTGTCACGAAAATAGACATTTCCAAGATTCACTAAAGATGTGATATCGGTTGGGTTCTTTTCAACGGCCAGAACCATGTATTTTTTCCCATTGACATAATCTTCTTTGAAGAGATATACCTGGGCCATGGTACTGTATGTCTCGGGCTTATCAGCATTGATAAGGATACAATTATGGAAAGCATCCAGTGTTGTGTTATAAAGCTTTTCTTCGTCCTTTGCGCCACCCTTAATCAGGTTGTTATAGCCATTGGCACCCAGATTGAAATTGTCAACCCAGTATTTCTCACGAGCCTGCTTAATTTTTTCGGCAAATTTGGGACCAATAGCCTCAGATATATTTAGATATGTGGCTACGTCACCCCAGGCTTTTTTCCGTGAATAAACTTCAACGGCAAGCAAGAAGGCTGGTTCAGGGTTTGTTGGTTCTTTGTCAACTGCCGCGATTAACATCTCCTCGGCTTTTTCATAGTTTTTCTGCTGTAGGTATACTTTTGCTGAGGTCATATCGGTGGAATCACACCCTAGGATAGTTAGCAGCAAGAGCCCCACAACCCACAATAGTAGGCTTTTTGGCTGTTTCATTGAATCTCCTCTTATCATTTTACGAGTATATTGTGAAGTCGTTTTCATGCAGCCGCAAATATATCCGTTGGCTAGTCACAAGGCAACCTTTTCGCTTAGGTCATAACATAAATATGACATATATCCGAGTTCATTTAAAAACATTGGATTTTAGGAGCTGAAATGAGATATTTACGCCTTGGTAACAAGAATTGATGAGCAACTGCAATATCAGATTAAGGACTTGATACATGTCGGGGACCAATGAAAAATCCGTTACATTTGCTATCTTGACAGATATTCATGGGAATATTCACGCACTCGATAAGGCCATCCAACTTATTGATGAATCTCAAAACGTGGATCAGGTCATTTGCCTTGGAGATAACTTTTCTCTGGGATCAGCACCAACTGATGTTTTAGCAAAATTAAAAGGCTTGAAGGACCCGATATTTATTCGTGGGAACCATGATCGTTATTTGGTTGAGCGAATTTGGGAATATGATAGACCCACCATTGAGGGAATGGACCCGGATGACCCCGTTTGTATTGATATTATTGCCAATGAACGATGGACTGCCGACCAGGTCGGTGATGAAGGTGCTGAGTTTATTCGCAAAATGAAGATGTCATATTTTACCAGTATTTTTGGGACAGATGTTGAATTTACCCATGCCTGGTTTGGTCGTGACGAAGAACCACCGTCCTTGAGTGAAGCAAAAAAGTGGCGTGAGCACGAACAAAAAAAACATCCTGAAGCCAAACGCTTTATTTTTGTACATGGCCATACCCACATCCCTCGCAATGAGCAATTTGGAAATTTACAAGTGCTCTGTCCTGGTTCAACTGGGTTGCCCTTTGACGAAGATCCACATGGTGCCGTCGCTTTCTTAACCATTGGACCTGATTCAGTTGAGTGGAATGTGACTCGTTTTGAGTATGATTTTCAAGCCGCAATGGATCAGATGGAAAAAGTGCAACCACCTTTTTATCGGAATTTATATTCTACGCTAAAATATGCTGGGATTCGCAACGATATGGTTGAGTGACCTAAGTTTTTACTGTTCCAAACATTTTTAATAATATAGTCTGGAAAACCCCTGCTTATTGTAGGTGGGTTTGGCAGTAGCGATTCATACACGCATTAGTCATCTTCTAATTGATCTTGATGCTTTTTCTGTTTGGTTAGATAACGATCTGCTAGCTCAGGATTATCTCGCTTGCGGGCACCTTCTGCTATTACGCCACATTTAAATACCAATTCTTCTAGTAAAGTTTGTTTCCAATGCGCATCAAGGTTGCGATCGACATGTTTTTCCATAGCCGTGATTCGGAAGCGATCCATTCCCCAAAATTTCCTGCTTAATTGATCTTCATGTCCCCCGTAGCGGGTTACCAGCTTTTTGTCCAAAAGCCCAATCTCATAGTAGGGTGCTATACGTAGCCAAAGATCATAATCTTCACAAGCCATCAGATGTGGATCGAAAGTTCCTATTTTTTTAAATATATTTTTATGGATGATGACTGCACTGGGGCTGACAATGCACCGTGGGATACTCGCCTTAAAAATCCAACCACCTTTTTTCGCATGTTTTGCCATAGGGTTGACCCGGGTACCGTTTCGAATCCAAATCTCATCGCACTGACTTATGGAAAGTTCGGGATTTGTTTCATGGAATAACTTTTGAGTTTCTAATTTATGTTTATCCCAGCGATCATCTGAGTCTAGAAAGGCGATCCATTCTCCTTTAGCGACTTCAATACCCTGGTTCCTGGAATAGGATACACCCCGATTACTCTCGTTGGTGATGATCTTGATCTTATCCTGGTACTCCAGTAGAATTTCGGCGGTTGCATCATCGGAAAAGTCATCTACAACGATGATTTCAAGTGCGGCATAAGTTTGCCGGAAAACGGAAAGAAGCGCGCGCTCAATAGTTCGCTCACGGTTATAAGTCGGGATAATAACAGTTATATTCATATAATTAGTTCTCTATACCTTAAGGGAGTGTTTGAGCAGGTAATGCTGCAGCTTTGATGAGGATTGGTCGAAATGTTGACGAAAATCAGCAGGTGTGGTCCCTCCGGCTCTATCAGAAATACAACGCAAAGCCAGGAACTCAATATTATAATTTAAACAGAATTCAGCCACGGCATAGGACTCCATGTCAGCTGCAGCAGCCCCTGCAATTACAGCAATGTTTCGTGATATCTCATCGGTAATCGGTTCCAAACTAGAATAAAAAATGATACTCTTGATTTCGTCTAGTAGGTGATTGGTGGGAGGGGCTAGGGTCAGCATTGGCTGATCCTCAGCAGAAAAACAATTTGCAGTCACGATCGATTGAATGGGGAGAGAATCATCAAGGGACCCACTCACACCAAATTGAATAATCATCTGATAGGAATTGGGATTTGATAGCATTTGAAGAGCGTTTCGGGTCTGAGATAAGCCCATTCCAGCTTTAAGAAGATCGTACTGCAGGTTCAAATTGAGAAGCTCAACACCATCCCTGGCAAACACCCTCGATGCTTTAGGGAAATGCTGCCGAAGAATCTTAGCTTCAGCTTTCAATGCGTGAATGAGTAGTGTCTTCATGCTAAAATCTAGTGTCAGCTAGGCAAAATCCTCGCAGTAATTCAAATATTGGTCAACATCTTACAACCACTCATTATTGTGACTTATCCGATGATATTGTCAATCGTTTCTAATTGGTTGAATTTGCTGGCAAATCGAGAGTTAAAACGTTTAATTCGACGCATGGATATTCGTCACTCAGACCTGAGACACGATTTATTACAAATTATATATAGTGATGTGAAAGGATGATTTAAGCATGGCAAAACACGTATACGTATTTGGTGGGGAAAAAGCTGAGGGAAATGCCTCACAGAAAAACCTACTCGGAGGCAAAGGTGCAAACTTGGCCGAAATGAGTGGAATTGGAATTCCAGTTCCAGCTGGTTTTACAATCACAACTGAGGTATGTACTGAATACAATAAAATTGGACAAGATCAAACTGTTGCCTTGATTAAGGCAGAAGTTAAAGATGCCATCAGTCAAACTGAAGTGACCATGGGTGCAAAATTTGGCGATCCAGAAAATCCACTTTTGATCTCCGTTAGATCTGGTGCAAGAGTTTCTATGCCAGGTATGATGGACACGGTTCTAAACCTTGGATTAAATGACAGTGCCGTGTTAGCATTGGCAAAAAAATCTGGCAATGAGCGTTTTGCCTGGGATTCATACCGTCGTTTTGTACAGATGTATGGTGATGTTGTTCTCGGCATGAAACCAGAGTCCAAAGAGGACATTGATCCTTTTGAAGCTATCATGGAAGAACTCAAAGAAGAACGTGGTGTCGAGCTGGATACGGACTTTAACGTTGAAGACCTTAAAGGTCTGGTTGCAAAATTCAAAGCAGCTGTAACGAAGCGAACCGGAAAAGAATTTCCAGATGATCCATGGGATCAACTCTGGGGTGCAGTGATGGCCGTGTTTGATTCTTGGGAAACCCCAAGAGCAATTTATTACCGGAAAATGAATAAGATTCCCGGCGACTGGGGCACTGCAGTCAACGTCCAGGCCATGGTCTTTGGAAATATGGGAAATAATTCAGGAACGGGTGTTGCTTTTACCAGAGATGCTGGAACTGGTGAAGATGTTTTCAATGGTGAGTATTTAATTAATGCTCAAGGTGAAGATGTTGTTGCTGGTGTTCGTACCCCACAACAAATCACAAAACTTGGTTCAGAAAGATGGGCTGTCTTAGCTGACGTCACTGAAGCGGACCGAAAAGCAAATTTCCCTTCTCTAGAAGAATTAATGCCAGCGATTTACACTGAGCTAGATGGTTATCAGACCAAGTTGGAAGAACACTACAAAGACATGCAGGATATCGAATTCACCATGCAGGATGGTAAATTATGGATGTTGCAGACCCGTAGTGGTAAAAGAACAGGTGCTGCCATGGTTCGTATCGCCATGGAAATGCTGGACAACGGTGAGATCGATGAAAAAGATGCGCTGATGCGTGTTGAGCCGAATAAGCTGGATGAATTGCTTCACCCAGTATTTGACAAAGCTGCCATGGCATCTGCCACAGTATTGACAAAAGGTTTGCCGGCATCTCCTGGGGCAGCAACAGGTCAATTGGTTTTCTTTGCCGATGAAGCTGATAAATATGAAGATTCAATTCTTACCCGCATGGAAACTTCACCAGAAGATTTGGAAGGGATGAATATTGCAAACGGCATTTTAACTGCTCGTGGTGGTATGACCTCTCACGCCGCTGTTGTGGCCCGTGGAATGGGTAAATGTTGTGTTTCTGGAGCTGGTGAATTAAAAATTAATTACAAAGCCCGGACGCTTACGATTAAGGGTGAAGTGTTTAAAGAAGGCGATTGGGTTTCCTTGAATGGTTCCACCGGTGAAGTTTTCTTAGACAAAATAAAAACCATTGATCCTGAAGTAAGCGGTGACTTTGGTAAGCTTATGGGAATTACGGATAATTTCGCTAGAATGTATGTTCGTACCAACGCTGATACTCCTCGTGAAAGTCGTATTGCCCGTGAATTTGGTGCCAAGGGAATCGGCCTTTGTCGAACAGAACACATGTTCTTTGAAGGTGATAAAATTGTAGCCATGCGTGAAATGATCTTGGCTGAGGGTGTCGAAGGACGTGAAGCTGCCCTGGAAAGACTACTGCCAATCCAGCAGAAAGATTTTGAAGGTATCTTTGAAGCAATGCAGGATTTACCTGTCACCGTTCGCTTGCTTGATCCACCACTCCATGAGTTTGTTCCTCATGATGAGAAGGGTCAGCAGGAGATGGCCGATGTCATGGGTGTTACAGTTGCCGATATCAAAGCAAAAGTTGAAGACCTTTCAGAGTTTAACCCTATGTTGGGACATCGTGGTTGTCGTTTAGGGAATACCTACCCTGAAATCACAGTGATGCAGACTCGGGCTATCATGGGTGCCGCATTGGCCCTTAAGGCTAAAGGCATTGTTGCCAAGCCTGAAATCATGATCCCATTGACTGGAACATTAGCTGAGATGAAAATGCAGGAAGATATTGTACGGGATACCATCAAGGACTTATTTGCTGAAACAGGAGATTCAATTGATCACCTGGTCGGTACCATGATAGAAATTCCTCGTGCTGCCTTAACTGCTGATAAAATCGCAACCAGTGCCGAATTCTTCTCATTTGGGACCAATGATTTAACCCAAATGACCTTCGGCTATTCTCGTGATGATGCTGGAAAGTTCTTACCCGTTTATCTAGAGAAAGGTATTCTGAAGAACGACCCCTTTGAGGTCCTGGACCAGGAAGGTGTGGGTCAGTTGGTTGAGATGGCCTGTAGACTTGGAAAAGAAACGCGCCCAGATATCAAGCTAGGTATCTGTGGTGAACATGGTGGTGAACCAAGTTCAGTTGAATTTTGCCACAGGGTTGGTTTGGATTATGTGAGTTGCTCACCTTACCGTGTGCCGATTGCAAGATTGGCTGCAGCACAGGCTGTGATTCGCGAAGCTTAACCTCTTCCAATAAATGATCGATGAAACGCCTGGCATTTGCTGGGCGTTTTTTTTGTTATGAAAGGGACCATCCAATTGAACCTTATAATTCACGTGATGAGTCCTACTTCACTTCACCTTCGCACAGCGCAACCCACTGGTGATCCAAAGGACATTGAGTTCATCGAAATGTATGTCCTCTGTAACATCTTTTAATACCAATTTCATCTCCAAGTGGCACGTAACGTGTCATACTTCGAGGACCTCAGCAAGTGGTACATCCCGCCCGCAATAGGCGGGGACACTTTTGCTTGTCTTCCTGAGGTGTCACACTGAGCTCGTCGAAGTGCTCTCGAAGGGTAATGAGTCCTCAGCTTAAAGGGTCATTTGGAAGTGAATATGGTATTACAACCAGACACCATTCCTTAAGAAATAGAGAATGGGATAAGCCGATACAAGCAGTACGAAGGCCAAATTAAGTACCAGAGACAGCTTTAGAGTTTTAATCTTGATATCAAAGAATAACTGAAGAACAAGACCAGCCACACCAAAAAAAGTACCACTCAACAAGAACGAATAAATCAGATAGCCGACATAGTGGTAGTCACTCTGGAGCAAACAGAAAGGGCACTGATGACTGGGCAGTTCGTAGATGTAGGTGCTAAAGAAACTGATTAAAGAGAGCAATCCAAAACCGAGAAAAAATAGATTGATAATCCCCGTGAGAACAATGTCCTTTCGAAGAGTGGTCCAGATCAACATGGCTGTGATGATATAGAAAGATGGAAGTACAACCTCATCTGGAATCATAAGCAATTTACCAGTAAAACTCGTACTGGCAGCATTAAACACCGTACCACAACAGCTGACAATCTCTGCTGGGTTTATATCTGTCAAATAGAGATACTGAAGCACAACCTCAAGCAGAAATAAAACATAAATTCCAATAAAAAACCGAAACTTATTGATGGTGTAATGGTAGTCTTCAGTTTTCCGGTCCTCACGATCCACCAATAACCAAAAGCCAAACAAATAGATGCTAACCAGTTTTATCAGAAGAACAGATAAACCATACTCGGAGGCATTGGTAACACCTACCCCACACATGGCACCTGTGATCAAGTTGGAAAGTTTATCAAGTGTGAAGACAAAAAACACAAAGCTGAATATTTTTACAGTTAGGGCAAATCGTATAATCGTGGCGACCAAATAGGTCTGACGCTCAAGACGATACTGGAGGGGTGTCGTCTGATTAAGATCAAAGTTTTGTTGAATCCGGAACGCTAGGAATACAGCGAGAGAATTAAACCCTAGTAATAAGACATCTTGGATAAAAAGTATAATAATCTCAGGGCTGAGAAGAATACTCACAGAAGTTCCCCATGAGAAATGTCAATCGTGCGATCAACCCATTCTAGATCAGAAAAGATTGGATCATGACTTGCCAATAATATGGTGATTCCTTTTCCTTTCAACCTGTGCATGATTTGAAGAAAAGACTCAACCAAGGCTTGATCCAGGTTGGCTGTTGGCTCATCAGCTAGAATAATCTTGGGGTTGTTTATTAATGCCCGAGCAATAGCGACCCGTTGCTGTTCACCACCAGAAAGATAGCGAACAGAGGTGTCCAGCTTATCCATCAGAGACAGGTCATTGAGAATCCCTTCTGTGCGAGAACGAATATCACGAATTGACATTTCGGAGGGGACGAGGGGCAGCGTCATATTGTCGAAAACAGATAAATCGTGGATAAGATTAAACTTTTGAAAGATGACTCCAATCTTATCTCTACGCATCATCGCGGCATGATTATCAGGAATCTTAGCAATAGATTTACCATCAATAACCACATCACCGCTAGTCGGTTTGACCAAGCCAGCAATCAGGGAGAAAATGCTGCTTTTTCCACTTCCACTGGCTCCTCTTAGAAGGGTGAACTCATTCTTTTGGATGGAAAGATTGATTTGTTTTAAAGCAGTCACCTCATTGACCTGACCCAAATTGAAAATGAGATCTACAGCATCAAATCGTATCATCTCATCACCTCATCTGCATCAATAATGGCCGTTTTCCAGGCCGGAATGATAGTCGCCAAGATATAGATGGGGACGATTGCCATAAAACTTAAACTCAAGATATGAATGTCGATCATTGGGATAAGTTGGAAGCTTGGTTTTAGGTTACCAGCACCAATAAATAGATTTTTAAGAATGGGAGCATCCAAAGTATAGACAAAGAAAAAGCTTAGGGCAACACCACTAAAGAATGAAAACAGAGAGATGAACCCACTTTCAATCAGTTTTAGGATGAGAATATCTTCGACCCGCCAACCCACTGCTTTCATGATGCCAATCTCGCGTTTCTCTTCCAGGCTTAGACCACTGGATTTATCGTAAACCATAGTAAAAAAAGCCATAAATGCAGGGATGAGCAAGGCGAGGAAAAGACCTGACTTATAATCAAAAACATTTTGATAGGATGATTCAATTTGACTTTTGCTAACGATTCGGCAGTCAGGATAGAGGAACTGGATTTTTTGTTTTACGACTTCAATTTCATAGGGATTAGGGACTCTGACAACAATATCTGTGGCATCATCTTCGTATATGTCAAAGAGTTCTCGAACGACATCTTCTGGCATAAGGATCACATCATTGGTTTCAAGAACGGATTCATCGGTAAAAGTACCAGCTAAAGCGAGCGTCAAGACCTGACCATTTGAAGTGATAAAGAAAAACTCATCCTTGAAATAATACTTATTGATGATATCAACCACTCCTCGTCCTGCAAAAAAATAGGGTTCAGAGAGAGTATCAAGCAGTGAGGCATTCAGATCAAATAGCTCGGAGTATTTAAGCTTATAACTTTCTAGATCAGGATCCTGGCCTACAACTGTAAAATTAACATTGGCACTGGCAAAATAATAATATCCCCATACGCGAGGAATAGCTGTACTGACACCTGGAATAGTAGCAATTTCATAGGCGCGGTCCGCAGGAATAATAGTTTGGCGTCCACCACTCATTTTTTGAACAATGAGTTCTGGTAATGCTTCAAGCGTTATTCCCAATTCTTTCTGGAGAGAGGTTGTAATACTAAAAACGGATACCAGCAGGAATACCAGAAGTGAAAAGATTATAATGACGGTAAAGCGTTTCCAAAATCGTCGCCAAAGACTCCGTAATCCATAATCTAAAAGTTTGAGGTTCATGGCTGCGTCATCTATGCTTTGGCTGAGGTAAGATCATTTTATACACAAAACTGGACGGATAATAGTCCAATAAGGCACCATCTTCAGCAAAGATTGAAAAGGGAGTCGCCAGGCTACGATGTCGTAACCAGGTGGCTTCGCTGGTAAGAGCTAAGTCAGGCAGTTGGATTAGCTCAACTGCCTGTTGCTTTATAAGGTTTCTTTTTGTCTGCGATGTCTGAGCCCTCCACAGCGACCCACCTGTGGAAAGGCTTATCGCCATGACCATGGTCAAAGCAAAAAGTAATAATTTTGCTTTTGAGCTCATCAGGAAAATTTCCTCAAGAGATTCGGTACCTATTTATCTAATTCAACAATCACTTGTTCTGTGATCTCATCAAAAGTAAGTATTTGGGTACCAGCATGATCGTTGAGAAATACTTCAGCCTTGGCTTTAGATTCAAAAGGAATCAGTTCATGCCCCATTGGACCCAAAATGTCACTACCAATAACATAGTACACTTTTTTCCCATAAATAGAAACCTGCTGATAGTAGTCTGTAACGAGAATATTCTGGATGGATATATCTTTGTATTTACCCCATTTTTGTGGATTGTGATAAAACTTAACTAAGTCCTTTACCCCGTCAAAATAGAGCTGCTCTTGCTGGCCATTGGTAGTGATATCTAAAACTGCTGCCCATCGGGGATATTTATATACAAACATCCCACATACAGGACATTTCTTATCTTCTGGAGTTTTAATTGCTCTCGGCTTGTGCATACCGGCTGGTTGATGCATACTTGTGATGTATAGTGCTACCATTTGCAGTTGTTTTTCATCAAAAGTTTTACATGAGGTGTGGACCTTCAAGTAAGCTTTCAAATCAGAGATCGAATTAAATTTTGGCAAATCTCCTAAGTCGCCACAAAATTTATCATATAACTTTTTACCTTTTGGGAGGACAACACTCTTTTTCTTCTTCGTGAGCATGGCATTGTCGGCCTTCATTTGGTTTCTTGCCAGATCAAGGGCCCCTTCAAATCTAAGGATACTCTTTCCACCTCGTGCTTTGCTGAATTTCTTGGCGTCACGTTTTGAAGCAAAAGCAAGTTTACTCTCCCGTGTCATCGTACCAGGCACTTTGCTGCCAATGACATAGTACGCATCTTTCGCGGGAATAAAACGCTCTGTTTTTGCGTCAACAACTTGGGCCTGGGCTTTTTGGCCAGGATGCTTTTTCAAATCAACAGCAAGACAACGAATCGAACAATACTGATGGGTGGTTCCATCAGCTAATTCGAGAGCATGATTCGTCTTATAGAACATTTTTAGATTCATGCCACAGACGGGGCACCAGGTCTTTGCATCACCTGACTGTAGCAGCTCGGCTGATTCAGTTTGCGCTGATTTTACAAACTTGGTCTGGGCAAATAGCATGTTGACTGTAAGCAGTAACACACCGATTAAGAATAAGCGTTTATACATGACCGGACTCTCTCTTTCAAATAAAATTATAAGAATATTGTGAATCGAAGATGTCTCCCCTTGAGAAATTCATCAATTCCGAAAATATATAATATTCAATTGCCTTTCAAATAGCATTATTGTGCTGGCAAGCATGAATAATATAAGCTTTTATGTTGCGTGTTTATCTGGGAATGTTGGTTTGAAAATTGGCAATCAGGATTACTTTAAGCCGTATTAGTGAAGGATGCACAACAACTATATCTATCAATTGAATTCCGGAAATATTCAGTCGCTATAGAGTGAAAATTCCAAGATGTAAATGTTATGCTTACAGTTGGTGTTGGTTATTGGATGTGATTGAAATTGTAAGAGAAAACAAGATTACAATTTTATCTAATTAGAGCGGATGACGTATGAAGCTACTAGAAAAACCCTCGTTCAAAGATCTCAAACAATGGAAGATATTTGAACATATTCCTGACCAAGAATTAAAGCACATATACAATAAACTCGAGTCCCGGTTTTATAGTAATGAAGAGTCTATTATTCACGAAAATTCCATGGGTGACTCGATCTATATCCTGACCTCAGGAAAAGTTCGAATAGAAAAGAAAATCAATGAAAGCGCATCAGAAGTCTTGGGCTTTTATGATGAAGTGGGTGGACTTTTTGGCGAAATGGCCCTGCTCGAGGATAAACCGCGCAGTGCTGGGATGATTGCAGATTCAAGTTGTGAAGTTTTAACGGTTTCAAAGGATGATTTCTTAGAGTTAGTCGAGTCAATTCCACTTTTTACTCTTTCCGTTGCCCGAAATATATCTCAATTCCTGAGAGAGACGGATGAACGGCTTATCGAACGCTTGAAAAAAGAAAATGATGAGCTACGGCACATGAATTATTTGTTGCAGGAAACTCAGGAAGAACTCATTGGCAAGGAACGCCTTTCTCTGATTGGCAGGATGGCTTCGACCATTCTTCATGATATGAAAAACCCCATGTCTACCATAGGTGGATACGCTCAACTGATAAAAATGAAAAAGCATAGCAACGAACAGTTGATCAAGTATGCTGATATCATTGCGAAGCAAGTGATCCAGTTTACCAGTATGACCCAGGATTTGTTGTCCTTTGCCCAGGGTGGGGAGCAGATGAGATTGAAATCTGTCCAGATGGCTGGTTATCTCCAAGAATGCTGCGACTCTTTAGTCCTTAGATTTGATGAAAAGAATATTCCCTTCACCCTCAAACTTAACTTTAAGGGTGAAGTACGACTTGATAATGGGCGATTCTTTCGTGTCCTAGAAAATATTGCAGTAAATGCTTTAGATATCCTAGACGAAAGTGGCCATTTTACCATCCATAGTCTGGAAGTAGAAACGGGTGTTCGAATCATTCTGGAAGATGACGGATGTGGGATGCCTGAAGAAGTTAGAGAAAATGCCTTCAAGGAATTTTATACATTTGGGAAGCGGAAAGGTACTGGTTTGGGGTTGGCAATCGTCAAGCGCATTGTCGATGAACATGACGGTATCATTTCTATCGAAAGTGAAGAAGGTGTAGGGACAAAATTTATTATTGATCTACCGGCAGTTGGATACAACCTGTTGCCAAAGTCCAAACACCAGATTCCCATTCCTTTTGGCATTAGTCAAAGTAAATAAGTAAATCCTGCAGGTAAGGTACCCATGCAGATTCTTGATTCGCCCACAATTGACTTACTCAAACAACTCGAACCATTTGGCGGGATAAGCCAGAGCGAGCTAAAAAAGATTAGCGGACTTATGGAAAGACGATGCTATTCAGCCGGCGAAACACTTATACGTGAATCAGCAATTGCGACCAATTTTTTTGTTTTAATCCAGGGTCGATTGGAGGTCGTAAAGTCTATAGAGGGGGGAACTCTCAAGATTCTCAATGTGATTTCTAAATCAGGTGAGCTATTTGGTGAAATGGCCCTTGTAGAAGATAAACCACGCAGTGCTGGGATTATTGCTCAAGAAGACAGTGAAGTTTTGGTGGTTCAAAAAGAAGGCTTTTTGGACCTGGTAAATCACTTTCCGCAATTTACCCTCGCAGTAGCTAAGAGTATTTCTCATTATTTGAGACGTACAGACAGCACCTTGATTGGCGCCCTGGAGGCAAAAAATCGTGAGCTCGAGGGGACTATTTCCGAGCTTAAAGAAACCCGTCAGGCTTTGGTCGATAGCGAACGCCTTTCTATCATTGGTCGTATGGCTGCAACCATTCTCCACGATTTAAAAAACCCGATGACCACCATTGCTGGCTTTGCTCAGCTCCTTGGTTTGAAGGAGATGCCCTATAATGAGGTTGTTAAATACACCGGCATTATCGCTCAACAAGTGAAGCAGTTCAATTTGCTGGCACAGGAATTATTGGCATTTGCCCGTGGAGGGGCTACCCTTCAGCTACAAGTTCTTAAGTTTCCCGCTTGTATGGATGAGGCGCTGACGGGGATTCACTTTAATCTTGCTCAACAAAAAATGAAACTGGTCACGGATATCCAGGACCAAGCTTTAATCAGTATTGACCCCTCTCGATTCTACCGTGTGTATGAAAATTTAGCAAATAATGCTATTGACGCCATGGACGCAGAAGGAATTCTCACTATCACGACTCACCTGGATCAAGACTATCTGGTTATGGAAATTGCAGACACAGGACATGGAATGGAAGAGTCGGTTTGTGATAAAGCTTTTGATGAGTTTTTCACCCATGAGAAACATAAGGGGACAGGTCTGGGTTTAGCCATTGTTAAAAGTATTGTTACGGATCACCAGGGGGAGATATCAGTGAAAAGCCAACTTGATGTGGGTACCACGTTTACCATAAAACTACCCATAAAAAAGGTCTGAACTCACCAGACTTATTCAGGTCTGGGGCGGGTAAAAACCCAGTGAGTATCATCTGAATCCCCAACTGAATAGTGGTAATCAGCTCGGTCAAAGTGTTTGAGTAATTCCACATCTTTAATTTGGTTTTGAATGATATGATCGGCCATCATTCCGCGAGCCCATTTGGCAAAGATGGCGATTATTTTTGCTTTGCCATTCTCAACTTCTTTAAAATCAATCGATATGACAGGTGCCTTGATCGTTTTGAAGTCAACAACTCGGGCATATTCTCTGGATGCCAAATTAATCAGAGCAGGATAGGGATCGCTTGAGAGGTCTTGGTTGAGAGCTTTTGAAATACGATTTCCCCAGAACTGATACAAATCCTTGCCCCGATCATTTTCTAAACGAATTTTCATCTCCAAACGATAGGGCTGAATGAGATCCAGTGGACGCAAATAGCCATAGAGACCTGAAAGTATGCGCAGATTGGACTGAGCAAAACCAAGGGTTTCTGTATCATAGGTTTTCATACGCATGTGGCGATAGACATCACCAGTAAAGGCAAACAGGGCTTGTTTGGAATTCTCAAGGTTAAAGGGGGCTTTGAAATTGGCGTACCGCTCAACATTTAAATCTGCAATACGAGAACTGACGGACATGAGATTCATCAATTGAGCCTGATCATATCGCTTTAGAATTTTAATTAGCTTTTTACTGCTAGCTAAGAAGTCAGGCGTTGTGTGAATATCTGTAGGGGCTGGGTCACTAAAATTGACACTTTTCGCCGGGGAGAGAATGATTTTCATGGTAGTGCCAGTTCAGATTCAAGTTCAGTTGAGAATATCTGTTGATAATGTCCATAAAAACTGTTGTCCTCAAAAACGACAAACATTTCACCGGCATTAATATCTAGAATCAAGGGGATATTGTTTCCACTTGCCGGACGGTTATATGACCAAATGACGGTTGGATTACTCCGGCCAGTGAGGGCTTGAATTTCATCAGGTTGTCCATATAGTAAATAAGTGTGACCTCTATCTGTTAACCAGCCTGGCAAAGTTGGTTCTCCAAAGGCTTCATTTGTATAATCAATAGCCTCAATAAATGTTTCCCTGCGCTCATTACGTGTTGAGTAAGGTGTTGGATCATTGGCTTTCCAATAAGATTCTATAAAAGCAAGTCGCTCCTGGTTGCTTGGTAATGCTTCATACGCTTTATTTAGCTTGGGAGAAAATAAATATGTTTCAGGATGTACATGGCTATATGTTTCTGATGGTGTCTTAATATTACCTCTTGTGGTGAGCCAGTAACCGATCAGAAGACTCACTGAGGTTCCGACAAGTACATAAACCAAAGTCGGTGTATTCTCAGCATAAGTTACTAACTCCTGTGCCTTTATCTCTTGAGGGATAGTTAGACCCAAAACAATGCAGAGACTCAGAATGTAGCGGTGAATTTGGTAGTTCATTTGGATTCTCTTTCCAGCACTAAATGGTTTCTGAGTGCGCCGTTGAATACATCAGTCAATCAGGTCGGGGATGATGGTTCGTAAATCTCCATCTGAGTGAAAGAAGATGGGTAAGCCGGTCTTCTTAATCTCTGTGATCATTGCTTTCAGGAGAGGAAAATAATCTTTTCTCAGATACTCTGGATCAACAAAAGTCCCCGTGTTAAAAGCAAGGTCATCCGCGATCAGTATGGAATCTGCACCAGCATTCGCACTCATAAGGGCCAGTGATAGGTTGGTTTCAATTAACTTTTCATAATATTTTCGCATGATTTCAGGAGCCTGAACTGTCCACATTAAAAATCGTTCAAAACCAAGAAGCTCATATCCCAAATCAAAGCCTGCGTTGAGGGTCCCCAGGATAAAGTAGTCTGTACTTGATTTCCAGCGCTGAATAATTGATTTATCAAATTTGCTCACATCGGGTGCTCGCCAGACAGAGAGCTCTTCAGGAGTTGTTGCGAGGGGGGTAACTAATTGTATGGTCGTCTCTGGAGGTTGAGTATGTGCAGCACCCCAAAAATCTCGGAAAATACCTGTCCCCCAGTCCTTGTGAGTACCGATAATCTCAACTTCAGGATCCATCACTCGGGCTCCCATTATATCCGCTCCAAGTAATTCACGAACATGGGAGTGATTTTGAAAATAGGCATCTGGTCCAGTTTGATATGCTTCCCCAAGCAAAGATTGAACAATCATTTCCGTATAGCCACCACCAATTTCACCAATGGGGACCCGTTTGGTTTCTTTGCGCTGGAGTGCAGAAAATACCCGTTCTCGACTGTTCATGAAGCAAACTAATTAAAAAGGAATACAGTATGTAGCAGATTGTGATTAAGGATTGCGAGATTTAAACGGTTGAAAAAGTTCTGAAACCTTTCGCAAGAGCTGGCATTGAATAGAATGTCAAATATATGGAGAGACATACATGAAAAAATATATACTACTGCCCCTGCTTCTTATTGTGTTATTCGTTCCCAATCAGATTCAGGCTAATGATTTAAACGTTGCCAAATCACTGAGTAATGCCTTCGCAGATATCGCTGAAAAAGTTTCCCCTTCGGTTGTAACCATAACCAGTGAACATGTCTATAAACATCCGGGGCTTGATCAGTTCAAGGGTTTTCAAGACATGTTGCCTGATCAATTCCGCCAATTTATGCCAGATGGAAACCGTGAGATGCGCAGTACATCTTTAGGGTCTGGAATTATTATTAGCAAAGATGGATACATTATCACGAATAATCATGTGATTGAAAAAGGCGAGAATATTAAGGTTCAATTCTCAGACAATCGGGAATTGGATGCAACGGTAATCGGCTCCGATCCGAAAACTGATGTAGCCCTGATTAAAGTTGATGCTAAGAACTTAACACCGCTAAAAATGGGTAATTCTGATAATATTCGGGTTGGTGAATGGGTGTTGGCTTTTGGGAGCCCTTTTTCAGATAACTTGTCACAAACCGTCACCCAAGGAATTGTGAGTGCAACGGGTCGGTCTCTGACTGGACTTGCCGATTATGGTAATTTTATTCAAACAGATGCTGCGATCAACCCCGGAAACTCTGGTGGACCTCTGGTAAATTTGGATGGGAAATTAATCGGTATGAATTCAGCCATTGCCTCAAGAAGCGGTGGAAGTCAGGGGATTGGTTTTGCTATTCCAGTTACCATTATCAATCGTGTGATTGCTGACCTACGAGAAAACGGGTATGTCACCCGGGCCTGGTTAGGTGTTTTTGTACAGGCTGTTGATGCAACCATGGCTAAAACCTTAGGGTTGGATTATGCCACAGGTGCCCTGGTAGCAGATGTAGTTGAGGACAGTCCCGCAGATGATGCTGGTTTGATTCAGGGTGATGTGATCATTGAATTTGATGGTCATAAGGTTGAGCGCTCAATTCAACTACCCACTATGGTCTCAACCCAACGGCCAAATGAAAAGAAAAAATTCAAGATTCTCCGCGAGGGAAAGTTAAAAACCATCACGGTTAAGCTGGGTGAAATGCCTGAAGAATCGGGCGCCGTCGGTCCCTTTGAGCTGGAAGGATCTGATCTGGGTATAACAGTTGAGAATCCCAGTGCAGAGCGCCTGCGGTTTTACGGGCTCAATCGTAATGCGGAAGGAGCCCTTGTTTCATCAGTTGATAAAAGTAGTGAGGCTTATCGGAAAAATATCCGAGCTGGGCAGTTGATCCAAAAAATGGGCCCCAATGTTCGTAGCCTGGAATCTATTAACTCTAAGCAGATATTTGAAAAAGAGTTGGCAAAGTATGAGGCTGGTGATACCATTCTGCTCCTGATTCGCCGCGATAACAGTAACACCTTTTTTGTCGCCTTGACGGTTCCTGATAACAAGTAAAAAAATCTCCGGTGCTCATACACCGGATGTTACCTCCCCATCGAGTGAGACCCTGAGATTATCTTGGGGTCTCTTTTTTACCCGTTTTTGCAGCAAGTAAAATCACCCTGACCTGTGATAAATGCTCTAAATATCCATGAATAGAAAATGGTCTCTATATCTGCAACAATATTGACAAGGCAAAATGTCGGCGACTATATTGCGCGGTTATAGACGTCCTGAGAGCAGGGCCTTGATAGATTTGAAATTAGCACAGGAACACCAAGCGCCATGATGAAAGAAGTATCCAGCAAAGTAGACTTTATTTCCCTTGAACATGACATGCTCGATTTTTGGGACCGAGAAGATATTTTCAATAAACTCAGAACGCAAAACGCTGGGAAACCACCTTGGTCTTTTCTCGATGGTCCCATAACAGCAAATAATCCAATGGGGGTTCACCACGCCTGGGGACGTACCTATAAAGATATGTTTCAACGCTACCACGCCATGCTTGGTAGGGAGTTACGCTACCAGAATGGATTTGATTGCCAAGGGCTATGGGTTGAAGTTGAAGTTGAGAAAGAATTGGGCTTCAAATCCAAGACTGATATTGAAGAATATGGTATCGAGGAATTTGTCAATAAGTGTAAAGACCGGGTCAGAAAATTTTCAGCAGTTCAAACGGAACAATCCAAACGGATGGGCTATTGGATGGATTGGGATAATTCCTATTTCACCATGTCTGATGAAAACAACTACACCATTTGGGGCTTCCTGAAAAAATGCTTTGATAGAGATTTGATTTATAAGGGCTATGATGTGATGCCTTGGTGTACCCGTTGTGGATCAGCACTTTCAGAACATGAGATTGCTACTGAAGGTTATAAAGAATTAACCCATACATCGATCTATTTAAAATTCCCCCTAAAAGACCGTGAAAACGAATCACTCCTTGTCTGGACCACCACACCCTGGACGCTTTCATCCAATGTGATGGCTGCTGTCCACCCCGATTTAGACTATGTGAAGGTTAAGCAGGGTGATAATATCTATTACCTGGCTCAGGGGCGTCTTTCCATTCTTCAAGGTGATTACGAAACCCTTGAAACCATCAAGGGAAAAGATATGCTGGGTTGGGAATATCATGGCCCTTATGATGAATTGCCCATTCAGAAAGACATTCATCATGCGATTATTTTTTGGGATGAAATCTCAGAAAATGATGGAACGGGTATCGTCCATATTGCTCCCGGTTGTGGAAAAGAGGATAATGCTCTTGCGAAAGAACAGGGCTTCCAGGTTATCAAACCGATTGATGAATTTGGAAACTACTTAGACGGTTTTGGTGAATGGACCGGGACCAATGTCATGGGTAATGCTGATAAGGTCATTGAAGATTTATCTCATAAGGGATTACGCTATAAAAAAGAGCCCATTACTCACCGCTATCCTATTTGCTGGCGTCATGGGACAGAACTGGTTTTTCGTCCCGTTGATGAATGGTTCATTGCTATGGATAAGTTGCGTCCGGAAATTGCTGAAGTTACCAAGCAGGTAAACTGGATTCCCTCTTATGGTAAAGAGCGTGAGTTGGATTGGCTCAAAAATATGCACGACTGGATGATTTCCAAAAAGCGCTATTGGGGTCTGGCCTTACCAATCTGGACCTTTGATGATGGCTCTTTTTATGTCGTGGGTTCAGAAACCGAACTTGAAGAACTGGCTGTAGAGGGCTGGGAAGAATTCCAAGGCAATAGTCCGCACCGACCATGGGTAGATCATGTAAAAATTAAACATCCTAAAACGGGATTAATTGGAACCCGGGTCCCTGATGTTGGGAATCCCTGGTTAGATGCTGGAATTGTTCCTTATTCTACCATGGATTATCGCAAGGACCCAGAATATTGGGAAAAGTGGTTCCCTGCTGACTTTATCGTGGAATCATTACCTGGTCAGTTTCGGAATTGGTTCTATGCTATTCTTACCATGAGTACAGTTATGGAAAACCGTCCTCCCATTAAGAACATCATGGGACATGCCCTGGTAAAAGATGATCAGGGTGATGACATGCACAAATCAGCTGGCAATGCTATCTGGTTTGATGTGGCGGCTGAAGAAATGGGTGTGGATGTTATGCGCTGGATGTATGCTGCACAAGTCCCCGTTAATAACCTGAATTTTGGTTATGGTGTTGCTGATGAAGTTCGCCGTAAAGTTTTAACCCTCTGGAATACTTATTCATTCTTCGTGACTTATGCCCGTCTTGATAAATTTGATCCTCTCTCAGAGTTGGATGAATCCACCCTGACGGAATTGGACAAGTGGGTTTTAGCTCGTCTAAATCGCCTTGTTGGTCATGCAAAAACTGATTTTGAGGCCTTTCAAACAGATAAGCTTATGCTCAAGATCAATCGGTTTATTGATGATCTATCCAATTGGTATGTTCGTCGTTCTCGTCGTCGCTTCTGGAAGAGTGAAAATGATACAGACAAATGGGCTGCTTATCACACCCTTTATCAATCTCTGGTAACGCTTTCCAAAATATTGGCACCAGTTGTGCCTTTCTTTACAGAGAGTATTTATCAGAATCTAGTTGTGGCCTTTGACTCAAAAGCCCCTCAAAGTATCCATCTCTGCAGCTTCCCCGAAGTGGAGGAACGCTGGTTAGATGAGGACCTGTTGCGTCGGGTTGATATTGTTATTAAAACTGTGGAATTGGGACGGGCTGCAAGGAACAAGGCCAATCTCAAAGTGCGTCAGCCCTTGGCCAATATCTCAGTATACTTTCCAGATGAAACCGATCGTGCCTTTGCACGGGATTTACAAGATCAGGTACTAGAAGAATTAAACATTAAAATGATGACAGTTGTTGACTCTGCTGACAACTTGGTTCAATACGATGTGAAGCCAAATTTGGGATTATTAGGGCCAAAATATGGAAAAGAGATGGGGGCTATCCGTAATCTTATTATGGCTGCTGATCCCCAGGAACTACTTAAACTATCCAAGGCTGGTAATAATATCCAATTAACTGATGGCACAGTGTCATTTGAATTACTGCCCAATGAGTTGATGATTTCTTCAGTCGAGCCTGAAGGACAAGCTGTGGTTGAAGAAGCGGGTGTCGTTGTTGCAGTCGAAACCCAACTTTCTGAAGCCTTGATCAGCGAAGGGATGGCAAGAGATTTTGTCCGGAATGTTCAGAATATGAGAAAAGATGCTGAATTTGATGTGTCAGATCGGATCCATGTATTCATTGAAACAGAGCCTGAGCTTCAGGAAGTCATCCGCGAACATCAGGAATATATCGTCAATGAAACCCTGACTGAGGAAATTGAATTTGTGGCAAAGGCAGGTACTTATCAAGCTGAGTTTAAGCTGGGTAAAAGTATTTGCAAAGTTGGGATTGAACGGCATTAATTGCTGAGTTGTTTTTTTAAAGCCACGGATTAACACGGATGTTCACAGATAAGTTTTATGGGAAAAGCGACGCATTGCGAGCCTCGATAACTATCTGTTAAATACCGTAATCAGTCCCCTCCTGGGAGGGGTTGAGGGTGGGTTAGTTTGTGGCATGTTTGAACTATTTGGTCTAGATAACATTTGCATTTCTTCGTGACATCGTGTCTTAGTGGCCTCATTTATAAGGAGTATTTACCATCAGATTGATGCTGAAATATTTGGGAATTTCTGCTGTGTTGGTGCTTTTGGATCACGCAACTAAGTATTGGGCCATTGTAGCCCTAAAGGGAAAACCCGCCTGGCCTCAAGGCTGGACCTTGTTCCGTTTTGATTATGCTGAAAATTATAATATGGCTTTTAGCATGACATTTATCCCCATGCCGGTGGTAAATATATTGGCCATTGGTGCTATCGGATTATTGTTCTACTTGCTCTGGGAATATAAAGACAAGCATGTTCTACCTAGCATTGGCCTGGCTTTTATCCTAGGGGGAGCCTTTGGCAATATACCAGAGCGTTTAATTCGGGGTTATGTCGTAGACTTTATCAGTGTCGATTGGCCTGATTGGCTATTTTTTACCCGCTGGCCAACTTTTAATATTGCCGATAGCGCAGTGAATATTGGCATGGTTTTGTATCTAGGCTATGTGTTTTTCGTAGAGGGCAAAAAGAGTCAATCGGATAACTCTGAAGTAACGACCACGCCGACGTCCTAGGGCCAAATTTTACCTGTCATAAATCTTTTCATTCTGAAAGCTGAACCTTATATTTAGCCCAGACGGTTTTAATAGGATTTATTGAAATATTCCACTTACATAACACCCTTTTACAGTAACACATAGTTAGGAATTATTTATACTGCTCACTCAGGCTGATCCATATAGCTCAACCACAGAGACCTTCGAGGTCACCATTGACCCCCACCAAAGACCAATGCGTATTGATAAGTTTTTGGCATCTCGATTGCCTTCAAATATCACACGCAATCAGGTACAAATATTACTCAAATCAGGTAAGATCACGGTAGGAGAGAAGGTCATAAAGGCCAGCCATCTTATTACGCCAGGTGAAGTAATCACAGTAGATTATGAAATCCCTTATGCGCCGACCCTCTATGGTGAGAATATCCCTTTAGATATTGTATTTGAAGATGACTATCTCATTGTTGTAAATAAGCCAGCCGGTTTGATTGTACATCCCGGAGCTGGAAATGCCACTGGAACGTTGGTTAATGCGCTGATCTATCATTGTGAACATCTCTCAAATGAAAATGGACTGCTGCGTCCGGGTATTGTTCATCGCCTGGATAAAGACACCTCGGGACTATTAATTTCCGCCAAGGATAATCGTGTACACGCCAATCTTAGGCGTCAGTTCTCCGAGAGGACTATTGAAAAATACTACTACACTTTGGTTTGGGGACAGTTCTCTGACGATGAAGGTGAAATAAATGCCCCGATCGGTAGGAGTCCTAAGAATCGCAAGAAATTTACTGTTCTTGAAGGCGGTCGTGATTCACTCACCCGTTACAAAGTTTTAGAACGTTTTGAGTTTCTCACTTTGTTAGAAGTAAAATTGGAAACTGGCCGTACTCATCAGATCAGGGTGCACATGACTCACACAAACCATCCCGTGTTTGGTGACCCTCATTATGGTGGAAGAAATACAAAGATTATCACATTGAATGCGCGTAATCGTCATTTGGCAGCTCGCCTACTGGGGATGCTCAATCGACAAGCACTCCATGCCCGCCGACTTATTTTTATCCATCCCTTGACAGATGAATCAATGAAACTTGAAGCACCCATGCATGATGATTTTAATGATGTCCTTGACGTGCTGAGAGCAGAGAATCAGTTCTAATGGGGAAGGTTCTGAATCAACATATCGAAGACTTTTTGGTGTGGCTAGAGGTGGAGAAGCGTTACTCGCCTGAAACTTTGCGGGGTTATCAAATTGACCTTGCTCAATTTAGCGCCTTTCTACATGATTATGATGTAGAGTGCCTGGATCATCTTGACCAGATCAATAGAGGCGTTATAAGAAGTTACCTCGGGTATTTAGCTGGTGATTTGGGACAACAGCCTCGATCAGTGGCTCGAAAACTAGCTGCTCTGAAATCATTGTTTAAATACCTCCATCGTGAAGGGTTTGTGAGCTTGAACATTGCAGCTTATGTCCACACACCCAAACTTCCCAGTGTCATTCCCAGCTACTTATCTGAGAATCAGATTGTTGCGGTTTTGGATAAATTAGGAAAATCCGATGGCTGGATGGGAAAACGAGATTTAGCTATTGTAGAATTATTCTACTCAACAGGAATGCGTGTTTCTGAATTGGCTGGGCTGACCCCTGGCGATTTGAATAGAGAGAAAGGCACTATTACTGTCCTAGGGAAAGGCTCAAAACAACGGGTGATACCAGTGGGGCAATATGCCTGGGATGCACTAGAGAATTATCAGTTTGCAGCCAAACATAAGTTTGGTGAAAGGGCCATTGATCAGCCAATATTTCTTGGAAAAAATGGTGTAGCCCTGGCGCAGAATGGGATTCGCTTGCGCGTAAAAAGAGCAATCAAGGCCATTGCCGAACTCAAAAAGATGAGTCCCCACGTATTACGACATACTTTTGCTACTCATTTGCTGAATGCTGGAGCTGATTTAGTGGCTCTCAAAGATTTGTTGGGACACGCGAACTTGTCAACGACTCAGGTGTATACTCATGTGCAAGTTGACAAAATGAAAAAAGCTTTTCAAATGGCCCATCCAAGGGCTGGAAAAAAATAGATGCTAACACATAACCACAAAACTGGAGGAAGCTAATGAAGGTAACCATCGTCGCCCGTCATTTTGACATTTCTGAGAAAACCCGTGAGTATATTCAGTCTGAAGTAGACCTGAGACTTGAACCCGTTCACGATAGAATTGTCGATTGCAAGATGATCGTTGAAAAGACAAAAAGCGATTATATTGCGGAGGTGATTTTGAATATACCAGGGGACACTATGAGAGCAAAAGAGACCTCAGAAGACCTTTCCAAATCAGTCGATCTTGTGGTGAAGAAAATGAGAAAGCAACTTGCAAAACATAAAACCAAACGGAAACGCCCAATTAATCCAGATAAACAGTTTGTAGAATCCTCTGAAGAAGAGTAAATGAGGCAGGAAAGTAATTATAAATGAGACCTGAGGAAAAAAAACAAGAAATAATTGTCGGTATTGTCGTACTGATCATCCTGGCCGCTACGGTCATGGGAATCATGTGGGGAAAAAAGTATGACATCTTTTCCTCAAGAAGTTATTACACGGTCCGGGTTGCCCGCGCCAGTGGTTTGCAGGAAGGCGACCCGGTTACCGTATCTGGTGTACCCAAAGGGATTGTAGATGATTTTATCGTCAGAGAAGATTCTGTCGATATTATTATTGGTGTTGACAAGGACATTACACTTTATAGTGATGCCAGTGCAATCATTTCCAACATGGAACTTTTAGGCTCAAAAAAAGTGGAAGTCAACCCAGGAAGATCTGGGAGTCCACTGGTTGAGCACGGTATTTTTAGAGGCACTTTTGCCGGTGGTCTAGAGGATATCTTTGAAACCACGGGGGCCATTTCAACCGATTTCCAAACGCTGCTGGGGAATTTTAATAAAACACTACTTCTGTTGAATAAAGCAATGGAAGAAGATGTCCAGGCGAGTCTGCATAGCATTCATAATACCGCAAAGCTGATTGACTCTCTCATGGTATCGGACATCCAACCAGGTCTGTTTGCCATGAAAGGTGCACTTCAGCAAGCTGAAGAAATGATTGATACCAAACGGGAAGATATTGATACTATTGTTACCAACTTGAAAAATGTATCCATTACACTGACGGATGTTGTTGATGATAACAAAACTAAATTGGCTCGATCGATTGGAAGTCTGGATAAAATTGGTAAAGATCTCAGCCTATTAACAACTCGTCTAAAAGACCCGAATACCAGCTTGGGTAAACTCACAGTATCTGATTCTCTCTATCAGAGGCTCGACAGTATTACCGTAAATATCAATGATCTTGTGAAGGATGTGAAAGAGAATCCCAAGAAATATTTGGAACATGTAAATGTCAATGTGGATATGTTTGGTGGAGGTAAATAGAGCATGAGAGCAGTTATTCCTGCAGCCGGGATTGGTAAACGTCTGCGTCCGCATACCCTCAACGTTCCCAAGGTGATGATTAACCTTGCTGGTAAAAGATTAATTGGTCATGTTCTGGAGGCTGTTGGGTCTGCAGGGGTTACTTCCGTTTCTATAATCATTGGGTATAAAGGTGAACAGGTCGAAGAATATGTGAATCGATTTTATTCACACATGCGCCTAGATTTCCCTTTTCAAACTGAGCGTAAAGGTTTGGCCCACGCTGTTCTCCAAGGACTGGAGGACAAAAATGAAGGCGTGCTCATCCTGCTCGGTGATACCGTCTTTGATGTAGATTTTCAAGAATTTGTTAGTACAGGCGAGAATGCCATAGCTGTGGTCAAAGTAGATGATCCACGCCGTTTTGGTGTGGCAGAAATTGATCCGGAAAATGTGATAGAGCGCCTGGTGGAAAAACCGGAAAATCCAAAGTCCGACCTGGCACTGGCGGGTATGTATTTCATGAAAGATCAGCGTATTTTAAAAAGTGCCATAGAAAAGTTGATTCACGACGATATTAAAACACGTGGTGAATATCAACTTACAGACGCTCTCCAAATGATGATCGAGGGTGGGGAAAATATTCAAGCAGTTGAGATCAATGGTTGGTATGATTGTGGTACGAAAGAGTCCTTACTCGATTCGCATCAGTTCCTACTAAAGCAGAGTTCAGAGCGTGGGGATGCCAAAAATTCAGTCATTATTCCACCTGTGTTTATCCACGCAGAAGCAAAGGTGTCACATTCAGTAATTGGCCCCAATGTGACTATTGATAAGGGTGCTGAAATATATAATGCCATATTGAAAGACACGATTGTAGGCAAGGGATCAGAGATAAAGAATATGATCTTAAGTCATTCGCTGATTGGTGATCATTCCATCGCTGAAAATCAGGTGCGTACAATCAATGTTGGAGATTATTCAGAACTTAAATTGAATTAATCCTCGATCCCCTTGTCAGGAATCGTGAGACATATAAATTAGAAATACCGGAGTGAGTCATGTCATATTTATTTTCATCAGAATCAGTTACCGAGGGCCATCCAGATAAGATCGCTGATCAGATATCAGATGCTATTTTAGATGCAATTCTAGAAAAGGATCCACAGGGAAGAGTCGCATGTGAAACCTTTGTAACCACTGGTTTAGTGATGGTCGGTGGTGAAATTACCACCTCAGCCTATGTTGATATCCAACGGATAGTAAGAGGCACCATTAAGAGAATTGGGTACACGGATTCCATGATGGGGTTTGATTACAAAACCTGTGCAGTTCTGGTGAGTATTGATAAACAATCCCAGGATATTTCTCAAGGTGTAGATACGGATCAACATGAACAGGGAGCTGGTGACCAGGGGATGATGTTTGGCTATGCATCAGATGAAACGGATGAGTATATGCCCATGCCGATCCATATTGCTCATGGACTAACAAAAAAAATGGCAGAAGTACGAAAAGAGGGCGTTATTCCCTATTTGAGACCTGATGGAAAATCACAGGTTACGGTACAGTACAATTCTGAGACTCACAAACCTGAAGCGATTACAGCTGTCGTGATCTCAAATCAGCACGAAGATGGGGTTGATGTCAAAGGCGAGATGTTCAATGATATCCTTGAGCATGTGATCAAACCAGTCTTGCCATCAAACCTGGTGAACTATAAAACCCTAAAGGTCTATGTAAATCCAACCGGTCGTTTTGTGGTTGGTGGACCGCAAGGAGATGCTGGCTTGACAGGTAGAAAAATTATTGTAGACACTTATGGAGGCTATGCACCTCATGGGGGCGGTGCCTTCTCCGGCAAAGACCCGAGTAAAGTTGATCGTTCTGCTGCCTATATGGCTCGCTATATTGCCAAGAATATTGTTGCAGCAAAAGCAGCTCAGCGTTGTACGGTGCAGCTCGCCTATGCTATTGGTGTTGCTGATCCCATTTCGATTCTTGTCGATTCACATGGTACTTCGAAACATAGTAATAGTGAACTGGAAGCCATGGTAAGAGAAGTCTTCCCCCTAAAACCAGCTCAGATTATTGAGCATTTAGATTTAAAACGTCCGCTCTATCAGAAAACAGCCTCCTATGGTCATTTCGGAAGAGATGAATTCCCCTGGGAGAAAACAGATCTCACTACAGAAGTAACGAAACAACTGAAATAGATAATAGTATGTTTTGCCACCAAGACACCAAGTCACAAAGAAAAACAAAAAGAATTTAGTGAAACTTCGTGCCTTAGAGACTTTGTGGCAGTAAAATATTAATGAATAATCAATCAAGAGGTAGATGTTACAATGATTAGCCACGAAGACACCAAGTCACAAAGAAAAACAAAAAGAATTTAGTGAAACTTCGTGCCTTAGAGTCTTAGTGGCAAAAGAGTAAGTGTGAGAAAAATTAGTAAACTATAAGAGAGAAACATGGAAACAACATTTGTAGATTATAAAGTGGCTGATATAAGTGAAGCAGCCTTTGGTCGTGACGAGATGTTATTGGCTGAAAAAGAGATGCCCGGTCTCATGGAACTGCGGAGACGCTATGGTACTTCTAAACCATTAACAGGCGCCCGGATTGCTGGATGTATTCACATGACAATTCAAACCGCTGTACTGATTGAAACCCTGACAGAATTGGGTGCTCAAGTGCGCTGGTCCAGTTGCAATATTTATTCAACCCAGGATCATGCAGCAGCAGCGATTGCTGCTTCAGGCGTTCCTGTCTTTGCCTGGAAGGGTGAGACCGAAGAAGAGTACAGCTGGTGTATCGAACAGACCTTAGACTTTGATGGCAAGGGTCCCAACCTGCTCTTAGACGATGGCGGCGATTTGACTCAGATCATCTTGGATAATTATCCTGAGATGCATGCTGAGATCAAGGGTGTCTCAGAAGAAACCACCACAGGTGTTCACAGACTCTATCAGTTGATGGAAGAGAACGCCCTACCCTTTCCAGCCATCAACGTGAATGATTCAGTCACCAAATCTAAGTTTGATAATAAATATGGTTGTCGGGAATCCCTGGCTGATGGTATCAAGCGGGGTACGGATATCATGTTGGCTGGTAAGAAAATTGTGATTGCTGGTTATGGCGATGTGGGTAAAGGCTCTGCTCAATCCATGGCTGGTTATGGGGCCAAAGTTTTTGTCACTGAAATTGATCCGATCTGTGCCCTTCAGGCAGTCATGGAAGGTTTTACTGTAGTTACCATGGAAGAAGCTGCTCCAATTGGTGATATCTTTGTGACCACGACAGGCTGTAAAGATGTGATCCGTGGTGAGCACATGGAACAGATGAAGGACAATGCTATCATCGCCAATATTGGTCATTTTGATCATGAGATCGATGTGCGCTGGTTAGAAAACAATCCTGATATAAAAGAGCATAATATTAAACCTCAGGTTGATCGGTTTGACTTTTCTGATGGAAAATCCCTGATTCTGCTATCCCGAGGCCGGTTGGTAAATCTGGGTAATGCGACGGGACACTCATCTTTTGTCATGTCTACATCCTTCACCAATCAGGTTTTAGCCCAGATGGCTTTATTTGAGGGTGGCGTTGAAGCGGGTGTTCAGGTCTTGTCCAAAGAGTTAGATGAAGAGGTTGCCAGGTTGCACTTGGCTCATTTAGATGTACATCTATCTGAACTTAATGAGGATCAGGCCAAATATCTTGGAATTCCCCAAAAGGGACCCTTCAAACCAGATCATTATCGGTATTAGATAAATGGTCAAAATCTAGCTAAGATACTTTCACCTGGATGAAACTTACACAAACTTATCCCGTGTTGCTGCGAAGTGAAGTCTTAAAAAAGGTGTGAGTGGTTTCTCGCTGCATGAGAGCAAATAATTACCGTTTTCATACTTTTGCGTTAAATTCATTTGTTTCCTCACCTTGGAATGTGATTGAGAGCAATTTACAAACAGCAGGTTTTACTAAAATTGGGTACGATGAATAAAAGTAATTTTACCATTGCACAAAAACTTAGAGGAAGAAGAGCTGGATTCGTTTTAGCATTCATCCTCGGTCTGCTGGTTATTCAATGTGATTTTGGCCTGCCCACCAAGATTGTCATGCCCACATGGCAGGTCAAATTAACGATTCCCCTTGTTTCTGAAAACTATCTCTTTGACGGCCTACTCTCTTCTGATACCACGGGAACCATCCAGGTTTACGGTGACTCCGTTGATACCAACAGTGATGGATTCATGGATATTTTACTACCGGATACTTTGTCTGATTATCCCGGTGGTCTATATATCACCCTGGAAAATGATTTGCCACCCATCACCCTGCCGACAGATATGTTTGTGATTCCTGGACAGGACCCCATGGCCTTGGGGGTTGGTCCCATAGATATTGCTTCAATATTACCCTCTGAACTTGATGATGGTATTCACGTGGGGGGAGTAGATACGACAATCACCATGTCCGATATGGGATTCAACTTCCCAGATCATATAGTTTATGATATCCCTGATGCAGAGTGTGGAGATAGTCTTAAAACTAAAAATGATACGACTTCATTCACATTTGGCAGCGCTCCCTCAAATATAAATTTTGATCAAGATGTATATATACCTGGTTTCCAAAAAACAATTACAAGCTCTGTTCCTTCTTTTGAGGATACATCGGGTTGTATAGAGTGTGGTACATTTAATATTTGTGAAATATCAGCTACAAACGAAATGAGTGGATATCTGCAAATCCAAGAAGCTCAGTTACCAACCTTTAGAGAAGCCTTTGCACTGCTTCCATCGCCATCCATTCTTCCAGCAGATGCCCCCATTGAAAGTTTTGAATCAGCTACTATTTCTACGGGAAGCATTCATTCAATCATCAATAGCCAGTTACCCCTTACCTTAACCAATACAGGTTTAATTGTTTATACAAAGAAGGCCAACGGTGACACCACGCACTTGCACACCCACTATTTTGATCATATCTCTGCCTATATGGATGATGGTGAATTGAATGACAAGACATCCTCCCTAGATACTGTTTCAGTGTTTGATAGTTTAATTGTCGAGTTTGGCGGAACCATCAATGCCTCTGGTAATGGTGATATACTCTTTTTCCCTGAGGGAGTTGATCCGTTTTTTAAGTATAGTTTCTCAATGGATATTGATGGATTTGAGAGCATGGAAGTGAATATGATTGATACGACTATGATCTTTATGCAGGAGATGAATACCAGCTCATCTGATGATGAGGGCCAAGGGTTCAGCGTGGATATCGTTTCTGCTAGTTTTATGGATAATGTAGACCATCTCGATACCAATAGATTGAGCATCACGATTGAAAATCAGATGGGACTGGATATTGAAGTCTTACAGATCAAGCTCAGGAATTTTTATGAAACCACGGCGAAATTGAGTGCCGGTGACTATGAGGTCCTGACCTTTAACCTACCCGATGGTGAGATAGCAGATACGGTTGTTGTATTAGATGGTCATCTCATCAGCAATACTACAGGTGATAATGTTCCGCTGGATTCTCTATTGATCGAAACTGAAATTGTGTTTAGCGCTGCAGGAGGACCGACATCCATCCCCTATCCTCCACCGAATGAAATGCTCATGGACGTTAGTGTTGAAATGACCTCACTCAAGATTGAGGATTTGACGGGGATGTTTGACATTAGCTTTGAGATTAGTGATCAGGAGCAACCCTTGAGTCTGCCTGGTTTGGTGGGAGGTATCACATTTGGCGAAGCCATCCTGGCGATTACCCTAGAGAACGAATTTGGCGTTGCCCCGGGCCTGGGACTGCAGGTAAAGGGATTTCGAGGATCAGATAGTATTATCGTTAATCTAGATCCTGATTCAGTTTCTTTTGAATCAGGTGCTGCAGGTAGTCCCGTTTCTACTGAGATACGCATCAGTCGAGATTATGTCCGGAAGACAGTGGATGGCGTGGAATCAATAGTTCAACATTTCCAGTCGGGGAATAACATCGTCGATTTGATGGCCATGATGCCTGAAATCGTTTCTGTTGGAGGTGATGCCCAGATATCCCCAGATGGATTGAGTTCTATTACAGCCGGCGCTGAAATATCAGGTACCTGGCGCTTTGAGATTCCATTTTTACTCAGTGTTGTTGCTGGTGGGGTTGAATTTATGCCACCGACCTTTACCAGTATGGCCGCCTTGGATTCAAGCACCATCGAACAATTGGTCGGCAGCAACGGTGTTCCAGATGATTCAGATATGCTTATTAGCTCAACCATCAATACGATTATCTTTAGCGAAATTGGTCTGGGATTTGGCCTTGAGATTTTGGTTTCAGATCTGCCCTATTTCCCATTTTACAGTAATCTGGAAAATAAAATCCTCGTTTCTGCTGATTTAGATCAGGATGGTACAGCAGACACCATTGATTTGAATCTTGATACGCTGATCCTGCATCCCTCAGTAAAAACGCTGGAACTGGAAATCCCAGGTGGAACAACTGATCCGATCACTGGGCTTGTGATACCAGGCATGGAAGGTTCCGGTCATTTTTCATATTCTGCGGATTTCAACTTAGATGATGCTCTCGGCGACTCAACCTATGGGACCTTAAAACATCATCAGTATGCTTTTCTGGACACTTTCCTCATCGCACAATCTGATAGTGGCTTTGCCGATGTGGCTGAAGCATTAGCCCTGGCTGAATTGGATGCGCCAACCGTAGCTGATAGTCTCTATAACCTGACTTTAAATGATGCTGGAACAGAACTATTGCTGATGCTGGATGTGACAGCTTATGGCGAGCTGGGCTGGTTGGTAGAAAGTAAGGATCACTTTATAGCCACTAAGTTTATCCTGAAAGAAACCCCTAATTCTGCACTGCTCCCATTCAATGCAGGTATCGATGTGACAGCCTACATGCAGTTTGTTCTGAATTCGGGCGCCATGTTTAATAGTGCCGAAGAGGACACTTCCCAATGAGGCAGTTTGTGACCTTTTGCGTCCTTTGGCTTACTTTATTGGGCACAGCCGTCTTTGGACAAGCCCATGTTGATGCCAGAGGTCTGGCCTTGTGTAATGCCTATACAGTAACATCCAGAGGGGTTTCAGCCATCGGTTTTAATCCAGCAAATTTAGGATACACAGAAGACCTTACTTTTAGTGCAAATTTCCTGGATTTCAAACTATCGGCCTCAAATAATTTTATGTCCATGGCGTTGTTCAATCAGTATTTCACTGGCGATAGAGATGGCAATGCTTTTGATCTAGAAACGCGCATGCCGGGGAAAGATATCACCCACAAAGAGTATCTCTTATCACTGATTCCTGAAGATGGATTTGCTTTCAAATTGGGCGTAAGCGCGCCCCTTCCTTTACTCAATGTGTCCCTGGGAAATTATGCATTCACATCTGGGGTTGAATACTACATGCATAATTCACTGCCAAAGGGACTATTCGAAATCATCTTGGATGGAAATGAAGTTGGTCGGTCCTTTGAGCTGTCTTTAAATCAAGATGTGCTCATGATAACCAACTTTGCCTTCTCCTTTGCTATTCCTTTTGAGAAGTACAACCTGGGAGCGACCATTAAATATCTTGCAGGAATTGGTTTCGCTGGGGTTGATTCATCTGGAGGTGCCTTCAGGACAGAACCAAGCGGTTTGGAGTCTGATGGATTTTATCGTTATACCCGGGCAATTGGTGGCAATGGGTTGGCCGTTGATTTAGGCTTTAACACCCGAAAGATTGGTGATTGGCAATATGGAGTGGCCATTAACAACGTGATTGGGTTCGTTAACTGGGGTAACGATGACAATATAATTGCCAAAAATATTAAGTTAATAGAAGGCCTGATTCCAATCCGCGATTTATTACAAATATCCCCTGACAGTACCATTTATGCAGCAAGTAACTTATACAGCATGGAACTCGAAAGCATAGGGGCAATAGATGCATTATCCGGCTCTGATAGCCTTTTCCAAATCAGGGATACATCAGTTGCTGTCCCCGATAGTATTCGTATGAACTATCCAGCCATTTTTAGAGTGGGTGCCAGCTACCAATACAAAAATGATTTTATTCTCATGGCTGACCTTTCCGCAGGATTAGATGATTACTATTTTGCAACTCGAGATTGGCGATTGGCCATTGCAACAGAGTGGATTCGCTTCAAGATGGTCCCCATTAGATCGGGTATGGCGTTTGGAGGGCCTTTTGGTCGGGAAGCCTCTCTTGGTGCTGGGGTTCACCTTATATGGTTTGACGCAGATGTGGCGATTAAGCTGCTTGGTGGATTTTCATTTGCTACTGCTGAAGGCGTAGAACTCGGTATTAATTTCCAGTTTAAACGATAACGGGAAGTTCTATATGGAACAGCTGGACTCTGCAGCACAAAACAAACGTCAGATTCTAGAACTATTTCCGTTTTCCCAGACACTTTCAAATTCTTTCAAACAAAAACTTATCCAGAGTGCGGAATTCGCCAGTCTTCCGGCGGGCGCTTTTTATTTTGAAGAGGGCCAAAGTTGCAGTCGCATTGCCCTGGTTGGTAGTGGCGATATTCGCGTATTCAAACGTGGTGAAAACGGACGAGAAATCATACTATATCATGTGGAGCGTGGTGAAACTTGTAT
>Ga0307989_1000092_pt1 | contig 69900 bp, 59 predicted proteins | sample EllFjometagen185_FD_203164 | JGI IMG/M metagenome (GOLD analysis project Ga0307989, IMG submission 203164) | Marine microbial communities from Ellis Fjord, Antarctic Ocean - #185 | ecosystem: Environmental > Aquatic > Marine > Unclassified | place: Southern Ocean | collected 2014-10-08 | reverse complement strand
CCGGCGGGCGAAAATTTGGTTCCCTACGCCTGTCTTCTCAATGAGAGACGTGCCCTGGGAAGGGGTGGCGCCGGGGCGGTTATGGGCTCTAAAAACCTGAAGGCTGTTGTCGTACGTGGCAATAAAAAAGCCCCTTTTGCAGATTCAAAAATGTTAAAGGAGTCAATCAGGAAGGGAATGGCTGAACTCAAGCAAAATCCTATGACCTCGAAAGTTCTCAAAATGTACGGCAGTGCCAGCATGCTCAATAACCTGAAGGATAATGGCGTACTTCCTGACAAAAACTGGTCGGACACAGCACTTGAGGAAGCTGAGTCAATTACTGCACAAGAGATGCGAAAACACTTCCTGGTCGAAGACATAGCCTGTTCAAGCGGTTGTCCGGTTAAGTGCTCTAAAATGTTTGGCGTAAAGGATGGAGAATGGGAAGGTTCCATGAGTGAAGGTCCGGATTACGAAACAGTTTACTCCTTCGGATCCTGTTGTGGGGTTTACGATCTCGCTCCAATTATTCATGCTGACTCAGTATGTGATATGCTGGGCATGGATACTATTTCCGCTGGTGTGAGCATTGCTTTTGCCATGGAGTGTCTGGAGAAAGGCATCATCAGTGCGGATGATTATGGTGCAGGAGAACTAGCTTTTGGTAATCCTAAAACCATGACTAATCTCCTTGAAGACATTGCTTTCAATAGAAATTTTGGAGCTGTTGTTGCTCTGGGTACCAAACAGATGGCAGAAAAATTTGGTAAGGGTTCGGAAAAATTTGCCATGCATGCCAAGGGTATGGAACTGGGTGGCTACGATGCAAGGGGAATTAAAGGGATGAGCCTTGTCTACGGCTGTGGTCCACGGGGGGGGTGTCACCATTCTGGTGGTTACACCGCTATACCTGAGATCATGAATCCGAAAATTGATAGATTTTCTGAAAAAGGAAAAGCACCACTGGTTGTGGCAACAAGGAATCGCAGAGCTTCCCTCTGTGATTCAAGCCTGATGTGCGCTTTTGTTGCCATCGGTCTCAGTGATGAGACGGTGGTTGGTATTTTGAACGGAGCTACTGGAATGGATTATAAGGCTGAGGATCTATCGACGATTGGTGATCGAATCAGCCAGTTGGAACGGGCTTTTAACGTCCGCGAAGGACTAACCAGGAAAGATGACGCTCTTCCTGCGCGTTTAATGGAAGAGGCCATCCCTAGAGGGCCTAGTCAAGGGCATAAGGTAGAAGATTTTGAAGGCATGAAGGATGAGTTTTATCAACTTTGCGGCTGGGACTTGAAGACAGGTGCACCGCTAGCAGAACGGTTAGAAGCCCTGGATATCGCTTGGGTGAAAGATTACATCACTCTTTAACCACAATAATCAGTATAGTTCCACTGATATTTATTGTGAGGACTATAAGACTGATTAAATTTAACGTACTGATTAAAAAGGAGATGAAACCATGCAAGAGTATATCAAAATGAGTAATCAATGGAGATTAACTTGGTTGGTTGTCTGGGTTGTCATGTATCTGCTAGTTATTCTCGCGTATCCATCCGAACCTGCAATTTGGTTTGGATGGATCCCCAGTTCGGTAGTAATTACTTTCGGGTTAATGGTGGTAACATTTTTTTTGGGTTATGTTTTTTGTAAACAGCGTTTCAAGATATAGTGATCAATCATGACTTCTATAAAAAGTTGCTCAAACCTTATATTAATTTAATTTTTTAAGAGAGGTTAAATAATGATAAACATGATTATCCCGATAGTGATTATTGTATCTTATATGCTGGTTTGCATCCTCGTCGGTTATCTGGTTTTCAAGTCTAAATCAGGAAAAGTTGGATCCGGAGATTATTTTATTGGTGATCGGAGCAGTGGGCCTTTTCTTGGTCCAATGTCCTATATCGCTACTGTTTTCAGCGCCCTGGTGTTCCTGGGGGCAGTGGGCATTTATTCCAGCCTTGGGATTAGTTTTAATGTTTTTCTGCTGAGCGAAATGTTAATGGTGGCCATCTTTGTACCGACGGTTGGGTATATCTTCTGGCGGTTGGCCCATAAATATGAGTATATCACCCCGGCGGACCTCATGGCTCATCGTTATGGCGATGGTAAAACTATCCGGATCATCGTGGCTCTAAACACAGTTGGTTTCATGATGTTTTTTATGGCCACTCAAATTGTAGGTATCTCTTATATAATGGAGACCATTACCGGTGGTTTGTTGACTTATAAATGGGCTGTCATAATTATTTCAATTGTTCTGGCAGTTTATATCGTATTGGGTGGTTTCAGAGCTGTAGAATATACTGACGCTATCCAGGTGATCGTTCTGACGATTTGTGTTGTGGCCACTTTTCTTTTTCTAAGCAGTAAAATTGACTGGACCAACGTATTCGTTCAAACACAGCAGATACGTCCGGCCTTATTCAAGGCGCCGGGACCAGTCCCTATTTATAGCATGAAATTATGGGTAACCCAACTATTTGCTATTGGCCTGGGCTTCGCTTTAATGCCACAACTCTGGGTGCGAATTTATGCAGTTAAAACCGAAAAAGGTCTGCAGAATATCGTGACCTACTTTATAGGGTTTACGTTTTTAATTTTTGCCATATCCTTCTTTCTTGCCATAGCCTCAGTTCCTGTTCTCGGAGAGCTGTTTACAGGGGGGGAAAAAATCGTACCTGCTAAAATAGTAATGAAACTGATGTTCAGTAACATGCCACCTTGGTTAGCGGCAACACTTCTAACCGGCGCAGTGGCGGCTACTATGTCAACGGTGGATTCAGCAGTATTGGCCATCAGCTCGATTTTGACTGTGGACCTATACCGGAAGCCCTTTAACCCGGATATGAATTCTGGAAAAGAAGCAACTTTGGGAAGAGTCATCAGTGTCATCATAATTATCATTATGGCATTCATGGCTTTCTATCCACCTAATTTGCTTTTTAATTCTTTGATAGACGTTGCCTATCCAGGACTCTTAGCTTTAGCACCAGCAGCAATTTTGGGGATGTTCTGGAATAGAGCTAACACAACAGCCGCCATCTCTTCCATCGTCATTGGCTCAGCTTTAGCGGTCTATTTATTGTTCTTCAATAAAAATCCGATGGGCTTTTATTCGGGTTTCTGGACCCTTATGGTGAGTTTGACGGTTTTTATCGGCATCACTCTTGTCTTTTCATCAAAGGAAGAAATCTTTTTACCATCCACTGTTCAGTCTATCGCCGGCAATAAAAATTGATATGGATAAACTTGCAGAATAAAACCTGTTTTATTTAATACTACATTTGGGCGTTGAAAATACTTAAACAAATTATCGAGCTATAAGATGAGACTTGAAATTCAAATTGTGAGGATCGCACAACGGATCAAACAACGGCGAAATGAATTGGGGCTATCCATCCGAGAGGCTGCTAAATTGACCAATACATCGCCTTCTACTATTCAGAAAATAGAATCTAATGAGATGGTACCTGGAATTGCAGTTCTGATGAAGATCGCCCAAGGTTTCAAACAGAGTGTCAGTGATTTTTTAGAAGATAGAAATGAGCTCAAGGATGTAGCTTTTGTCCGTCAGGAGGAACGTGCATCCATAAGAATACCCTTATCAAAGTTACTTGTTGAGGACTTGGGATCGTCCATTATTGACAATAAATTGGATGTCACCATTTTGAGCATTGAAGAAGGGGGGGGAAGCGGAAGGGAGGCACTTGTACATGTGGGCGAAGAGATAAAGTACTGCATGGAGGGCAAAATCGTTTATAGTATTGGCGATCAAGAGTATATCCTCGAAAAGGGTGACTGTGTCCATTTTAAATCTAACAAACCTCACTTTTGGAAAAATCTTCACCCAGGAACTACGAAAGTTTTTTCAGTTGTTTTCAACGCAATCATCGAATGAAAGTTTAGTAAAATATTATGTAGGTCAGCTTTGTTGGAAAAGTTATTTGCTCTTATTAGATGGAAAATATCATGGCATCTTCAATAGGCTGAATTTTTTAATTTTTTTAACTCATTTCTAAAATGGAGGAACCAATGAGTGAACATGCTCTTTTTAATTTTAGTTCCGGACCGGTTCAAGCTTCCAACAGGACACTCAGAAGTTTGTCGAAACAGGTAATGTTCGACTACGACCCCGAATTCATGAATCTCTTTGATGAAACCACCGAGCAATTGCAAAGGCTGTTCAAAACCAAAAATGATGTTATCATCATGCAAGGTGAAGCCTTGTTGGGTCTTGAGGCTGCCGCCATGTGCATCATCGAACCTGGGGATAAATGTCTTAACCTTGTTTCGGGAATATATGGACATCTTTATGCTTCATATATTGAAGCATACGGCGGAGAACTTATTGAAGTCAGGACGGATTACCATAATGTGATAGATCCCGCTGACGTTGAGAAGGCCTTCAAAGAGCATCCGGATATTAAAATCATGGCGGTATGTCATAGCGAAACCCCATCCGGAACGTTAAATCCGATTCAAGATATTTGCCCGATAGCCAAAAAACATGGGGCAATAACCATTGTCGATTCGGTATCCGGCATTGTTAGCACCGAATTGGAAGTTGACAAATGGGGGATCGATATCTGCTGTATCGGACCGCAGAAAAACATTGCCTGTTCTCCGGGACTGGCACCGGTTTCCGTGAGTGATGTGGCGTGGGAAAAGATGCGAAACAAATCCAAACCAGTCAGGTATTCCTATATGAGTATGCTTGATTTCAAAGAGATATGGTTGGAAAAACGTACTTGGCCTTACACGCCTTTTACCAATGAAGTAGTCGCCTTAAACGAGGCTTTGAAACAGATATTCGAAGAAGGTTTGGACAATGTAATCGCCAGACATAAAACTGCTGCTAAAATGGCTCGTGCCGGTGTAAGAGGCATGGGACTTGAGATCTGGCCCGAATCCGATGAAATTTGCGGAAGCTGTGCAACCGCTGTCAAACCACCTAAAGGTATTGATGAAGTCAAGCTGCGGGAACATTTATACGAAAAGTACAAAGTTATCATTTCCGGCGGGCTTAAGGATTTGAAAGGCAAGGTATTCCGAGTGGGGCACATGGGTCCGGCTTCTGAACCTGCGATGGTAGTCATGCAACTTGCCATGATTGAAAAATCGCTTCAGGAACTCGGCTATCCCGTAAAACTGGGTAGCGGAGTCGGAGCGGCTCTTGAAGTAATCTGATCAACGGGGAGAAAATTATGTTAAGTTTTGCCAGAGAAAAATGCGTTGACTGTAAAATTTGTGAGAATGTCTGCTCCTTTAGATTGTGTAATGCTATCAACCCGACTGTGGCTGCTATCCGAATTGGCCGGGATGAAGGTAGATGGGGAACCCCCTTTGCAATGGTCTGCGACCTTTGTAAAGGCCAGGATACGCAAGAGTGTATTGCTGTTTGTCCCGAAGATGCCTTGAAACTTTCCGGCGGTGTCGTCGTCTGTGATGAAGACCAATGTACATTATGTCAAGAATGTGTGGATGTATGTCCACAAAATGCTGTTGCTTTTGATAATGGACCAGGTCGCATTAACATTTGCGATTTGTGTGGGGGGAAACCTCTCTGCATCGAATGGTGTCCGGAAGGAGTAATCTCTTTAGAACACGACTGAAAGGAGTTAAACTATGAAATACAAAGGATATAAAGGACAGATATTAACTGTCGATTTGTCCTCGGGAAAGATTGACAAGCGTGGCCTAGATGAGAAGATCCTGGAAAAATATATTGGTGGCCGTGGTTTGGCTGCCAGGATTTTATATGATGAGATCAAGCCGAACGCAGACCCTTATTCAGTGGACAACCGACTTCTCTTTATCACAGGTCCAGCGGCGGGGACACTTATCCCTACTAGTAGCCGATATGCTGTGGGTACCAAATCTCCTCTGACCGGAGGTCTGTCAGTAGGATATGCCGGCGGGCACTGGGCTAACAAATTGAAATATGCAGGATATGATGGTGTTCTTTTTTCAGGTCAGAGCCTAAAACCGGTTTATTTATTGGTTGATGATAGCAGGGTAGAACTGATAGATGCTGAACATCTATGGGGTAAAAATACAGACCAGACAGAGGAATCCCTAAAGGCTGAACTGGGTAGTGGTTATGAAATTGCTTCCATTGGTTTGGCGGGTGAGAATACGGTGGCTTACGCGACCATATGTAATGAACAACATGTCGTCGGCCGGGCAGGTCAGGGTGCGGTCATGGGTTGGATGAATCTTAAAGCTTTTGCTGTGAAGGGTACCGGAAAAGTTGATATGGCGGTTTCCGGAGATGACGGTATTAAAGAAGTTTTCTCTCTCCATCAGGTGATTCGCGAAAACCCAATCCGTGGTCTTTTTCGCGATGTGGGAACAACTGGAATGATAGATCCAATCAACGAGGCAGCAGGACAGCCATGCTACAATTTTCAAAAGTCGAAGTTTCCTGAAGTTTCCAAAATCAATTCAGAGAACATGAAACCTTGGTTCCAACGTTTCGAGTCCTGCTCCAGTTGTCCGGTTGCCTGCGGTTCGATCACGAAGTTTAAGTTGAACGGAGCAGACTACGTTACAGAGCGAATCGAACACCAGAGTCTTGGATCTCTGGCCACCAATTGCGGTATATCCGATCTACCAAAGGTTTTTGAGGCACACGATCTCTGCGATAAGTATGGTATTGACACTATTTCGGCAGGGATTTCTATCGCCTGGGCTATGGAGTGTTTTGAAAATGGGATCTTATCTATCAGTGAAACCGATGGTCTGGAACTTAAATTTGGCAATGCTGACGTGCTGAAACCTCTGGTTGAAAAAATTTCTAAAAAAGAAGGGATAGGTAAACTTTTGGCTAAAGGCGTTCGAGCGGCATCCAAAGAGTTGGGACGTGATTCAGAGAAATTCGCCATGCATGCCAAGGGGCTTGAAATTCCTGGTTACGATCCCAGGGCATTTTTTGGTATGGCCTTGAATCTTGCCACCACAGCTCGTGGAGCAGACCATAATAAGGCTTTTACTATTGCAGCTGAGTTTTTGGGAGTCCTTGGCGATTATGATCGCTTTAGTTATGAAGGGAAGCCTGAACTTGTTAAGAGAATGCAGGATTCTACGGTTATGATCGATTCCGCTATCATGTGCATGTTTACTGTGGACCTGGGGATTAGTGTAGATCTTTACGCTAAAGCGATTAACCTGGTTACTGGCATGAATCTCAATGCAGAAGATGTTTACGCCATTGGTGCTCGGGTTAACACACTTGAGCGAATGTTCAATTTAAGAGAAGGCATTGATTCAAGCCAGGATTGTCTGCCAGATCGGTTCGCTACTATGCCGGGATCAGACCCTGACGGACATACGGTTGATATCGCTAAGATGTTGCCTGAGTATTACGAACTCAGGGGGTGGGATGCTAATGGTGTTCCCACTTCAGGGCATCTGCAAGATTTAGGAATCGATGTCTGATCATATTATAAATAGTTAAATGAATATTATTCCCATGGAAGTGGGAATAATATCCAGTGTGGTTTATTAATAAATCCCTATTTTAATGGGGATGATATAAAAACATTAAATCGAACATTTTGCGATTTTATCGCTGTTTAATTTTCAGTAAAAACAAAGTGTTTGGTAAATAATCAATTTAAAAAGGATTAACGATTATGGCTAATCTTGCAGTAAATTTCGCCGGGTTAGAACTCAAGAACCCTTTCATTGCAGCGTCATCAGAATTAACGGATGAATTTGATAAAATTAAATGGGCTGAGGATGCCGGAGCCAGTGCAGTATGTACTAAACTGGCTTTCCTGGATGTGCCTTTTTTTGCTCGCCCCTATCACGTTTTTGAAAAAGGAGGCGGATTTTATTCCCCTTCCGGTCATAGACTTAAGGTGGAAGAGGCCCAGGAACTGATTCGTAAGACTAAAGAACAGACTGACTTGAAAGTTATTGCCAATATGATGGGCCCCGGAGAAAACCTTGATGGTTGGGTTAAATTGGCCCAGATGCTTGAAGAGGCAGGAGCGGATATGGTTGAGTTAAACATGTCCTGCCCCAACGTTGGGATTATGGCTAAACAAGTAGATATGGATGTTACAGATGAGTTGGGCGCTCATTTAGGGAAAAACCCAGCTCTGGCACGACAAGTCACCAAAAGAATTGTGGAAGGTGTTAAAATACCGGTAATGCCCAAGATGACACCAGAAGGACAATGCGATATCGTGGCCAAAGGTTGTGAGGAAGGCGGTGCCGCAGCGGTTTCTGGTATTAACTGCCCCATGTCTCTTCCAGGTTGCGACATCAACAACGGAGGCAAACCACTATACCCAAGCACAAACAACCAGTCTTTTGCCGGTATCTGCGGTCCCTGGATCAGACCCCTCGCCTTTAGGCATGTAGCCCAGATGCGTATGAAATGTCCAGATTTGCACATAGCCGGTGGTGGTGGACTCTCAAACTGGCAGCAATCTGTACAAATGATAATGTACGGAGCAACGGTTCTGACTTATTGCACACTTTTTTATACTGATGGGTTTAAGGCGTTGCCCAAATTGGAAAAAGGGATGCGGGAATATATGGATAAAATGGGTTATGAGAACCTATCTGATTTCCGGAGTATTGCACTAAAGCACATTGTCACTCCGCAAAATGTTGATTACTTTGATGCATTTCCGGTTATTGACGAGGATAAGTGTAAAGGATGTAAAACTTGTGTTGATCTGGGCCACTGTGAAGTTATGTCTTTCGATGCGGAAAAGAAAAAAGCATTTGTTGCTGATAAAGACAAATGTTACATGTGTGGTGTTTGTTATTGGCTGTGCAAACAAAAAGCCATCACAATGGTACCAAACTGAGAGAGTTGATTCTGATCAGACTAGGTGGAATTATTACTTCGCCCTTTTGCAAACAGGGATCGAGATTTCTAATAATTTGGGAGAAAGAAAGTTCTGATGGAGAGGAGCGAAGTGATAATTTACCTGTTTTAAAATGATAGGGTTTGTAAAATTATTTTTAGTATTACACAATTATGAACAAAGACTTTTAACCTAAAATTGTACGATTTTTAAAAGTCATTTGATGTCTTGAAAAACAACTAAATATTTGGGAGATAGCGATTTATGCCATACGAAAGTTTTCGCGAGTTTCTGGAAACGCTGGAGAAAAACGGATCCCTTAAATGGATCGATGCCGAAGTTGATAAGGATTGGGAAATTACTAGTGTTACAAGGAACTACTTCAGGCGTGTCGGAGAAAAAAACCGATGTGCGCTCGGTTTTCGAAATGTAAAAGGATATGATATTCCAGTTGTTGTGGGAGCGATAGGAGGATCACGTAAAATATATAGTCTTGCCATTGGCGCAGAACCGGGAATGAACAATATCAAAGATTCATGGGCAAAAGCACTGGCAAACCCGATTGATCCGGTTGTGGTGACTAATGGTCCCTGTAAAGACGTCATTATAAAAGAGGATGATGTTGACCTCAATAAATTTCCTATCCCGACCTGGACACCTGGGTTGGACCCCGCACCTTTTCTTACTGCCCCTTGCCTGATAACCAAACATGCTGAAACGGGCGTCGGAAATATAGGTACTTATCGAATGGAGATCAAGGCCAAGAATCAGACTGGTGTTTTATGGGATCTCCCCAGTCAACATGGTGCAATTCATTACGCCTCCTGGGAAAAGATAAATAAACCCATGCCCATGGCAGTGGTGTTAGGCGCTGATCCTACGGTCATTATGACATCAGTTTCCAAAGTGCCTCAGGGAGTTGATGAAATGGCTGTCTGCGGTGGACTTCGAGGGAAACCGGTCGAAGTGATCAAGTGTGAAACTTGCGATCTTATGGTGCCAGCTACTGCAGAAATTATTCTGGAAGGTGTCGTCCTGCCGGGGGAACTGGTTACTGAAGGACCCTTTGGAGAATACACTGGTTACATGGGTGGACCCTATAAGATGCCTAAGTTTTATATCAAGTGCATTACCCATCGGAAGAAGCCGATTTACCATGCCCTTTTTAGCCAGATGCCACCAAGTGAAAGCAGCTTGATGAGACAACTACCGGAAGAAGCCAATATCTTGCAACATCTTTCAGGCTATCTTAAGATACCGGGAATTAAGGATGTTCATCTTCCGGAAGCAGGCGGCAGCTACACCATATGCTGGATTAGTCTCAAAAAATCTTTTCCAGGTCACGTTCAGCAGGTCATGTCTGCAGCCTGGACACACCATCCGACCTTTGCAAAATGGATCATAGTTACCGATGACGATGTAGATATCCGGGACCCTTTTGTTAGAGAATGGATACTCGCCTTTCGGGTAGAACCTATCAAGGATATTTCTTTTCTGAAAAACACAGCACCTATATTGTTGGACCCTTCATCAGATCCGGCTGAGGTACCGCTTTGGGAAAGGCGTTCATCGAAAGTTATGGTTGATGCTACTAAAAACTGGGAATACCCGGAAATCGCCCTGCCGCCCAAAGAAGATTTGGATAAAGTCTTGGGACAGTGGGAAAAATACGGACTCGATTAAATGAGGAAACAAATGGCAGTAAAAGACATAAAAAAAGTTGGTGTAATTGGAACCGGAACCATGGGGCCGGGTATCGCACAGGTTTTTGCACAACATGGCCTCGATGTTCGAATATACGATATTGATCAGGATAAATTAAAAGCGGCGCGTGATACACTGGCTGGAAATTTGAATCTTGTTCTTCAGGCAGGCCTTATTTCCGAAACCGATGTGACCGAGATTCAATCGAAGATAAAAGACGCATCGAGTCTGGAAGAAGCAGTGAAAGGTGCAGATCTGGTACTGGAAGTGATCCCGGAAGTTATGGATTTTAAAACCGCTCTCTTTTCTGAACTGGACAAAATATGTGATCCAGATACTATCCTAGCTACCAACACGTCAGGGCTGAGCATAACAACCATGGCCAAAGCTATCAACAATCCGGAGAGATTGGTCGGTATGCACTGGTGGAATCCGCCCATCATCATCCCGGTGATTGAAATTGTAAAAGGAGAAAAGACAGATGATGCGGTCATTAAGACCGTTGATAACCTTATTCGCAAGATTAAAAAGGTCCCTGTTCTGGTTAAAAAGGATGTGCCAGGGTTCCTGGGAAATCGGCTGCAATACGCCCTTATGCGGGAAGCTATTGCGCTTTTGAACGAGGGAGTGGCCAGTGCCGAAGATATTGACACCATGATCAAGGCAGGTATCGGCTTCAAATTTCCGATTATGGGGCCTCTGGAGACCATTGATATGGCCGGGCTGGATATTTATTATCCGGTATCAAAGTATTTGAACAAAGACCTCGACAGGTCTCAGGAAGCGTCTCCAATCGTGGAAGAAATGGTTAAGAGAGGGGATCTGGGACTTAAAAGCGGGAAAGGGTTTTACGATTATAAAGGGAAGGATGTGAAGGCTTTGATGGGGGGGCGAATCAAGAAACTTCTTCTCCTCTTAAAAGACCTCGATTATGTGTAATAGTTTTGTGTTAACAAACCGAAAGGAGTGAGATAATGCTCTGCGAACTCACCTGTTGGCTAAGAATTATCAAGAATATTTGTGTCAATTAAAGAATAACCTGAAAAAGATAAGGAGGAAGTTATGAAATCAGCGATCACATTAGTCAAGGGTGCTCGGTTAATTGTAGAACATTGCATGACTGTCAAAAAAGACGACAAGGTACTAATAATAGCTGACGATGCGCATATGCGAATCGCCGAAAGTGTTGCTGGTGTTGCTTATTCGTTGGGAGCATATCCTCTCATCACTAATGTGACCCATCATGTCACCGCTTGCATGGCTTCTATGGCGGTGTCCATGGAACCACCAGAGCACCTTGCCCAGGCTATGCTTCATTCAGATGTCATTATAATTACCACCAATCTTGAGTGGGCCAATCGTTTTGCCCACGTGAACCCGGTCAAAGAAAGTGTTGAACGGGGAGTAAAAATCGCCTCTATTGAAGAAGGTCTGGGAGAATGGGACCTGGAGATTGAGGACATTGAGCAGATTACCCAGAGAGCGGAAAAGATTATAGCAGCCATGGAAGGTGCTAAATGGGTAAGAGTGACTTCCCCGGCCGGAACTGACGTAAATATCTGTATTGAAGGGAGACCGCCCTTGAAAGTGGTGCCCGTCAAAGAACCTGGGGTTATGATGGGGCCCATACCACTCTGGGGTGAAGTAGCATATGCTGCTGTTGAGGACAAAACTCATGGTAAAATCGTTGTCGATGGTATAATGCTGGGTGTTGGCATTTCAGGCACCCTTCCGGAACCTATGACCTGGACTATTAAAGATGGTCGTGCAGTTGATATTTCCGGAGGCGAAGCTGCAGAAAAGCTTAAAAAGGTTGTCGCCGATGCTGAGGAGAACGCCAATACTATTGCTGAGTTTGCTATTGGTACCAGCCATAAAGAGATATTAGGCAGCCCCTCTGAAAAGGGAATGTTAAGCACGGTCCACTTTGCCCTGGGTGACAACGCCCATTGCTATCCGGGTGGGCAGAGTTGGTGCAGCGTTCATTTGGATGGCAACGTCCGGAATGTAACCATCGAGGTTGATGGAAAAATGATTATGAAAGATGGCAAACTTTTGATTTAAAAAAGGTAAACAGAAATGACTATTAGAATATCCAAGATCTCTGATATCGACGCAATTTCACTTCCCATGGAGAGTTGGTCCAAGATGATTTTAACCCAAGACAGCGTCGGAGTTAAGAAAATGTCAATGGGAGTATCCTGCTTTAAACCGGGACTTAAGACCGACTTGATGGTTCATGAAGAGGAGGAACTGGCTTATGTTCTTCAGGGAAAAGGTAAAATAGGACTTAAAGGTGGAGATAACATCAATTATGAAGCGGGTGATGGAATATACATTCCCGCAGGTGTAGCCCACTCTGTTATTAACGATGGGGATGAGGATGTTATTATGGTTGCTGGTTTTTCATGGCCGGAATACCCACCTACTCGAAAAGAATTAACATAGGATAGATTATGAAAGCATTTGATTATTTTCGTCCAACAACTGTTGAGGAGGCTTGTCAGCTTAGCAGTGATCCGGATGAAAAAGTAAAGATTTTAGCAGGGGGAACGGATCTGTTGATTCGTATGAAAAATAAAGTCATGCTTCCTACTAAACTGGTTAGTTTGAGAGATGTTCCCGGGCTATCCTCCATAAAGTTCAGCACAGATAAAGGATTAACCATTGGTTCAATGGCACTTCTTTCTGTTATTGAAAATTCACCGGAAATAAAGAAAAATTTCCCGGCGATAACTGAAGCAGCAGCCTCTGTTGGTTCGGTCCAGATTCGAAATCGGGCCACATTAGGCGGCAATATCTGTAACGCTTCTCCTGCAGCGGATATGCTCCCGAGCCTGATTGCATATCATGCCATGGTTGTTATTACCAATGGCAAAGCAGAGCGGTCAGTTGCACTGGAAGATTTTTATATCGGGCCCGGTAATTCAGTTCTGGAAAGTGGTGAGATCGTCAAGATGATCACGATACCGGTACCCTCACCCTTAAGTTTTGGTAAATACCTAAAAGCTAGCCGATCTGCTCTGGACTGTGCAGGTGTTGGTGTTGGGGCAATGGTGGAATTCGACACGAATAAAACTGTTTGCAAACAATTGCGACTGGTGTTGGGAGCCGTAGCTCCAACAGTCATCAGAGCGAAGGAATCTGAGAAAATGGCTGTAGGTCAAGAGTTGAATGACCAATTAATCCTCAAAATCAGTCAAATGGCCGCGAATGAGATAAATCCCATTAGTGACATCCGATGTTCAGCAGAATACCGAAAAATAATGGTTTTGACCAACACTCGCAGAGTGCTTGTAGCTGCAAGAACCTGGGCACAGAAAGGAGGTAAATAATGAAAAAAGAGATAAAAATTACTGTTAATGGCGATTTACACCACCTGCTGGTGGAAACCAGCCAGTCCCTGCTGGATGTCATCAGAGATGAGATCGGGTTAACGGGTACCAAAAGCGGATGCGAAATGGGTGAATGTGGCGCCTGTACAGTTGTCATGAACGGGGAGGTCGTAAATTCGTGTCTTGTTCTTGCTCATGAAGCTGATGGTCAAGAAATACAGACCATTGAGGGAGTGGCCCAGGGGGAAGAACTTCATCCGGTCCAAAAATCATTTGTCAAACATGGGGCCATCCAATGCGGATATTGTACACCAGGTATGGTTATGGCAAGCAGCTCATTGCTTGAAAAGAATCCCAAAGCTGATATTGATGACATCAAAAAAGGACTCAGGGGTAACCTTTGTCGGTGTACAGGTTATGTCAAGATTATAAAAGCGGTGGAAGCCGCAAGAGACGGAGAGGAAAAATGAGCCGAAAGATCTTAGGTAAAGGATTTCCCAGGTTGGATGCAGTGGATAAGGTAACAGGAGCAGCTCAGTATACAGTGGATTTGAAGATGCCCGGTTTGTTGTTTGGTATGATACTGAGAAGCCCGGTGGCTCATGCGAAGATCAAGTCAATTGATACTTCAAAAGCCGAAGCGCTGAAAGGCGTGCACGCCGTGATTACTTCAAAAGATGTTCCACTCAATAAATTCGCTTTTATTCAGGCGTTGGCTGATAAAACAATCCTTTGTTCGGACAAAGCCCGTTATGTAGGGGATGAGATTGCGGCTGTTTGTGCGGTGGATAAAGAAACCGCTGCTGAGGCGATAGACTTGATCAAGGTGGATTACGAAATATTACCGGCTGTCTATGATTCAGAGGAAGCCATGAAATCGGAAGCGCCACTTCTTCACGACAGGGACAGCAATGTCTGCTTTGAGAAAGATCGCGTGGTTGGTGATCTGGATAAGGCTTTTGAGGAATGTGACTTTGTCACCGAAGACCGGTTTGTGACAGATAAGCAGTGTCACTGCTGCCTGGAAGTTCACAATTGTGTGACCAAGTGGGATCACTCCGGACGTTTGACTGTCTGGACCAATGCTCAAGCCCCACATACTCAGAGACAGGAAATAGCCAGGATTCTCGGTATCGAGCAGAAACAAGTCCGCATTATCGGTTCGCATATGGGAGGCGGGTTTGGATCAAAGCTGGTTATGGACATGAAAGTCCCGATTGCAGCTATACTATCCAAAAAATCCGGTCGGCCGGTGAGGATTCAAAACACAAGAGCTGAGGAATTTACAACAGGCAAGACCCGCTATGGTTATACAATGTATGTGAAGACCGGAGCTAAAAAGGACGGTCAACTGTGGGCCAGGCAGATCAAGGTAATTGTCGACTGCGGCGCCTATCAGGATAAGGGGCCGGCCACGGTCAACTTTTCAAGTATCATGTTTGCGGCTCACTACAATATCCCGAATGTTAGATATGATGCAAAGGTCGTTTATACAAATAAGCAAATGGGAACGGCTTTTCGTGGATTTGGAAATACTCAGATCACCTTTGCCTGCGAGTCTCAGTTGGACACCCTGGCGGAAAAAATGGGCATGGATCCTCTGGAGCTTCGCATGAAAAACGCCAATCAGTCCGGGCAAACCACTACCACAGGCGCTGAAATAACCACCTGTGGTATGACCGAATGTATGGAGCAGGCTGCCGAGGCCAGCGGTTGGAAAGAGAAACGGAATCAGAAAGGGTTACGTGGTATCGGGCTGGCCAATGTCATACACACAGCTCAGGGCGGCAGGTATTATGCCTATGCTGCTACCGATTCGTTTATTAAGATTTCAGACGATGGGATGGTCACTTTAATCACTCCCGGCGCCGAGTTAGGTCAGGGTATGTTCATGGCAATGGCCCAGATTGTTGGTGAAGAGCTGGGAATAAATCCAACAGAAATAAGAGTCCTTGGCAATGATACGGACCTTACACCCTATGATCTTGGATCCTGGGGAAGTAGAGGAACTTTTATTTGTGGGAATGCTGCTCTTGCTGCTGCTAAAGAAGCAAAGAAAGAGATTATCGGCATCGTTAGCGAAATGATCGAGGTTCAGCCGGAGTTTATCAGATTGGAAGATGGTAAAGCCATTGCTGTAGGACCTGGTATTCCGGAAAAGTCCTGTACCATGGCTGAAATAATGGACTATACCATGAACAAGCGTAAGGCGCCGATATCAGTCAGAGGTCAGTGGGTTGATAAAATGGATCCAGATTGGAATGTGGCAGAGCAATGGACAAGAAACGTTCGCAGTTGGGCCTTTGGGACACAGGTAGCTGAGGTTGAGGTTGATGAGGATACCGGTGAGGTAAAGATTCTAAAGTTTATTTCAGCTATTGAAACCGGGACCACCATCAATCAAATAATGGCTGAGGGGCAGATTGAAGGACCTGTAGCACAAGGTATCGGTTTTACTTTTAACGAGAAGCAGGTTCTTAACGAAGGGAAAGTGGTAAACGACGGTTTCCTTGACTACAAAATAATGTGTACGGAAGATGTCCCGGAAATCGAAACCATTTTAATTGAAACGGGTGATCCTATTGGTCCCTTCGGGGCGAAAGGGATCGGGGAAGCGGGTCTTGTCTCAACGGCACCGGCCATTGCTAATGCGGTTTATAACGCTTGCGGTGTCCGCTGTCATGAACTGCCGATCACCCGGGAATTTATCTACAATAGTCTTCAGGAGCAGAAGAAGGGAAGTGAAAAGTGACCGGCTAGCTGATATGTACCAGGCATTGGCAGTTGATGGTGAAAACATTTAAATGGACCATCATGAAAATCAAACAGAAATTTTTCTTGTGTATGGAAAAGGAAAAAATATGACAACAGAAGGGATCCAGGACGATTGTGTATTAAGTAATATCTCGCACTTTTTTGGAAACAATAAGGTGCTCCATGATATTTCATTGACCATCAAAAAAGGAGAATTCTTTGGTATCCTTGGCCCCAGCGGTTCAGGTAAAACCACGACAATGCGTGTTATTAGCGGGTTTCTCATTCCTGATAAGGGAGATGTCTATCTCCAGAATGAATTAATGGGGCGTCGCCCAGCCTATCGTCGTAACACGACGATGGTTTTCCAACATCTGGCTTTGTTTCCCCATATGACAGTGTTTAAAAATCTTGCTTATGGATTGAAGATTCGTAAATTGCCTATCAAAGAGATCGAGTCCAAAGTTGCAAAAGTTCTGGAAGTGGTCCATTTGGAAGGCCTTGAAAAACGGTATCCGAAACAGCTCAGTGGTGGTCAGCAGCAGCGGGTAGCACTTGCCCGGGCTTTGATTATGGAGCCAGCGGTGGTGCTGTTTGACGAACCTCTGGGCTCGCTGGATCTTAAGCTTCGTCGCGAAATGCAGATCGAAATAAAAAACATACAGCGCCGTCTGGGTACCACCTTTATTTATGTGACCCATGATCAACAGGAAGCTCTTAATATGTGCGATCGGATCGCTATTATGAACGCAGGCAAGGTTGAGCAAATTGGTACAGCTGAAGAGATCTATGATAGACCTCGAACGAGGTTTATTGCCGATTTCATTGGCGATATGAATTTTTTTGATGGCAGGATTGAAACATGCAAAGAGAATGTATCGACAGTTGTAGCTGATGGTTTGCTATTTCATGCAAAGTCTGAGGATCGATTTGAAGTGGATAATGCAGTCACCCTGTGTATTCGTCCGGAAAGAGTCTGGATCGGTGAAAGTGCGGATGAATGCGACACGCAGTTCCCAGCCCTGATCAAAAACCTAATCTATTCCGGGTCAGTACGACGCTGCATCATCGAATTGTCTAACGGTATCCAGTTGAAAGCTGACCTGGATGCCAAAGCCACCGCAGATTTCCGTGTAGGAGATCAAACGCGGATTGGATGGTTTGTCAAAGATGCATCGCTTTTGGCTTAGAGTTTATTGAAAGGGGTTATCAATGATGAACTGATAGAGGGAACAGTCAGTTGCAAATTGACTGACTAATAAACCCAGCTCGCGTCAATGACGCATAATGAAATTAATAAGGAGAAAGTATGACGATCCGTCAAAAATGTTTTTTCTCAATTAAAATGTCCTTAATTCTATTTTTTATGGTTGGACTGCTTCCAATTCAGGGTGTATTCGCCGCTGACGCTAAGGTGCTTAATATCTGGACCTGGGGTATTTACTGTCCTGATTTTGCAACGGATTCTTTTGAAGAAGAGTACGGCATCAAGGTCAATTGTACATTCTATCACGGCAATGAGGAACTGTGGTCAAAACTCCAGGCTGGGGCCGAAGGTCTTGATATTATTCAACCCAGCAACCATATGATTAAACGATTTGCTAATGCTGGTCTTATAGGGCCAATTGATATTAGTAAAATCTCCAATTATGGAGGCATTTCTGCAGGATTCAAAAATGCAAATTATAATACGTCCTGGGGTAAGCAATATAGTGTGCCCTACACTTTTGGGGTCATGGGTATTGGCTACCGAACTGATATGGTGGAAGAAGTCCCCACTTCCTGGGGTGCGCTCTGGGATGAACGATATAAAGGTAAAATAGCATTTTCTAGAAATCCTGTGGATGCCAGTTTTGCCGTTTCTAAATATCTCGGCATGGATATCGCTCTGCTAGATGACGATACCGATGCCAAACTGATCCCTATTAAAAAGAAACTGAGTGAGCAAAATGATTTACTGCTGAAACGACTCGAGAGCCTGGAAGAGATGAAGAACCTCCTGGCAACTGGCGAAATATGGATAACATCAGCTGATGATGGGATGATCCATAAGATGCAACTCGACGGTCAACCAGTAGAATTTGCACTTCCAAAAGAAGGAGCTGCTGCCTGGATTGATCAATTCTGCATGATGGCCGATGCTCCCCATAAGGATGCGGCTTACAAGTGGATTAATCATATGCTGTCTCCTAAAATTGCTTCTCAGATGATTAAGAAAATGGGCTATATGGTGGTCAATGCTGAAGCCGCAAGCGCGTTACCAAAGGAAATGGCCGATGTTATGACTTATACTGATGAAGAGACAAAACGCATCGTACCTTATCCTACATTGAAGCCGAAAACATCCGAGAAGTTGGTAAAGGCTTATCAGGACGTACGTGGAAAATAGTGGTTGGTAGAAAAATGGAAGCGAGGATTTTAGTTTAGCTTCTAAGGTTTTATTGTTTGCATTGCTTGAAGGATTCCCGGTTTTGTTGGATAGTCCGATTGGTCAGAGAACAACTCCGGGAACTTGCTTAAATGAGTGCTAAGTCTCACTTATAATCATATTGTTTTAGATTGAAGGAAAACCTGGTGTGAATAGGTAAATAATCACTTCAAACTTTATGGAAAAAGAGTTTCGGCTTGATGTTTAGATCTAAGGATGCCAACAGGGAGTAATAAATGCAAGAATCGGTAAATCAAGTAAAAGTATTTAGAACCTCGAAGTTGAGGGACAGGTTTGATGAACTGACCGTTCCTATTCTCACCATATGCCCGGCAGCCATCTTATTGATCCTGTTTTTTCTGATTCCAATGCTGGTAGCTTTGCGCTATAGCCTGATGTCCAGCATGCCCTTTTTCGATCCTAATCCTTACTACACATTTGGTAATTATCTGCGTGTTATTACGGAACCAATTTATTTTAATGCTTTTATCAGAACGGGTGGCTATGCAGTGGTTGCAACGGTTATTTCTCTGCTCATTTCTTATCCAGCGGCATATTATCTTGCGCGGATAAGCAGGCGTGGGAGTTTGTTATTGTTGGCTTTGTTAATCCCATTCTGGACCAGTTTAATCCTGCGTGTCTTTGCTTGGAAGATTATTTTGGGCTCAAGCGGAATTCTTAATTGGTTGCTTATTTCATTGGGACTGATTGATTCACCTGTCCAGTTTTTATATTCTGGAACCGGTGTTATATTCGGCCTTGTTTATACTTATACCCCGTATATGATTTTACCGCTTTATGCTAGCCTGGGAAAGGTACGCAATGAGTTATTGCAAGCATCCGAGGATCTTGGCGCTAACAAGTTTCAAACATGGATAAGAATAACACTTCCCCTGACAAGTTCAGGAACCGTCTCGGGGATAATTCTAGTACTGTTAGCGAGTTTCGGCGATGTATTATCATCGCAAATATTGGGGGGGACAAATACCTTGATGATATCTTCTGTAATCTTTGAAACATTTATGGGCGGTGCTAACTGGACAACAGGAAGTGCTCTTGCAGTGGTTGTATTTCTGGCTTTGTTAATTTTGGCTGCTATTATAGCCCGTCTGGGAAAGGAGACCGAATATGCGTAACGCTCATCTAAGTAATTGGCTGGTAAAAAATTGGGGCGAAAGGGGCTTCAGAATTTACTATATTTTGTTCATTGGTTACATTTTTTTGCCGTTAGTAGTGCTTGTGATTTATGCCTTCAACAAAACTGAGTATCTGATTTGGCCGATGAAAGGTTTGACCTTGCACTGGTTTTATGTAGCCTTTGAGGATTCCAGGCTACTATTGGCTCTTAAAAATTCTATCATAATTGGTTTAGCCACCACCTTTTTCTCGACTATTTTTGGGGCCGGACTGGCCTATGGTCTTGTTAGGTATAAGTTTAGAGGGAAGTCGATACTTGAGACATTTAACATGCTGGCGATCATCACCTATGGTGTAGTTTCAGCCATTTCTCTGTTGCTGTGGTTTCGCTTCCTGGGAATTTCTGGTGGAATTTGGCCCACAATTCTGGGACACACAACCTTTATCATGCCTTTTGCAGTCATGGTGATCCGAGATCGATTGATGAATTTTGACCTTAACATGGAGGAAGCAGCCATGGATCTGGGAGCAACCCGATTGCGGACTTTCTGGGATATTACTTTGCCGTTGATCATCCCCTCCGTTATGGCTGCAGCGCTCTTTTGCTTTACGATTTCCATGGGAGAGTTTTTACTGTCGTTCTTCCTGATCGGAAATGAATTGACGCTCCCGATCTATCTTTACGCCTTAATGCGCTTCACTTTTACACCGGCTGTGAATGCTGCAGCTGTTTTGATTATTTTATTTCCGGTACTGACAGTAATTATCGCCGGAATTTTCTTTCGACGTGAGGTGGAGACAATGTACTAAGTTGTTTCAATAGAAGCAAATGTTGCAAAAACACATACCTGCAAGCTTATCTTGTTAATCAGGATAGCACTCTCATGAGTGTTTTAGGGGTAATAGTTACTAATTAAATATATGAGGGTCACATGATTTTTGACTGCCATATGCATTTAGGGGATTTCCCCGCTTTTAGCGTTTCACTTAACGAATCGGGGTTAGACGAGCTAATGTCTTGCTGTGGTTTGGACAAAGTGATCATTTTTCACCCGGACAATTCGTTGGTACAAAGAGCCATTGCGACTCGCCCAAAAGTATTTGGACTAGTTTGGGCGAATCCTCGCGAACCAAATTGTAGGCAAATGGTTGAGTCCTATCTTAATGATGATAATTTCCGGGGTGTAAAGCTACATCCTCTCTTGGATGGATACCATCCGAACGATCCCATGGTGCATCCACTGGCTGATTTGTTGGCGGAGCGAAATCTGCCATTTCTTGTTCATACGGGGCATCCGATTTTTACACTTCCCTGGAGTGTTGAGGAGTTAGCCCAGGCCAAGCCGAAAACAAAAGTAATCATGGGGCATATGGGGCATGGTAACATTATCTACATCAATGCTGCCATCGCAGCGGCAGAAAGACAACCCAATGTCTACCTGGAAACTTCGGGCATGCCGATGCATACCAAAATACTGGAAGCTGTCAATAAAGTGGGTGCTGATCGCGTTCTGTATGGGTCAGACGCACCTTTCCACCATCCCAAAGTGGAGATGTTGAAGGTTAAACTTAGCGGATTGAAAGAAAACGAAATGGAAATGGTATTGGGAAAGAGCGCGGAAAGGATATTTTTTAATTAAAGTTAAAGGATGATCAGATGACTGCTTTTTGGGGCAACCCCTGGTTTCCCAAAAATAGTTTTCTCGGCGTTATTTAGGATATACATGAACGAACAATCATGGATATAGGCCTTCCCCATATAATGTCTGTCTTGTTTGATTGCGATGTAAAAGCTTTCCTCCAGGACCGGCCGATTGGGGTGCAGTTTCTGTATCCATGGTAGGGTGTTCAATTTATGTTCCCTTGAACCGGATATTATGGTTCAGTTTTCCCGATTTTTGAGCAAAATAAGTGAGTAGTCAATATCCCGGATTAATTAAATCCATTGGTAATTTGTGCAACACATGGCCTTTTTGGAGATTCGGATATAACTTTTTTAACATTATTTTAAATATTAATATGATGGAGAAAGCATGGCGAAATTAATTGGAAAGATAACAATGAAAACTCTTATGTTTGGTTTTTTGGCTCTATTTTTTGTTGGCCTCAGTCCGGCAACAAATGTTGAAGCAGCAAATGATATCACAAAAATAGCCGTTATTGCGCCGGAAGAGGGTACAGATTATGGTTGGAATCAGGAAGGTGTTGAGGCAAGCAAAGCGGTTGCTAAATGGATGGGTGCAGCGATAGAAGTAGCAGATGGAGCTGGTTACGGTGATGTAGCCCCGATCTTTCGCGATCTCGTAAGTAATGACGTTCAGTTGATTGTAGCCTGGGCTAGTGGGTATGGCACTGTCGCTCCTCAACTCGCTAAACAGACGGGTGTTCCCGTTGTCGTTATCGGAGCTTTTGAACAGGGTCTGGTTCCGGGTTTTAGTACAGACATAGAGACTAGATCGCAGGAAGGTTCATTTCTGGCGGGATCTCTGGCAGCTAAGATGTCAAAATCCAGAACACTCGGTATCTGTATGTCTGCAGACGATGAGAATTGGATCAAGATGGCAGGTGGTTTTGTGGCTGGTGCCAAATATGTTGATAAAAACATTAAAATTCTAATGGTGCAGATAGGGCAGGCCGGTTATGCAGATGCAGCTGGGGGCAAACGGGTTACAAAGAATCTCATTTCTGGTGGTGCGGATATCATCTTAGGTATGGGTGACGGCTCCTCCTTTGGCATGATTCAAGCGGTTGAAACAGCTTCTGGACCTAATAAAGTATGGTTTATCGATGTTATCGGTAATAAAATATCCCTGGACAAAAAGAATATTTATCTATCTTCCGTTAAGTGGGACTACTTACCTATGCTTAAGACTGTAGTGAATGAACTTAAGGAAGGTACATATGGTAAAGAGATCCACTACATTAATCTAAAAAACAAAGGCATTAAGCTGATTAATACTAAACATATTCCTTCCGGTATATGGGCAGAAGTACAAGATATCAGAGATGATGTCATCAGTGGGAAAATCACTGTGCCCGAGCTGAGTAATAAAAAGGATGTTCAAAGTTTGATTAATTAGATTCAGTTAATGTTAACCATGTGTTGCACAGTAAACAGGATCATAACTAATGATTAATGCAAAGAAAACCAAGGAGCAATTGGATTCCGTCAGCAGTTCTAGCTCGGTACCGAATCTACCTGTTGTCGAACTTATTGATATCAGTAAAGCTTTCCCTGGCGTATTGGCTAACGATAAAATATCTCTAACCGTATGGCCTGGAGAGGTTCACTGTCTGTTGGGAGAGAACGGTGCCGGTAAATCAACGCTTATGCAAATTTTATCTGGTATGTATCAGCCGGATTCTGGTATCATTCGGATGGGTACTGATGAAGTCCATCTCAATTCTCCACGTGAAGCGATTGAACTTGGCATGGGAATGGTGTATCAGCACCCAACACTAGTGCCGGTATTCACTGTTCTTGAGAATCTTCTGCTCGGCAGTCGAAAAAGTATCACCCTGGATCGAAAAAGGGCGCTAAAGCGATTCGAAAAATACGCAAATATACTAGGGGTTGATATTGATCCCGGGTCAATGGTTGGCGGCCTTGCCTTGGGACAGCAACAGCAAGTGGAGATCATAAAAGCGCTCTGGAAAGGGTCTTCTGTTCTGATTTTAGATGAACCTACCTCAATGCTCACTCCTCAGGGTATTGAAGAGCTGCAGGAAGTTGTCACTCAGCTCAAGAAATCCGGGCTTGCGGTGATATTCATCAGTCACAAGCTTCAGGAAACTTTAGATATGGGTGACAGAATATCGGTTCTCAAACGCGGTAGACTGGTCGGAACGATAGAGCCTACTCCCCTACATAATACAAAAAATTCCGAAATCCAAGCCATGATTATTGAGATGATGTTTGGGGAGGAAACGGAAATAGCTGATAGTGTGATTGAGGTTAGTGACAAAGTAAACGGTAGAGAGGTAGTTAAAAACTTATCGGGGCAGCCGGTTCTAGAACTTAAGAATATTACAGTGGAGGGCAAGTTTGACGAAGTGGGTGTGCAGGATGTCTCTTTCTCCCTACATGCCGGTGAAATTCTTGGAATTGCAGGTGTTGACGGGAACGGTCAGTGTGAGTTGGCCGAGGCGATAGCTGGTCAGCGGAAAATCACTTCTGGAGATATTTTGTTGAATGGCGGTTCTGTTTTGAAAAAAAATATCTCGATTCGGCAAAATATGGGACTCCGATATGTGACCGACGACCGTTTGGGGGAGGGAATATGCGGATCCCAGAGTGTCAGTAGAAACCTGTTAATTAAAAGAATTGGGCAAAAGCCCTTCTGGAGTTGGGGCAGAACCAATGAAAACTTAATCAAGAATACAGCGGAGGAGTTAACGGAGGAATATGATATACGACACCCTAGTGTCGATAGTAAATGTGGCGGTCTTTCCGGTGGGAATATTCAAAAAGTATTGCTGGCCCGGGAGTTGCTCTACAACCCTAAAATTGTAATATTCAGTAAACCCACTCACGGACTGGATTTTAAGACCACAGCGATGGTACGTGAAAAGATTAGAAACCTGGCTGGGGAGGAAGGTGTTGCTGAGCTGCTTATATCGACCGATTTAGAGGAGATTATTAATCTTTCTGATCGGATCGCAGTTATGTATCGGGGGCGTATCGCAGGAATTGTGGAAAATTGTCAAGGGATTGAGAAAAAGGTAGGTGAACTTATGGTCGGGGGGACTTTATAAATGGCTGAAATAGCAAATGACAGCAAGGACATGTTAGACAAGTACTCGAAGGAAATCCCCAGTTCTAATGGTGGGGTAGCAGGTAAGGCCTGGACGGGTGCGGTTGAAAGTATTGTACCAATTGTACTTGCCCTGGTTGTTGGTGGCCTGGTGCTTCTTGCACTGGGAAGGAACCCTTTTACTTTTTATGGAAATATTATCAAAGCGGGACTATTAAATAAGAACGGGCTGCAGGATACAATCATTAGAATGGCTCCGTTACTTTTGATGGCTGCAGGGCTGATAGTTGCTTTCCAGACAAGTATCTGGAATATCGGAGGAGATGGCCAATTTTTGCTGGCAGCCGCTATGGCAGCGGGATTTGGCCCCATATTCATGGCAGTAATGCCGGTATGGTTGAGCCTTTTGATTTTATGCATTATCGGAATGATCACTGGAGGTTTATGCACGATCATACCTTCAGTGCTAAAGGCAAAATACGGCATAAATGAGATCATCAGTTCTTTGATGATGAGCTTTATAGGTATTAACATCGCAAATCTCTTCATTAAAGGTCCCTTTCGTAGCACAAAGACACTTGTGCCCCAAACAGATGTGGTTCCGTTTGAGAATTTGCTTCCATCCATTCCTGGGACTCGTATTCACATTGGGATACTTGTTGCTCTCATTTTGATCTTTATTGTCCACTATGTCATGAGAAGAACATCCTTGGGTCTTAAACTAGCGATTCTGGGTCAAAATCCAAAAGCTGCGTTGCATGCGGGCATCAACAACTCACGATTAATTGTGGGTGCGTTTATGATCAGTGGTGCGTTTATGGGTCTTGCGGGTGCCGTGGAAGTTGTTGGTGTATGGGGTTATATGAGAGCAGACTGGAATCCGAATTTTGGGCTTCCGCTGTTTGCACTGGTTTTCCTGGCTCGGCTGAATGCATTGGCGACTATTCCCCTGGTTGGATTCTACGCGGTCTTATCAATAGGGGGGCATTCTGCTGCCAGAGCGGCAAATCTTCCCGATGATTTCACTCTGATTATCGTTGGTTTGGTTTTACTGTTCATGGCACTTACTGAGTATATTAAAGGACATCGGTCCGGAGCACCAAGCCAATTAATGAAATTTTTTAGAAGCTTACGGGAGTTTAAAACTAATGGGTGATTTCTTAAATGTTTCATTTATATCTGCATTATTATGTGGTGGTATTCTCACCGGAATGCCGCTGTTGTTTGCAAGTACCGGTGAAACAATCTCCCAGCGAGCAGGAGTGCTGGGTATGGGCCTTGAGGGGATAATGCTGGTGGGAGCCTATTTCGGGTTTGCGATAACATTATATACGGGTCAGTTTTGGTTGGGCTTGTTTGCAAGTATTGTCGCCGGTGTCCTTACGTCGGGAATCGTGGCCTTGTTGTGTGTGCGATTAGGGATGGACCAGATTGTTGTAGGAATCGGGGTTTTAATTTTTGGTGAAGGGGTTACCAGTGTTCTGCAACGGGCACAATTTGGAACCACTTATCCACGTCTGGGAGAAATGGCAATTGTAAAGATACCTATACTCTCATCAATCCCCGTGCTTGGATCAAGTTTGTTCTCACAGCCTTTGATTGTATACATTGGTTTTATATTGGTGGGTGTATTGCAGTGGGTTTTAAAATCGACTAATTTAGGGCTCAATTTCCGAGCGGCTGGAGGTAAGCCGGAGGCCTTGGATGCATCTGGAACCAGTGTGATTTATACCCGCTTTTTAGCAGTTCTCATCGCTGGTGGGCTTGCTGGTCTTGGTGGCGGTTATATGTCCATTGTTGGTGCAGGTATCTTCGTTCCGTTTATGACGAAAGGCGTTGGATTCATTGCCATCGTGATCGCAATGCTGGCCAGAGGAAAAGCCATCTGGGTGCTAATTGGCTCGTTTCTTTTTGGGATTTCGGTCTCACTGACAACATCGTTACAACTGGTTGGCGTAGAAGTAGCTCAGGATTTTGTTAACATGATCCCTTTTGTAGCAGTGCTGACAGCTCTGATTATCTTTGCCAGAGGAGACTATTTACCTGCAGCTTTGTGTCTTCCATATAATCGTGAAGCACGGTAGGTTACGTCAGTCATATTTTGCTGTAAATAAAGTGATTGTATGTGCATATAAATAATTACAGTGGGGACACCTTTGTTGTGTTTTCGCTGATTTAAAGAAGTGGACAGTGGCAATGCGGAAGGTATGCACATGCCAAAGATTATTTTCTTAGAATTAATATCAGATATTATAGTAAGTGACATTCTTATAGTCCCACAAAATCAGGGTACACGTAGCACAAAAGGACAGGCCCCCAATTTTGTTATTCCTGTCTATAAATATGATCACGTCAATAACAATGATGTTTGCTATTAAGGATTACACGATCCTTGATAGCGATATTTATCTTTTGGAATTTTACAGAATCAATCGCTAATAGGAGAATTAAATGCTGTTACCCTTTGAGTATTCAATGCCCACCAGGATCATCTATGGTGAAGGTTCCATCACTCAGGCTGGGAAAGAAATCAAGAATTTAACCGGGCAAAAACCTATCTTGATTACTGATCAGGGCGTAAGCGCCTTACCCTTTTTTAAAAGTTTAGTGGAATCAATCGCTGAGGCAGGTTTGGAGTATGAGGTGTATGATGCCGTATCCCGGGATCCTGATCTCAAAGATGTCGACGAACTGGTCAGCCTGGCTAAGAAAAAGGGTTGTGATTCGGTTATCGCCTTGGGGGGTGGAAGTGTTCTGTGTGCGGGTAAAGGCTTGGCTGTAACTGCTCCCAGTGGAGCTTCTTCACGGAATTTGGTAGGAATGCATATGGTCAAGGAGCGTCCTTTGCCCATGATTGCCATACCGACTACTGCAGGCAGCGGAAGTGAAGTCTCCGATGTCATCGTTCTCTCAGATCACGATGGCAATCGAATTGTTACGATTATCTCTCATAACTGTTACCCCGGTCTGACTATCCTGGACCCTGCCGTTTTGGCTGACCTTCCACCGAAACAATTTGCTATGTCAGGTGTCGATGCGTTAGCTCATGGCATGGAATCCCTGATGACCACCCGGCCGAATCCAATCTCTGAAGGAATTGCTGTTCACTCCTGCACAACATTGATAAAAGAACTGCGCCAGGCTGCTCTTACCAATGAGATAGAACCAAAAGGGCAGTGTCTCATAGCTAGCTCCATGACAAATATGGCCTGCGGAGCCACCGGAATAAACTTCGGTCATGCCATGATACTGCCCCTGACAGCCTATCTTAATATGCCTCACGGGCTAGCATCAGGCTTACTTTTACCTCATGTTACGGCATATAATTTACCGGCCTCAAAGAAAAGACTACTCCCTTTAATGCTGGCTTTGGGTTACGAAGTTGATGCGGAGCCGGAACGTATTATTGATGAGTTGGAAGAGCTAGTCATAGATCTTGGTTTCGAAGAATTTGAATTGCCCAAAGTTGATACGGCTACCTTGAAGATGATGGCTGAAGAAGTCGTTAATTCACCCATTACCGGGGGTAATGTGCGCAAGGTAGAACTGGAGCATGTGTTTAATATCTATAAAGCTATTTTTTCCAAAACCTTGAAGGATTAATATCCCAAAGACGGTATGATCATATCGTCTCAAGTTTTAGAAAAAGACAAAAGTTAATTAAGGATGAAAACACACTAAAAGTTGAAGCCTAAGTCTGCTACAACTATGAACACAATTAATATCACCTTTTGGTCCTGAACCTATGCCCGCTGATTTGGGATGGGTTCTATTTTTGATGTTTTGCCCTGTTTATCTGGCCCATATTATAATTTGTTTGACAGTTTCTAATTTAAAAACCGTGGGAAAGAAATGAATAAATTTATGATTTTTGCAGTGTTGATGTTTTTGCTGACTGTTTTTGTTGCTTGTGTCGGTGTAAACGAAGAATTGCGCCACCAGAATAATCAAACCGGTCTTACTGGCAATAATGGTAATGATGCGCAAAATGGAATGCGCATACGCTGGTATCCAAATGGTACGAAGGCCGAAGCGGTTGAATTTGATAGTGGTCAAAAAACTGGTTCATATACGGCTTGGTACGAAAACGGTCAGGTAAAGCTGAAATGCCGGTTTTTCAATGATATTCTGGATGGCGAAGTTGCTGCCTGGTTTGAAGATGGTCGAAAACGATTTTCGGTTTACTACGTGAATGGTAAGCGACACGGCAAATGGATTCGTTATCATGAAAAACACGATGCCATTGTGGCTTCAATGAATTTCGAACATGATCAACTGGACGGAGTTATATCGGCGGCTTTTGAGCAAGGAAATGGTAATGGCATTGGCAGATCCTATGTGATAAATTCTGTCTTTCAAGAGGGTGTTTTAGTCAAGTCTTTTCATCTCGCCCATACAAATACGGATGGCCATACGGTTATTTCTAAGGGTAATTTATCAGATAATAATGGTGTAAAATTCGATAAGCAAAAAAATGTTACAATGGATACCGATGGGACATTGCACATTGATTTTGGTCACTTTTCTAAAACGTATTACAGTTTACAAGACTTTTTTATCAGTGAAATCAACCTTCATGTTGTAACTAAATTTTCATTGGATTTTTGTAATGGCTCGGAAAATATCTGGCCTTGTCAATTTTCGCAAAATACGATTTGAATGATGTGCAAGTGATGACCCAGGGCTTCATTCCTACTCTCAAGTCTTTGCTGATTCTAGAAATTCGGAAGATGATTTTGGAAAAAAAGTCAGGGGAGGATTACCAGTCGCTTTACACTCAGAGGTAATCCTTTTTATAAAAAATGCTAAAACTTGAAGAAAAATCTTAAAAACGGATGTATTTATGACACAAAAACTGATTATTGGTATCACTGGAGCAAGTGGTGTGGTATATGGGATTGCTCTTCTGAAATCATTACAAAAGTTACCCATCGAAACTCATTTAGTAATATCTAAAAGTGGTGCTCTGAATATTGATATTGAAACCGATTATCAATTGGATGATGTATTAGCAATGGCGGACCATGTATATGATAACAATAATCTCGCAGCGGCAATTTCCAGCGGATCTTTTTTAAATAGTGGCATGATAGTGGCTCCCTGCACCATTAAAACACTATCTGGTATTGCTAACTCCTATAACGACAACCTCGTGGTGCGAGCAGCAGATGTCGCCATGAAAGAAAAGCGTAAACTATTGTTAATGGTAAGAGAAACACCCCTTCATATAGGGCATCTTAAACTAATGCTTCAAGCAGCTGAACTCGGTGCTCAAATTCTGCCTCCCTTCCCTGCTTTTTATCACCACCCAAAAACAATAATGGACATTGTCAATCAAACAGTTGGTAAAATGCTGGATCATTTTCATATTGAACATGACTTATTCAAACGCTGGTCTTGAATATGTTGAAATTCAAAAAACTCTAGTCTTTGACACGGGTGTCGTGTCACGTTTAAAAGTTCGTATAATTGCAGAGTGGATCCGCTATTGCTTGATCCGCGTTACGCTTTAACAGCTTTTAAGTTTGTAGGGCGATCCAAAATAGATTGTCAGCTGGTACAGGAATACCGTAGCGACGGATTTACCAAAGAAATGATTCAATGGTTTAAAGTTGACACGAGACTAAAGAAAGTTGTTCCCTTGATGTAAAATAATTCGATTTGTGCAATCAAACTTGGTACGGTTAATCCCTTTGAATAAGCAAAAACATGGTTGCATGTGAAGTAACTCCGGTTATGAAAAAAGAAGAACTAAAGAAAACTATTCTGGCATTTATAGAAAACCATAATACCATCGCGCTGGCAACGGAACGAGACGGCACTCCTCATGTTGCGACAGTCTTTTATTTCAATATTGGATTGAATCTGTATTTTCTAAGTAGTCCCTTCAGCCGGCATGGGGAAAACTTTTCATACAATCCGCAAGTCTCGGGGGCCATCAATGAGGATTGCTCCAACTGGCTCCTTATAAAAGGAATCCAAATGGAAGGCCGAATAGAAGAAGTAGGAAGTATTCTGAAAAATGGCAAATTAGCCAAAGCTTATGTGAAAAAATTTTCCACTGTAAGCGATTTCCTCTTATCACCTCAAAAGCTTGGGCAGGCAATCACCAATAAAGTAGCCAAGGTGAAGTTTTATAAGCTTACTCCCTTCAAAATATACTTTATCGATAATGAAATAAGTTTCGGTCATAGAACTGAACTGGTAAATATCGAAAAAAAATGAAGATCATAGATAGTCTGTCATTAGCTCCAGGGAAATTTCAACCAGGGATAAAATTGCACATTTGGATGAAATTCCCCATAGATTAATAGACTCACCAAGCTATCAGTTTACACACAATAAAATGGTTTTTGTTAACTGACCCTTTTCCTGATAAATTTAATCATCAATTCTCTGCCAATCTCCAAAGCTTTTAAATCAAATGTCATATCAGGCTGGTGCAATTCATTGATCATATCACACCCAATTCCAAAATAGGCACTTTTCAATTTCCGTTCGATTGTAAAGATATGGAAATCCTCACTGCCTGGGATAATGATTGGTCTCGTAACCTTGCCTAAAACCTCTCGAATTATATTTTCACCTTGATTAATCATATCATTGTCATATTCTGCTGCAGGTACACTGCTGATTTCGTCAAATGTTACTTTACTACCGATACTTGCCACACTGTGCTCAACAGCTTCAAGTACTTTTATCGACATTTCTTTCATTGTCGTGTTTTTCTGAGCACGTAGATCCAGCACCATCTCAGTCTCATCTGGAATTATGTTATGGGCATCGTTTTTGGAAAGAATTTTGGTCACTTTTATAGAATGAGAGATCGTTGGATCCATTTTAATGGAATTAATCGAATTAATAGCTAGTACAGCAGCCTCAATTGTATTCACTCCATTATGCGGATATGCACTATGAGCGGCTTTGCCTCTGATTGTAACTCTCAACCTGTTCGTTGCGGCATGGTGAACTGCGGCGGTGGCCTCTCCTAACTTTAATTTGCTTTTTGATACCAGGTGAATGCCAATTAATTCTTCTAAATCTTTCAACTTATCGTGTTCAACCATTAATTTAGCCCCTTCCAGAGTCTCTTCCGCCGGTTGAAAAATAAATATCAACTTCCCTTTCCTGATGCCTGTTTCTATAAAATATTTGGCGACTCCCAAAACAATTGATGAATTGGCATCATGTCCACAAGCATGAATTGTGACACTTTTTCCATTCACGGAAAAAGGAAGCGCATCAATATCAGCTCTGACCCCCAGAACCGGGCCAGGTTTCTGACTGTCCAGAATAGCAATTAGTCCCAAACACCCCTTAACTGTTTCTACTTTGTAGCCAATTTTTTTCAATTCCTCAGAAATAAAAGATGACGTTTTATCCTCATGTAAACTGATTTCAGGTATTTGATGTAACTTAAAATAAATCTTCTCGGTATATTTTTCTTCCATTTGTAATTTGATAAAAAATGTGTATAAGCGACATTAAAAATCAAGTTAATCCCCAATAATGGCGATGGCATCCTTTCTAATTAATGTTAGGTAAATCCCCTTGCTTTGCTCGTAGGGGCATAAATAAGTCTGATCGGATGTGGCACTATATGATTCGATCAACTTCAGAAACTCCAGGAATATTCGTGCACCAACAAAGGCGTTCCAAGGACTTTCTTTAACTTCTTTTTCATACTTGACAGTAAAAACTGAATTATTTTTCATAAACATATCCCCCTTGGTTAACGTTTTTGTGGAGTAACTTAAACATAATCCTTTATTTTAAAGGATGCTAGCGGGGTTTTGTTTTTTTTTGGTCGTGGATTATGGATATTAATAAATAATGATGCATTATCTAAAACTGGAATTGCAATGAAAAGGACCTTTTCTCATTCCTTCTTGACTAAATATGTTTTTAAGCCTTTAATCACGCTATTCATTAAATGACTAAATCGGGAAAAATATGTCTCCTATGATGAAGCAATCTTTAACGGTTGAATATGCTCTGTTGGGTTTCTTATGGAAGGAACCACTGCATGGTTACGATATATTCAATAAATTAAAAGATTCAGTGGAATTTGGATTCGCATGGCGAATTAAGAAGAGTAAACTTTACGCGCTTTTAAACAAACTTGAACAAAATAATTGGCTGGAGCGTGATAATGAAATGGAAAACGCGCAATCAACCCGAAAATATTTCAGGTTGACAGAAAAAGGACGCTTAATCTTTTTAAACTGGGTCAAATCAACAGTTGATTTGCCGAGAGATTTTCGTCTCATTTTTTTAACAAAGCTTTTCTTTTTATTGGAAATAGACCCGGATATGGCTAATCATCTGATAAAAGAACAATTAATCACCTGCCAAACATGGCTCAAAAATATTCAAAAGAATGATCAAATCGAATCCAGGTTTGACAAGTATTTTAAAAGTTTTAAAGCCTATCACATCCAATCTTTAATCGATTGGTTGGATACCTGTTTGAAATTTGGAAGTCAGTAAAGTTTTTTTTCGAATTGTCATTGTGATAATTGTTTCTTAGACAAAGCCTTGCCCATGTGGTTATTAACATAACTATCACCAAGTAATCGGAGTTATCAAATGAAAAAATCATGTTTTAGCTTTTGCAGTTTGCTCATTATAATTTTTGTTTTAACAAATCTAAGCTTTGGGCAATCAACTGATTATAAACCCGTTACGATTAGGAATTCATCAGGGGAAAAAGTCATACTAACCCAAATCCCTCAAAGGTTGGTTCAGGCAGGTCGTGCGGCTTCGATACAGTTAAATACACTTTATTTATTTCCGGAAGCAAAAAACCGTATTGTAGCGATGGCGGATTCAAATCAGGGAAGAGGTAATTTTATTAAACTACTGGACCCTAACTTCCACAATAAAAAAATTTTGAAACGAAATGCAAACATTGAGCAGATAATTGCGGAAAGGCCAGAATTGGTTATTATGAAATCGTTTTTAGCCAAAAAACTGGGTCGTTCTATAGAACGTTTAGGATTACCTGTGCTCTATATGCATCTGGAAACACCCAATCAATTTTACAAAGAAATAAAATTGATTGGGAAAATCTATAATAATCCAAAACATGCTGCGGATGTCGTTGACTACTTTAAAACTAAAGAAAATAAAGTAAAATCAGTTTTAGCCAAATTACCAGCATCAAAAAAGCCAAAAGCACTTTTACTATATTATTCCCAAAGGGATGGTAATATTGCTTTTAATGTACCGCCTCTCAATTGGATGCAAACAATTCTATTAAAGTCAGCCGGTGCTATTCCAGCCTGGGAAAATATGAAAATAGGTAAACGGTGGACCAAAGTTGGTTTCGAACAAATTGCGAGTTGGGATTCTGATTATATTTTTGTCATTTCCTATCGCAGTAATACGCAAACAATCACTAATCGATTGATTCAAGACCCCAGGTGGCAAAATTTGAGAGCGACCCGGGAGAATAAAGTAATTGCGTTTCCATCTGATTTTCATAGTTGGGATCAGCCGGATACCCGCTGGATACTTGGACTTGGTTGGTTAGCAGCCCAAATGTATCCCTCTCAATTTTCCAATTATGATCTTCAGTTAGAAGCCAAACAATTTTACAGGGATTTATATCGGATCAATGAGCATGTATTTGAGGAAAAGATTTTACCATTATTAGGAGAAACTTTGTGATAGCCCGAATCAGGAATGAAACGAAGCGCTCCAGAAGAATAATTGGGCTGTTATTTATTTCGATGATAATTATTTTTATTTTTTCTTTATTTATAGGAAGGTACCCTGCGCCTGGTTTTTCAGTAATTGAGGTGCTGCAGAATGATCCGATGGCACGTCAGATAGTTTTAAACCTCAGACTGCCCCGTGTTCTGATTTCGATTTTACTAGGTATGTCACTGGCAGGAGCTGGTATTGTATTGCAAATGTTATTATCAAATCCTTTGGTTGAACCAGGATTTCTGGGGATATCGCAAGGTGCAGCGTTTGGTGCAGCATTAAGTATTTTATTTTTTGAAGGTACAGCCTGGGCGATACAGACTGGGGCGATATTATTTGCTTTGTTGGGATTAGGGCTCTCTTATCAACTCGCCAGGCATATTCGATTTGGTGGTTGGGTATTAAGACTCATATTAGCTGGAATTGTGATCTCGGCGCTGTTTTCTGCAGGAATCGGAATATTAAAATATATTGCGGATCCGTTAAGTCAGTTACCTGAGATAACTTTTTGGATTTTAGGTGGTCTTTGGGCAGTAACATGGAATGACTTGATGACGATTACACCGATTGTTTTAATTGGATTGTTTATTATGATTAAGGCCCGTTGGCGACTTAATCTTTTATCATTGGATGATAAAGTTTCTCATTCATTAGGTATCAGTGTCATCCGCGAGCGGGGGGTGTTATTATTAGCTGCAGTTGCTGTGACAGCTGCAGTAGTTTCAGTCAGTGGGATCGTAAACTGGTTGGGATTACTGATACCTCATATGGCAAGAAGGCTTTTCGGTGCGGATACACGCTTTGTTGTTCCAGCTTCACTTTTAATTGGAGCAATTTTCGCAATGTTATGTGATGATATCGGACGTGTGATGATGACTGGAGAAATTCCATTGGGGATTTTGACATCACTGTTTGGCGGCATATTGTTCTCCATATTAATGGTTACAAAAAATAGTAGGGATCGAAGATGAAGCATCCTTTATTAGAGTTTGAGAACATTTCTTTTCGCTACTCGGAAAAAGAACCCTTTGTTCTACGGAACTTCAACCTGAAGATAGATCAGGGATCGGTGACATGTATTCTTGGGCTGAATGGTGTTGGAAAAACCAGCTTGCTTAATCTGGCATTAGGTTGGAGACAACCTGATTCCGGATTAATTCGATTGGAGGGAAATTTATTAAGAGAATACTCGCCTCGTACGCTGGGTCGTAAGTTGGGGTTGGTACCTCAAAGAGAGCACATCGCATTTGAATATACTGTTTTGGAATATGTGCTATTAGGTCGGGCACCTTATCTTAATCCATTATCTATGCCCCGGGAAGAGGATTATCTTGTGGTAGAAAATCAAATTAAACGCGTGGGATTAGCAGACAAAATGGATCATCAGGTCAATCTATTGAGTGGAGGGGAACTGCAATTGGTTTTGATTGCTCGTTCACTGGCTCAACAACCGGAATTATTACTCTTAGATGAACCAAGCTCGCATTTGGATCTGGCTAATAAAGCTAAACTGGTAGCTCTGTTAAGGGAGTTGTCTGATCAAGGTGTCACGATCTTGATGACAACCCATGAACCGGAAATCGCTATTCGCCTGTCTTCAAAATTAGTACTAATGAAAGATGGTCAGGTTTATAGCAGCGGTCCCGCCTCTGAAGAATTAACAAACGCAAAACTTAGTGCTATATATGGCATACCGATCGAAATTAAACAATCAAATAGCCATCAAGTTATTATATGGTAAACAGTCATATCATCATACTCACCGGAGAACGAGGCATCGGTAAAACAACCTTTTGCCAGACCTTGATGGAGAAAGTTGAACGTATCGGCGGACATGTCACGGGTGTGCTTTCTTCAGCCAGATTTAAAGGAGAGACTAAGGTTGGAATAGACATCATAAATATTGCAACGAAACAAAAATATCACCTCGCAAAACGAAAGAAAACGGCTGATTTACAATCCGCTACACCCGGTTGGGAGTTTGATCAGGAAATGCTTAGTTGGGGCAATACAATTTTCGATCTCAACCAGAAATCTGATCTATTGATTGTCGATGAATTAGGCCCCATGGAATTAGTACATAATAAAGGCTGGTTAAACGGAATCAAAATGGTTAACCAAAGAAATTACCAATTGGCAATTGTCGTCATACGTCCTAAATTAATCAATATAGGCAAACATTTATGGCCAGAATCTGAAATTCTGAGGCTTCAATCAGCAAATAATGTCGAGTTTGAACCGATTCGTTTTTTTAAAATGCAGGAAAACATTATCGCCAATTATTTATAGCAAACTTCAAGGATTGACTTGATTCAGAATTGATAGGTATGCTGAATTTATGGACATGTCTTTTTTTTGGATCTGCACCCTGATTCTGCAGACATTAAAAACGTTTATTGTGGAGCGACGGGTTTAATACCCCGCCCCTTGGGACGTCCTGTTATTTTGACTTCACTCAATACATCGAATCTCGAACATTGAATTGCGATACTTTGAGCAAGAATGAGAGATCTTGTCAGTGCACAAATATTTTTCCCTTCGGTCGAAATGACACTAATCTTTTACAATTGCACTAGATACCCCCGCAACTTGCGGCGGGGTAGTTCATTTCCTTTTCCAGGGTTTTAGTGTTGAGATAAAAGCCGCAAATATCACTGTCAAGGCTTGAATCGTCCCGTAAAGCATAGAATTGTGTCGGTTATTCAAGTACTCCGCATCGGACAAAGCTTCTAACCCCAAACTTTTAGCCAGGTGGGCTATATTACTCATCCATGGCCCTAGCCAAAACGTTCCAAACACGATTCCGAAAAGGCAAATAATCCATTTTACAATGATCCAATTATGTTTAAACCAACCCCAATTGGTCCATGTTGAAAAAAGCAAGGCTGTCAGAGCCGTTCCAATAGCACCTGGTACTAAAATGTATAAATCAATAAAATCCAGGGTTGATGTTATTCCATACAGCTCACCGCCACTTTCAGGATTTATAAAAAATGGCATCACAGTTAAAACTGTTGCACAGCCCACCCATACACAGGCTGAAAAAATATGAAGACTTTTTAACCATTTTTGAGTTTTTCCATTTAATTTTTTCATTTTGATCTTTTTATTGTTAGTTAATCTCTGAACGAAAAGTCTCCTCCAGACACCTTGACTACCTACGTTTACAGCCATAGAGCGCTTCTAGAGCAAAACGTGCTGCCACTAATGCGCCCCGCTGGTTTTCATCGTATCGAGGAGAAAAACAACACAAATCAAATCCGGCAATGGGTTTTATGGTGGTGACTTTTCGCATCACCATCAGAATCTCCCGGGGAGTCATTCCCGCCGCATCGGGATACTTCTGGGCCGGGCAAAAGCCGGGATCCACAACGTCGATATCAAGAGAGATGTATACGGCATCAACCTCTTTTAATCCATCACAAACTCTTTGGCAAATTTCTTTAAGACCCAGTTCATCAACCTCTTGAAGCGGTATTACTTGTACACCATTTTCACGGGCATACTCAATCTCATGTTGGGACTGACGCACTCCCCGCGGGCCGATAAGGGTAATATCTTCTGGATTAAGGAGCCCCTCATCAATAAGCGTTCGCCATTGAGATCCGGCCCATAGCGGAGGTGATGGATGAAGGTCCAGATGTGAATCAAATATTACGACACCCAGTTTTCGGGGCCTCCCTTTTTGAAGCCCTCGAATAAGTGGCAAAGGCACCAGATGGTCTCCACCCAACGCAATGGTCACGCCCCCTGCACTGCCAACTTTATTAGCCATGGTTTCGGCGGTTTCCAGGGTGTGATTACCGGCATCAACAATTCCTAGCCCATCTGTCAGGGAAATAAAATCCAATTCAGCAGCGATGCCTCCATCATGCTCAAGGGAATATATGACGCTCGCTTTCCGAATGGCATCTGGGGCTTCATCGGCTCCAAATCGGGCATAGATAGATTCAACAGGACGGGTTCCTGGGGGATAAAGGGTGTGACGATCAGCTACTAGAATTCCTTCATAGGGGACTCCCATCAGGACAACATCGCCGGCACCACCTTTGTTCAGTGGTGCTTCGAAAAGTGTAGGGGTGTCACCATTGATCATTTGAGCAACTCTGCGTTCAGCCATTAAAACTCCTTTTCAGTTAATTGATAGGGAACTCCTTTTTTAGAAATTTGGAAATGATAGATCTAAAGGCGCTTATTTCCAAATTATAATAACTAATTCATAACCTGAATGGAGGGTGAATTCAACTGAAAAAAAATCCGTCTCCAAAGGAGATGGTATTGATTTAACCCCAGCTGTCATTCTGAGTTAATCAAACCGGTGCCCAGTAAGATGTTAGTAATGAATTTGTCTAAAATCGTCGGTCGGATCAAGCGGATCCACCATTATGGTGAATAGTTACGGTCGTTGATGGCTAATTATTAGTATAAAATGTCATAATTTGAATTGCTGAGTTTTGTCTTGGAGTAATCTTCGATTTGGTTTAGAATTTTAGATTCGATATTTCATGCATGTTTCTAGGTATTATAGCAATGATCATTCATATTGATATTTTCAAGAGCCTTATGGTGTCTGTTTGAAAACTCTTTAGAACTGGTCTCGTGGCTTCAAATAGATACCATAAGGCGCCATTTATAGGACAATAAGAATGACGGTTGCTATAATATCCGAATAATCATCGACAGTTTTACCTCTGAATCTTAAATTTTTTGAGATTTAAAGCTAAAAAGGCATTCAAAAGGTAAGATATGAATCACCCGCCTGTGTTTTTAAGTTATGCTTTTCGTTCCATGTTTTTCTTCGCTGGTTTGTATGGTGTCGGATCAATATCATGGTGGGTCAGCATCTATTTTTTTGGGTTTGGAACACCTCCCATCTCAATGGATAGCATTAGTTGGCATGGACACGAGATGGTGTTCGGCTTTCTGATTCCATGTGTCGTGGGCTTTCTATTAACCGCCGTGGGTTCCTGGGCCAAACGCCCTCCTGTGTCTGGTACCCCTTTAGGTTTTCTACTACTATTTTTAATTGTTGGGCGATTGGGGATGAGTTTCAGTCTTTACATTAACCCTTTTATATTAATGATTCTGGACAGTATCTTTTTAGCCTGGGCTGGTTTTCTGTTTGCTAAGGAAGTTATCCTCGGGAAGGATCAACGGAACTATAAACTGGCCATATTGATGGGTGGTTTATTGCTGGCAAATGTGATTTTTCATCTGGAAACGACTCAACTTCTGGAATTCCCTCCAAGATTCGGCCTACGTGTGTCAATTGGGCTGGTGTTGATGATTCTTTTGACCATTGCGGGTCGTATTATCCCAAACTTTACCAAAAATTGGTTACTGAAGCAGAACAGTGAGGCGTCCAATCTTCCAGTCGCATTCAATCAATACGATAAACTCGTCATGATTATAAGCTTCCTGTTTCTGCTGAGATGGTTATGGGAACCCCGTGATGCTTACACTGGGTATTTTGCTTTGATAGTAGGCGTGCTGCACTTATTTCGATTGAACCGGTGGAAAAGCCTCAAAACTGTCCAGGATCCATTTATTTTTATATTACATCTTGGTTATTTGTGGATTGCCTTGAGCTTTTTTATGATTGGGGTCTCAAATTTATGGGGTGTGGTTGTGTTTGGATCCATTATCCATTCATTGACTATTGGTTCTTTCAGCCTAATGATTGTTGCGGTTGGATCGAGAGCGGCGCTGGGACATACCGGGAGAGAATTAAAAATTGGTAATGCCATGGGTGTTTGTTATTTTCTAATTTTGTTGACGGCAGTATTCAGAATGTCCGCCAACACCGCTGGTTTTTACAATGAATTGATTATGATATCGGCATTTTTTTGGGTGTTAGGACTTGGGATCTTTTTATTTGTTTACTTTCCAGTGTTAACCAAACCCTCACTAAAATGACTCTTAAATGTAACAATTGTGACAACTCAATAAACAGGAATTTGCTAGTATGAAATTAAACAGTGGGAGAGCTTAATCTAGCTGATACGTATATCCTAATTTCAACAGATCTAAAAATATGGGGACATGTTCTTTCAGAAATGATACAATTCCAATTGATCAACAGACTTGTAACGTGTCCCCTTATTTTTAAACAGTGAGAGAGCTAATCTGAAATTAAACAGTGAGAGAACTAATCAATCAAATTATCAAGTACAGGAGACACAATGGCAAAATTACTAGACGTGACAGGGCTATCTAAAGAAGATCAAGTGGAAAAGATTGATACTGAGGTAAATGGACTTCAGGAGGGAGAACAATTAGAGGTCACTAGTAATGGTGATTTCAATGAAATCGTCGGAGGGGTGGTGAACAAGCTTTGGGGGAAAGTGGAATGGTATCCTATACTAAAGGAAGCGGGAAACTGGAGTGGTCGTTTTACCAAAAATGCTTCTGCACCCACTAATGTTTTAGGTGCTATGGAATCACACCATAAATATTGCGATACTTTATATGTAAAGGGGGAAAACGAGATCTCCTCTGGTGCAGAAGAAACTGGAAAAATGTACCTACGGGCCTTTTTATACAATATGGAATTGCACTTCCAACGAGAAGAAACGATTTTGTTTCCTGCCTTTGAAGAAAGAACCGGTATGACCCAGGGACCAACACAGGTCATGCGAAGCGAACATGAGCAAATTAGAGGTGTATTGAATGAAATGAAAAAATCATATGAAGCCGCTGATTATCAAAAGATTTTTGATCGGGCAGAAACACTGCTGATCCTGGTTCAACAGCATAACTCAAAAGAGGAAAATATGCTCTATCCAATGTGTGATCAACATTTACCGGATATCGCAGAAGAATTGACAAAAAAGTTGATTTTGTTACAAATGTAAGGGATGAAAACAAAACCAAATCATTTGCGTGAGCAAATTCTCGTTGATTGCCGACAAATGGAACCACCAGAACCGATGATTGCGGTTCTGGAAAAAGTCGAGCATATGCAATCGGATCAGGAAATTATTATGTGGCATCGTAAAGAACCACGGCTCCTTTTTGAAAAACTTAAAGAAAGGGGGTGTGATTATTTAACAAAACATGAGCATGATGGTTCCATAAAACTGTCCATCTGGAAATCTACCTATGAAAACCAGTAGTCTTAGTCTGGATCAAGCCCCACCAGAAGATATACCGTTTCGATTTATGATCGCCGCCCCAATTTTTGGTATCCTTACCGGAATATACCTGTTGGTGTATGGTGATCGCTTATTTATCACTGCCTGGAGTATTAAAACAGTCGCATTAGTTCACATGGTCACCTTAGGTTGGTTAGCAATGATCATGATGGGAGCGTTTTACCAGATGGTACCGGTACTGGTAGGAGGACATGTTCCTGGTATTCGCTTAACCCGGCTGAATTTTTACTTTCTAACGGTGGGTATCTCAAGCTTGATTATCGGATTGAACTTCTGGCTTCCGGTTTTTCTACTGATCTCTGTTACATTGCTTGGAATCGGTATCACAAATTTTGTAATACAACTGAGTATAGCACTTTTTCGGATGAAGGCGAATCGTCCGGTGGTTTTTGCCTTGCGCTTGTCAATATTATTTCTGGCCTTAACGGCAACCATAGGCATACTGATGATCGGTTCCATGTACGGTTGGTGGCGTTTAGGGGTGGACCGGTCCATCTTTAAATACCTTCACATAACCTATGGCCTGATCGGCTGGGTTGGTTTTTTATTAATGGGCGTCGCTTTTCATGTCATTCCGATGTTTTATCTAACAGAGGCCTTTCCTGATCGTCGATCCAATCTAGTCATCGCTTTGGAATTACTCGGGATCATCTGTTTATCCATTGGATTTATTTTTCAGGTGCCACCTTTTTGGTTGACCGTGGCGTCCGTCCCTATTTTGATTGGGTTCGTTATTTTTATCGGTCAAATCGTCATTTTACTCAAACGTCGTCAGAGAAAAAACGTAGATACAACCCTGCGTTTTTGGCGATTAGGATTATTCTGCTTGCCACTCTCACTAATTTGCTTATCGATTAGTTTATATCGGATCGATGAGGTTTTTACTTATCTCTTCGCCATGTTATTTCTGATAGGCTTCGCTGCTGCGATTACCAATGGTATGCTGTATAAGATCGTTCCCTTTTTGATCTGGTTACATCGTTTTAGTTCATTAGTCGGAAAAGTCGAAACACCTACCATGAAAGAGATCCTGCCCGATCCCCCCGCCCATAGACAGTTTTATCTCTTCAGCACTGCTTTGGTTTTACTATTGATTAGCAGTGTGTATCCAATAGATTCCGTGATTAGAGGAATAGGGGGACTATGGATCGTGTCCAACGCAATCTTGGTCTACGAACTGAGCAAATCTCTGCGCATCCAACCACCAGAAGCCCCTCCATCAGTATCTGACGATGATTTTGCGGCGATGTTCGCTAACATGCCTGCGCCTCCTCCGCCTCTAGAGGAAAAAAAATAATTTCTGGTTTAAGGCTTGGCAATTCTTTTCCAACCGTTTGCGGTGGGGTTGTTTATTTTCTAGGTAGTTGATTCAGGTATTTTGAAATCGCTTGAATCTCTTCATCCGTTAACGCATTAATCACCGGGTTATCCGTCATCAAGAGTGTTAATTTACTGGCCCGTTTTTTTGAGAGGATCTCCTTGACCTGGTTAAATAGATATTGGGGGTTTTGGTTGGCCAGGCTTGGATAATTTGGTGATACACTAATTCCTGTCTCACCATGACAGGTCACGCAGAATTTTTTAATATAGAGCTTTTCTCCATCCAAAGATAACCCCGCTGTTGGGAAGGCTATCAAACATGCCGTTATAAATAACCAAGCGAGAAGGTTTTTATTCATAATAAGTCCTTTTCAATCAAATTTTTTTTTCTTAACACAGCCCGCAACTATTGGCACCATCCGGATTGTAAATATCACTTCATTCTTTACGAACCTTAGCTCACCATCGTATTTTCATAAAGTTGGATCAGAAGCGGCGAAAGAGTTAAGCTTCCTCATTTATGATTGCATCGCTCCCAACTTGATTATTTAACCAGTTTAGGCACTTTTTCTCGATAAGGGAAATGAAGTTTGGATTATTTCATATTTTTCTACTGAAATTTAGGGGCGAACTTAGGGACATTCTATATGGAAAAGGCAAAGTCAGTTATTAAATGAACTGTTCGCCTCTCTCTATTAACGCATCATGGTCATCAGGTATTTCCAGCTTGGTGAGAATATCCATCGTCTTTTCCCGAAGGACCTTTTCTGCCTGTGGGTTACCTTTTTCCTGCCATTTTTCAATATTTAAGGTGGGCCAAATCGCACTCATATGGCTTGTGTCCCTGCAATGTTTCATCGTCAGTTGAGATCCTAGGTAATTACCACCGGGGCCAATTTTGGAGATATCGTCCAAGCGAATGCTCTCTTTATCGAGTGAAAACCCCTTGGCAAATTGACGTGCTTGACGAATGATTTCATTGGAGTAAACAACCAGATTTGGAGAAAAAGCTAGGGAGTCGAAGTTGCCTCCAACAAAAGGGGCCATGCCAACCTTGCCGATACAACTGGTCAAATGATTGGTCCAGATGGTGCCTGCTCCTAAGATATCAGCACCCCAACCAGTGCCGCTTCCTGATGTACCTGCATGGGGAACACCATAAAAATTCATCATTTCAGCGCAAGCCAGGTTTAAAAAGGCAGTTTGGGGTGATAGAATACTACCCATATTTTTCATATCGAAAACAGAGGGTAAGCTCCCTAAAATCACAGGGGTTTTTTCTTTCAACAATTGGCTAAATACCAACCCGGCTAATAACTCAGCGGTTAGAACTGTGAGTGTTCCGGCTGCTGTTATCGGACTGGTAGCACCAGACATGCCGTAATTAGAAAAAATCATCGGTAACCCTCTGGAAACAGTTTCCTCCATTTTTTCAGTGGTTTCTGTATTCAGTACTAGCGGGGTAATTGGATTAAAATAGGGAATAATGAATGGTTTTTCTTTCAAATCTCCATGCAAAACCTCATATAGATCCAATACTTTTTTGAAATCATCTGGATCATTGATCAGTAATAATAGCGGTTTTCTGGTATTAGCAATCATTTCCAAAGCACCAATCACATCCGCTTTATCCGGTGGTACATCCCGGATGGCTCCTGGTGTGGCAATTAAATCGTATTCACTCAGAGAATTTCCCAATTGGGTGGCAATGGCCATATGTTTTCGTTCAAATGGACTAACAGTGTCATCCTCAGGATTTTGATAAAACAGATCAGTAACACCAACACCAAAAATAGTCTCTTTAGATCCATCCCCGTTTAACTCAAAGGCTGGGTTACCGAAACGATCGTACATGTCAATCTTGGAAGGTGCTGTTTCAATGGCCCAATTAACCAATGCTTTTGGTAGCTTAATTCTGTGTTTTCCATAGACTTGACCACCAGCTTTTTTAAATAACTCTCTGGCTTCGTCATCATCGACTCGGACACCGTCAGTATTTAATATTTCTAAAACTGTTTCATGGACATACTCAACCTGTTCAGTCGTCAACACCTGAATTTTTGGTTTAACTTCACTGATGGTCATAGGATTCTCCAAAAAGTAAGATTTCAATAATTGTGTAATCTTGTCTGTATTTTCTTATCTATAGCAAACTTCATTGTTATTGACATGATCATATCATAGAAAGGAATGCCAAATGGGAATGAATTGCGACGCTGGCAGCAAGAAGTACTTTTTGTGTTACGTGTACCCTGATTTTGCGGGCAATAAGAATGTTCATTGCTATAATAGCGACAGACATTTTAACCAGTAGTTCTAATTATGGAGTTTTATCTCTATAACCAGCAACAAAGGAGTATTATTCAACATTTTCATTCATCTCCCGCAAAAATCAGGGTTCTTTACTGACTCCAGACTCTCGGAATTCTAATAGACCCACAAAATTTGATCTTATTTTATCAGTGAATTTAATTCCTCGTAGAGTTTTTCCTCTATTTGAATATCACCCTTAGTGATCGCCTGTTTCAAAATTGCATTTCCTCTGTCACCGGGAATTGCCACACTATCATATCCTGCAGCTGGTGGCTCGTTACGGATCACTTTACACATTTTCGAAACTTGGGTTTTAAAGGTCGCTATATCAGTAAAGCTACTGATATCTATCGCTAAAATTAGACAGCCATATTCAGGGGGGTGCCATCCAGAGGTCTGCTCAGTGCTAAGTAAACTTCGAATTAATGAACCCGTTAAAATTTCAAGTAACATGGTCAGTCCGTAGCCTTTAAAACCACCACCCATGGGTAGTAGATTGGCAACACCGTTTTCATTGAGTGCCGCAGCGGCGTCAGTAGTCGGCATTCCTTCAAAATCCACAGCAGCATTTTCTTTAAGGGGTTTATTTTGATCTTTGGCGTTTTGGACATCAAAGAAAGGTACTTCAGTGGTCGCCATATCCAATCCAATGGGATCGTCGTGGGTCGGAATCGCATAAGCCATCGGGTTGGTTCCTAATATTCCTCGTTTTGCGCCATAAGGGACACAACACTCTGTCCCCCCATTAAACATGCTAATGCCAATTAAATCTCGTTTGGCCAATCCATCTGACCACAAATTTAGGGTAGTGACACCCGCTGAATTAATAAATCCCGTTGCTGCAATACCGTTTTTACGGGCACGTTTTTCCAGATCATCGTGGATTTGTTTGATCTTAAGCGCAGGTGCCAATGTGTTGAAATTTATCACACTGGCTCCAGGTTTCTCAACAATTGTTGTTATTTGATGATCAGACTGATCACGCCAGACTTTTAGATCATCAATTGCCTCTTGTAGCGGATTCATCCGAGGGGCTTTTTTTAAATGACCTTCAAGATAAAGCATCGCGAAATAATCAGCTTCTTCTGCTGATACATGAACTTGTGCAGCTTTGCTTAACATTTGTTTGAGTTGATCAAGGGCTATTTGCATTATAAATCTCCGATATAATTAAGACAATTGTGTGTCTTCATTTTAAATGATGGTTTTCAAGGTTTTTCTTAGCGATTAATGATCGAAATGACATACCTTTGGTGTGGTATTCGTTGATTGTACCAAGCATCAAAGGTTATGGTTCCAATATTATGATGGCCTTTAATCATAACGATCACGAATTGAGAGGATATTTTTCTTGATGGTATCGGATAAAGAAATGCCATGATGGGCTTCGATCAATTGCTTTGCTTTTTCTCTCGCCTGTTGCTCAAAAGAGATACTACCGTTCTTGCTCCATCGATCATAATTGCTGCGATCAAATAAATTCGGCTGCCAACCGGATCTCACATGCTTAAATGTATGCTGGGAAGCCAGGGGATTTGCCCCTGAATCCAGATCGCCAATAAAATCCATAGCCAATGTCTCCTGATTAATGGCATTTGGTTGAAAATAACGTTTTAACCAGGAGACGATTTCATCACAAAGCATTAACAATTCGAAAGAATAGGTCATGGCACAATCCAAATAACCCATATCATGAATTAAATTGACCCCATTAATGGTACTGGCAAACAGGGTTAAAGAAGCTTCTGCTGCCGCCTGGGCGTCAAACACTTTAGAATCACTGCATCCACCATATCCAAAAATAGGAATTTGTTGGTTTCGGGCCAGATCATATCCCATTAAACCATCATCGGGAGGCGCATATAGATCAACCATGGACCGCAAATCCATCGTTTCACAACCAGGCGCTGATCTTACAAAAGGAGATCCTTCCCGTTTTAACTGAGACAGGACCAGCCCCGCCAGCTGCCCGGCATTACCATATACGACCGATCCAGCAGTTGTCATTGGACCGATAGTACCTTTGGTGTGTGCCGGCCCATAGATTGTCGGAATATTTCGTTCAGCGGCATATAACAATCGTTTGACGCTTTCCTCATTATGGTTACTTGAGCTGATGGTGTTAACATAATTAATAATGAAAGGTGCTTTGCTTAATGACTCCAGACCACCTGCTACTTCTGTTGCCATATCAATGGCACAGCGGGTACTTTTTTCTGATTCCCCAACAAATATGATTGGTTTGCTTGTTTCCATCAACATCATGGCCATTTGATAATACTCGTGCTGACCTAATGGCGTATCGTCCGGCAACATCATTGACATGGCAAAATCAACATTAGGTAATGCGTCCACTAATCGAATCCCTTTTTCCACATCTTGTAGCTTGGCTTTGCGTCTTTCACCGCTGTCAAGATCATAACAATAAGCACAATCTGAACCGACGCCATAATAGCGACAGATTCAAAATGATGGGGTTGAAAAGATGATTTTTCAGAAAGAAAAACCCCAACTACCTGATTGGGACCTATCAGTTGCTGGGCCCATGACACCTGCAGTAAGCTAGACATAAAAACCGGTACTTTAACATGGGCGGCAATCTCTTTTTGAAAAAAAGAAAAATAGCCACACTCGGCGGCAATTGCTCTGCACCCCATTTTTTCCAATTTTTTTGCAGCCTGTTGAAGGGGTTGCAGATATATTGATTTGTCCTTACTGTAGATCAGGGTCTCAATGTCAATACCCTCGGCTATTTCGTATTGAATTGGAAATGGATATGCACTGGGATTACGAACATCCCCAGGAAAACCAGGATAGTTTTCATCTAAAAGAATAATTCCCAGTCCCATGCCATAACAACTTCTATTTTTGCGAGCTTTGATGTGAGATAGGCCCCTGTCGCGATTTTGGATCATGTAGTGACTCCTCTGGTTCAATATAGATTTTGATAATCAAAAAGCAATTCAATATTTGCACAATTACCCTTTGTCGACACTTGGTATAATGCTCTTAAAAATTAACTACCTCGCCGCAAGCATCGGCGGTATTGTATCCAAAGCTGTGCAATAAAATTGAGTTTAATATTTTTCAAACCCAAAGATGTGATCTGCCGTCAGTTTTTTAACTTTTTCGGGATTACGTTCTTTGATAGCCTCTAAAATTTTGTTCCAGTCTTCGACTGCTTTATGGATATATTGTTTATCAATTGAATCCTGGATAAAAGCGCTGTACAAAACAATATCATGAATAGTCCTGACAATTAGGCCATACAATGCAATAGGCTCAAGTAGGGAAGATTTGCTTAAATTGACTCACAAGTGACCTCACTCTCTGTTTAATAGATTATAATTAGTGTCTGGATGAGAATGCCAATATTTGCTTTCAATCTGGTAATTTGGGGACGTGTAACAAACTGATATTATAATATTTAAGCCTTTACTGGGAAATTGACATGTCCCCCAATTGCTCATTTTCTGTTTCATAGATTATAATTATATTAATGGTAACTCCATTAAATTTCATTGTCAAATTTGATAATATGGGGAAGGTAGTTAAGAAAGACAAAATATAAGGTGAGCAGTGTAAGACATACAACCAAACTTTGAATTAAAAACCAAAGTTTTTTATTCACAATTCAGTTTATGACCCAGAATCCATCAACTTCACTTAGGCAACTTTTAGGGACCTGTCTGAAGGGGTTTTTTAGGGGAGATTATTGATTATTTTGGCTAAGGTATCTGGGAATCGAACCAATCCGGGACATTACCCTTGCCCCAGGCACGGTTTTGAAGATCGGGGATCACTGGGCTGTATTTCCCATTGCTTGATATGGATTAAGTCTGCGATAGCAGGCTGATCCTAAAGTGGCCAAATTATTACGAATCGTCGATTTGGCCACTATTGAAGAAAGGGTGAAGTAGTTCTAACCCAGTACTGAAAAAGAACTATTCCGATTGATCTTTCGATTACGGGAAAAAAATCCTGTGTTCAATTTAAAGTTAATATGGTCTAAGTTTACTTCAACTGGATTGTTATCATGATCGTGTCCCTTTTCACAGGCATCGATAATTTCAGACATTATTTTGCCAATGACCGGACCATTTTTATATTGGTTGCCACTGGTACCGATAGCAAGGTAAAATCCCTCCAAATCTGACCGATCGTAAATAGGAATCCAGTCATCGGAAACATCGTATAAATCAGCAATCCCTTGAGGATTTCTTGGCAGCTCCAGGCTAGGTATACGTTTAGCCAATCGAAAAGTCTGGGCCTGGTATTGAGCTGGTGTCACCTCACGATTAAAATTATCGGGATCATCAATCCACTCCTGCGGATCACATTCAGGATCTTCACTGCCAACTAAAATCAGGTCTCCGGTTTCAGGACGATGATATCCTCCCAAATCGGAATCACCGACTACCATACCTTCTTTTTCGTAGCTAAACATTTTTGGAGACGGTACAAAATGCACTTCGTGTCGTAAAGCACGTGTTTTGATATTCATTTTGTCTTCTACATCGGCCATTCGATTGACAACAAAGGAGTGTGGGCCTGCTGCATTTACCACTATATCAGCATCGATTTCATCACCATTTTCCAGAATGATTCCGGTAACGTGGTTTTTATCTTTCTTAATTTCAACAACTTTTGTATTGAAACGGAAAGTGGCCCCTTTTGATTCAGCAGCCCGCTGCACATTATGAACCGAAAGGACCGGATCGTTGATGTATCCGTCAAGTGGATAGTAAACAACAGTATCACTGAGTTTTTCTTTTGATGGTGCATCAAACAAAGGATCCTCGGGTCTCTTGGGAGGGCCAAAGGAATCATCCACAATGTGTGGAAATCTTTTCAGCAGTTTTTTCATATCCCAAACTTCATATGGGATATCTAGTTCATCATGTAGATCTGTGTGATTAGAAGAGTCATGTTCTTTAGGATAAAAGTTTACGGTCCCAATCTGGCAAAACTTTGCCAATCCATTTTCGTCATCCGTAGCGATGTAATTTTTCCAATCTTTCCAGGAAAATAAACTTTCATAGGCAATCGCAGTTCCCTCAAGGGTTGAATAATGTGTGCGAATAATCGCACAAGTGTTAGCAGTGGAACCAAGACCTGCCGCTGATAAGGTATCAACATTCAGTGTTTTGTATCCCTTTTTACTATGTTCGTATGCAATGGAAGCTCCTGTAATTCCAGCACCGATTATTATCATATCATATTTCTTCATGGTCTTATACTCTCCTTCATTAATTGTTTATGGAAAATACAATTTACATTGAATCTATTGCAATATTGTTTAATTTTTTCAGGCTGCTGTTAGTCTAAGTTGACTCAAGCAATTAAAACCAAAAGCGGTGATATCCTCTGCAGGATGAGAGAGATAGATTTTTGTGTTACCTTTTATCATCCTAAATTAAGATTGACTCAATAATCTGAACATTATAATTATTATGACACAGCAGCAGTTTTAAGGTTTTAGTCTAGTAGAGGGATCAAGTTATATAATGTCAAACGATAATAAATCATAGATAGCATGATTAAAAGTAATGCAAAAATATTGAGCAGAAATCTACCTTCTCTGAATGCACTGAGGGTGTTTGAATCAGCTGCTAGACATTTAAGTTTCACAATTGCCGGAAAAGAACTGCATATCACTCAAAGTGCAGTCAGTCGACAGGTTAAATGTCTCGAAGATGAGCTTGGAGTCAATCTTTTCCTTCGTCATCACCGGAGTATCACCCTCACTGAAAAAGGGGAAACACTGCTTCAAATATCAAAGCCACTTTTTGATCAGCTTTCAGATGGGATGAAAAAGCTAGGTGAAAATACTTCAGAACTGAGAATTAAGGTCCAACCAACGTTTACAAATAAATGGCTCATCCCGAGAATAGAAGACTTCCAAAAAACGCATTCAAAAATATGTGTCAGGTTAACAACCGGCAGCAAAAATATTGATTTTCATGTAGAAGATTATGATATGGCTGTTACAATTGGTAGTATCGATGATGACAATATTGTCCAACATCTGATTTTTCCGGAGTCCCTCACCCCTGTTTGCTCTCCTAAATTCATCGAGGGAGACACCCCATTAAAAAGCTTTGAAGATATACAGTACTATCCATTACTGCATACTGAATCAAGTCAAAAGGATTGGTATAATTGGATTTATCAAAAGGGTATTGAAAATGTGTCTTTAAAAAGGCACCATTTTTTTGAATTGGAAATGTCAGCGATTCAAGCAGCTATTTCCGGGCTTGGTATTGCGTTGGTTAATCGGCATTTTATTAAAGATGATCTAAAAATAGGCATCTTGATTGAACCTTTCGACACTCCTCCATTGTTAAATGAATCCTATTATCTCGTTTATCCAAAATCAATAATGGATAGAAAATCAATCATTCTGTTCAAAGACTGGTTGGTTGCTCAAGCACAACTATAGTCGGCATTAAATCCTATTCTCTTGTTTGGTCCGCTTACCGGTTATCTGGCTGACTTGACTATTTCAGAAGACAATCAATACTGAAAAGCAGTATAATTATTGCCAAAAGAGCAGCATTATATATTGTAAAATGAAATAACACTGTTAAGAGCAGATATACCTTGAAATAACAAATCATTCGTTTTACGTTTCTCTGTTACAGAAATATTATTTCAAAATAAATGCGCTAAACCATTTAAAAAGTAAAACATGAATCCGGGATTAGATTTAGACAAACGTAAACCAGTCATTGTCGTTGATGATGAGGATGTTATTCTGCAATTGATCGGGAGCTTTTTATCAATGAATGGGTTTACTGATATCCGTAAAGCCAGTAATGGACAAAAAGCCTGGATGATCCTCCTGAATTGCAACCCCTGCCTGGTGATAACTGATATAGATATGCCAGTTATGGATGGTTTACAACTGATTAAGCAAATTCGGAAGAAGCTCCGGTTTATTGATGTTCCCATTCTGGCGCTAACTGCCAATAGGGAAAAAGAAAAGGTGATACAGATTCTAAAATCCGGTGTTGATGGCTATCTTATCAAAGAAACATTAAAAGATGATGAGTTGATCTATAGAATTGGAGATGCGGTTATTAAAAGGCGGGAAAAAGCGCTTTAAGCCTTTTCTCAAAACTACTCTTTTTTTAACGGTATCATTGAATATTAACGGGTATTGATTTATTCTAGGTATAGTCTCTGAAAAAAGCCGGTTAATCATCAAGAGGGATATTGTCAAAATAAATGGTATTTTAAATGAAACAGCGTAAAAAAAAGATTGTTGATTTGATATTTCTGGACGATATAAAGGCTGAGTCTCAGTTGAAGATAGAATATGAGTCTAGAATCAAAACCTGGATGGACTGGCTTGAAAGCCATCAGAATGATGAAGAACTTTTACAGGAGGCTCATATTGATGAGCAAACTGAATTTTATATGGTTAATAATGTTTTAAAGCATTTCATCAGACAGCGTTTGGATTGGATTCTCAATTCGGTAGCGGACCCGGAATTGAGAAAAAAATATCTCACTGTATTTATCCCATTCAGTCAGCAAGGGAGTCTTAATCGTTTTCTAACCCATTTCTTTCAGCTAGTTGAAGAGGACTCCAAACAGGAACGATTGAAATTTCAGTTTTTAAACAAATCTGAGCGAGAAATCAAGATTCTGTGGGATATTTATAAACTCACCAAAACCATAGAGAGCATCAATATTTTAAAAAAAGCAGCTGAGAGCTCCATTCCATTTCCCTCGACCTTCTCTTCTAACTATATACAGGAGGTGTTAAACACTTTGCTGGATATTGCACATTTATTGATAAAAATTTGCATTAAACCGATGTATCAAAAATCCATTCTAAAAAAATTCCCCCTGGAAGTATTTAAGGCCGACACAATACTAAAGCGGAAAGAAGCCGAAAATTATTTAGTGGCTGATATTGTTTTAGAAAAATATGATTACAGAAATTACCTGTTTTATATTTATTTTCGTCCGAATCTTAAAGCGATCTATCAAGATGAAGAGCTAAGTTTTAAATTTAATTATCTGGATTACGAGATTATTCGTCAGGAATTCTTAATGGATTGGATTTTAATCCGATTGAAAAACAATTCTAAAAAACATGACGTTTTTGAAAAATACAAGTTTGGAAATAAATCATTCAATCAGGTGATTGAAAGTAATCCAAAAATGGAACTGAAGTTATTAAAAGAGCTACCGACACATGTTTTTAATGATTTAATTAGCAGTGTTAATGAGTCTGTTGACGATAAGGACAAGGTCGATATTGATCCTTTGTCTGAAAAAACAGGTGTTTTTGCCCACCAATTTAAACAATTTAATCAAGCGCTTGAATTTGCCCAGAAATCCCTAAAAAAGTTAAAACAATTGGTATTAAAACCGGCACCTGAAGCCATCGAACCATTTGAATTTCCTTCTGATATAGAGACTTCGCATCAACCCAAAGGAAAATCGCTGGCTTCGTCTAAAACCGTGTTGAAAAAAAATGAGATCACTTTTCCTTATTTTTGTGAACAGAGTTCACTGTTCTCAAAACAGCACGCCTTTTTTAAAACTAAATTAGGATCCAGTTATAAAGATTTTCAAAGTCGGGTGACGGCTCATTTGATCAAGACACCTGAAAACCAATTGATTACTCGGCGGACGCCCCGGCATGAATGGGTGATGGTTTATATTATTGATGATCCTGAAGGAGATAATTTATTATCTTACCTGTTAATCTTAGGGGCAGACTTAAAAATAAAACCACTGAGCATGGGATATGCTGCTAATGTCGAAGATAAATATAGTTTTAATCCTTATTTTGTTTTTGGAAGCAGTACTTTAATTTCCAGCCTGGGTCCGTCAAATGAAGAGAGAACTGTTAAAGGTAGCACTTTTCATATCTATGGTTTTTCTAACCAGGATGTTATCGAAAAAGTGTTAAAAATGACAGAATCCATTTGTGAAAAGCGATGATATGGCAATGACTGTTAATTTAGACTGTTTAGGTCTTTCGTTGATAAGCCTGTTCACCTAATATGTATGTCGCATCAATTGATCGATCATCTCCTAATATCATTAGCGCAAATAGTTTTTCATCAAGGGTTTCCGCAAATTGTAAACGTCTTTCCATTAAGGGAGTCGCACCATAATTAATAACTGTAAAATCAGCTTCTTTGCCAGTGTCAAAATTTCCAATCATGGAATCCAGCTTTAGTGAAGCTGCACCACCCAGTGTTGCCAGATAGAAAGCATGCAGGGCTGATAGGTTCTGCCCATTTAATTGTAATACTTTGTAAGCCTCAGCTAAGGTTTGAAACATCGAAAAACTGGTACCACCACCCACATCGGTTCCGATACCGACTGAAATATTTTGGGCACTAACTTTTTCCAGATTAAATAAACCACTTCCGATAAACAGATTTGAGGTGGGGCAGAAAGAAATTGCTGCGCCGGTTTCAGACATTCTCAGGTACTCTGTTTCGCTAAGATGAATGGAATGTGCGAAGGTAGACCGGCTGGTTACCAAACCGAAATGGTCATAAACGTCCAGGTAATTCTTACTCCAGGGGAACAGTTCAGAAACTAATTTAATTTCATTCACGTTTTCAGAAAGATGGGTATGCATATACAAGTTAGGGGCTACCTGCATCAATGAACCGGCTTTTTCCAATTGTGCTGCTGTGGATGTCACTGCAAACCGCGGAGTAATGGCATAAAGCAAGCGGTCTTTTTGGTGCCATTTATTGATCAATAGTAAGGACTCATCGTAACTTTGTTGGGGAGTATCTCTTAAATAATCCGGTGCATTTTGATCCATCATTACCTTTCCGGCAATCATGCGCAAATTCTTACTATGGGATTTTTCAAAAAATATATCAGCTGAATGGGGATGGACGGTACAAAACACCTGAGCGGTAGTGGTCCCATTGCGCAGGAGCTCATTTAGAAAGAATTCACTGACCTCCTCTGCGTACTGAGGGTCTTTAAATTGACCCTCTTGGGGAAATGTATAAGTTTCTAGCCATTCCAGTAGTTGCTTACCATGGGAGGCGATGATATCGGTTTGTGCATAATGGATGTGGGTGTCAATAAATCCGGGGAGGATCAATTTACCGCTATGATCAATGATTTCAAATTCATCGGTGAGCTTTTTTTTTAGTATTTGTTCTGGGCCAACATCTACAACCAAGCCCCCTTCGATCAATAGTAATCCATTCTCAAAATATTGATAAGATTGATCGGGTGTTCCGAAATTAGGGTCAGATAAAAAATGTAGAATATCCCCTTTTATGGCACGTTTTTTTTTCCTGATCGTCATTTTTTAGATCTGTTCTATAGTTAGTTAATAACTTTATATAACGACGAACCAGTAGTGGCACGTATTTTTTTGATGTAATTATAAACGGTGAAATTTGAAACCCCTAGCCGAAGCGCCACCTGGTTGACAACGCCTTTGATTTGAAAGGCACCTTTGTCCTCCATAGATTTTACTAGCTTAACTTTTTCATGGGTGGTCATGGTTGCCGGTCTTTTTCCAATCTCGTTTACGGCTTGTTCAAAGAGTGAATCCACTGTTTCGTCAACGGAATAAGCAATTTTTTCCGATATTTTTTCTGTTTCGCCGGATTTTAGTCCCCCAGCAAAAGCGCTAATTGTCTGGATGGCGTTTAGATAGTCAGTTACATCCAGATTTATACAAAATGCTGCCACGACTTTTTTATCATCGTCCCTGATAAAAAGAGTGCTGCACTTCAGCTCTCGGCCATCATCCGTAATACTTCTAAATCCGAACTGATCTTCTACCTGATCACCTTTTTCCATGATCTTTTTAATGACCACATCAGAAACAGGTGCTCCCACAACCCGGTTGGTGACGTCACCGGTGATGTAGATGATTGATTGCTGGATATTACTCAGATCATGAATAACGATCTCGCACTTATCTCCAAAAGTGAAAGTGAAAGCATCAGCCATCTGTTTTAGTAAATTGAATATTGTTTTATTTGTAATCATTAGATTATAGTTATCCTATTCGTTAAGGCATTTATCGACAGCGTTAATGATGCTTGTATAGCCTGTACATCGACATATGTTTCCGGCGTGACCTTTACGGATATCAGCGGTGGTGACAGGCTTGCCTTTTTGTTTTTCCACAAAGGCGGTGGAGGCCATAATTAAACCCGGTGTGCAAAAACCGCACTGAACGGCACCTTCATCAACATAAGCCTGTTGAACACTGGATAGTTTTCCGTTTTTACTCTCCCCTTCTGCAGTACGGATGGTTTTTCCATCTGCCCAGACTGCCATATAAATACAGGCATCCACCAGAACTTCGTCAATTAGTACAGAACAGGCACCACATTCACCAACCCCGCAGCCTTCTTTAGTACTGGTAATTCCGGTTTCCTCCCGAATGACATCCAGCAGGGATTGTCGGATATCGACGTCCAGGTTTTTTTGTCGACCATTAATTGTAAAAGTAATATTTATTTTCATTAGAACTTTCCCCCTGCCTTTTCAATTGTATTACGAACCACTCTTCTGGCTAACTCGCTGATAATTTGTAGTCGAAATTCTTTTGATGCCCGCCATGATGTCCTGGGATTGACGTCATTTACGACACTAACCCCAATGTCCCGGATTAATTGATCTGAAATGGTTTTTCCTTTTACCATTGCTTCGGTTTGATGACATCTGATGGGAACCGGTCCCGCGACACCATAAGCGAGTCGCAGCTCTTCCAATTGGTTATTTCCAACCCGGCAAATGGCTGCACAACCGATGGTGGCTATATCCATTGCATTTCGCATCGCGTATTTATAGTAAACACCATAACAATTTTGGTAATTTTGAGGCTGAATGATAAAAGCGGTTAGAATTTCCCCGTGTTTAAGATCAACCTTACCGGGTCCTTGATAGAAATCTGCAATCGGTATCTGTCGCTTACCATCCGGTCCTTCCAAATTTAAAATAGCATTTAAGGCAAACAAAGAAGAAGCACTGTCAGCACTAGTGACGCCATTGCAGACATTACCTCCGATGGTTGCCACATTACGAACCTGTGGGCCGCCAACCGTCCCAGAAGCTTCGGCTAAAATTGGAATATGTTTTTGGATCAGATCAGACGCCATGGCCATACTGAAAGTCACTCCAGAACCTATGATCAATGTTCCATCATCCTGGATTGTCAATTGCTTAAGTTCTTCTAAATCATGAATATCCACTAGTCTGCCGAATTCCTTTTTTCCTTCACGGAGCCTGATCAAAACATCGGTGCCACCAGCGATTAGCCGGGCATCAGTATCCGCTTTCAGCAATTCAATGGCTTGGCTGACTGAATCTGCTTTAGTATAATTGTTTAACTGAAACATGGTTGTGTTATCTCCGCATTCTTATTTAAATCAGTCCGTGTTTTTTAAAATGCTCAAAAATCACCTGGGGGGTCATCGGTAGCTCATTAATGGCTACACCTGTCGCATGTAAGATGGCGTTTCTGATGGCTGGTGGTGGAGAGATAATTGGCGGCTCTCCTAAAGATTTGGTTTGATAACTGGAAGTGGGTTCTTCCGTTTCCACAAAATCGGAATTTATATCCGGGACATCTGTCATGGTAGGAACCTTATAATCCAGCATATTATTGTTATAAACCTTGCCTGATTTTGGATCGATCAACATCTGCTCGGAAAAGGCCGCCGCAATTCCCATAGCTACGCCACCTTCAACCTGTCCTCTGGCCATCATCGGATTAATAATTTTCCCGGAATCATGGATATTAAAAATCTTATTGATCGTTACTCTGCAAAGTGGAATATCAACAGTGATATCTACAAAAGTACATCCGAAAGAAGGCGCATTGGTGGTGGTTTTATAGGATATGTCTGCGGTCAGTTGCCCACCGATTTCTTTGTGGTAATATGCCTGGATTGATAGATCAGCGAGGCTAATGACCTGCCTGGCATTCTGATCGATCGTAACAATATAGTCATCAACAATATCCAGGTTTTCAGCCGGAATCTCTTTTAGTTGAGCCGCAAAGTTAAGGATTTTATCCTTTAGTACATTAGAAGCTCTAAAGACAGCATTTCCAACCACGTATACCTGTCTGGAAGCATAGGCCCCCGTATCAAATGGTGTAACATCGGTATCCTGGGTGGAGACGATATGAACTTTTTCAAATGAGAGTCCCATGGTTCCAGCTACCATCTGGGCGACAGCTGTATCAGACCCCTGGCCAATCTCTGTGGCACCAGTTTGGACATGCACTGAACCGTCCTGATTCAGAATAATTCTAGCCCCGGCGATTTCTACACAAACCGGATAAGTACCGGTTCCATAACTGAAACAGGCGACACCCAGTCCTCTTCGAATAGGCCCCGACTGGTTTTCACCAATCTTTTTTATTTTTTGATCCCAATCAATGGCTTTTCTGCCTCTTTCAAGACATTCAATAATACCGGCAGTAGAGATGGGCTGGTTATTCAGTGGATTGATATCCCCAGTTTTGGCTGCATTTTTAAGTCGGAAATCCACGGGATCCATTTTTAGTTTTCGTGCCAGGTCTTCAGCAGCACATTCAATGGCAAATGTAATCTGTGGAGAACCGTAGGCCCTCATCGCACCACCAATTGGAATATTCGAATAAACAGTGCGTGCATCAAAAGCAATGACTTGTCGAGGATATAAGAGACAACTTTTACTCCCCCCTGCGGCTGCAATGGAATGCCCATGGGAGGCATAGGCACCGGTATTGGAAATAACAAACATACTTCGGCCTTTCATGGTGCCATCATTCGCAGCACCCATTTTCACCTTTAATTCCATGGGATGGCGATTACGAGTATTTAACATGCATTCTTCTCTGGTCATAGCCATTTTTACCGGTCGCCCATCCAGGTGATAGGATAAAAATGCTACCATTGGTTCTAGTACCACATCCTGCTTATTTCCAAATCCACCACCGATATATGGTTTTTTAACCCGAATGCTACTCCAGGGAAGATCCAGTGACTGACCGACTACCCGGCGGACAATATGTGGAATTTGGGTAGAGGAAACGATTACCAAATGCTCCAGATCATTCATGTAAGCAAATGCAGTATGATTTTCAATATGGAGATGTTGTACCATGGCTGTTTTATATTCAGCTTCATGCATCATATCAGAGGCGGCAAATGCCTCTTCGAGGTTTCCACCCACTTCATAGTTGCTTTTACCAGCGATATTTCCTGATCCGGTATGGATTTCCCTGGCCCCATCCGCCAATACCTGATCTGATTGGGTCATTACCTCGTATGTTTCGTATTCAATTTCCACCAGTTCCACTGCCTGTTGTGCAATAATTTCATCTTCTGCAACCACCACTGCGATTTCATCACCAATATATTTGATTTCATCTGATAGAATCAGCATATCAGCAACGTCCTGATGACTGGGGTCCAATGAATGAGGATGACCGGCAGGTGCGTATTTAATTTGTGGTACATCTTTAAAGGTAAAAACGGCTTCAACGCCTTTTAAAGCCTTCGCTTTATCAATGTCGATATTAATTACTTTTCCATGTGCGATTTTGCTGCGTACATATTTCGCTATCAGCATACCCGGCATGAAATAGTCATCGGTGTAACGTGCCCGACCGGTTACTTTAGCAACAGCATCTACCCGTTTGACTGATTCTCCTAATACCATAATGATTCCTTGTCCTAAAGGTCCCTATTTGTTTCAAAAAAAATGAAGCCTATTCAATTAATTATAGTTGTTTTCAACGATCCTGTTGAATTGCTGATGATTATTTTACCCTTCGACTTCGCTCAGGGAACAGCAAATTCAGTGATTTCCCTTCTCTGTCATTTCACTCTCATATTTTACCCAATGCTTTCAGAATTTTTTCCCTGGAAAAAGGCCAGGTACGCATCCAGACGCCAACAGCGTCATGAATCGCAATCGATAATACACAGGAAGCACCATTGGTGGCGACTTCTGAAATTGATTTTCCACCAAATGGTCCATAAGGATCATCACTTTGGATAAACTTTACAAAAAAATCATCAGGGATGTCTCCAATCATGGGCACACCGTAGGATTTTAAATCTGGATTCAAACACTTACCGTTTTCATCCATTACCATATCTTCCCATAAACTATGCCCGATCGATTTTAAGATACCTCCGTAGACCTGACCTTCTGCCAGTTCCGGATTGATGGGTGTCCCACAATCCATATAGGCGTGGTATTTCTGAATTTTTAAGGCACCGGTTCTTTTGTTGATAGCAACCTGACAAAAATGGGCACCATAAGGTATCGCAGTATCATGGGTCACATAAGGTGCATCGCCGATCAATTGTCCGGATCCGGTGCCACTTTCTGCTTTATGGGCGATTTTATAAAATGATAGTGACCCTTTTTTGCCTTTAACGGTTTCCGGATACTTCAGTTCAAGATCTTCAACCGGTTCCTCCAACATCACCGCTGCATTTTCCAGAATTTTTTTCTTTAAATCTTCTGCCGCCTTTAAGGCCGCATGTCCTGAAAAATAAGTTCCACTGGAAGCATAAGCACCAGTATCAAAAGGAGTGTTGTCTGTGTCACCCGATATGACGGCCACTTTATTAAGGTCTGCCTGCAGGACTTCTGCAGCTACTTTAGCGCATACTGTATCCAGGCCGGTACCAAGATCGGAACCACCGGTATGGACAGTTAGGGATCCATCTGACAAGAGTGTTACCCGGGCATTGGATTGATCCAAACCGGGTAAACCCGATCCTTGTTGCACAATTACCATTCCTTTTCCAATTTCAATATCAGGGTCTTCGGAGCTTTCTTTTTTACCATAATCAAACGCTTTTTTCCCGAGTGCCACAGCTTCATCCAGTCCACAACTGGCCACCGTGACCACTGCACCTTCAGTCCCTTCACCCAGACATTTCAGGATTTCCAGTACAGAACCTTTGGTGATGCGGTTTTTTTCAATCAGTTCTCCATGGTCCATTCCCATTTCATCAGCCAATTCGCCAATTGCGGTTTGCAAAGCGAATGATCCCTGAGGTGCCCCATAACCTTGATAAGCTCCAGCTGGATAAATATTTGAATAAAAGATATTTACATCAAATTTGACATGTTCACATGAAAAAAGTGGTAAGGTTTTCGAACAGGCATTCATAGGTACTGTTAAACAGTGGTTTCCATAGGGACCTGTATTCGCTTTAACATCCATCTGCATGGCTGTAAATTTACCCTCTTTGGTGGCACCCAGTTTTACTTTGATTTTCATGGGATGTCGGGTAGAACAGCCAATGAATTCTTCTTCCCGGGTATATTGATAAAAAACCGGTTTTCCTGTTTTCCAGGTAGCAAACGCACACACATCTTCCAGCAAAATATCCTGTTTAGAACCATATCCACCACCAACCCGTTCCTTGATCACCCGAACCTTATGCTGGCTAATGCCCAATACGGTAGCGATATTTCTGCGCAAGTGCCAGGGAACCTGAGTCGAAGCATGAACCACGATACGATTCCCTTCCATGCGGGTATAAACGCTATGTGGTTCACAAGGTGTGCATTGAATTTTAGAGGTTTCATACTCACGTTCAATAATGACATCTGCAGCGTCAAATCCTTTATCGATATCACCAATGCCTCCAGAAACACTCGCCGCCAGATTTCGATGGGGATCTGCGCCTATTGGGAAAGGATATATAATTTTTCCATCTCTGATTTCTGGTCTGTTTTCCAGTTCAGAAAAGTTAGCCGGAGGGTCGGTCAGATAAGAGAATTCGCCCTGCTGTACGATAGGAGATCCTGCTTCTTCTGCGTCATCAATGGAAAAAACCGGCTTTAATACTTCATATTCCACCTGAATTTTTGAAATGGCTTCCACAGCAATGGCTTCACTTTCTGCAACGACAGCTGCCACACGATCACCAACATGTCTCACCTTCTCCCCAAACATGCGTTTATCATGGGGAGAGGGTTCAGGGTAACCCTGGCCGGCGGTGGTAAAATATGCCTCTGAACAGTTTTTATGGGTAATAATGATTAAAACTCCTGGGATCTTTTCCGCAGCTGCTGTATCAATGGATTTAATATAAGCGTGGGCATGCGGACTTCGGAGCATTTTTAAGACATAGCTTCCGGGTAAAACCATATCTTCGACATAAGCCCGTTCCCCTTTGATTAATTGTGGTCCGTCGATCTTACTGCGAACCTTACCCACATCTCTCAAATCCTCTCGAAACTCTTCTGCGATGACTTCAGTGTACTCAGGATCTTTTTGTCGCTTAATAGCCAGTGCCACTGCTTTAAAATATTGTTGATAACCAGAATCCCGGATATAAATAGAGGATAGAGCATCAATGATATCTGCTTTGCTTGGATTCGGAATTCGATTTAATAATTCGCTTAACACCAGTGCCGTTGCCGGTGAATTATAGGCTGATTGAACCAGACCGCAATCGATTAAAGCCGACTGAACCGGTGATAGTGTTCCTGGTTTTGACAGTGATTCAACTGTGTCGACTCTTTTTCCTTCCAGTTGCGCTGCTACCAGTAGGCCTGCATTTACGATTTTGTCATTTAGTAGAATGATGTCACTGCCGCAAAAACCAGCTTTTTCCTCTGTTTTTCGAACAGAATAGATTCCCAATGATTGTAATAATTCCTGAACGTTTCTGTCTGCAGGACCATGATAAGTTTTATTCGTTCCGTTTAGCTTAAATTCAAAGTTCATTATTTTCCTCCTTTCAAACAAACCATCACACAATCAGCCACTGCCTGTGCAGTAATGTACATTTTATAGATGGCAGATCCCAAAAGATCGTCCTTGGGTTGAATAAAATCGTATACCGCTTTTTGAATGGATCCGTGATCCGTAACTAATTTTGCTTGAATGGCCAACTCAAGATCCCTCATTCGACGACACTTTTCCTCAATGGAACCAACGGCGATAATTAGATCAGAAATGTCACCAGTTGAAGATTTTTCTAAACCTACCGCAATTGTGCAGATTGGTTCGGAATTGGATTGATGGGCGACTTTTAATGCCTTAGTGATTCTGCTATCAATAGTGATTTTAAATTTGATAATTAAATCTTCTTTATTCTCTGCAAGGTAGTCTTCCAATAGCATTTCCTGGTTGTTAGCTATGACTATGGTGGTTTTTAAAGCGATTAGGCAGGGGGTTAATTTAGTAATGGTACCACCCATGGCAATATCACCACCAATTGTGGCTAAATTGCGTAGGGTTCTGACGGCACCGTCCTTAATGGCTTGTTTTAAGGAATTTGGTGTTAATTCGTTATCCAATATATCCTGTAGATTTGCCAAGGGACCAATTTCCAGTTCTTGGTCCTTTTTTTCAATCGTATCCAAGTGAAGTTGTTCCAAACAGATAAATTGCTGATATTGCCCTTTACGGTCAATATGATTCAGAAAAGCACCGCCGGCAAACCAGGTGATTGTTTTACCATGGGTTTCCTTTAAGGCCAAGGCTTCTTCTATTGACGCGGGTTTATAAAATTGCTGAGTCATTTTGATTTCCTGAATTTAAATTATATCAATTCCTTAATTAATCTGATTATGTCCATACGCATCCTTTTTTGAGCAGCTCACTGAGCGGAATCGAAAGTAGATTAACTAAAATAAGTGTTTTTAAGTGACATTAATAAAATTCCCATTTCTGCTGCAGGTTTAAGATCAATCGTGCCATCTTTTTCGTTTTTTAAGTTGGCAGTTTTAACCCTTAGAGATTTGGCATCCAATGTGGCCGTGATATCTTCTGTCTCAAAAATCAGTTCTTGATCTTCCAACTGTAAACTGGCTTCTTTTCCCTTAAGTTTACAACGGATTTTATTGTTGGCCAACAGATATCCGCTTTTTTCGGAACGATAGCTCTCTTCAGAAAGATAAAATTTAGGCTTATCTATATATGGTGCGCCTTCAGTTGGGCAGAATGTTGTGCAATTACCGCATTCGTTACAGAAATCACCGATGTTCAAAATCTGAATTTTTTTATCAATCCGGGCTGTTTTAACGGTTTTGATTGATACTGATCCGTTTTGTTGGATTGCCTGTTGGATTGGATATGATCTCAGGTCAGTTTGATAAAACAAATTGGCACGGTTAGGACAGACCGTTACACAAACGCTACAGACTTCATCACAGGCCAGGCAGCGTGCGGCTTCCTTTTGTGCTTCTGATTCGCTTAAAGTTTCAGTGACTAGTCCAAAATCTGAAGGATTCTCTTTCCAGAATGAGGGGTGAACCGCCACAGGATCTCGTTTCGCCATCTGGATATGCAGTGCTTCATGATTATTGGTTTTTGGTTGAATGGCTGGCTGAGGCGCTTCAATGGTCGCCTGAATCTTGATGATTTGCTCTGCAGCTCTTCTACCATCCCCAATCGCTTCAATTAGGGTGGCAGCGCCTCTGATGGCATCACCACCAGCGAAAACTTTCTCCACTTGGGTTTCGGCTGAATGATCGCTGGTTTGTAAGTTACTTTCAGGGAAAAAATCTATATTGATCAGCTGGCCAATGGCTGGAATCACACAATCAAATTCCAGTGTTTCTTCCGAATTAGCGACTTTAACAGGTCTCGGGCGTCCACTTTGATCGGGTTCACCTAGTTCCATACGGGCACAACTGATTCCGACTACCTTACCCTCCCTGGTAATTATTTTTTCAGGGGATAAGAGTTCTTTAATGACGATGCCTTCTTTGAGTGCGGCGTCAACTTCTTCATACTCAGCTGGGATCTCTTTTTGAGTTCTACGATAGATAATTTCAACCATGCCCTCGTTTCCGATTAATCGCTTTGCGGTGCGGGCGGCATCCATGGCGGAGTTTCCAGCGCCAATAACGGCTACTTTTTTGCCAATATCCATAGATTTTCCCGATTTAACCCTTTTTAAAAAATCGAGTTGATCATAAACCCCAATGGCCTTTTCACCTTCAATGCCCAATTGCATCGCATTTTGAGCACCCACGGCTACAAAAATAAAGGAATGACTTTGTCTTAGGGCTTCAAATTGAGTTTTTTCCACAGTAGTGTTGTAGTGGATCTTTACCCCTAAAGCGGTGATATCCTTTACATCTTTTTCCAGTGCCTGTTGATCCAGACGAAAGGAGGGAATCGCAAAAGCGGCCATACCGCCGGCCATGTTTGATGATTCAAAAACATCAACTTGAAAACCTTCCAAAGCCAGATAATACGCACAGGACAGTCCTGCCGGTCCGGCACCGATGATGGCAGCTTTTTCTTCACTTAAAGATTTAGCTTTTTCAATGGAAAGGTATCTACTTTTCTCGGCGATAAAGCGTTTAATTTCTCGAATTAATAAGGGCTGATCGTAATTCAGTCGGGTACATTTATACTGGCACGGGTGATCACAGACCATTCCTTGCAGATTGGGGAATGGATTGGTTTTTTTAATCAATCGATAGGCTTTTTCATAGTCACCCCTGGCAGTAGCAAGCATATACCCTGGGACATCCTGCTCGGTGGGACATGAAACCACACAAGGAGCTGTGGCACAATCGAAGGTTGGTAACGGTTTTTTCGTTTTTACGGTGTCATAAGGAAAACTATTTTTATGGTAAGGTTCTGTTCCAATGACAGCCTCAGCATATTCAATTAGATTCTTTAAACCGGCTGCCTGGATATCACTTTTTTCCTTGGCCACTGATAATATATAATTATCGATAGAATCAGCATTTTTCTTCTTAAAAGCCTTATTGATCTCTGTCAGATACTGGCTCAATCTTCCATATCCACCCGGCTTTAATATATCACTACAAACAGTCACTGGTTTCATATGACCGGCTAAAGCAGGTGCGATGTTATAACAATCAACGCCGGCACAAAAAGATATATCCAGCATTCCATCAAATTCATTTTGAAGTTTGGCTGCGACATTGATACTAATCGCATGTAAGGCCCGACCACTCATATAGATCATACCTTCTTTTTTAGGTAGGCTTTGAAATGAGTTCTCTGTTTCCAGAGTATTGGTCAGTTTTAAACCGAATTCAACACCGGTTTTTTCCGCACTATTCCTGAGATTCTTTATTAATTCAACCCCAGCTTCATATTTTAGATCATGATTAAAGGCTTCATCGGGAACCGTGACGTCAAAAGCTTGCTGCTTATTCAAGATATCCCGTAATTTATCCGGTCCTAATAAGGTTGGATTTAGTTTAATGGCGGTATTAATTTTACGATCTTCGATGAGATAACGACCGATTTTCTCGATTTCATCCGAAGGACAACCATGCATGGTCGATAAGGTAATATTATCAGAAATACAATCAGGAATACTGATATCTCGAATTTCAGGATAGGTTTTGGCCAATAAGGCGATGCGTGCTTCTTTCTCGATACTACTATTCATCATCTTGTCCAAAAATCCTTGGACTTTCGGGTCCAGAATTCCTTCCATATTGTAACCGACGCTCATATTGAAGATGGTTCCCAATTGCTCTGAACTACCCCAGTTGAAGCGATGTTTTAAAAAATGAATCACAATCCAGGCATTAAGATATTCACTGTAGGATTGATCCAGAGTTAACTCCTGGGACCATTCGCAATTATAACCCTCATCTTCCATGGCAATACAGGGTTTAGTGACATCCAATTCATCAAGTACCTGAACTGTTTTTAATTCCATATATCGCGCCCCGGTTAGCCAGGCTGCAATAATATTTTGTGATAATTGAGTATGAGGACCGGCTGCAACACCGATAGGAGTCTCCAGTAACTGGCCATAGCGTTTCATTTGGAAAACATCGCTTGGTTTCGGTACAAAAAACAAATCTTTATGGATTCCAAAAATATAACCGGTCTCCAGCTCTTTAAGAATCCAGTTTAAAAGCTTATCGATAGGATAGCAGTTGAATCGATCACTCATATTAGTCTCACTTTTTTAGGATTTATCTTTTTTTATATAATCAACTGATATTTATATTGGCTTACTAAACTAAAAAATAACTACCACGGACCACTCAGAACACACTGAAACCGAAATAACGACTACAAAATAGAGCGAAAAAGAAAAAACAGTTTAAGTAGAAGCAAATAAACATCTATTTTTAAGTTTTACATGCATAGATATTTTCCGTGTGGTCTGTGTGTTCCGTGGTCGTTTTTGTTTTAAGCTTTTCTAACCTTATTCTGCTCCATCAGGTTCATTAAAACCTCTGAAGGATTGTTAAACTTGGATAAGAAAATCATGGCAGCAATAATAAAGGGTTTATAACTAGCCTGTTTGTACTGAGGGACACGGTAACGATCGAATACCGATGCCTGTACTTCGCCCTGTTCACAGCTAACACCAGTGATATCAGCTGGCAGACAATGCATGTATAGTGCTTTACCATTTTTGGTTTTTGACATTAAATCTTCAGTACATTCCCAGTCGATAAATTTTTTGTTATTTTCCAGACATTGTTGCTCCAATTGCTTTAATCCATCCTGATCATTGCCCTGAAGTAATTGAGTCCTTTGTTCCATCACCTGGTAAGGTGCCCAACTTTTTGGATAAACGATATCTGCATCCTGGAACGCTTCCGCCATGGAATTGACTTTGTTGAAACTTCCACCATAATTTTGACAGTTCCTGGTTGCAATGTCTTCCACTTCTGACATGACATTATAGCCATCGGGGTGGGCAAAACTAACATCCATCCCAAATCTGGTCATGAGTCCGATGACCCCTTGTGGAACAGACAATGGTTTACCATAGGAAGGTGAATAAGCCCAGGTCATGGCGATTTTCTTCCCTTTCATATTTTCAACACCACCGAAATGATTGATGAGATGTAGCATGTCACTCATGCTTTGTGTGGGGTGGTCAATATCACATTGTAGATTCACTAGTGTTGGTCGTTGTTGCAACACGCCCTCTCTGTATCCCTGTTCAACAGAGTTTGCCACTTCTTTCATATAGGTATGGCCGGCACCCAGGTACATGTCGTCCCTAATACCAATGACATCTGCCATAAAAGAAACCATATTAGCGGTTTCACGAACGGTTTCACCATGGGCAATTTGTGATTTTTCTTCATCCAGATCGGATACTTCAAGACCCAGCAGATTACAGGCTGAGGCAAAACTGAAACGGGTTCGGGTAGAGTTGTCACGAAAAATCGAAACCCCTAAACCGGAATCAAAGACTTTTGGTGAAATATTATTATCTCGCATCGATCTTAGGATCTCAGCGACATCAAAGACTGCTTTGACTTCATCCATACTCTTTTCCCAAGTCAGCAGAAAATCGTTACTGTACATATCACCAATCTTTTTGGTCGATAAGGATTTAATTGTTTCAATAATTCCTATTTTATCCATTTTTACCTCTTTTTATTTTAAAATTAACTTGTTAATTAACTGAATTTTCTTTGATTGAATAAGATTATAACTTCTCCCAAAGCCTTAACCCCTGTTCTTTGGCAAAGTTCAAAATTTCATTTTCATTGACTGTTAACAGTTTTTTGTTTTCTACGATCAGTTTTCCATTTGAAATCACATTCTCAACATGTCCGGATTCAATTCCGAACACAAAATGACCTAAAAAGTTATCGCCATTGATCTCTGTCGGTGGATTGTAATCCAAAATGACCAGATTATTATCGGCATCTCCTTGATAATTATTCTCAGACAGATAGCGATGCACGTTTCGAAAACGGGTATAAATATCTGGAAAACTGATTCCCTCTGTCGTTTGTCCGGTGATAAACGCAGCTTTAGCGCTTCTTAACATATCTGAATGCAACCCATCAGTACCCAGCATGATGTTTTCACCATGATTACTATAATTGGCCAGGCCCACAGCATTATTCAGATTGCTTTCGACATTTTCAACTACCCAGGCTTTGGATTCCCGGACTTGTTTTTGCTCTGCTTCATCCAAATGCAAACAATGACCTAAAATAGTCTTGGAATGGCTTAAAACGCCGGCATCATTCAAACGATGGATGACACGTTGCCCATGCTCTTTCAGGCAGGCCTCCTGATCAGCTTTATCTTCGGCGACATGGATGTGGAGACCGGACTTGAGTTCACGTGCCATTGCTACTGATTTTTGTAGCAGGTTATCACCAACGGTAAACGAAGCATGCAATCCCACCAAGCCTTGATTTCCATTTTTGATAAAGGACTCACTTTCTGCCAGCGCTTTGTTTGTTGAGTCTTCACCATCACGATCTGAAAGCTCATAACAGAGTAATGATCCTATTCCAACGGTATCAAAAGCATCTTTAATTGTTTGCAGGCATCCTTCAACGGCAAAAGGTGATGCGTGGTGGTCGATGATAAAGGTCACACCGTTTCTGGCACTGTAGATAGCAGTCGCCAGGGCACTGGCTTTGATCATCTCCAGGTCCAGGTTTTTATCCAGATTCCACCAGACGTACTTCAGTATTTCAAGAAAATTAGTCGGAGACTGCGCCGGAGCCGGCATTCCTCGTGCAAGGGTGGAATAGATATGATGG
>Ga0307989_1000090_pt1 | contig 70861 bp, 69 predicted proteins | sample EllFjometagen185_FD_203164 | JGI IMG/M metagenome (GOLD analysis project Ga0307989, IMG submission 203164) | Marine microbial communities from Ellis Fjord, Antarctic Ocean - #185 | ecosystem: Environmental > Aquatic > Marine > Unclassified | place: Southern Ocean | collected 2014-10-08 | reverse complement strand
TTTCGCCAATGCCAAGGATGAGGTATCTCTCCTTTTCCAGTTTCTTTTTTTCGATGGTTCGCTTCAGATCAAGTCCTGGATAGCCCGGTGGTTCATCCCCCAGGTGAAATGTACCCCATTGGGTCGGGATAAAATATGCTGCACCCAGATCCTGAAATGCCCGAACCGCCTCCTCAATATTCATGTGCGCTTTATGCATGAACCATCGAGGATGATAAGCCGTAGTCGGAATCAAGGCGAAGTCGATCTTCGAGTATTTGCGGGCAATTTCGCGATAGCCGATAAAGTATCCGCTGTCTCCAGCGAAATAGATGGTGGTATCAGGCGTAACAAGCATGAAACTGGCCCAAAGGGAAGTATTTTCCCGCTCAAAGGCTCGCAGGGACCAGTGTTGTGCCGGCAGGCAATGCAATTCAACCCCGTTTGACAGATCCCGCGTTTGCCACCAGTCCATCTCCACAATTTCGGCATTTGGCTGCCAATTCCGCAGGGTTTTTTCCAAACCCATCGGTACATAGTAGGTGTAATTCTCTGAAAGCTCCCGAATACTGTCTTTGTCCAGATGATCGTAATGACTATGGGAAATGATCACGTTAACATTCGGAAAGAGCTTATTGATTTCAGCAGCTGTGATGGCGGGCGGCGTATGTCTCGCGGGTAAAAGCGCCCGTTTTGAAAAAATGGGGTCCGTCAGCCAGACCTGCTCTCCTGTCCTGATCAGAAAGCTATTGTGTCCTATCCAGAGTATAAAATCACCGTGCTTGTCATCCCCTATTTTCGTGGCAGCATCCTTCCAAACGACAGGTAGATATGCCTCCTCTTCCTCAGTATAGGATGGAGAATTGGAAAACCGCCATCTCAACAACTCAGAAAAATCCTTTGTGACATCCATCCAGGGGTTGAAATATTGACCATCCCGATAATGTGGTGCATACAACTGGTTTACGTCGGTGGACTCGACCTCTTGTCGCCACTCTTTTTCACTGAAGGGCGGTGTTGAACAAGCAGAAAGGCTGAGTAGCAGGAAAAAAGAAACAAACAAATATGCTGGGAATTTCATCTGTATCAAATTGAATGGTTTACAGGCCGGATGGGACATGACCTGATGAAATGGATTGCTTTGACGTTCATTCAACACAAACAGCTTAATGCTGTTAATGTCCTTACTTATAGCTGACCAAACGAATCATGACCAACATCAAAATCAAGTATATAAGAAAAAGGAACTATTTGAATAGTCTAAATGGTAATGCGACCCGATCATGCGGTCCTTGCATAGCTAACTCTGACAGACCATTTTTTTCTCTTGGACATCAGAGGCCAGGAGATCGCGGCCGCGGGAAAGCATAACGCTCTTATGTCGTGTTCAATTATCGGCATCGTTAGATATACCTTGACGAGGTATACCTAATAAAGGTATATTAGCTGCATGGACATCAAATCATTTGGAAATAAAGAAACTGAGAAATTTATTGCGAAAGGAGAACTTAGAAAGAACTGCAGATGGAGAAATCTTGAAAAAATTGTTCGCCGAAAAATCGACATGATCATATTTGCTGATGTTATAGATGACCTTCGGGCACCGCCAAGTAATAGACTTGAAAAGCTATCAAAGGACCTGACAGGTTTCTGGTCAATCAGAATCAACGATCAATTCAGGGTTATTTTTAAAAGTAACAACAATCAGATATTTGATATCAGGATTGTTGACTATCATTAGAGGAAATATGTGGAAATATGACAGAAAACCAACATCTGCCGGTGAAATATTAAAGGAAGAGTTTATGTTGCCCTTAAAACTCACGCAAAAGCAGTTGGCCGATCACATAAATGTTGATGTCAAGGTCATCAACAGGATCTGCAACGAAAAGACATCGATCACACCAGTCATGGCATTGAAACTGGCAAAATCATTCGGAACCACTGCCGAGTTCTGGTTGAATGCCCAGATGGCAACTGATCTATGGAAAGCCAAAGAAACCGGCATAAAAATGCCTGACAGGCTGATAGCCTAGATGCATTGCATGGGGTTTTGACTATACCAACCCTCGACAGGTTTACACTGCTATTCATGAGTTTCCCATCCTGGTTTAACTCTACTACTTTCTGATCAGTCATTCTTATTCCGATGTCAGGGAGAAAAACGGGCACTGGAGATTGCCGCTGCAGGATCGCACAACGTTCTAACGTTGTGTTCAATTAACCCCCTCGTTTTTACGCCTTCGAGGGCTCCTTCACCTTATCATTAGTTGGAACCGTTTTTTAATAAACGCTGGACAGATATTCTCAGAAGTTACCTTACTTCAATGGCTAATCTGATAAATTCTGATTGCCAGGTTTGTGCACTACTCTTGACTTACTCTGTCTGGAAACAATGAGAACGAATCCTCGAGTCTGGTTGAACATGCCCAAACAAAAGCAGTAGAGTTCGTCGCTAAACTCCTTGATAACCCTGTATATTGAAATATCCGGGTTCTCAGCGCTTGCTACAACCAAGAAAACGACCGATCATTCTTCTACAATGACCGGCGAAGTATTTTTTTCAATTCAGCATCTGCCAACATAATCGGGTTACACTTCATGCTGCTCGTGCTCCTGGCATCTTCAACAATACGGTCGATATGCGCCGATTCAATGCCATAGCGGTTCAAAGCCGGGATATTCATCTTGGAACAAACCATTTCAGCCCAGTGGATGCAATCATGAAGTTTCGCCGTATGGTCTCCAGTCAGAATCATGGACAGCTCTCTATATTTTTCCAATACCAATGAATCAGCCTGCCTGGCCTGTAGTGCTTCAATATTTTGTCGCATCACTGCCGGAAAAAGACCAGCACATAGGGCCCCATGGGCAACGTCAAACATCCCGCCGATGACTCCCGCAAATCCGTGAACGGCTCCCAATCCAGCATTGGCGAACGCCAGACCGCCAAAAAGACTTGCCAGTGCCATATCCGATCTTGCGTTTATACAATCACCATCTTGATAAGATTGGATGATAGATTGTTTTGCAGACTTCAATCCCTCCCTGCAGATGGCGTCAGTAAAAGGATTTGATTTAATGGAGACAAATGCCTCGGTCAGCTGCACAACAGCGTCCATTCCGGTCGAAGCAGTTATCTGCGGCGGTAGGGTGACCGATAATTCCGGGTCAACGATGGCAACCGTGGGAATCATGAAAGGACTCCTCAAGCTGACCTTGATCCGATGTTCGGGAGAAGATATAACCGCGTTACGAGTGACTTCACTTCCAGTGCCAGATGTAGTCGGAATGGCAATAACCGGGATGGAAGGGTTTATCAGGGGCATTCCATCTCCAATTATTTCGAGATATTGAAGTATACCTCCGGGATTCCTGATCAAAGCTGCAATCGCCTTTCCGGTGTCCAGCACGCTTCCCCCGCCTATCGCTACGACCATGTCAGCACCGAGCGTTTCTGCAGCATTGACAGCATCCTGCACCTGGGTAACGGTTGGTTCTCCGCTGACACAAAAGATCTCATGCGCCAGGCTGAATGACCCAATATTTGAAAGGACACTCGACACTCGTTTCGGATGGCTGCCAGTCACGACCAAAGCTCTTTTGCCCATTGCTGCTGCAATAGCACCAACCTCTTTGGCTTTGCCACAACCAAAGTGTATTGTTCCTGCTGTTCTCATTTCAAATGCCATCACTCTCCTTATTGGACGGCCTGGGTATCTTCCCTTGTTACCGGTAAGAACCGTCAAGCTGCATCATTAACATCTTTTTAGCTAAAACCAATTCAGAGATTTTTAAAATCCCAGTAAAATACTTTAGAGTCTGCCAATCGGATCATAGATCCCATTTTACCCTGATAGTCAAACATGAACGAATAAATCTTGACATATCCCTATTTACCTTTACAATTGTACATATATTTAAACATTTGTAAAGGTAAATAGAAAATCAAGTGTTGAATTTGAGCGCCTGTACAGTATCTTACAAGGAAAAGACGTCGAAGGGTTTGAAGCAAAACGGACAACATTGCTATGACGATTTATACATCTAATCAGATGTTTGAGATAGGATCCGATAATTAGAATCCGGTAGGGGCATGATAAAAAAATACTTGTTGGGATTTGATGCAGGAACTTCATTGGTCAAAGCAGTTGTTTTCGACTTTGCAGGGACAGAGATAGGATTCGGATCACGCAAGGTGGCTGTCAATACCCCTTCACCTTCCTGGGCACAGCAATCTCCAGATCTTGTCTGGCAGGCGACAGCTTATGCCATCAAACAAGCGATCGGGCAGGCATCAATCTCCAGTGATGAAATCGCCGTTATTGGGCCTTCCGGACAAGGAGACGGGGCCTGGATGATTGATGAAACAGGAGCCCCCCTGTCCCCCTCAGCCCTCTGGAATGATGGACGTGCTGCAGATGTGGTATCTTCCTGGGATGCTGCTGGCATTCTGGAACAGATATACAAAATAAACGGCACACAGCTTTGGCCAGGATCGGCAGCACCAATTCTTGCCTGGATGAAGAAAAACAATCCAGATCGGTTCTCAAAAATCTCAGCCCTTTTTTGCTGCAAGGATTGGATTAAGCTTAAGCTGACTGGAACTATAACCACTGATGAGAGCGATGGCTCGATTCCCTTTATGAATCTGGCAGACCGGTGCTATGATGATCGTCTTCTGGAATTGACCGGACTGCAGGAGATAAAACCCAACCTTGCAAAGATTGTCCCCACCCATGAGGTCATCGGTGAAGTAACAGCAGAAGCGGCTCAGGAAACTGGTTTGTGCCAGGGCACACCAGTGGTTTCGGGCATGTTGGACGTGGCAGCCAATGCCATCGGAGCAGGGGTCATTGAGGCCGGAGAGGCCCTGTCAATACTGGGGACAACCTCCATGAACATGGTCGTTTTAGACAGCGCCGCGACAGAACCGATGGGAATCGGCGCAACAACCTGTCACGGTGTATCAAAAAAATGGATGCGGATTCTGGGGGCGATGACCGGAACCCCAAACCTGGACTGGTACATCAACGCAATGGGAAAGTCGCTAAAGCAGAAATCAGTAACAGAAAACCTGGATCTGTTCTCACTCCTGGAAAAGGCTGTTGACCAGTCACCAATTGGATCACAGGGTGTAATTTTTCACCCTTTTCTCCTGGGTGAGCGGGCACCATTCGTAAACTCAAGTTCCCGGGCAGGGTTTTTCGGAATCCACGCAAACACCACTGAAAATGATTTACTGCGTGCTATTTATGAGGGGATCGCACTATCTTCCAGGGATTGCTATGAACAGGTGAGCGCAGAACTGAACAAAATTACGCTGGTAGGAGGCGGGTCACAAAGTCGAATCTGGTGCCAGACCCTGGCTGATGCCGTCGGATGCAAAATGCAGGTTCCGAGTGGAACTCAGTTTGGCGCACTGGGCGCTGCCATTGCGGGTGGGGTTGGGATTGGTGTTTATGATGACTATCACAGCGCTCTGGAGCAATGCCTCAAGATAGAACAGGTCTATGAACCCTCCTTGAAAAACAGTCGAAAATATGATGACCTTTACCGTCTGTATTCGGACCTGATCTCCCACATGGGACAATACTGGGAAGATAACCAGCGCATGATGAACAAGTGGGAAGATCAGGAGAACGAATAATAAAAAACCGGAAATAACCTGCGAGAGGCATTTTTGAATGGAAAAACGTTTTTGTGCGGGTTAAACAGAATTCAGATAATCAAGCAGGAGAGGTTGCAAGTATGCAAAAAATGATGAAAGCCGCAGTTTACTATAACAACCAGGATATCCGAATCGAAGAGCATCCGATTCCTGAAATCGGACCTGGAGAAATCCTGGTTAAGACTTCTGCATGTGGGCTTTGTGGCAGCGAATCCATGGAATGGTACCAGATTAAACATGCGCCGAAAATTATGGGACACGAAGCGTCTGGAACCATTGATGCGATTGGAAAAGGTGTCACTGGTTTCAAAGAGGGAGACCGGGTCTTTGTTAACCACCACATAGGCCGCATTCATTCACACACCGCCCTCAGAGGTCACTTCACCTGTGACCCATACTATAAACAGAAAAACCTGAACCCGGGCACTATGTGTCAATACTTCAGCGCTTCTGCCGAACATGTGTTGACCGACACGCATATTATCCCCGATCACGTCCCCTTTGGTGCTGCCACTGTGATTGAGCCCTGGGGCTGTGTCATTGGTGGACTGAAAATAGCAGGCATACAACCCGGTGATACAGTTGCTGTTGTTGGATGCGGCTTTATGGGACAGGGTTTTGTCCATATGGCCCCTTTATTTGGTGCCGGGAAGGTATTTGCGTTGGATTTTTCCGACTATCGACTGGAAAACGCACTGCACATGGGAGCCACACACGGCATTAATCCCCAAAAAGAAGACCCTGAAGCCAAATTAAAGGATCTCAACCAAGGCAGGCTGGCTGATGTTGTGATTACAACAGTACCGAATACCAAGGCACTGGACCAGGCCCTGATCTTGATTGGCCCTGGTGGAACACTGCATATTAATGCACCCCCGGCACCCGATCAACACTGGCAGATCAATCCATATGATCTGTATATGAAAGAGGTCACAACAACCAATAAATACTCTGCCGACCATAATGATATATACAGCGCGCTTCGCTGGCTTGACGCCGGCCGCATAGATCCAGAACCGGTCATCACCCACCGTTTCGAACTGGACGGCACACCGGAAGCGTTCGAACTGCTGGTAAAGGCAGACAAATCCATCAAATCGGTTATTTATCCAAATGGACTCCTGGATGAATAACCGCTGGCACTAGCAATCAAAAGTATTCTGCGGAAGTCATAAAGAGAGCAAAAAAAGACTCTGCCAAAATATTAACCCCAAAAACGTTAACGGAGGTTCGACGATGTTATATTCGGAATTAAGGAAAGAAGTCTGCACCATGAACAAAGAGCTTCCCCGGCAGAACCTGGTGGTGTGGACCGGTGGAAACGTCAGTGGGATTGTTCGCGAAAGCGGGCATATTGTCATCAAGCCGAGTGGTCTCAGTTTTGAAGAGCTCACTCCAGAAAATCTGGTCGTTATCGATATGGACTGTAAGGTCGTAGAGGGCGACTACAAACCCTCCGTCGATTCCGGGGTTCATGCTTATATCTACGCCCATCGCCAGGATGTCGGCGGAATCTGTCACACCCATTCACCCTACTCTTCCAGCTTTGCACTCCTGGGAGAGCCTATTCCTGCTGCAACAACTCCTATCGGGCATCTCCTGGGTCAAGATGTTCCATGTACCCCTTATGCCAAACCAGGATTTGTCGATACCGGCAAGGCCATCATCGAAACGGTCGGAGACGGATCCGCAGTACTGGTCAAACGCCATGGTGTCTTTACTCTCGGTAAGACGCCAACCTATTCTGTAAAAATTGCCACATACCTGGAAGAGGCTGCTCGCACGACCCACTATGCCATGCTTAGAGGTACTGTCACTTCCATGTCCAAAGAGGAACTCGATCGATGCTTCCACTTTTATGCAACAGAATACGGACAATAGATAATCGCGACCTTACTAATCACCTTGATGTGTCTGAATTGGATTGGGGGTCAATGAATTGAAATTGACAGGAATCCAGAAACTTTTTGACCGGGGCCAGGAAAGGGGGGGAATCAGTTAGACTTTTGTCAAAATTGCCAGTACAAATGTAATGGTGATTATTGCATGTTACGCAACCATTATTCTACAACCAAAAAATGAAAAAATTCGATGCGGTTTTCGTTGGCCTGACCATACTGGATATATCCGGCAGGCCGGTTTCAGCCATACCAGAAGGTGGAGACGTTGGATTCATTGATGAAATCAAGTTAAACCCAGCCGGAACAGCTGCCGGAGCATTACTGAATGCGGCCAAGCTTGGTGCAAGCTGCACGACTGCAGCCTGCGTCGGAAAGGATGAAAAAGGCTCATTCATACTTAATGAGTACAAAAAACTGAACATTGATTGCTCTCTGATTCAGGAAACATCAGAAGCTTCCACATCTTCAACCATTCTTACGATACGCCCCAACGGTGAAAGACCGGCTCTGCATTGTCGCGGCGCTTCGGATCATCTCTTTGTTGAAGAAACCGCTTTTGACACTGTCTGCAATGCCCGCTATTTGCATCATGGCGGAACCGGGTTGCTGGAAGCCATGGATGCCCAATCTCAACCGGACGGGGAGAATCAGAGTACCCGTCTGGTAAAATATGCAAAGCAAAAGGGATTAACAACCAGTTTCGATCTGATTGCACCGAATGAGCATACCATGGACCTTTTAAAACCGCTGCTGCCGTTTGTCGACTATTTTATGCCATCCATGGAAGAGGCCGAGTTCCTGTCCGGGCTTAAGAAACCTGAGGATATAGCCGCCTGTTTTATGGACCTGGGCGTTGGCGCCTGTATTTTTAAATGGGGTAATCAGGGGTCTTTTATAGCAACACCTGATTCAAGCTTTCGCATGCCGGCTTTGAAAGTTGACGTATCAGATACAACCGGATGCGGCGATAGTTATTGTGGCGGCTTTATCGCAGGTCTTGCCATGGGGTGGGACCTGGAAGCTGCCTGTCAGCTCGCAACTGCAACATCTGCCCTGGTAGCCACAGGACTGGGCTCAGACGCAGGTGTGATAGACCTTGAGTCAACCCTATCATTTATGAATACCGCAACTCGATTGGATTAGTGAAATATGGCTGAGCAGATAACAGCGGCCGGGAATCGCCGGGGAGATTACCTATTGGCCACTACGGCCATCCTCTATTACAAAGACGGGCTGACACAGAATGAAATCGCCAAACGGCTGGGGGTCTCCCGTGCCACCGTCATCAACTATCTGCGTCTTGCCCGGGAGAATGGCATTGTTGATATTCGGATTAACGGATCTTCTTTTTCAGCCAACAGTCTGGCCAGGGAGCTCAAGAATAAGCTTAATCTGGAAGATGTGTATATTGCTTCGGTGCACAGTGACGACGCTTCAACGGAAGCAGATGCTGAAGAATATGCGCTACGGCAGGTTGCCCGGGTCGCTGCCATGGCGTTGTGCGAAATTGTGTCTCCTGATGATATCCTGGGAGTTGCATGGGGAAAAACCATCCAGATGCTTGCTGAAGAGCTCCCGTCTCTCACCAAACCCGGACTTAGCGTCTATCAAATGATTGGATCGATGAAATCTCCGCTTCTGATAGCGGCGGAAACCTGCGCCATCAATATTGCCAGGCGTTTCGGTGCTGATTGTCATACCCTTCACGCCCCGGCTATCCTATCGACGAAAGAACTGGCAGAGGGATTGCGCTCTGAACCGATTATCAAATCCCAGCTGGCACAGCTGAACACCATGAACCGGACACTATTTTCCGTCGGGTCATGCCTGGAAAGAACGCATCTGCTTCAATCCGGCATCGCAACTGTCAAAGATCTGAAATGGTACATCAAAAAGGGTGCAGCGGGTATTATTTGCGGACGGTTTATTGATGTTGAGGGAAACCAGATCCAGGGCCCGCTTGATAAACGAATGATCAGCGTCACACCGGACCAGTTGAGGAGTGCTGGAAACGGGATCCTGGTTATATCAGGCCTACATAAGATCGATGCGACCAAAGCCGCTATCAAAGGTGGATATGTGACACACCTGATAACAGATGAACAAACAGGCAAGGCCCTGTTAAATGAGAAGCGCTGAAATCAGATTCTTTGATCAAGGGCATCACGCATCTCTCTGATTCCATCACCAATTTTTTCCCGATAACGCAGCAGGCTTCCCCCCAGTAGATAGACGACATCGCTTCCATACATCTGCTTCATTTCCGGTGCTTTTTCAACTGACATACCCCCACCAGGACTTGGAAAAATGGTCTTCCCGATCCCCTGCGGGTCCAGGCACCGTTCAACAATTGACAGGCACTCTGCAGCGGAAAAACCAAATCGGCCGCCGACGTTTGGAAAAATGGAAATATCCGCTCCCGCAAGCCGTTGTAAAACTCCGAACATAACAGCGTGACTGAACCCGGTATCCTGCGACAGTACAAAGGGTCCAAGAAATGAGGGATGCGCCATGATCGGAAGATCAAAGGCATCGTCCCGAGCTAGCTGATGGATCAGGTCAAAACCGAAAAGTCCCGGCAAAATCAAGGCTCCACCGGCACCGGCCGCTTTGGCAAACCGCGCAAAATCCAGACAGTCAGTGGACTGCCCGGCAATATTCGGGAAGTACAGAGTTGAACCACCCGTTTCAGCGTTCGCTTTGTTAACGGCGTTGCATATGGCTTCACATCGCTCTTTGAAGGGAGCCATATGCTGATTGGTTAACCCGTGGTCGTCCTTGATGATGTCAGCTCCCGCCAGCGCACATTGATATGATATGGCGGCCAGATCCTTTGCAGATGACCCCTGCGGCTTAATCACGGCAGCGATTAACCCTCCCTTGCGACGGCCGGAGCGTTTGCGAATTCCGTCAATTCCAAACCTCGCTCCGGAAAAACGTCGGGTCAATTCCTCTCCCGGGTCAAAGGCAACCACCTTCAGCCCTCTTTGAATAGAGGAGTTTCCAAAAATAACGTTTAGCAGTTGAGGAAGTTCAGAACCGACACTATCTGGGCTGTACGAGATTTTGAGAATAAACTGCCCTTGCGCTTCAAAGGCAATATCCTCAATCTGGCCCATAATAACATCCTCAATATATCCGGGTGGCACTACATCCCGGGGAACCTCAACTGTCTGTTCCAAAGCAATGTCTTCAGCGCGTTGTTGCGCCTCTGCCTCGTTCCGGGCAAAAACGCGATAACTAACCGTGAATCTCTCCATAACCGCCTTTTTCATAATAAAAGCTATAGGGCTTCCGCTTTTGCGTTTGAATGAACCGCATCAACACGCACAGCATCAAGGTTTTCTTCCGTCACACCGGTCGGTTCTCCGAGCAGCTCATCGACGGCTTGCACGAGCGCCAGAGCATCCAGTCCATAGTACCGCATCAAATAGGCTTTTGAACCGCCATGTGCATATGTATCTTTCAGCCCCAGCCTTATCAGCCTTTTGCCAATTCCGGCGTCGGTCATGGTTTCAGACACCAGAGATCCGATTCCTCCCGTGACAACATGATTTTCCAAGGTGATGACCCCGCCCTTCACAGATTGAATCTGGTCAAGCAGTGCTTCAGCATTAAAAGGTTTGATAGTGTTCAGGTGAAGATGGCGAATGGCGACCCCCACGTTTTCAAGCGCACCGCGAGCCCGCAATGCTTCTTCCGTAGAAATACCGGATGTCACAACCAGCAGGTCATCTCCTTCACTCAGTTGCCGCATTTCACCAACTTTAATGGGTGTATCAAACAGTCGGGGCACAGATCCCCGTAATACGCGACAGTATACAGGACCATCGATTGAATCGGCTGCCTCACAAATCGATTCCACTTCTGTTGCATCACCGGTTTCCAGAATGGTCATGTTGGGTATGGACCGCATCACTGAAATATCTTCAATGGCCTGGTGTGTCATGCCTCCGGGCGTTGTAATGCCAGGCAGGAATCCCATCAGGCGCACCTTCCTCATAGGATAGGCGACGGACGCCATCAACTGGTCGTAAGGACGTCGGTAGATGAATACAGCGAATGTATGAATAAATGGCCGGTAACCCGCAAGACCGAGGCCGCCGGCGAAACTGAGCATGTTTTGTTCCGCCATTCCAAGCGAAAGGAATTGCGACGGATGCCGATCTCTGAATTTATCAACTTCGCAGGAGGAAGTCAGATCGGCTGACAGACATAATACATCTGGATTTGCAACCGCATACGCTTCGAAGGCGGTTGCATAGGGACGAGAAACTAGTTCAACCATTTGTTTTCCTTAAGATAAATTCTAGACTATTGTTCAAAGTTAATCGGGTCAATGCCGAGCTCTTCGGCAATGGCAATATTCATTTCAGACCGTTCCTGAGCTGATTTAAACCGAACATAGTGCAAACGGGGAAATCGTTTTTGCAGAAAGCTCATTCCCTTCGTTGGAGAGGAATGGGCAATAATGATCAATGGTTGACCTTCATGAGGTTCGGTCACAGCCTGCCTCATGGCACTGACATCGTGGGCATCAATCTCAACGGCGACAGCACCGAATGAGCGGAGTTTTGTGGCAATATCACGGACACTCATGACACTATCCATCGCACCATCACATTGTTGATGGTTCACATCCATGATCGCATACAGGTTGTCGATTTCATAGTGGGCAGCAGACTGTACCGCCTCCCAGGTCTGTCCCTCCTGGACCTCACCGTCAGACATGAAAACCCAGACTTTGCCAGAGTCCCCTCGCAGCCGGCGCCCATATGCCAAACCCGCGCCTGTAGACAGTCCAATCCCCAGAGTCCCGTTGTGGACTTCCATCCCAGGGGAGTGTTCGGCTCCGATCATTTCGACCGAAGAACCATCCTTATTGAACATCTCAAGACCCTCCGGTGCCATGCGCCCAACTTCAATCAGGGTGGCATAGGCGACCAGCGCGTAATGTGCCGGTGCAATAAACAGGCGATCGTATTCCTGTGCGACAGGGCCATTATAACCGGCTCCCGTGCAATACCCCTTGTTTTCCGCGGAGGGAACACCAGCAAAAGCGCGTGGTATCATCGGCAGTGTCGGCTCACCGATATTCAATTGTTCATTGTACAGCCAGGCCAATTGATCGGCAGAAGAGCAGGCCTGACTCAAATAGCCGCCATTGTTCTGCATGGAATATCGAAAAACACGACGCCGAATTCCTAGTGCAACCGCTTCTGTTGTATTATTACTTTGCATTTCAATTTGCTCCAAAAATAGAATGGCAGATCCTTGTTGATAACCATAATGACAAATTGGGGATCTGATAAATCAAACATCTTCAAGACCGGGTTAAATCTGTTTGCATCAAAGAATCCCCGGAAAAACTGGCCCTCACCCAGCGTTTTCGAACGTATAAGGGGATTCGTATAAATCTGGCTGCTCAAAAATGTAAGGCACAAGGCGGTGCCTTGGCGACCGTATTTTTAGAAATCGTATCAGCTCTTCTTTCTCAGTTTTTGCTGCAAAACAGAGATCGCCAGTGCACAGACCAGAATGATCCCGGAAAGTGCCGCTTTTAAATTAAAATCCAGGCCCATCAGGTTCAAACCGTTGGCTACCATGCCTAGAAACAGGACACCAATCAAGGTTCCCGGAACATTCGGTCGCATTCTGGGGTGCATGGATGCACCAATGAAAACCGCTCCGATCGAATCCAGGAGATACGAATATCCAGCCAGGGGCGTAAATTGTCTTAAGTTGGCTGACAGAATCACCCCGCCAATAGCGCAGGTCCCGGAAGCAACTAAAAACGTATAGAACAGATACCGGTTGACATTGATACCGGCAACCAGCGCAGCACTCTTTTGCAGACCGATGGCACGAATCCGTTTCCCAAAAATAGACCGTTCGAGAAACAGAAAATAGAGAACAAAAATAGTGAATGCAATGATAATTTCAGTCGGAATACCACCGATATTTCCCACCGCGAGATTGCGGTATTCTATAGCCACACGGCGAAAAGAAATTGGCCCGCCACCATCTGTATAAATTCGTTCAACACTGCTGCCAATAAAGAAAGTACCCAACGTGGCTAGAAAGGGACTTACCTTCAGATAAACGGTCAGGACTGCATTCAGAAGCCCGATCAAGGTTCCACCGACCACGGCAACGAGAATCGCCACTTGCCAGGACACCCCGTACTCTTTCAACGCTACCATCGCAAAAGCAGCACCAAAATCGAGGGCAACTCCTACAGAGAGGTCTATTCCACCGGATGCAACGACCAGTGTCATAGCCAGCGCAAGTATCAGCAGAATGGCATTCCCCTCCAGTATGTTCACCAGGTTTCCGGCTGATAAAAAAGCATTCGCATTAGCCGAAAAAAAGACGAAAAAACAAACAATAATGACCAGAAATCCATATTTAATCAAAAGATCGCCGAGGTGAAATCCGCCAGATGCGGTATTGACCTTTTCCTTAATAGCTGCGCTCATGATCGCTCACCCCTCCTTTGAATTGCCGCCGTAGCAACAACAATCAATATTAAAGCGCCTTTGATACCCCCTATCCAGAATATATCAACCCGCATCAGCGCGAAACCATTGGACAGCGCATTCACAAGCAGGGCTCCAAGGAGTGCCCCCCAGATAGTCACCACTCTCCTTGGTGAAAATGCGGCCCCCACAAAGGTTGCCAGCACCATTTCGATCAGGAGCGAATCTTCAGTGCCTGGAGAGCTTCCGGAACCCCTCGCGATAATCGTGACCGAAGCAATTGCAGCTATCACCGATGCGATGAAAAAGGATTGCGCGATATACTTGGCCGGTTTCAACCCTGAAATCTCAGCCGCACTTCGACTGCCACCGACCGCCTGCATGCGCATTCCCCATGGTGTTTGATGGATCAGAAAAGCGATAATCAGAAAAACCAGGATCATGATAAGCACTGAAATCGGAATCCTCAGAAGGCTGTCATCCCGGATAGCATCGATAAACGGATGATCCACATTAATTCGCCTGTGCGATGTAATCAGTTTAGTAATCCCGACAACGGCAACCGAGGTGGACAATGTTGCCAGCAAAGGTGACAATCCGACGATCACAACAAGGAAGGCATTCACAATTCCGACTGCCAGAGCTGCAAGTACTGCAACGGTGAGTGCCACGGGCAGGCCGACATTGAATTTGACCAGCAACACACTGCAAATCGCTGCTGCCATCACTGAACCCGCCGGAATAGACAGGTCAATACCACCCACCACGACATCATCACCGCCGGTGACGACAACCGTTGCCAGTCCAAAACAAAGGATTGACAGCGGTACCGCCTGTCGAAAAATGGTCGTGATGTTTTGCCACCCCAGAAAGTAGGGCGCAAAGGCGGCCATGTAGGACAGCAGGAGTCCAAAAAGAATCAGAGGACCTTTGGCCAGCAGGATTTTAGCAACGATCTCGGAAAAACTTCCGGTATTGTCAGAACGATTGATCCCCGGTTTTGCAATGATTGAAGCAGATGGTTTCATTTTGCCACTCCGGGGGAAGATTCGGCACCGGTCGTCAGGGCCAGAAGTGAATCCAGTGTCATGCTTTTGGCATCCAGCGTATCAACCACCTCTCCCCGCAGCATGACGATCAGACGGTCACACAACCCAAGAAGTTCCCCCGGATCGCTGGACGAGATCAAAATACTGGCCCCATTAGCAGCCAAATTTTCAATAAGCTGATAAATCTCAACTTTCGCTCCAACATCAACACCGACAGTAGGCTCATCAAGAATAAACACCCGCGATTCAGTTGCCAGCCACCGTGCTAAAACAGATTTTTGCTGGTTACCACCACTGAGATTCTGGACAATTGTCTTGACATCACGGGGTCTGATATCCAGCTTCTCCACCTGTTCCTCAGCTCGTTCCAAAGCCACCTGCCTCCTTTCAAGGCCAACAACGGCAACATCAGCCAGGGAAGCCAAGTTGATATTATCGGATAGGGACATTTCCAGAACCAACCCGTCGTTTCGACGATCTCTCGGCACCAGGACGATACCGTTTGTGACCGCTTTGACGGGAGAGGACAGTCGGATATCCTCATCATCAAATATCAGTGAGCCCTCCGGCATTTGGCGCAAACCATACAGCGAATCGATCAACTCTTCGCGTCCCGAGCCGACCAGGCCCGCTACACCTAAAATTTCTCCAACACCAAGCTTAAAACTGATATCCCGAAACTTTACACCATCTCCAAGATTCCGTGCAATTAACCTTGGTTCCCCGACGCGATGCTTCTTTTTGGGATAAAGCGCCTGAATCTCCCGGCCGACCATAAACTCAATCATTCTATCTGCATCGGCAGGGTTTATATCGTCCAGAACCGCAACATTTTCCCCATTGCGAAATACAGTAACACGATCACAGATTTCGGTAATCTCTCCGAGGTAATGTGACACATAGATCATTGAGATACCCTGTTTCTTCAAACGCCTGATCGCCTTGAAGACCTGTTCAATCTCATCGGAAGCCAATGGCGCAGTAGGTTCATCAAAGACGACCATTTTCGCCTGCTCATCAATCAGTGCCCGGGCGATTTGCACCAGTTTCCGCTCAGCAACAGTCAGATCCCGTATCAGGCGGCGACTATCCATTTCAGCATTCAGTGACTCCAATAAAAAAGCCTCGGCTCGCTTGCACATCTCTCTTCGATCAATCCCCATCCAGCGGGTTCTCAACTCCTGACCCAGAAATATCGATTCTGCGACCGTAAAATAGGGGACGAGGTGCAACTCCTGATGAATAAAGCGAATACCTTGTTCGTGGATCGTTTCCGGCGTAACCGCTTTAATCTCCTGTCCATTAAAAAATATTTTGCCGGCGTCATGGGCATATACACCTGCAAGTACCTTGATAATAGTGGATTTACCAGCACCGTTTTCACCAACAAGCCCGTGAATTTCACCAGGGATAACCGACAGATCAGCCTTGTTGAGGGCCTGAACACCTGGAAACCGTTTATCGATCCCTGACATCACCAAACTGCAGGTTTCAGGGGCATCATTGTTTGTCGTAGTTGTCATCGCAACATCACTGTGATTTGGATTTGACCGATAAGCGGACAGTTGCCGAATACGAAATCAGCCCCAGAAGCCAATTTTGTCGAGGCTTCTGGGGTAGGCTAGACCATCAGCCCCATGAAACGCAGGCTGGAGTGCTAAATCACACCAGCTATTTGTATCCTAGCTGTTTGAAAACTTTTTTGGCTGCCTTTTGGCCATCAACTGGCAGAACCGGAACAAAGGTCTGTGGCAACAGTTTTTGACCGGCGAAGTAGCGTGCAACATTTTTTGCAGCTGTTGAACCGATCAGGCGTGGCTGCTGCGCTACATTCGCAACAAAGGGGGAGTTTTTTTCCATCATAATTTCCAGCGTATCAGGTCCTGCATCGAGGGCTGTTACAATAACATCTGTCCGGCCAGCTTCTTCAAGCGCTTGGACGACACCAATGGCAGGTTGATCCCAACAGGCAACATGAATGGCATCAAGTGTTCCGACAGGATATTGCTGCAGCAGTGCCAGGGTTTTCTTCCGGGCGTCTTCAGGCGCATTAGCAAACTCTTCAGCCAATTCGGGTTGAATAATCTTAATCCCCGGATAATCTTTCAGAACATATTTCCACATTTCGTAACGCGTTTCACAAATCCGCAGCATTCCGGCAAAGGCGTTGAACACGGCCACATTCCCTTTTGCTCCCATCGAATCTGCCATAAAGCGGCCGATTGTCGTTCCCATGTAGTAGTTATCAGATGTGGTATTATTGATGCCATTTGTTGAAAGGTGGTCAATTGTAAAAACGGGGATACCCGCCTTTTTCAGGGCTTTGAATTTAGGCTCAACAGCACCGTCTCCCAGAATACTAATCACCGCATCAACCTTTCGTGAAAGCAGTATATCATGGTTATCGGCATGAACCTGGTTGTCCCTTCCGCCATCCACCGGCATCGGGCTACCGCCAAGGCTCTTGACAGTATCAATAGCCCCGTTGAATGCTTCTCGATCCCAAAAATGCTGCGTCCCGACAACAGCGATGCCCACCGTTTTTCCTTTTAATGACAGTTTCTCAGCCTGAACCAGTCCGGCCCCGGTGCCGCTCATCAGCGCAAATGCTGTTCCCATAACTGTGATTGAGCGAATCCTCGACATGATTGAGCGCATAATTCGATGCGTTTTCATATTAACTCTCCCTCCTGCGCCTGCCTGAATAGATTCGACAGACTGTTATTGAAAATCGGACTGTGAATGTCCGGTTTTGTTTCTTCAGCTACAGTCAGCAAATAACCCCCTTAACTGAAAAAAAGGATACTGGTGCCAGGACCTTTTTTTTGCAGCACCATGTTTTACTTTTGTCAGTTATCTTTACTTTTGTCAAGTTTTTTTCTGGTGAATTAGTTTTGCCTCTGTTCCAATTAGTTTCCACAGGCCTAACCACTATATCTAAGACAGTTTTGAGTCTGAATTGAAAAAACTTTGACTATTATTAGGCGCCGTATCGACACACGGGAATACTGGAAGCGAGCCCACACTTGCCCCAACTTTCAGGGATCTGTCCCCTAATTTGGGATACAATCGGTTAAAAAGCCGAGATAAGAACCTAGAATATGAAAAACATTAAAAAATGGGTCAACCGACCGAAATCCGCCTGAGTTTTGACAATCACCAGAAATGGTCCCCAAATACTGAGCATACCTGTCTGCTGCCGGGGGTAGAATGACATATTACATAGCCTCTGCCCTCCCTGCCGCCATGTTTGTGCAGGCATATTTTAAAGATGTTGGCGAAATCGGCTTTCCGGAGTGCGCCATGAATTCGCGCATCCTCGTGAGGCGGGTGTAACGGATGAAGATATTGTCTATATGGAGCAACCTGAGCGGAGCAGAAAACACTTCTAAGATTAGCGTGAGGATCATGGCTCAGATCATCCTGAATATAGCAGAACACCTTATTCATTGAAGAAAAAAAGGCATCATTACTCTTCTATTTGATTCAGTTTCTTTAAGCAAATTTCTTGACTTTGAAGCCCGACTCAAGAATGGTTTGAAAAAAGAATTTTAGATTACGTGTATCTCGATTTTTTTTCATGACCAGATTATTTTCAAATCTGAAAAATGACCACCGTTATAACAAACACAGCAATGATTATCGGGATTGATGCCCATGTGATTGAAGTGGAGGCAGATGTTAGCATCGGGCTGGGTCATTTTAGTATCGTAGGACTGCCAAACGGAGCAATTAAGGAGAGTCGGGACCGGATCATGGCAGCGCTGAACAATGCCTGTGGCGGCTTTCCCATCTGAAAGGTCGTGGTCAACCTGGTGCCGGCGGATATCCGCAAGATGGTTACCAGATTTGATTAACCCATTGCCATCGCGATTTTAGAGGCCAGCAAAGCCATCCCGAAAAATGCACTCCGGGGTACCCTGATCATCGGCGAACTGTCACTGGAGGACCTGATCCGTCCCATTGACGGAATGCTGGCAGTGGCCCTAGCTGCTAAAAAGGCTGGAATCTCAAACCTGATTGTACCTGAGGCGAATGGCGCTGCCTCTGCTCTGGTCGATGGGCTTACCATCCTGACCGCCGGATCTATCAAGGAAGTCCTGGCTCATTTCAGTAACGAAACACCCCTACCTCAATTCATCCCCGACCTGGAAGACACCCTGCATCCTAAATCCATAAATCACCTCGATTTTTCTGAAGTCCGTGGCCAAGAGACAGCCAAGCGGGCACTGGAGATTGCCGCGGCTGGTTCTCATAATGTTCTCATATTATGTTCTATTAACCCAAATTTTTTTCATTTAAATATAGTTCAACATAGATTAAGCGGCCACACTTAAATTCCTCTCACATCCTCTCATATCAATAGTTTTAGACCATTATATCTTTATATAAAACAACTTTGAGCTAATCGAAGCCCCTACCAGTGAATCTAACCACCTATGGGTTGCCATCCAACAACACCTTGGCACCATCTTAGATCTCACACAGCGTCACCTATATCGTATCCTTCTTCAGCACGATTTTTCCACTTTCTAAATTAGTGTTCCAGAGGATAGAAGCATCACCTCTACTCAATTGTCCGATCACCACATCAATTTTCTCTTCCATCGTCATTTCAGGTCGTACTTCATAATAAGTTGCGTCTTCTCTCCCAATGCATTCTTGAACGAGATTTCGAAGAGTCTGTGGTTCCAATGTCTCGTATAGAATTTCAACATTCTGAGGTAGCTTTGATTCATCCATGACGTTTAGTGGATCATATCGCCTTCAATGAGTAGTTTTATATACTCTATGCGCATTGTTAAATAGTTGACTAGTTGTTGACGAGTCCCTTCATGTAGCTCTTCCAGAAACTTTGGAGTATCCTCTTCAACGAATCCACCGATAACCTTGTCCGTTTCGAATATATATCCGATCCACTTAAAGCAAAACACCTCCGCCTCCAATTCACATTCACGACATATTTTCAAAAAGATTAAAATTGCTTGGTATGGCTGGAAGTCTCTAATTTTGGGATTTTGAAAATATTTCTAACTATTTATTTTCCCACGTTCGGAACATTGTTGAAATATTAAAAGAAATATCTGTTGACTATCTTCTTGTTATGGGCATACGATCCTCACCGAAGCGATTGCAGAGAAAAGAACTTGAATCAGAAATTTTACTCAGGATAATAGACGTTTGCTTTAATAGGTTACGAAACCAAATAAGACTGCAACTTACTATTGCAAATCTTAAGGAGAAACCATGAATTCGAAAAGACTGGTAGTAGCTGGCGGAATTATAGTTTTATTAGTCGTAATAGCTGGATTTGGTAGCGGATTATACATTTCTAATACACTAGAACAACAGTTAGGCTCCGAAAGAAAACTAGGTGCTCTATCATATAGCCCAGATACGGTTAAAACATCAGTTGGATTTTTCTCTGGGAGAGCAAATATTAAAGCTGCAACTGTTTCGTCTTCAGATTTTTCAGCTACGATAAAAAAGCTTCTAGTTTCAGCGTCAATTTTTGACGTTATCATAAACGCTGAAACCGCCGCAGTTGTGGTTAATAAAATCCCGAAATCACCCATTATAGCAACTGCTATTTCCATTCAAGCAGCTGCTTCAGATATGATTGATCCCAAAAACGGTGTTTCCCCTAGGTTAATGATCGGTAAGCTTGAGTCGAGTAATGATCTAGGATCTTGGTCAGCTCAAAATATCGTTACTGATTGTGTTAATATAAGTGAAAAAGAATGGCAAAAGTGCAATTTGAGTATAGAGAGGATTTCGGGAGAAGCTAAAAATGTTGCTGGCATCAAAATATCTGGTCTAAGTTTCAATAATGAAAATATCAAAGCTAATAATTCTTACAGTTTAAATTATGAACTTGGATTGAATCAGATGGAGGTTGTCAGTCATGACACTCTTCGAGATCCTTTAAAATTTGGATTTAGCAAACTAAAACAGAGGTTTTCAATTTCAGCTGAAATCCCAAAAGATGTGCCCTTAAATCAAGTATTCAAAGAGCTTTTTAGCAACAAAAATAGTTTAGAAGTTGTTAACAGATATAAACTGGCTCTTAAAAAGGTACACGTATCTTCTGAGGGTAATGAATTTGATTATAAACAAGAAAGCATTCAACTAGCATTGAAGAAATTTGCGTTTGACTACAGCGAATCAATCAAAGACGATCAATCAATTTTTAAACTAGATTCGCACATCGAAGGATTTACCGGTCAATTTGAAAACGAAGAGGTATCAGTGAAAAAGATATCTCTTAGCAACATAGGAAATGTTGAAACTGCGACCCTAAATAAAATAAAAGAGTTAGCTGAATTTAAGCCGAAAGATATCATGCTTGTTTTTAATGTCTTTAATAACCTAAAAAGTGAAAGCTCAGTTGCAGTTGAAAATGTTGATATCAAGTCAAACAAAGGAAATTATAGCCTAGATAGTTATACTATCAAGTCGGGAGTGACGGGGAAAGGTGGTAATATCTCCTTAACTTTAGGACAAAATATCGTTGTAGCACTTCAAGAAACGCAGGAGGCATATTTTTCACCAATGAGTCCGCCTAAAACTGCTGGTCTAGAAGTAAATTTCACCTGCAATAATATCGACATTTCTAACTTCCGCAACATTGTTGAGCAAGCTGTAATTCATGAAAAAGAACCAAGTGATAAGGATCTGGTTAAGGCTCTAATTAATACAATAATTAAAAAGCCTAAAACAAGTCTCAAAGTGGTTTTAGATTTAGAAACCTTTTCAAAAGCATTATTATCCGTCGATCTCGCAATTAAAAAAGGTATGCCTCAGAATCTTAGTATAGATAGAGTTGTCAACTACATATCGGCAAAAGGAATGAAAGGGTTTAACGAATTTTTAAAGATGTTAGCACAATTTGATTTGGAATTAGCGATAGAAAACTACCAAAATGTTTTAGAGGTGGCAGATAAGCTCTCTGCCGGACAAGCAAAGTTCTTATTTTCAAGGTACGGCAAACTTTATAAGGTAGATAAAAACACAGTAACAAGCCATTTAACCATCTCTAATCAAGGAGTCACAATCAACGGACAGAAGAATGAAATTACAGCCTTAATCGAAACACTTTTATAAGTTTTTCAACTTGAAAAGACAAATGGAAAAGTTCGGTCTTAGAGTTTGAAAAGAAGCAGTTTATTAAGCACTGGATTGAACTTGAGATGATTTATAATACTATCCAGCCTACTTCAAACATAAGGAAAAAATGGCTTATGATGTAATATCATTTGAAAATCCAAATGATGGAAGAATGAAAAAGGCTCCAGTTGGCTTTTCTTGGACAACTTTATTTTTTGGATTCTGGGTTCCTGTTTTCAGAGGAGACTGGAAGTTTGCTATTATTATGTTTATAGCTGATACGATAACCTTGGGTGTTAGCCATTTCATTTTTTGTTTTCTCTACAATAAGTGGTACATCGAAAAACTAGTAGAGAATGGGTTCAAAGTTGATTCAATTAAAAAAGGAGATATTGGGGATCTATCTTCAAAGGTCGGTATAAAGCTCAAACAACTGGAAGGAAAAGCGAGTTGATTGATCTATGTTTATCGAGTTGTTCCTTTATCATTGGTCAGAATTGTTAGCTGGTTGTTTTTTATTAGTTAGTTATATTAGTGACTTTTAGCTTTTGTACTGACTATCTTTAAGCAAGAGTGATTGCGTTGCAAATTTTTAAAAATACAAAGCAAAGGATAACTATGAAAAATTTTCTAGTTCTATTCGTAGCGGCAATTCTTTTCGGATCTAGTGCATATTGTGGCGGCCCAAAACAATTCATATATCATCTTACACTAGATCCTCAGCGACATACAAAAGATCACAGTGTCGTTATTGGATACTGTACTTCCGCTATCTACGGCCCGGTAAGGAACTTTGATAAAATGTCTGTTGCTGAAACTGAAGTATTTAGTGCAATGATGGAGGTAGGAATGGCATTAGAAAATGTAGACCAAAGAACTGAAATTGGATTACCAAAAGCCTTGGAAAAATGGAGTTCGCAATGCGTAGGTGTTGACTATCAAGGAAACACACTTTACTGCTATTATCTGGGCAATGAAGAATGTAACAAGTGAATAAACAGTATACTTGAGCATGGAAATATTCGAGACTATTTCCGTGCTCTATAGTCCAATCTAGCCTGAAAGCATCCAAAATATGACAACATATCTGACTTAAAGCTAATCTTGCGTACCAGTCACCTCAATCCTCCCTCAGTCCAGCAGCCTTTACTACGATTTTTTTATGCATCTTGATGGTGTTCACTGCCGATACGCTAGAATTCATCCTCTGCTAATTGTCCGGACTTTTGGTAAATGGGCTACACTCCATAAGAAATCTTCAAGTCGAAATTTAAATGCACTAGAACCGGGTTGGAATATGGATTCAATTCCATAAGTGCATATTAAAAGTAAAACCATCAAACCCACCTATGTTTAGCCCACCATTAACACCTCGGCAACCCCTCAGACCCAATACAGCGGCACCTGAAAGGTATTTAGAGTGATTTCGTTAATATATCTACGAGTAAATTGACCGATCATCTTCTCAACCTCTTTTCTTTCATCAAGGATCAGTAATACAGGAAGATTAGGGGTATCCAAATGCAATCTTCTGAACTGGATCATACTCCAACAAATACCAAGAAGCACCTCTTTCATGACCTATCACCCTAATTTATTCATAAAGGATTTCCTTCAACCACGATACTCAACAGGCCAAAAGCTTTTATTTGTACCCTACATTCACGACATGAATAAATATTTTTAACAACAATTTTTCCCACACTGAACAAATAGTGAACATGCATAACCACTTGATTTGCCACTTTCTAATTCCCACATTCGCATCATAGATCTTGATTTTCACGACGAATTCCAATTTTAATTTTGATATCGCTTCATATTTCTGATAACATTCAGACGACTCACAGGGAAGAAATAGTTTTTAACTCTCCGAATTCTATTTCTCCACCGTAAAAGCGGGATTGGCTAACAGCTTTTACCCGTTTTGTTTTACAAACAGAGATGAAAAATATGGATGCAGCGGCAAAGATTAAAGGATATTTGAAGAAGCAGATATAAAAAGGAAAAATCACTAAAAATGATCTCTTGAAGACTGAACCAAAACACTTAATGAAAATCGTTTTATTCGAGGATATGGAACACAAAGAGGTCTCAGAAACCCTCCCGGTAAATTAATTAAGTGTTCATCCAGAGCTTGTCGATAAAGATATCAATGGACTGTTTGAAGGACAGAAAAGTCCTTTGGTGGAACAGATAAATGACACTTTAAAAGGCTAAAGTGAATGCTCATGAGGGTTACATTTTTTTTAATGATAAGGTCAGCATTTTCCTTGGGGAAATGATTTCTGGCCGACTCAGTTCGATATTATTGCTCAACCCCAAAAAAACCTAGAAGAACTTTACCATGGCTAAATCGGAAGGTAGGATATCATCCTGTATGGTTAAATCTAAAGGTAACAGACCATCCAGAAAAAAATCAGTGAAACTCAAACCAACCAGAGAGCTCATTAAAATTGCTGTGGACGAATATCTGAGAAGTGGTGGTAAAATAACTACAATTGAGATAAATCGAAACTACACTGATATAATAGCTGTTAGAGGACTGTGCTTAGAATCAGATGAATATCTTGTCGAAGAATAAGGCATAAATTATCCTGTTTAATGGAGCGTTGTATCACATCTGTATCAAAAGCAAATTTCTATCATTTGACATCACTCCGCCTGACCTATCACCTCAGATGATTCATCTTCATGTTCCTGTAAATACACCAGATAGTCTTTGAACAGCTCCTCGAACTCCTCCGTAATCAGTTTTATTATTCCTCCAAGAATATTAGAGGCGTCAGGCCCTGCCATTACCTCATATCCTCCTTTTTTGATCCCCTGAGAAAAATGGATGTGAGGTTTACATCCTTCTTCGATCCGCACCTTTCAAACATTTAGAAGCTCTTTTCAGTAAAAATTGTCGCTCAGAGCAAAATACCCCTAAATTCCATCTATCAGGCGCTTTAAAGCCATTTTCCGTAAATCGTTATACGGGGTCTGAACGTTCATAAAGTTTAGTCCGTGTCCTTACCCCTCCGTTCCGGCTCAGATATCGCTTCAGGGGTCTCCAAACGACTTTTAAAGGGTGTTTGAAGCAGTCTTTTTCCATTGATTTCGCTTTTTTGTCTTCTAAGAGCCTCCTAGAGTGGTTTTTCGCTTAAAGTACTAGTGTGATGCCTTTAGGGGGAGTGAATTCCTAAATTTCGACATTACCTAGGATTTGTATTGCCGCTCGAAGTGACGAATTGAGTAAAAAGGCAGTATGCAACAATTACGTGATGCCCCCAAATTCTCTTAAAAACTTGTATAGAGATAGCAGTCCGATTTTTTGTTTGGTAAATCCAGTTTTATCGCAAAATGCTTTCAGGTCAATATTCATATTTTTAGGTATTAACATACTGAACTGGTCATCAATCCCTCTTTTACATTTTTTAATATCATATTCAGCTTCTAAGCTCACAATTCTTTTACGTATTTCTCGTGGTTCCATCGAACTTGCCAGTATTGACTTTTCAAATTCTTCAATCATTTTTAATAGAACGCCCTCCTTTTGGGACATTTTTTTTATGAAGTCTTTCTCCTCATGAATTAAGGTCTCATCTACTTCATCTGCCTTTGTATTTTCATTCTTATGAGTATCCACAACAGGGGTAGTCTTCATTTCCATTTCCTCTCCAGAATTACTGCTGGGTTTGCCCCCCTCATCTACCGTTGAAAGTCTTTTATGATACTTCTCTAGCTCATCCACTAGTATCCCTTTCTTTATATTTTTAAGATCTTCAAAATTCTTGAGATGTTCTACAGTCAAGCGGGGATGTTTAGTGTCAGCAAACCCATTTAGTACCTTATCTAAATTTTCAAGAGCTATTCTGACCTTTGCCCTGTCATAGCCTTCTTTTTTTAATTCCATCGAAATGTCACTTAATATCGCTGAATCATCCTTTACAAAGGCAGCTTTTTTAATTGGTAGTTCCCCGTTTGTCGCTTGCTCCAACCCACATAAGTATCGGATTACGGTGTCTAACTTATCTTGGTCTGTCATTTTGGTTGCTATCCACATTAGATTATTTTTGTTTACTTTAAATAAACCTTGCATTTAACTAGTTTCATCCTAGTTTTATTGCAAATTAGCAAATATGCGGATCATAGGCAAGTTAAAAATTTGGCAAATATTACATTAACTTATGTACGGTTTTAAATATATTTTTCGATATCAAAATTCCAGATCCGTACATTTTTTACACAAAGTATAAATACATTGGAAGGCACAAAAAAGATGTCTTAAACAGAACTCTTAATAATGGAGATTTTAGATGATAGAGAATAAAAAATTTGTGGAAGGAAAAACGTATGAAGAGGTAACTGATCAACTCTTTAAGGCAGTTCCATCTCATATATGGTCACTGTTACCAGAATATAAAAAGCTAGAGGCTGATCACCTACATGACTTAATAGAGCTATATGCTCTGATTTGTGGGCTACCACTTAAAACCAAATCCGACTGTGAGGTCATGCTTAAAAGAATTGCGGATGACAGGGGCGTCTCCATTGAGGTCACTGAGCTTCAACTGAAAATGCAAGCTGCAGAAATAGTACAGCGTGAGTTGTTCAGTAATCAGCTCCGGGCATTATTGAGACAAAGTCAAAATGTTGTTAGGAGCACTGCAAGGTAATGAGAACTTTTACAGAGTCCTTTCTAGAGACAGTATATAGATTTGTTGGGTTCTGGATGGAACGTGTAAATTATGCGTTTTCAAAATTTTATAAATACTATCGTAAACTCATAAACAAACACGGAGAAATAATATGACGAATACATATCAAGATATCGTTGCTGATAATACTTCTGCAAGCAAGTGGTATATGGCAGAACTAGAGCAAGGTAAAATCTGCTATATACACAATAGAATTTTGACACTTTGGAAGGTTAAGAATGACGATACTTTGAAGGTTTTATTTAAAAAAGACATCGGAAGCAACATTCCTAAAGAAGTAGTTTATGCTGATTATGTCCATGTTAAAATGATAGAAGTTTCGGAAGAAGTTTGCGACTACCATAAGTTTGCAAACAATTTCTTTCAGAGAAAGCAAGACCCACTAGAAGCTGGTGGCCCAAGAGGAGGCAAGACAACGTTTTATACGCTAAAAACAGGTGAACAAAAGCACAGATTCAACATTCTATTGAACGATTCGGTTTATCGGCAATTGATTATGTTTGCTGAAGAGCAACAAATATCACGAAACCAACTGGTTTCTGGCATTCTGGAAAACGATCTAAAGATGCGTATTAGCGTCAATTAGGAATGTAATCCTGATAAGTGGTGTCTGTTCCGTTTTTAACCAATAACAAAAGGAGAATTATGGAAGAAAGTAGAGTACATGAAAGTTCTGGTGTACATCGCCAGATAGTCGACTTGGAACCCATAAAACGGGTTCTAATCTCACTGGGTTTTTATGAGCAACCCTATGAACAAAGTACGATGTATTTACATAATAACACACCGAAGAAACAGTTAGGTGTGCATATAAATGAACGGACGAATGAATACACCATATTGCTGCATCAGACAGTCTACGCTGATGAGTACATGGATAATCATTCGTTCAAGCAAGTCATAAAAACATTACTTCAACCGTACAATTGCTGGGAGAATGATTTCGATAGTCTGAATATCGGTTCTCAGAAAGGATTGATAGTTGTTGAAGAGCAAAAGCAGTTTCTGAAATGGATTGGGTGGGAACCATCTTCCAGCCCTTATGAAGACTTAGTGCTGTTAATTTATAAAGATGTTTTTCTGACAGCCACATTTGATGATTTTATGCAGGAATTTTGTATGAAGGATCATCTACTTGTGGGAACTGATCACCTCGCCAACATAGATCATTTTGAAGGTCTAATAAAGGAGGTTGTAAAAAGCAGTAAGCATAAATCTACCAGCAACAATGTTGGAGAAATCAATATTAGAGGATATAGAAATGAATGGATTTAATTATAGCATCATAAAAACCAAGCTGAACCCTGATGGTTCAGATTTTCATAAGAAAGGGTTTATATCGAAAAAATTCAAAGTCGATAGAAGGAAGTTTAATGAATACTGCCGTAAATATGGACTTTGCCGAAACTTTGGTCGTCACTATGGTGATGATAGAGATTTAGTTGAATTTTTTGGTCAAAATGAGTTTGGTAGCATTTGGTCTTTTACCGACTATGGAGTTCGTTTTAATACTCCATTACTTGATACCTTACCTGCAATAATGAAAGCTGGCGAATACTGCATCGTATTCGAAGGCTTCAGCAAAAGCTGTACTACCGGATTCATCGGAATAACTACATACAATAATAGGAAAATGGGATTTTGGGTTGATGATTATAGAAAAATTCATCTTAAACGATTTAGGATGGGTATAATTAGTCCCAATCTTTTTGATGTGGGAGTTTATGGTGGGCATCGTTATGAAAGAGATGAACTAATTTATAATACTGATGAACTATTTCCAAGATGTGAATATGCCATTAATACTATGAATAATTTTATATTTGATCAGTTTACTAATCTTCTGAGAGGAATTGAGACACCCCCTCTGAATCAAGCTGATATTCCAAGGGGGGTTACAATGATGAATTTGAACATTTGAACAAGGGGCTAACCAAAATCACCCCCTCATAATGGGTCTGATAGGGATTATTTTGGGTAATCCCTATAAAATTCCACCAAACTATAGAAAAACCGAGGTGAGTGTCTGGTGGTACACATTCATCTCTCATTAAGACTTAACTTAAAATGATAACAACATATGATAAAATCGAAGTTGCAGATGCAGTATCACCAGATACTATTATTTATGATTCTGAAAAGAAGCCGAAAAAACCGAAGCTGTTTATTGAGAATATCCCTGATGAATTGAAAAAGCAAAATCAATGGGTATTATGGCAATACGGCTGGAATGGGAAAAAATGGACTAAACCTCCAGTATCAAGAGAAGGAGCTTATATTGACATCCAAGACCCTACCAACCGGAAATCCTTTGAGGATGTTGTCAAAGACTCTGGGAATGATGCCTTTGATGGGATAGGATTCGTGCTCACACAAGATGATGGGTACATTGGTATCGATGTTGATCACTGTTTAGATGGTGGTGAACCAACTGCCTTGATGAATGAAATTACTGGAGCTGTTGATAGTTACACAGAAATAAGTCCATCAGGGAACGGTATTAGAATATTTATTAAGGGGGTACTTGATACTGATTCTGGGAACAAAAACTCACAAATTGGCCTCGAAGTGTACGAATCTGGCCGATATCTTACGATTACAGGGGATATGCTAGGTTCGAGAACTGATATCCTTGAAAATCAGGAATCCATCGACAACATATGTGACAAGTACCTGCAGAGAAAATTAGTGCCTTTAGCCGTGGTAAAAGACAGTAGTACAAATCTTTCTGACGAAGAGATCTTAAGAAAACTGCGAAATGCAAAAAACTCACAGGAATTTAGTTCGCTATGGAGTGGTGAAACGAGCAAGAACCCATCTGATGCAGATTATGAGTTGTGTCTAAGGATTGGATTCTATACCCAGATTCCAGACCAGATAGAACGGATATTCAACCAGTCAAGCTTGGGTCAGAGATCAAAATGGATAGATAGAAAGGATTATCGAGATCGGACGATTGGAAGCGCATTAAAAAACCTATCGGACATCTACAACCCAACATTTCAGGTAGTTGATAATGAAGCTATAAAGAATAAAGTAGCTGAAGTATTGGGTAACGATAACAGACCCCCTGAGTTCAGCACATCGGATCTTCCTGAAGCAGTAAAAAATTACATTGAATTGTTATGTTCATCGAGTAAGGTTTCTCCGATCATAGCATTGATGTCCTTCACATCATCTGTATCATCATTAATTCGACAACGTGTATTTCTGCCTCAATTTGACCCTAGAACCCATAATAAACAGTACTTTCAAGAGCTACATCCAAATTTATGGCAGTTAGTGATCAGTAACTCAGGGACATTTAAGACAACAATGCTAAATGAGGGGAGTAAGATTTTCAGGGGAATGGATATAGAAACCAACAACCAGATAAAAGCACTAGAGGACTCCAATGGTGGAGAGGTGGTAGATGACGATACGGAGAAAAATAAGCTAAAAAGAAATCTATTGATTCTCCCAAATTCCATGACTGGTGAAGCATTTGTCAGAAGAATGATGATCACAGAAGGAGGTGTGTTCCTTCTCAGCGAATTGAAGACATGGTTATCCCAATTTGAAAAACAGTATTCTGTAGGGTTTAAATCTTTATTAACAGAAGCTTATGATGTTACGTCTCCAATCTTTGTGGAGACGATGAAAAGAGGTGAAGAACGTGTTGAACGACCGTATATTGCAATTGGCGGTGTCTCGACCATGGAATGGGTTAGAAGGTCTATTACTCAAAACGATATCGATAGTGGATTTTTTGCAAGATTCCTTATCTTTTGTCCTACTGAGCAGTACGGTATTCCACCCGGATTGCCATTAAATAATTCGACCTTTGACCATTCGAGCATTTATGAAATTGAAAGGAAACTAACAATCTTGTGTTCTGAAGACCTTCATAAAGAGTATCACTTTAGTGACCGGGGTAAAGATAGGTTTCTAGAAATCCATAAAAGTATGTTCCAGACTCTCAGCAAGATGAACGATAGTGACAAACGTATCATTGATCCATTCGTCAAAAGGTGGGGGCCTTATGTTTTAAAATTTGCAATGATATTCCAACTGTTTATTGATGAATCCAGTGATGCATTATCGCTAGAATCAATAGAATCTGGATATTCTGTTGTCCGGTACGCAATGGAATCCACTATATGGTTGTTAAAAGAAGAATTGACGGGGAATCACATTCAGATGAAGTCAAACAAGATTCTAAAATACATCGCCAAGCAAGGTGGTAAGATTTTATGGAAAAAACTACTTCCCTCCCGATGTGTAGATGGTGGTACGGAAGAGTATTCCAGATGTATTCAATACTTGGTGGAGATAGGGAAAGTATCAGTAAAGAAAGGAAAGAAAAAATCTGAGGAATTGATTTTCCTGATTTAATAGTCTGGAATTATGGGAGTTTGACTAGTTTGAGTAGAGTTTGAGTAAAATTTGAGTGAGGGGATTAAAGGTTTATATTGGTATAAGTATATATTATTATTATATATATTAATATATTATATACACAGAAAAGGAAGAGTTTGAGTGTTTGAGTAGGAGGCTTAATGAAAAATATGATATGTGACCAGAGGTCTCCACATCCACTATTTTAAATTTAGAATGAAAAGACCCGGTAAAATACTCAAACACTCAAACTTTACTCTCTTTCTCTGTGAAAATCCTTACTACTGCTATCTTTCAAGACTTTAGTCCATAAGTCAAACTCAACTCAAAGTCACTCAAACTCGTCAAAATGTAAGATTAACGGAAGCCTAAACATTTAAAACTGAAATATCCTATAGTAAATATATGGAGCGTCAAGGTAATCAGTCACTTAATAAATATACACTTCTTAGTTATACTTCTATTAAGGAATGTATATTTATTCTTGTTATGTACCGCTGTGGTTCCGCTAGAAAATACACAAGAGCACTCACCAGATTGGGCCTTGATGAGACTAAAGGTAAACTTGAAGAGATATTCGGTTGTCCGGTCAGACTTAAAGGTGGTCAGGAAGCTGTTGCTGCATTAGAACCCTTACAAGCAAATATTTATGAAACTGATGCCCTTGAAGGTGAAATCGAATCACTTCACGGTGGACTTGATGTCCTTGAAGGAGAAGCCGAATCACTTCACGGTGGACTTGAGGCCCTTGAAGGAGAAGTCGAATCACTTCACGGTGGACTTGAGGCCCTTGAAGGTGAAGAGGAAATTGAAGTCTGTTTTGTGGAAGCATAAATAAAGGTAGAATCCAGTTAATCTACCAGAAAAATATCATGAACAAAATTATTAAACATGCAGTTATAAGAAAGCTCGCAATAAGGAAAGCACTGGAGAAAACATCGAAGCAGCATACCGACTTCCAGAAAACCTAAAGTCTGATGTTTGATTGATTAAACGATTGAATCACTATCTATCGTAGTGTTTGCAGGTCTTGAATAGTCAGTAAAGAAACCTAAAAAGTCTGCCATTCTACTAACGCCGATAGAGATACATCGAAAATTTTAAAAATATAACAGAATTTCATGAGAATTTTATTTAATAGACCAGAACGTCCTGCTGAGAAGGAAAGACTATCCCTATGGGTGGATCGAGAACTCAAAGATCGTCTCCGGCTCATCGCACAGGAAGAAGGTCTAAGCATAAACCACATATCAAGGATCTTCCTGCAGATGATGATCGGCGAATATGTAAAGCTATCCAATGACGATAAGACATACGAGGATTCTACAACTCCGTGGCTCTACGACTAATTGCACTTGAAGCTGCTTTGAGTTATAGCCTGACCAGCAGATTAAAGCGACATTGTCGAATCCAAAATCGTTGTATCCTGCCGAAACCTTAAACTGATACCAAGTATTAACGACTAGCTGAAATGAAGATATAGGGTCATTAAACGACACTATCCCCCCATATAAGAACATTGTAGCTGCGACTTTGTTGAGCCAGAATTGCATCAACTACGGGTAAAGGATAACAAGAAATGACTTTTTGTTTCATTATTGTTTTTCGCCGGATGAATTGTATTTTAATATAATGATATCATTGCCACCTTGGTTCGTATTCCCGTCTAATCCACCACCTGTATATCCAGCGACATAAATATTACCTGAAACATCAGTTGATACTCCTTCACCCCTATCATCACTTGAAGTCCCAATTTGATGTGTCCATTGTTTTACGCCCGATGAATATTTAATCAGAAATATATCTTGCCCACCTTGATTCGTATTTCCATCGAGTCCACCTGTTGTATGTCCAGAAATATAAATACTCCCTGAACTGTCAACTGCCAGCCCCATTCCCATTTCATCCTCTGAAGATCCAATTTGTTTTGTCCATTGTTTAACACCTGATGAAATGTACTTTAATAGAAATACATCAAGTCCGCCTTGATGAGTATTCCCATCCAATTCACCACCTGTGTATCCAGTAATAAAAATATTATCTGCACTATCAACAACTAATTCATCTCCTCTATCACTACCTGAAGTCCCAATTTGCTGTGTCCATTGTTTAACACCTGATGAATTGTACTTCAATAGAAATATATCTTGTCCACCTTGATTCGTATTTCCATCGAGTCCACCAGTTGTAAGTCCAGTGATATAAATATTACCTGAATTGTCTGTAATTACTCCATGACCAAAATCTTGGTTAGAAGTCCCAATTTGTTTTGTCCATTGTTTAACACCTGATGAATTGTATTTAATCAAAAATATATCTTCTGACCCCTGATTTGTATTCCCGTCTAATCCACCTTGTGTCCATCCAGTAACATAAATATTTCCTGAATTATCAATAATAACTGATTCTCCTCTTTCATTACCTGAAGTCCCAATTTGTTTTGTCCATTGTTTAACACCTGATGAATTGTATTTTAATAAGATAATATCTTGGTTACCTTGATTTGTGTATCCTTCAAAGTTGCTTGATGTAGATCCAGTAATATAAATATTCTCTGAACTATCAAGTGCTATTCCACTGCCGATGTCATCACCTGAAGTGCCAATTAGTTTTGTCCATTGCTTAACTCCATAGCTATTATATTTCACAAAAAATATATCAAAAGCACCTTGATTAGTATTTTCATCTAAATCACCAAAAGTATATCCTATAATGTAAATATCTCCTGAATTGGTCGATGCTATCCTTTGTGTATATTCTGATTCTAAACTCCCTAATTGTTGAGTACCAATCCAAGTGCCGATTGAAAAACCAGCTGATGAAGTGTAATCAGATTCCAAAGTATTTCCAAACGAATCTTTTACCCCTATAGTCACCCTAATTTTGTATGTTGTACCAAAGCTAAAAGCATCTATTGGCGTAATAGAGAAAGTTTTGTGATCACTGCTAACAGATGGTACACTTGACATTTGGATACAAGATAAAAAATTGTTAGATGACACCTGTAAAGATCCTGAACAATTTGTGTTTTCTGTATTCACAGTAATGGTTGAAACATCAATGATTTCTGAAAATGTTACCGTTATATTGTTGGGTTTTAATATCGGAGATTCGTTGTCTGAAGGTGTTGTTGATACTATCGTTGGAGCAATAGTATCCTGTGTCAAGAACCCATTTTCGGTTAAATAAATGTTTGTCATTCGGTTCTTGGCTACATCTTGAACCACACCCGTTAATATTTTCAGTTTGTAATTTGTCTTTTGGAATAGATTTTCGTTTGATGTAAGCACGAATACCTTTTTTTCAGTATCTGAGCTTGGATCAGCAGACATAATGACACAGGTACTAAATTCATCCATTGAGAGTTGAATTATACCAGAACAAAAGTCACTTTCTGTATTTGTGGTTAACGTAGATTCATCCATTGCTTCACTGAATGTGACTGAGATGCTGGTGTCTATCGCAATGTCAGTGGAAGAATCGGCTGGACTGATAGAAATTACCGTTGGTGCAGTTGTGTCTGCGGCAGAAGTTAATACAGACTTTTCATCGTCTTCTTTACATCCAAATATGCTGAAGGAGATAATGACTGTTAGGATTGCGATATAAAACGTATGTCTAAATTTCATCGTTTACCCAAATCAAAATTCAATTACTACCCTATTTTTGATAAATTGGTTCTATCAAGGAGAATCAATAACAGAAGCGTTTACGCCATCAATTGTGATTGGTGTTGGGAATGGATATGCTTGAATTCCTGTCACAGCTGGATCGTTTGGAAGCAATTTTATGCAATGAATGTTAGTTTGGGTTGAGTCTGAACATGTTCCACTAGTGCCGTCATTAGAAACACTATGATCGCTTTGGATAGTAATTTTGTATACTTGTGCATTTTTTGGATAATAGTAAACTTGAGAATTTATAATATATATTCTACCAAGTTGAGGCGATACAGTAAAATTAGTAGTGCTAGCTCCTAAATTTACGCATCTTTCATACAGATCACCTTGGCAACTTGCACTCTTGTAATACACGTTTATGGCAGGTGGGTTATTAATAGTACCATCTTTATTAAACGATACAGTCTCAAAAGTGGGCTTTATTCTCACTTTTAATGAGCTATACAAGTCCCAGTTATCAACTGTTCCAATAATCACACCATTAGTCCGAACAGTGTATTTTTCCCCGTCCAAATAAGAAAAATTTTCATTCAGCTGGGATGCGTCCACTACATTGCCGTCAACTAAAGTATGTGGAACATCAGCGAAGACCGTAATAGAGAAGAATATTGAGAGTACTATTAATAGTATTTTCATTGTGTTCCGTAATTTGAATTGCCGTAAAAAGTAGTGCCATACACAGCAGTGTTTGAATCGGAAGCGGTTACAGCAACTGTCACAAATCCATTCCCATGAACAAAATCATTCCCTAATGCATTACCAACGGCATCTAAAACACCTGTCGTCGTCTTTATTTTATATGTTGTATTCAAGGATAGACTTGAAGCTGGCTGAACAGTATAGACCTTCTTATCAGTACCAGCAGATGGATTTGACACTTGAACACACGAACTGAAATCGTCTGAAGATAATTGCAATGACCCTGAACAAACTGCATCTGTTGTGTTTGCAGTGATACTGGTGGTATCCATTGCTTCACTGAATGTAATCAAGATGCTGGTGTTTATTGCTATATCTATAGAAGAATCGGCAGGGCTGGTGGAAATGACAGTTGGTGCAGTTGTGTCTGTAGCAGCGGATAATACGGATTTATCATCGTCTTCTTTGCAACCATTTATGGCGAACGAAATAATGAGTATTGAGATTGTAAAGAATAATGCATGACTAGCTTTCATCTTTCAGTTTAATGAAAAGAACTCTACCAATAAGAACTGATTATCTTTGAAATCAAAGATTTCACGTTACTTCACTCTTGTCAAATCAGATGTCTGCCAATCTCTAGACCCATGTTGCGAACGTGGGAAATTCTTAGACGAAAAATGTTTATGGATGTCTTTGAATAGATTCTTTAGAGGTGTTTGGGCAATCGGGTGAAGTGCTCAAAAAATGTCGTGAATGTTTTAACTTGATGTTGTGAACAGATTTTGGATGTAATTGTGAGGTCGAATCTAAAATCGTTGTATTCTGCCAAAGGTGGATACTGACACTAGGTATCAAAAACAACATAAATAGAATAGGATTTGTTCTGGCAATACACTGTTGATTTTTATCCAAAAATCTGAAAAAGTACCCAAAGAGCTTCTGATAAATGTTTGATTCAATTTATGAAATTTACACATTGAATACGTCTCTTATTAGATTGAGCGGTATATCTCTGTATATTTAGAAATAGCTGCCCAGCTTAAAACTGCAAATTAGCAGGTTTATCGCTCAAGTATGGTGATATGTTGTAGAATCGCTATGCTAATAAAATTGTTAAGTGAGAAAAATATGAAAGAATTCAAGTCATGGCAGAGTTTCTTGATGTTTTGGTTAGATGTCACAAAATCCAATCGTTACTTGTTTTCTAAAGAATCTAAGGATTTTTTGGATACAGTAAGATTCACCTCAAAAAATAAAACAGAAAAAATACCGGAAGGGTCTATATTGTGGAGAGCTCAACTTGGACATTCTTGGGAACCTCTTATTCAACATGATGTTCATATTGATGACATTCCTTCTCCGTTTCCTCCTGAAAGAATGAAACCTCTCGAAAATGAAGCGACTGAAGGAAGGGCTAATCCTAAAGGTATATCATACCTTTATTTAGCTACTCACAGAGAAACAGCTCTTTCTGAGGTTCGTCCTTGGATTGGATCATATATTTCAATTGCTAATTTCAAAACAATAAAAGAATTATCAATAGTAAACTGTACTACTGATGAAAACAAATACAGGATCTATCTTGCGGAGCCAAACACAAAAAAAAAAGAAACAGCAGTATGGGTTGCTATTGATAAGGCTTTTTCAATGCCAGTAAATCAAAGTGACAAAACTGCAGACTATTCTCCTACACAAGTAATAGCAGAAACTTTTAAGAATAATGGATACGACGGACTTGCCTATAGGAGTTCTTTGGGTGAAGGCCACAACATAGTACTTTTCGATATCAGCGCAGCTAAATTGGTAAATTGCTCTCTATTTGAAACAGAAAAAGTTCAATTTAAGTTTAAGCAAGCTTCAGAGATGTATTCCTTGGAACAGTAATATATAGTAATCACTAAACAAACGCATACACCCGAACTTCCCCGCCGCTTCGCTCTGGGGCAGCCGGGTAATGCTGGTGTTATAGTTTCTACCTAATCATTAATGAGTAATATTTTCAACAATCGAGAATTTGCCGTTGGTATTTTGACTCTGATACTAATTTTGTGGGTGGCAAGAAAGTCGGAGGTTAGAAAAGCATTTAGCTCTATCATCAATGCTTTTTTTAAGTGGAAGATATTAACCATATTCGGATTATTTGGCGGATACGTTTTGTTTTGCACTTATGTCTTGTATACATTTGCTATTTGGGATGTCTCCCAGATAAAAAATACAGTGATTTGGTCAATTTTTGTTGGAGCAGCTGCTCTATTTGGAATTAATAATATCAATAAAGACAACAGCTATTTTTTGTCATCTTTTAAACAGCAGTTTAAAGTTACTGTTTTCGTGGAATTTTTGGTTGCATTTTATACGTTTAGTCTACCTACGGAGTTAATTCTTGTTTTTTTTTCCACTTTGCTCGTTTGTGTAAGTGTATACGCTGAATTTAATCAAGAGCATCATAAGGCCAAAGTTATCGTCGATTCTATACTTTCAATATTTGGGATAACACTACTGTTATATAGTTTATGGGTAACCAACACAGATGCTGGTAAATTCACTCAATTTTCCACTTTCCAAAACTTTGTTGTTCCAATTCTTTTCACAATAATGCTACTGCCGTTCTTGTATGTTCTATCTAAACTCATAGCTTATGATAGTGCCTACTTTAAGGTTTACATATATACTGAACTGCCAGCTCGCAGACGTTATGCCATATTTACCTCGTTAGTAGCATTTAAAGGTAATATTGAATTAATTGACAAATGGCTGAGATACTCGTGTATCCCTGAGTTTGAATCGAACGAAACAGTAAAAGAGTCGATCAAAAATTACAAAGAGAAGCTCCGATTAGAGCAAACAGTATAACGGCCGGTTATAATGGTGTTATAAATTGAAAATATGGATCATTTACTCGAAGACATTAATATCAAAGTCGCTGAAGATACAGAATTACTAGGCCAAGTTGCTAAAGCCGGGGCTAAGTTAACCTTTCTTTCACGGCAAGGTGACTATAATGGTATCAAAATGCGAGTTCCACCACCTGAATATGAAGCTCTTTTTCTTTTTTCAGCTCTTGAGTCAGCTGCGAAAGCCGAGGTCATAAAGAAGTTGGTAGATGTATCAAAATCCTCTGTTGATGGTTTGTACGAAGTCGATATTAGTGACGATAATCGAGCAAGGTTTTTTTCAATGTGCCAGAATGCAATGGCTGCTGTTGTATTTTCAATTAGCACACTTGAATCTTGGGCTAATAAGTCAATAGCAATTCATGGAATCAAGCAGGGGAAATCAATAGAATTGATTTTTGAAAGACCAAACAAACCTGATCGTAAAGTTATGTCTGATTCCGTTGCATCTGATTTAAGCATTCCGATCCGTCCAAAAATATTTCAATTGGTTCCTCAAGTGTTTGCTACTGAACGGCTGAAGGATCACAGCACTTTGAGGCAGGATCTAAGCCAAATCATAGATGAAAGAAATATCATCATGCATATGCAACAAAAATTAAGTTTATCTGATAAAGAAATTGAAAGAGTTTCATATGCTATAAAATTGTACAAAACCAAAGCATTTAAAGCACCTGAAACCGTGCTAACCTATATGAACTATATTTATGAAAGATCAAAAATTGAGGAGCCTACATGGGGCATTGAAGCAAGAAAAGAGCTTAGATCCTTAATGAAGCGGTTGAAATGATTTATAATCGGATAGCCGGGAGTCTTCCTCCTCTTCCCCCACACCACCTAGCAAGCGATTCTCTAAAAAACATTTCAAAGAGTTTACAGGGTCGTTACCTGTGCTTTGACAGACAGTAGACCTTGTTTTTATTGATTTTTATTGATTTTTATTGGATACCCCCCCAAGCACAACGAAATATTTCAACATTTTCGGTTTGCCATTTTCCTTGAACTGATTCTCTGCTGATCGTAAATCGTTTTTTATTTTCGATTGACTCCCCATGTTTGTTGACTTTGAATAAATCCTCTCAATCAGCCCATAAATAGCCATTGCCATCGATATTAGTTTATCTTAACCTGAGTACCTTGTTCGAGAATTTACAAAGAAATCTAAATGGACGAATGAAAAAACGGGTAAATAAATGACAGAGAAAAAGAAATCAAAAGCCGCTAAAAGTAAACCAGTTCAAATGGTATCTGCAGCAAGCAAAACAAAGAAGATGTTGAGACCAGTTAAAAATGATCCTGCTGAGAACAGAACAAAGGAAGATTTGAGTCCCACTAGAAAGCTGCCTGATGATAAAGCTCTCGCTGTAAATCGGCCAAAAATAGAGAAAGTGACTCCAGTTAGCGAATTGGAAGAACTTGAAGCACTGATTGCGGAAGAAGGAAGTAAATCGTACCGATCATATCTTTCTGTTGGAAAAGCACTTTTCGAAATTGATAAGAGCAAATTATACAAAGAACAATATGGAACTTTCGTTAATTATTGCAATATCCGCTGGGGGTATTCTCGTACGTATAGCTTTGATTTAGTGAGCGCTTATAAAGTTTATAAGAGATTGTTCGCAATTGCGAACATTAGCAAAATTGAAAGGATATTCACTAACGAATCTCAACTGCGGCCATTCAGAAAATTGAAAAGTGATGAAGATCGTTTGCTAGTGCTCGATAAGCTCGACGAAAAAGTAAAAGACGAACCAATAACAGCAGAGAGTGTAAAGGCACAAATCGATTGCTTTGATACAAAAACTAAAACGTTCTCAGATAAAAAGATTGAAAACCGGTCAACTTTAACTCCCTCAACAGATAAAATATCACTGAAGACGGCTGATATAAAAACTACAGAAGCTGGGTTATCGTTCACAAAGCTGGGTGATGAAAAAATAAAAAAGTTTCACAGCAGAATTACTGAGGTTCTATCTGATGGTGGGTCTATTGAAATTATCTGTAAGCCGAAAAAGGTGAAAAAAATCGGAAAAGAGAGAGAACCCGGCAAGGAAAAACAGAAAAAATAATAAACGGATTCCTTGATGCTGTGTCCACTTGTTACTTCAGCATCACTTGTTTTGTACTTCATATTCCCATTGTTTTACCAGCATCCGCTAAACGCTTCGTCAAGTTTTCAATTATTAGTCTCATTACCAGACCCTAATTACGTCTTTAATATCTCTTCTTTATGTTGGAGTGTTTTGAATCCAATTTATCATTCGAGTCACATCAAGAATAACAGTGGATCTTTCTATTGGAGGATAATGAGAACTGAGCTTGCAACTGGAAAAGAACCCCGACCCATAGAAGATTGTTATTGGATTGTACCTGAACGATTTTTAGCGGGCGAATACCCACGGGTGAAAAGCAAACTAATGTCAGAGCAAAAGATCAAAGCATTGCTGAGTATTGGCATTACCTGCTTCATTGACCTCACCGAGACTGCGGATGGACTTGAACCTTATGCTCAGATGGTAAAGAAATTGAGCGGGGGAAAGGTTCTGACAAAACGCTTCCCAATCCGTGATGTATCAATTCCATATTCACATAATCAAACGATAGAGATCTTGGATACAATTGATACTGTCATTGAGCAGCAAAAAAACGTTTATCTGCACTGTTGGGGAGGGGTCGGTAGGACAGGAGTCATTGTCGGGTGCTGGTTGGCCAGACATGGATATAAAGGGGAAGCAGCACTAGAAAAGCTTCATGAACTTTGGGGTTATTGCCCGAAATCGAAAAGGAGAATATCACCTGAAACATACGAACAAGAAGATTATGTGCGCAGCTGGAGCGAATGACATGGATAAAGATAAAGCAAGAGGGATGATATTTGGATTAGCTATAGGTGATGCACTTGGATATGCAGTCGAATTTATTAGTCTCGATCAAATCAAGCTGCAGTATGGCCCTTCAGGAACTTCTGACTTACCTGAACCGGCTCTATTTTCGGATGATACACAAATGGCCGTAGCAATTGCAGAAGCTTTGAATTCTGCTGGTGAAAAAGATATAGAAAGTATCATGTTTGCTATTAAGGCTGAATTCATTCAATGGTATCACTCACCAGAAAATAATCGTGCGCCGGGCAATACCTGTCTTCAAGGTGTTTCAAATATGGAAAACGGGATTCAATGGACTGAAAGCGGAGTAAAAGACTCAAAAGGTTGTGGAAGTGCAATGAGATCTGCTCCAATTGGGTATTTGTACCAAAATGATCCAGAAAAACTTAGAAAAATCGCCAGTGCTTCAGGTTTGTGCACACATATGAACCCTACAGCAGATGCAGCTTGTATTGGAGCTGCATATTTAATCAAACTGGCCCTCGATGGAATCTCACCAACAGAAATGATCCCGAAACTACTTGAATTTACGAAAGGGATCTCAGAAGAATTTGATAAAGCAATCTTGAGAGTGGAAAAATGTCTTGCTTGGAGTAACGAGGAGAAAGCATTGGAATACCTCGGTGAAGGTTGGGTTGGCGAGGAAGCTGTATCCCTTGCATTGTATTGCTTTCTTCGATATCCAGATTCATATGAAAAGGTGGTTATCAGAAGCGCAAATACAAATGGAGATTCAGATTCAATCGGCTGTATTGCTGGATCGATCAGTGGAGCATACCTTGGTATAGAATCAATCCCTAAAGATTGGGTTAAACGGATTGAGAAAACTGAATATCTTGATGATCTTGCAACCCGATTATCTACACAAAGAGAAAGAATGGCAATTGGATAGACGACAGCAGATCCAATAATTACTTTATAACCCCCTTGCATTTAAATATAAAACAAAGAGGAATAGATCATTGATGGTGACTATTATGGTTCTACTGGATGTATTAGAGACGAATTGGGTCTGAGATGAGTGCTCTTCCATAAACAGTTACTCTTAAAATTATACAGTTGATCGGGAGGAAGATATTCGTTTGCAAAAATCAACAAAGAACTATCACAGTACAATGCCATCCTTCGATGCCGTACTTCCCATTGACAAACCAACCCCTAGTTCCGATAATTCAAACACCTAATCATTTAATAAAATGCCCTTTACCGAGGAACCCCATGAAACTAAAAAAATCGACATTAATTGAAAAACTGGTAGCAGAAATGGACAGCTTTATTGACGGTGAAACGAACGCCAAAGTAAAAACAGAGATAGCACGGGATACTGTAAATCTATTTTTCGACTCCATTAAGGAATCACTGACTATAGGAGACAGAGTAGAGATACGAGGTTTCGGTTCGTTTCATATGAGGGAGTATGAGGGGTACACCGGACGGAATCCCATGACTGGAGAAAGGGTGGAGGTTCAGCCGAAGAAACTGCCTACATTCCGTCCGGGTAGAAAGTTGAGAGAACTGGTGGATAACTAGTATGAATGAAAGATTTGTTCGGTAAACCTCACGAGTTATGTTGCTCCACATATTGAGGTTTCTGGATCTATTCACCTTCAAGACTGGGCGTATTCAGTAAACTTAAAACAACTGACGAGACTCAATTGTATTGGCGCTTTTCAGTCGTCACTCATTAAGCGAATTGATCTTTATGAAGAAGTTGAATAACAAGTTCACTCCCGGTGATAAACTCACTTCCTTCTTCTTTTTTAACATGGTTGTAAAAGTCACATCCCATGCAGTCAAAATGCTTTCCAGCAAAGCTACCTTGAACTTTCCCACCACAATGCGTTCCGACAACTGCCCAACAAGCCCGCCCACCATTTTTTCCGTCATTAACTCCATTTGTGCAGATCTCTGTTGATGCAAGACATGTGTTGATGTCTTCACGTTCACAGCCTTTGAATTCCCAACAATTAAATTTTTTCACGGGTTGAACTCCATCTTTGAAGGTTTTTCATAATTCTAGATTCGCAATCCGTTTTATTTTTATACTATTGAGTGCAGAAGCATCAAGGAGAAAAAAAGTTACTTAGCCGGTCTTGGCAAATTGATTCTTGGTGATTAAAGCGATTACAGGTTTTTAATCCTCGGATCGGGTATATCACTAAGCCGTATGATCATGAGATTCTTTTAAAGATGATTTCAGAGGTAATGAAATAGACTGCAGCACCATACAAACATAACTGTGGATTCTGTATGTGACGGCTGGAATAATATGGTTATCATTCCTTAGAGTGCTGCTAACTTCGATTTTATCAACTAATTTCACCTGCCATTCAACTCTTTTTTAAACGCCTTTGACGCTGTGTATGTTACTACCTTCCTCTCAGATATTTCATATGGCTTCATATTTTTTGGATTTCTTCCAGCTCGTGCTTTCTTAAGACGCACTGTTAGTTTACCAAAACCTCTATAGTTAAACTCTCCGCCATCCTGAAGAACCGCTTTCACCTCTTTTAAGATGAATTCAACCATTCGAGAGACAGATTTCATATCTATCCCGGTGGCGTTGGAAATTTTACCTACGATATCCAATTTGATAACTGTCATAGTCCTCTATTCATGCTTCATTCATGTTTGTAAATGCGATCAAGCCCTATTTCTCGAACCAAGATTCTTGCAAAAACAGTATCTACCAAAACGTGTACTTAAAAATCATGCAGTGTGATTATAGCGTCCAGTGTCCGTCTACCCTTTCATGCCATTTATTTCCATTGCTTCTTCAGCAGTCATAAGAGTCTTGGTTTCGTATCGGTATCCCGGAATCCCCCTGTACTCATGCAGCATTTTACCAACACGAATCATTGCTTCATCCAACTTGCCTTTATTAATCTCACTAATGGTATGAACTTCCATACCATCTTTCGTTCCCCTTCCAGATGCTGGAAGCACCACCGTTCCTATACTTTCATCAGGTGGGTATTTTCCCATCACTTCAACATACTTATTCAGAACTGCTTCACCCTGATCGTTCGGGTAATACACCGTTACCATTAGATACATATCTTCCTCCTTAAATCATGTGAGTCTTACGAAATTTCGATTCTTAAAAAAAAAATTAACTCTCATCAATCAAACCACACTGCACTACCGCTCTACTTGACTGAAGTTTTATTCGTTTGTCAAATATATTTAAAGATTCGTTTTGTTGCGCCTCTGTATCGCTGATTAAGAGATACGCCACTCTTTTTTGTTAAAAACTGTGGTAATAGGCAGCGGTATCCCCCTTATTATTTAAGTTGTAACCTTCCGTTTATAATTTAATGCTTGCAGCAACCTTCAAAGCATCATCACGCTCAATTCCTAAATATCTCGAAGTAGCGCTCGTATTGCTTTGCCCTAGCAACTGGCGACACACCTCGATATCCTTTGTTTCAGCATATACAATACTGGACTTGCTCCTTCTTAGACTGTGCGTTGAATACAATTTTGATGGGAGTTCGAGCAGCTCAACCCATTTCTTTACTAACCGGGTGTGCTGAACGTGGGAAATTGGACGACCTGTTCCTTTCCGACCAGTGAATATGAAGTCATTAGAAGCTTTGCCAGATGTCTCTATCCACTTTGTTAGTGAGTTAATAGTATCTCCCTGCATTTGAATGGTAACGGTCTTGCCGGTCTTTTTCTGTTGTAAGTCTATTTTATCTGGAATCTCGTCACTCGTATCCATCAAATCACACACTCGTAACTTCAGTAGATCGCATGATCTTAACATAGAATCTATAGATAGACTAAACAAAGCAACATCACGAAGATTTCCTTCAGCGATCAATAGAGTTTTAATCTTCTTGATGTGGTTTCTTGTGAGTGGTTTTTTCTGGCCAACAGATGTTTTCATGACTGAATCGGGATGAGAGTTATTGTGTAAGGTTATTGTTCAATATAACTATACCTTACATACAAAAACTTCATTTTGGCAAGGCTCTCAGCTAAACGCTTTATTCATGGGTGATTTAAAGGAATTACGAATGTAGGGTAAAAGTATAACCTTACATTCAAGACTCGACTGCAGATTGAAATCTAGAAGTTTGAAAAGAATAAATACAGGTATGAAGTGGTACAGAAGCTTAAAAATAAAAAACAGGATAATTCATATGAAAAAAGAACAAGTATCAGATAAAAGTGAGCTAAACCGGAAAAGTGCAACCAAAACACTAAGGACAGGCAAACAAATTCTACCAGAAAGTTTTATTATTAGTTTCAAAGAATATTTAACACTAAAAAATGATAGGAGCGACGATGCTGTACAATAAATTCTTCGTGACTCTTGATGCTGACACGGGAGAGGAAGTCGACATGATCTCTTTTTGCAATCATAAACCAAAAACGAGGGTGCTTAGAGAGTTAATCGACGATGGAATTAAATTAAAAGACATTCGAAATACAACAATGGATCTAATGCGTGAAAAACGATCAGAAGATTTTGAGGCCGAAGCGGGAAAGCTGATCGCAGTACTGCCTGACTTTCTCAGTCAAACAGGTGATTTTAATGAGAAGGATTTCCTTACCGACGATAATGCCTATCTCTTTTTTGCCCTGACAATCTATCTTCTAGATAGTGTGATTCCGAAATTACTTTCTGAGCTAGAAATCTGATGGACATTAAAATGCTATATTGCCCAAGTAGATAATCGGTCAATCAAATTTTGGGATCTGGTTATGGGTTCTACTAAAAGCGATTTTCCATTTACTCAGGTAAATCCTAAACCCACGGTAATCCGTCAGAGGTGATTCTCAAACGAAATCAACATTTTTCTCTGTTGAAATTTATTTTGGGTAGTGTTTTATTCAGACTCCAGAGTTTAAAAGGTTTTGTGTAGGGTTCAATGAAAAAGTGGAAAGTTGAAGTGAAATATTGGGGAACGAATTCAACCATCTTTTCTCCATACCAATGTTACGAAGCATCCTTCAGGTTCTGGTAAATCTTCTTCCAACTATTTGGTGGTTTAACACATAATTCATCCGTTCGAACGAAAGCACAAACGTTTTGCAAATTCATATTTTTGCACAAGTCTGGGTTGAAATGTCTGCAACCATGGGTTTGTTCAAGGTTGTCCGCTGGGTTAAGAGGTGCATCTTTGGTGAATCTCATTTTTGTCCCATGAATGCCGTTAAAAGCGAGGCATAGATATGATTCTTCGTGTGTTAATCCCATATCAACATCTGAAGTAGCCTCAATGATTTCTTGTTGCATGGTGGGCATTGGTATGTGGTCAAATCTTCATCACTAACATCATATCAAAGGATTTTCTGCCATGTTTTCCGTTCTATTCAACATTTTTCCGATATTGTTCCAGCATTGTTCTATAGTCAAAGCCAAAATGTCGCAATGCGTGTTTTAATGTCATTAATTCAAAGTCTATCGGAGAAACGGTATTCATTTTTTCAGCTTTAAATCGGTCAATCATCTTTTTTATGGTTGCCATGTCATCAGAAGTTAAAGCATTCAATGAAGTATCGCCTACTTTTTGCTGCTTTGCTGATTTTCTCTTGGCAACAGTTTTATTCTCATTCTTGCCAACATTTTCAAATGATTCTTCTTTAGTTTTTTTCTTCAGGATAAGAGTTTGAGATTCAAGGTTCTCTAATTTATCAACCTCAAGATCAGCTGTTACTTCGTTTCCTTGGTCAGAGTTGAAATCCTTACTGTTGTTAGAATTCGAAGCTTTAGAATCAGGTTGTTCACTTTTGCTTTTGCTGCTGTATTGAATTTTCAGGTATTTTTCCTTGAACGCACGGAAACTACCGTTTATGGTTGTTTTTCCTATTCCTTCCAGTTCTAAATTACCAGACAGGTCATGTATGGTAAGATTCATCAGATCAGCAACTTTAAAATCGGGTTCTTTCATAAACTTGGTAAGAAATCTCGTTACTCTTTCCTTTTTTGTGTGCGTTGCTGGAATTAGAACTTCTTCTTTTGCATGCGTTGCTGGAATCAGACCTTCTTCTTTTGTATTCTTTGCTGGAATTAGACTTTCTTCTTTTACAAGCGTTGCTGGAATTAGATTGTCTTCAATAGACTTTTTTGATTTCAATTTTTTCTTATATGAATCTAATGCCTCACTTAAAGCTGTTTTGCTAACTCCCTCTAAATCGGAATTTCCAAGCATATCGAATACTGTCATATCCATAAGGTCTTCAACTGTAAAAGCTTCTATTGCTGCAAGGTTATTGAGGTAGCTTTCTACTTTGTTCTTTTCAGTAAGGTTTTTCATCAGTAAGTCCTATAATTATTGAATATCAAAATATCTGTGTTGTTTTAAATTCTGCTTTCTTCAATATTCTATCATTTAGCTATGAGAAAACAATCCACCAAGGAGTGTCAGAAGCGAATATCAAGGTGATGTGCAAAAGTATTTGAGTGAGGTTTTCCAGTTGTGGAATGTGAAATAATCGGTCTATTTTGAACCAAAAATATCAATAAACGGATCTTCAACGTTTTCTGCAAAACTACAATTATACAAAGCACCTGTTCTTTCATCCTTCACGCACTCAACCAACTTTATTTCAAACAATTCTTCCAGATGGGCAAGATTAATAAAAACCTTTCCACTTGATCTCAGTGCTTCCAACAATTCTGGATTTTTTGATACAGATGTATTCATCTCAAGTTTTTCATGCTCAGTTATTGAAAACCCATATTCAGGATTTTGCTGGTAATCAATGTAGATGGGTTGAACCTTTTCCGTTGTGGGATTGGTTATGAATATTCCAAAAACATGAACTACAAACAGACTGTTATTTACAATAATAATTTTGCAGTATGGTTCTCCATAGTCTGATTGGACAGTAGGTACAGTATAACAGTACCAACGAACAATAATATCCGTATTTTGCTTTAACAGAGATTTAGTAGTCATTTTTATACGAATCAGAGTGAATATTTCAAAACTTTTGATTGTTTATTATCAATTTATGTCATCTGGTCAGCAATTTCGATCTGATTGAGACTCAGTACTTTCCGAATTTTCTTGAAATTTGTTTGTATATTACTGCAGATTACTTGACTGGTTTTTGGGTCTATTCTATCAGCAATTTGAAAATCCTTTTTTGGAAAGTGTTCCTGCTTAAATTTTGTAAATGTTATGCTAATTGTTGTCTTGCATATGCCAGATAGTTCCGACACGTCCATTAATCGAACGGCAACAATATTCTGAAAGGTTTGCTCTGGTAACTTTTTGTATTGCTTTTCGAGGTAATTCCAGACGTTTTCTCGTTTTGGGGTATTTGGTTGGTTCTCTGAGAACATACCATTTTTGAGTTTAAACTCTTTGAGGATATTTCTCAATGTCCTCTCACCAATATCAAAAAAATCTTGCAATTCACGAAGATTGTACCACGTCATTTTCTTCAGCAAGTCCTCGTTTTTTGCCAGAATTTTTTCGAGGTACTGGTTGATCCTTTCATATTTTTTCATAGATACTCTTCGTGAGACTTATGAAAAACGGTGTGAATGCTACTTCTTACCAATGCTACGAAGCATTCTTCAGGTTCTCGTAGATCTTCTTCCAACTATTGGGTGGTTTAACACATAATCTATCTACCCGTACAAAGGCACAAACGTTTTCCAGATTCATGTTTTTACACAAGTCTGGTTTGAAATGTCTGCACCCATACGTTTGCTCAAGGGTATCATCAGGGTGGAGAGGATCATCTTTTGTGAATTTCATAATTAATTAGGTGAAGAAAAAAATTGGGATACTGCTTCTTCTAACCATAACCTATCAAACAAATGGATGTTGGGATCTTTCTCACTCAGTTCTTTTGCCGATTTCGTGAATGTTGATGAAGTGACAATAAATCCATATCTACAGTTATAATGAAGTTTTGCTCCTAGAATCTCCTGAACTGCCTTGTTTCCAATTTTTGCAAGATGTCGTTTTGCTTGAACAACAATTTTTTCTCCCTTTTTGCTTTCCATTATTAGATCTGCTCCTTGATCTCCTGTAACTGGTGTCATTTTTACATTCCTATAATTCATTTTCTCAAATAACTTCTTCAAGAATTTCTCAAATTCGACACCTGAATACTGATCAATTACCTCAAGTTTTAAGGTTTTATTGATCATTCTATGTTTGATTTTTTGTGACGACACTTTTTTTCCGTTTTCTTCAATCCGATATTCAATTTCAAGGTAATTCTTTCCTTCATTCTGAATCTTTGGGATTTCACTTCTTGATATAACTATTTGATCTTCCAAATTTATTAGTTCATTATTTTGTTTAAAATCAAATTGATTTTGTTTTTCCTGTTGCCATTTTTCTTGAAGACTTTGCTCTTGATATTCTTTTTCTCTGAGATGTTGTGATAGTTCTTCTAAACGGATTCGATTTTTGTACTCTTTTGTTTCTTCAATATTGATATTATCAAGAAATCTAAATACATTTCTCCAAATATACGGTGGATCTGTACAGATCACATCTGGTTTGCAAAAAGCACAGACATTTATTGTACCATAGGTTTTACATATTAGAGGTTTTAACAATCGGCATCCCCATGTTTGTTGAGCAGTATCCAAGGGATGGATAGGTTTGTACCATAGTAGATTGAAAAATGAACAAGTTCTCAGTACAAATCCCGCATAAAATGTATGAACAACCTTAAACATATTCCAATTTTGATCGTGGGATCAGGAGTGCCATGACCGTCCTGCTGGTAATTTCAGCAATCTTGACACTCTTGGGGTTACCGTCTGGAAGATAGATTTGGATTGTTTTACCGAGGCTTTTCATTTCTATCCCCATCCTTAAATTTAGTTCGGTAATTACGGTCAATTTTAGAGTAACAACGACTTACCGAGTTAAAATTTTGGTCACAACCATAGCTACTTCATTTTCATACCCAGAATTTGACAGTTCAATCAGCTCTTGTTTTATCCAGTCATCCGTGAATAATATCCATCCTTTCTCTTCAAATAAACCTTCCAACTCATTTCGATCGTTCTCAGAAGCTATTTTTCCGGTAGCCAGACAAAGCTTTATACTAGTATCAGGTGTGCAAGCACCAGTTTCAATCAACTGGTTTATCATTCTATCGAAAACAGTATCTTGAAGTATCTGTTCGTTAAACAGCTTATAGCGTTCTTTATATCTTCCATCCTTGAAGCTTTCAGCTTTTACTCCGGGACTATCGAGATATGATTTGCATTCAATTGCAAGGATTTCTTTTGATCCTCCTTTATATGCTAGTACATCAATCTCCCACCTTGGAGAAGAGGGACGGCCAATCTTCTGTTTTTCTTCTTTGGATAGATTAACTTTGAAGCTTGTTTGAACCCAATACCCTTTATTCTCAAAGATAGTCTTAATTAATGATTCAAATGAGTCCATATATCCTCTTTAAATACCCATTATTGACCATTGGTTCTCCCACCTCTTTATTCTTCTGAGCTGCACTGAATGATGGTTAGAATTATCATTCATTTTTCTATGTCCATCATATCTACAAAGATACTCCTTATGAACCTCAAAGATATTGTTTTGAATCCACCATAATGGCACTGGATAGAAATTCGGAGGACTATAAGCTATATCGAGGAGCAGCCAAAATTCATCTTCATTTTGTTTCTCAGTTCTTGGTTCACCATATGCTATTGATGTTTGCCATGTATGCAATGAAAAGATACCATTAGTTCATGCAAGTAATTCATCTTTATCAATGGCCATTAGAAGCGCAGTCAGGAAATCTTGTCCTTGTTCTTCCAAGTCTCCCTTAAGTGAAAAAGTTAGATTTCTGACCGAAATATCTCTGAATGTAGCGTTTAGGTTTTTTGGTAGCATTGTTGGATAAACAAGGAACGCCTTTTTACAATCCTTCATTTCTGCATAAGCAAGAACTTGTGTAACATCCTCATTCTCTGCATGTTTTGGTGCTTTATATTTTGTATCCAGAACACAGAGTGCTTTACCTGACTCAACATCGTATAATGTCAGGTCAATCTTAAAAGTCAGAGTTTGTCCCTCTCCGACATCAACCTTTTCTTGGGGTTTAATATCAAGGGCTTTAGGGAGGTTTTTCTTAAGCCACTCGGCAACGAAGAGTTCAAAAAGGTTTGCCATATTTACTAAAAAGGGCATCATCTTTTTGTTTCCAGATTCATGACCGGGGCCTGTCTGTTCTAAAAAGAACCTACAAAGTGCATGGAGAGTTCTATAGTCGTCGTTCAATCGGTTGTAAAGTCTATCGATACAGGCTTTGGAATTAATTTGTCTTAATGTGATTGTTCCTTTTAAAGTGTGAAAAGCTCGTCTGACAGTTGTCAAAATATCTGTATTACAGACCCCACTATTTGCAATTCTGTATAACGCCCATGAAAGAATTTGATTGTCTTCAATATCCGCTGTGTGTTCCTCAAAAGAGCATTCCAGTTTTGTATCCCAAGGTCTTTGGATAGCTTTTTTGATGTTTAATCGCCCTTTGATAAAAGGTAATACATCTTTCTGATGGATGTATTCTCTGTAAAATCCTTTTCTTGCCCGATCCAAAATTCTCGATGCCAGAACTTTCGCCAAATATTGGTAAAATTCTTCAAGCGATTTGCAATCCACAAGTCCTTCATAAAAGCGAAAACTCTTTAAACGATATGCATATTCAAGCATTTTGAAAATATTGCCTATTACAACTTTCGGGTGAATAGCAATACTGAAGTTATGCGATAAGTTGATATGTCCAACCCATCCAAGTGAATTCAGTTCCCAATTATTATCAGTAACAGGAGAAGGAAAACCGACGGAAATCATTTTCCCATACTGCCGCCAGAGCAATTCACCGATATCACTCGGTATTAGATTGGATGCAAATCGTTGAGGTTCGTATTCAACTAAATCAAGTACGCCTAATCTATCAGAACCTTTTATCATAGAATACTGACCCCTATTTTATTCCATCTGAATTCATCGACTTTATCCGGTTGATCGAAGAAATACTCTTCAATGTAAGGCTCAATTTCCATCTGCCAGATATCTTCTATCTGTGATTCTAAATCCGTTATCAAGAAATAGCTGATACCAACTTCGTAATGAGAATCTCCAATTTGTCGATTTAACTTTTTTAGCATATCAACTAGATTATCAACGTTAGTATTTGTAGACTCATGGAATCGTCTTAATACGTCGTAATCAGGGTGTAATGCGAAAAAGGCAAATCTTCTTTTTAGTGCATGATCAACGAGTGCAATTGAACGGTCAGCTGTATTCATTGTTCCGATAATTCTCACGTTTTCAGGTATAGAAAAATCTCCCCCACTTGCTAAAGGAATTTTTTTGTCACGGTATTCAAGGAGATACATTAGTTCACCGAAGACTTTTGCAAGGTTTGCACGGTTTATTTCATCGATTATCAGTATACAAGGGCTGTCACAACCTTCGGCCTTTTCACAAAATTGAAGAAACCGTCCTTGTATGATGGGGTAGTCTAAACTACCATCATCTCTTGCTTGAGGCCTGATACCTTGCATGAAGTCTTCATAAGAATAAGCTGGATGAAATTGTAAGAGATCAAAAAAGCCGTCTCCCTTGACCACTAAGTATTTGGCCATCCTTTCTGCAACAAATGTTTTTCCAGTACCAGGCGGGCCGTAGATGATAGCTTGGCCTTTGCGTTCTATTGCTCTTTTCCATTTAGCAAGTTTTTCTATTTCAAGCCCTGTATCTTCAGAGAGATCCTTGATTGTATAGGGAAGCGTGTCTGTAGTTGTCGCCGTCAGTATTATATCCAATTCTTGAGGAAGGAGAGAGAAGTTGTTTTTCAGCTTATTAACCACATCGTTGTATTGGAAATAGAATTCTCCGCTATATCGTGATTCAGAGAATTGTGTATGTTCGGATAATGTTCGAACCATTTTTTTAAAACAAAGGTTGTATATCGATGGATTTCTGAGGTAGAGAATTACTGACGGAAAAGCAGTTCCTGCATTTTTAATTGGTTTTGTTGCATAAAACTCATCAACTAGTTCTTTTAAATCTTTTTCATCAGTCTCCCAAAGATTTTCCATCCATTCATTTACAATGTTAATTTGGTTGGCTAATGCGTTTAGATTGCTACCAATGTATGCTAGTCCAAACCGGTTACTTTTGTGCTTCCCATTCCAGAAATCATGATTCATGTGGCTGAAAAACTCTCGTAGATCTTTTTCATCGAATTTCCCAATCTTGGAGGTCAATAGGTTTTTAGCCTTGGTCTCAGATTCCTTTCGTATTTCTAGCCTTTCTTTGAAAACATGAGCTTTACGAGCAGTAAGTATTTTTTCTTCAAAGTTATTCGCTACTTCAAAAGAACCGCTTAGTAATTGATCTATTAAGTCAGTCCCCTCTTTAATGACAGTACCATAATGCATTAAATGGTTGATGCTGTAGTAATTCAACTCAGGTTTTAAAGATTGCAGATAGTCAAATGCATTTGATAATGTTTTGTATTTTTCTTCGATAGATAGTTTTGATGTACTTATATTTACCCCTATCTTTTTAAGGAAACTCTCTGTTTTATTATTCCAATTTGGAAGTTGCTGAGGATACTGAGCTTGGAATAATGGTGACCAGAATGCCTTGCTGAAATGAGATATTTTTAGATCTCCCTCTAATACGCTTGCTGCTTTTTTGTATGGATCATCAGAGGATTCTATTAGGTATAGCAAGTTCTTCTTAACATTTACTTTTTCACCAGAAATTCTCGGTTTCCCAAGATGAATATGGGCAGGGCCTTCCAAAGTCCTTGAATAGTCAAATATTACCTTCTCAAAATCATCAGTATTTGCATTCTTCAGGTATTCTTTATTTAAAAGGGATTTCTTTCGTTCTTGAGATTTAGCCTTTTCTTTTTCTACGTATCCTTTTTCACTCTGATTAGCTTCACACCAATCCGTATAGGCATCTAACAGTACTTTTAATTTCTCTGCTGATAGGCTGAATGGATTTTTCATTGTATGCTGTTTAATTGTTAGAGATTTCCTTCAAATACCAGTCGAATGTATCAAAAAATTGTTTTTTAGCTTCTTCAGATGTCAATAGCTTTAGACTAATATTCGGCCTCTTGGTAATTTGTTCTTGCTGAATATTCACACCAGATATCAGATTAAGCTTTGACATTAGCTCTACTCTTTTTTGCTCATCTTCAAATACCGGTCTATTAAGGTAATGCTGAAAACTTATCTCAACGTTTCCGTATGTCCAGACACTGAAAGGTAGGTGACCAACTTCACCAATCTCCAAAACCGGAACGAAAGAACCACTCCTTTTTCCCTTTCCCCACCAAATCCTTGTGACTTTTGGAGTTATCCATTTATAGATTTCACTAGCCACTTTTCGGACTTCTTCTCCGTTCCTCTTTGCAATTTCTTCAAAAAATGATGACTCATCCCACTGGCGTTCTTGTGAACCACCGGACTTCTTAATTTCAGCCTTTGATGTTTGCCCAACAACCCTCGGAGTTAAAGTTTTTAGTCCTTCTCCAACAAACTGAGGGATTTCAACAGCTAATACTTCAGCAGGACTCATTTGCTCATTCAGGAACTCCACAATCCTTTTCAATTCCTTTGGTATCGAGTCAGCGACGAAAATTAGTCTTACTTTACCAATTTGAAGGTTAGTTTTGAGTTTCTCCCAAAACTGGTCTACCTCGTCAGAGGAATCTTCCAAGAATTCTTGTAACACCTGATCTCTGTCTTGCCCATTGTTTTTACAATTGAGTTCAAAGATTGACCTGAGTTCTTCCATAGGCCAAAATACAACTGCATTGGCTGCGTACTCCAGAAGCTGACCCACAACCTCTCTTCTGATTCTGGTATCGGTACTTCTCTTAATTTCGATCAGAGTCGGTATTGCGTCTTGGTCGATCATGAGGTGATCCAAAGACCATCTTTTAGAACCAGCATCTTCGTCAGGTATTCCCATTTCCCGATCAATGAGTAGCCATCTTCTAGGAGAACCGGAATTAATTTGATCGCCCGGTATCAGTTCAGGATACTTTGCAAGCATTTCCTGCAATATACTTTCAGAGTCGTATTCGGCCTGATTTAACCTAACTAAACCGCCATTCTCGTTTATTAAGAATATTCCTTTATCCATGGCACTTATAGACTGTTAAGGTTACTGAGATATTCAAGGATCTTTTGGGGACAAATATCAAAGATTGATCACATTTCACAAAACATCTTTATATGATTGCTCAATAATACCTAATACGTAGTCGAAATCTTCTTCCGATTTGAGATAAATCCTGCGATCCATTGTCCAGTTGTACCCCTCAGGTATTTTATCTACTCTCTTTTTCGGATCGTCATAATTAATTGGCCGAAGATGGATTTTCAATTGATTCTTTCCAATATGCACCTCAGCAAAGTTCTTGGTCACTCGGTAGGCTACGTATAACGATGTGGCTTTTTCTGTGATGTTTTCGTCGAATTCAGTTATTTTTGACCTAAGATCTTCAAACAGTTTTTTTATGGACTGATTTGCTTTCTTGAGTAAATCATCAATCGTTGTGTCCAGAACTGGTTTCTCAATTGAAATTCCTCCGCTTGCTTTTTGTTCACTGACTGCCAGCGGCTCTAAGCTAAATATCCCGTTATCATAGTATCTGTATTTGAATAGCTCAATCCTCATTGGAATAACTTCGACCGTATCAATATCAAATTTACTGTACGATTCGGCGATACAAACGACCCTCGGATTCTTCCAATCAATTTGAATACTCTTGGCCGTTTCTGGGCCGAGGTTATTAATGAGCAACATCTGAAAAAATTCAACCTTTTGTGCCTGTAACCACTTTAGATATGACAATCCCTGATTGATAACGTTATCGTTTTTGTTTCTCTTATACTCGATAATTACCGGCGCACCAGTATAATCAACAGCCAGAGTATCGATCCTCCCTCCGAATGTTGTTGTATATTCAGAGGCAAGAAAGTGCATGCCAAGTACTTCATCGAGATTCTTCTCGATGAGAGTCTGCAGTTCTTTTTCTTTGGAAATTGGCAGGGTTGATAACTTTTTTAACTTGCCCTTTTCTGTTTTAAATATCGGCATTGTTCTCCTTTATTCTTTGACTCTATATCCATATCTATGATCGGGTTCCGCTCTTGTCTCCCACACCTTTTCATTCTTCTCTAACCAAGTCTTGCAATCATTCCAATGAGGAAAGACCGACCCAAGCAGATCCCAAAATTTCTTTGAATGGTTACGATACTTGAGGTGACAAATTTCGTGGGCAACCACATATTCAAGGATCTGTTTGGGAGCGAAGATCAGATGCCAGTTAATATTGATAATACCGTCCTTTGAGAGACTACCCCAAATATGTTTCTGTTCTTTCACTCGGACATTCTTAGGTTGTAGACCGGTCTTCTTCTCGTAACGATCTGCAAACAACTTACTCTCTTTGAGCAACCGCTGTTTCATCCATTGTTCTAGGTGTTTCTTGATAGCTTTGTCTGGATCTTCAAGGTTCTCAGGGATTGTTATGAAGAACCGGTGCTTGAACTCAATCAGTACCTCATCAACGTCTTTGGCGACCACATGTAAGGTCTTTCTTCTTCCCCAATACGGAATCATCGCACCGGATCGGTAGTGGGTTGGTTGATCCAGACGTAGTTTCTGTGCGACTTCCTCAACCTCATCCACTTTTTCAAAAATCCAGTGTCTGCGCCGGTGAACAAATTCCTCTACCATAACATCTGTCGTATCATCAGGAACCACCACTTCCACCTTGTCCGGAGTAACGTTGATCCGCATCCGTTTGGATTTGGGGATCTTACGAACGGTGTAGGTAATCGTGATGTTTCCTATTCGGATCTTGTTCATAGTTCCACCACGAAATGTTTCAGGGCATATTGTTCAACTTTATCAGGGATATCTTTCCAATTCTCAATACCGTCTTTGCTCAGGGGATGTACAATCCGTCTGACCATACTTCGCAGCTCTTTTTTCATTTGTTCCTTCAGGTGCCAACCCTGTGGTGCCGTCTCATCGGACTGATAAAGATCGTCGATTTCGGCTGCTACCTGTTGCAGTTTACTCAATACAGATTCTTGTTTCGTATCCTTCTCTTCAGAACCCTCGGAAGATTCCTTATCCTTCTTTGCTTTATATGCCTCCAGTATCTTATAGATCCCATGTGCGGTTTTGGTAAGCCCGGATTTCATATGGGCTTGTTCTTCATTTACGAGGTCATCAGCTAGGTCTTCCAGATCCTTAAGAGTTTTAGCCGCTTCGTCCTGCCCTTTATTCAACCTGTCGATGATTGCTTGCAACCGTTTTGAGAAAGGTTCAAATTGTTCTGGATTCTGTTTCACTTTCTCGGAGATAGTCTTCTTCAATTCAGTGGTCTTACGTACTGACGCCCGTTTGATCTCTTCTTCCGACTTACCCTTGGTCTTGAAGTCATTCCAGAATTCTTCGTCGGTCAGAGATCTTATTTTAACAACACTATGTAGACCGGTAACCGTCAGCTCTTTGTCCAGCATCTCCCGTATCTTAGAGCTGTAGTTCTTTAGATCAACAAACTCCTTCTTTTCAAAATGGTTTATAGCGTACATCAGGAACATACTGACCCACTTTAAATCTCTTTTGTAGTCCAGAACTGCAGGATCGGGAGTCAGTGCTGCATACAATCGGATGAACAATTTGGCTCGTCGTTTGAAGATCAACCACTGGTCTTCTGACCCGATTGCTTTGACTAAGGCATCAAACTCAGGAGTGTAGTCATTTTTGTTCTGGTAGTCCTTTTTCCGCTTAATCTCTTTCATTAGGTTGATGACATCGGAATGAGCTTGTCGTAACTCTGACCTAAGATCATCAAGATTGTGCATGACGTTCTGGACATCCTCACTGCGGTATGAGCTTAGTGCTTCTTTGAGGTTTTTAGTCACACCGACATAATCTACAATCAAACCGTGATGTTTGTGGGGGCCTTCAATCCTGTTGGTACGTGCTATCGCTTGTAGAAGGTTATGTTCCTTGAGCGGATTGTCCAAATACATCACGCTTTCCACAGGGGCATCGAAACCTGTGAGGAGCTTACTGCATACAATGAGAAACCAAGGGGATTGATCTTTTGTTTTAAAAGCTTTCTTTACTTCCTTTTCTGTCTTGCTGGAACCGCTTTGATCTTCATCTAATTTGTATAGCTGGAGTTCATTTCGTAGTGCTTGGGTGTATTCGTCTTCAGAAGGTTTGGCATCTTCCTGATTGGAGGAATAGACAGGAATAGAATAGGTTTCAGCTTCTTTTACTGCCTCTTCTTCCGTCATCCCGCTTTGAACGAGATCTTCCGTAATGACCTTATTCAGTGCTCGTTTATACAGAATAATGGCTTCCCTGTCGTATGCTACAATCTGGGCCTTGTATCCATCCTTCATCGCACTGGTTTTGAAGTGTTCCCAAATATCGTATGCGATGGTTTCGATTCGTTTCTGGTGCTTAAGCAGAGTTCCAACAGTTAGTTTCCGTTTGAGTACTTCCCTTTTCTCATCCGATAGATCTGCAAACCATTGGTCAAAAAGAATATCAATCTTTGCAGCATCAACATGCCAGTCCACCTTACGGGAAGTATATAGAATGGGAACTGTCGCTCCATCCTTGACAGCATCATCAATACTGTACTTATCCAGATAGGACTCTTGGGGTGGTGAGAAGTTGGCGTATGTGTCTTTGTCGGTCTTTTTGATGGGTGTACCGGTAAACCCAAAGAACCAGGCTTCAGGAAACGTTTTACGTAAGTAAGCCCCCAAATCCTTCTCTTGAGTACGGTGACACTCGTCTACCAGAAGTATCCAATTGGAGCTGTTTTCAACCGGTTTGTTCGAGTTCTCAAACTTGAAGATTGTTGACAATAGGGTCATCCCGTTGGTGCCAGCATGAATACCTTTGTGGAGATCGTTCTTTGACAAAATACGGGTTGGGTTAGGTAAACCGCAGGCAACAAAAGTCTTGGATATCTGGTCATCCAAATCAATACGATCAGTCAGAATTAGGATATTAGGTGAAGTAAGATTTTCAGCTTGTATGGTTAAATGCGTTTTGAGCTTCAGGGTGTTGAACACCATTGTCAGCGACTTTCCACTTCCTTGAGTGTGCCAGACCAATCCCCGTCTTTCTTCTTTGGGTCGGGGTTCCAGTATACGGTTGGTGATTTTGTTGACCGCTCTGTATTGTTGATACCGGCAGATCTTCTTAACAACCTTGTTGTCATCCTTCTCAAATACTACAAAATGTGCCAGTAGATCTAGCAATCGGGAGGGTTCCAATAGGCAGTAATATCCCTTTGTCAGTTCACTATCGAAGTCATCATTGGTTTTCGGCCAAGGATCTTCCCAATAACCCCAGTATTGAGAAGCAGCACCGGTCGTACCATACATGAGGTTTTGACCATCGGTAATCAGGTTAAATGCGTTGGTATAAAAAAGCCTTTCAATGTCTTTTTCGTACTGTTTGATCTGGTCAAACGCTTCTCCCATTTTGTTGCTAAAGTTGACCGGACTTTTGGCTTCAATGACGACCAGCGGGATACCATTAACGAAACAAACAAGATCAGGGATGCGAGTGTTTTGGGCTTGGACTTTGAATTGGTTGGTGACGGTAAAGGTATTGTTGCCAGTATTCAGGAAATCAATCAGGTGGATGGTTTTTTTCTTGGTTTGACCGGGAATGGTTCGACTGTAGTTCCCCCTGAGAATATATGTCCACTGCTCATTATCTGAAACCGAGAGAAGTTCGTTGTAAACGGATCGGGCAGTCTCTTGGTCAACATCGTTTATCCTGCAAACAGCCTCAATGAAGGTGTCTTTGAGAATTACTTGATTGAGTCCGTCTCTCGCCTTTTCATTCTTGGATGGTTTCAACCATTGGTATCCAAGGTGTTGTAGGATATCAATGCTGGGTTTTTCTACAAGTGAGTATTCCGGCCCATAATTCATATCATACCTTTACTCTGACGGTTCCGGTTAAGAGGTCTTGCATGAGTCCTTTTTTGAGATACTGAAGCTGGGATAGTTCTTTTTCAGAAGATTCCGTTTCAGCATCAATTGAGTTTAAAATGCAGACTATCTCGTTTTGTTCATTTCTGCTTGGTAATGGTATCCTAATGCCTTTTATGCTTGGTATATTCAAATTGTAATTACCTGCGGATGTTTTAACTTCTTTTTTAATGGCGTTTTTCACAGACTGGCCTTCCAAAAGGAAACGTAGATATTTGGAGCTGATTACCTCTCCGATTACACCAAGCTTAATTAAATAAGAAGCGTAAAGCCATCCTACTTCTTTTCTTGAAACCAATGCACATCGACCAACATAGTCAGGATTTCCATTTGTCCGGACGATTAGCAAATCACCTTCTTGTAGCTTATATCTATTCGCCTCTTTAGAGGGAAGACTTGCATATTTAAGATTTTTATCGCTAATTGATCCTGTCACAACATTTGGGATTCTCAGCACAGGATAATCTGTTTTGATGAAATCGCATTTAGATGATGTGCCATATTTTGTTTCTCCTAACACTTTATCGAGCTCTACAATCTCCCACTCTTCAGGAATCTCACCAATCTTCGTCTTCTTGAACTTGGTATGACCGATTCCTTTGGTGAGCAGTTCTTGCAACAATCCCTGTTTGACTTTCTTGGTCTGCTCGATGACTTTACGGGTGGATTCAATGGTTTCATCAACACAAGTAAGGATTTCTGCGATCTTTTTTTGTTCGTGGAGAGGGGGAAGGTTAACTTTGAGTTTTATGAAGTCTCTTTTATTCAGTACCCTATTTCGTCCTGCACCTCCGGGGGATATGTATCCAAGCTGTTCAAAAAAACTTTTAAGGTTAATGATGTACTTTAAAAAATCAGGGAGTGCCTTTTCGAGATTAAACTTATATGTAGGGAATCGATGAGACACCAAATGATCTTCATCTGTTGCTTTCACAAGAGCGATAGCTCCTTCCCAAGCAAATGTGATATTGACAATAAGGTCGTTTCTGCTGACTTTATACAACGTATCCATTTGTATTTTGCTCGGATCTTTGATTACCTTTTGAAAAGTGCCTTTACCATGACTTCTAATGCCTAATGATTTATACGCCTGACTTGGTTTTGGGATAGGTTTTAATGAGAGTGTTAAGAAATCTCCAAGAGCTGATATACTCCATCCAGAAACAGGCTCATCAATTTTACTATTCATAACCAAGCTCCACAAGGTATTCCATCATCTTTGACTCAGCTCGATTCCTTTCTAACTGGAGTTCCTTGAGAACCTTTAGCTCCTCCTTAACATCGATTGGTGGTTCCGGCTCAGTGATCTGTACGTAACGTGATATATTGAGGTTATAATCGTTTTCTTTGATCTCAGACATATCAATGACCCGGCAGAACCGTTCTTGGTCTTGAAACCCAAGATAAGCATCCGATAGTTTTTTGATGTTCTCTTCAGCTAGGGTGTTCTGGTTTTTCCCTTCCTGAAACTCCTCTGCCCCGTTAACAATCAGAACCTTACCTTTCCGGTCAGCAGGTTTATTGTTGTTGATCACCAAAACACAGGCAGGTATACCAGTACCGTAAAACAGGTTGGATGCAAGTCCAATTACGGCTTCTATTCGATCATCCTTGAGCAGACCAGTTCGTATCTTTCCCTCAGTTCCTCCTCGGAATAGAATACCATGAGGCAATACAACGCCCAACTTCCCCTTGCTGTTGAGACTGGCAGCCATATGTTGAACGAAAGCCAAATCCCCATAGGACTTTGGGGGGCATCCGTATTTGTCCCTTGCAAATGGGTCACCATCCTTCCAGATTTCATGACCCCAACTCTTGAGACTGAACGGGGGATTGGCAATGACTCTATCAAAGGTTTTAATGGCTTTCGACTCTTCCGAAATCAGGTGTTTAGGATCTCGGAGGGTATCGCCCCGTTCGATGAAGGCGTCGTCTATATCATGCAGAAAGAGGTTCATTTTGCAGATCGCCCAAGTATTAAGGTTCATCTCTTGTCCGAACAGTGACAAACTCTTGGGGTTCTTGTTCTCACGCTCAAGATAGTGAAAACACTCAAGCAGCATACCTCCACTTCCGCAGGTTGGATCATAGATGTTCATACTTTCTTCCGGTTGCAGACACTCGACAATGAGCTTAACAACCATTTTGGGGGTATAGAATTCCCCTCCCTTCTTTCCTGCATCGTCTGCGAATTTTGCTATCAGGTATTCATACGAGTTTCCTAGCATGTCGGGTTCGACATCACATCGACGCAACCGGTATTTGTCGAAAAGCTGCATCAACAACTCAAGGGTTGCGTCCGGGAACCGTTCCTTGTTGTTGAAATCTACATCCTGAAAGATCCCTTTGAGTCTAAGATTGGCGTCTTCAATTGCGTGGAATGCTGAATTAAGGTGTTCCCCAATGTTGGTTGAAACTTTTCGTATATCCTGCCAGAAATGACCATCGGGTATGTTGAACCTATGCTCATCGGGGTCTTTAGCGAGTTCTTCATCCTTGAATATGGCCATTCGGTCTTCGAATTCCTCTTCCCATACATCACAGATTCGTTTGTAGAACAGAAGGCCGAAGATGTAATGCTTGTAATCACTGGAATCAATCTTACCTCGGAGGATGTTTGCTGCTCCCCACAAGTGGGATTCCAGTTGCTGCTGAGTCATTTTTTCCAAGTAGTTCTCCTGAACGTTGTCTGAAATTTCCTTATCTCTCTTTATGCTACATATCTTTTATCGTCAGTAATACTAGCTGAGAATGTGAGATGTCAAATGATAATAGTTAGTTGCATTGATTTTGAAAAAATTATGCATAAAATTGCATATCTTCAACCTGTAATATATCTAGTTGTGGCTATAATTTCGTTTGTCACTACAGTAAACCGTCGTTCTATTGGCATCTAATGGTATATATTTGATCTGCAATGTCCTTAGCCTGTCGAGATTGGAATGCCAAAATCACCAGAACTTTTTTCGTTTTGGGAGTCTGATTCTTTTTTTAAATCCCAGTATTTCTCGGGTGAGCCAATATATCCATGGCAACGGACATATAGATTTAATGCTAATGGCGTTGGGGTAATATTTGCAGACTCTGTTGAATGGACATTGAAACCTTCAGAAATTAGTTCCTGTTTTCTGAGGTGATCTAATTCAAAATCTAATCTGTTTAGATCTTTTATGCCTGTGAGATTATTAATTTCACAAGTTTTTATAGGTAGCCCATGCGCAAAAGGTAAACCACCTTTTGTTATGTATTTTGAAGCATTTTCACAACTGTGATTGAGGATTTTTACTTGAATTGAAGTCATTTGTGAAAGCAATCCTGTAAAAATGATATTACTGTCATCTTTACCATCTTCGCAACAGGATGATGCCAACAAACCTCCCCACATAGATTGCAGGTCTCCATCGTCACACAATGATCCTTTTTCCAAAGCTTCATATACCAATCGTGGATGAATTAGTTTTCCTTTTAATTTATATTTTTCATAAAATGTGTGTGTCTTATATGCTATTTTTATTGCTTGTTTTGCTCTCCAATAACTGACTCTATCGCCAAATAATAATCCCAATTCGTTCGTCGCTGGACCGCAAACTGTGCTCAAAAAAGCTTCTGCAAGTTTAATCGCAGCTTCAATAGTTTTATCTGTGGCTTTTCCAAAGTCTTTGATGCCAAAGATATCCAAGCTATGATCCTTTTCTCCACTCATTGGAGCCTCATTTTGATGTAGTTATAATCGAGCTTATTCTGATGGCACTTTTAATATCAATCAGCATAAATATTTAGCTTAATCTTATCTGAAAGTAAGAACGAGAAATACTGCAGTAAAAACTATGACTATCAAAGCGATTACGATAGACTTTTCATGCTGGCCTTTTTGATTTTTATTATTGGCATAGTCACTGTACATATTATCATAGCCTTTTAGATCGTTGGCAATAATTCCTCGATCTTCATTTAATTTTTCAGTTTTTGCTATATTACCGCTGGTATCAAAATAGTTTCTTACTATTCTGCATCCTTCTTCTTCCGCTCTTTGAGGGGCCAAAACAGCTTCTACCAATAATTTTCGTCCTATTTCATCAAAAAACATTTTGCTAGATAACGTTCCATATTGTTTTGATTCATTAACTGAAAAAATCCGTCGTTCCGCCATTGTTTGCCCTTTAGAGCTAATATATTCAATTGCCCGCACTGTCCCTTCTTTTTCGGCTTGCTCCTCAGAAAATATTCTCTCTTTTGTTTCAATACTTCCATCTTTTCGATAGAACATGACACCTTTATAATTTCCTGCGAAATTCTCAATAAATAGTACTTCAGTAAGCACTGCTATACCATTTTGGTCATATAAGGTGGTCGAAACATTGTAGCCAAGCTCTTCAATTTTTTTATTTGTCAAATAGTTTTGCTTAATAATAGCGTTTTCTTCATTATCAAAATATGAAATCGTTTTATAGTTCTGATGTTCTTTTATCTTTTCATCTATGAGATAGTACTCATTGATATATTCACTTCCATCATGATCGAAATGAACAATTGATTTATTATAGCCTACTTCAGACGATTTTTCGTTAGTTAATATTCGTTGCTCTTTTATTACTTTACCTTCTGACATGAAATAAATTGATTCTTGAATTCCAGTTGAATTAACATAATCATAAGGATGTACTACTTCGTTAGTTTCATACTTTACTTCTGAAACCTTTGTTGTAAGATGAAGAATTATTTTATTAATTCTAAGTTTTTCATCTTCATTTTTTGTAAAATAGTCTGTGCTTTCATAGATCATTTTCAGCCAATTTGGTTGGTCAATAAACAGTGGGTTCGAGTACATATTGACCATTTTTTCAGTTAGTTCATTTAACGGATATGAATCTTTATCAGTATTTTTTTCCAATGAGTCTACCAAATTCTAGTTTGAGGGTGCGGATCTTTTCGTTAAACCGCAATTTTCACTAACTTTTTCAAAATGGCTATAAATTACGTTATACGTGTGCTTTCATTTCTTCAGTTGCTCCAATATTTTCTCAAGTAGCTCCTGATTTCTCTTATTAATGTCCCTGTTATCGACAACCGTAAGGAAGTATCCAGTAAACCAAGTAGCGACTAAGAAACCTACCAAAGCTCCAATAATCAACCCCATTACACCCGACCTGAATTGGAAAACCGCAAACTGATAACCTCCAGCAGCGAATATGACGGTTATTAGAACAGCAGAAACTGAGAGGATGCTACGAAATGCTTTGATAATCATGATTCCCCTTTATCGTTATTCCAGTATCAAATACATATAGATGTCATAAATCATCTTACTGACCATCATTAACTTCAAAAATATCTATCCCGCAATCAGCACATTGCCATTTTGGAGCACCAATTTCTTCGCAGCATCCACCTAAGACTGTTCTACCCAGTTCAATATCATTTTCTAGTTTTTCATTAAAATCGGGATATCCATATAATATAGTCGCAATTCGGCTAGAGTTGCATTCTGGACACTTCTTTGGCTTTTTCTGGAAACGATGTTTATTATTCGCATTGAGTTCAGATTGGGAATGCTCAAACGCAGTTAAATGACAAACCCTGTTTTCATGCAATAACAGATCAGCCTTAAGCCTATTTGTGTAAAGGCCCACTACTGATTCACTTAGAGGGTTTGCTTTTATATCGGCTTTGTTGTCCAATATTTCTTTCAATAGGTCTTCAGCATATTCCTTTTTGCTTTTCTCTCCCTTCCGCTTCAATCCCTCTAATAGATAGCTTTGCAGAAGCTTCTTTTTATAGGATGAAAATGTCTTAGGCGAATCAAAAAAATCTATCCCCAATAATTCTTCCCCAGACAGTACAGCTACTCCACATGCTGTTTTTGGCAGCTTGATTTTCTTCTCTTCCCCCTTAAGCTGTTTTTTTACACCTTTCATACCTTTTGGTAACGAACTCGATTCAGATTGGCCATCAAAATCAGATAGGCATGCATTGACTTCATTCCAGACGTTCTGCTGGATATCTTCTGCACTCTCAATTATGGTTTTTCTTAGTTTAGGATGTGAATAGTCGCTTGCTTTGAACTCTTGTGATTCAAACTCCCATCGACCTTGCTCAACACAACTAACATTCAGTATCTCCGTAGTATTTGGCACCACTATTGTTGAGATGATGATTACACGATCCTGTTTTGCACCGGTGATCATTTCACCTTGAGGTAAGAAGATGAATTTATCGCTTTTATTTCTGAGGTTTACTTTGGATATATCCCCTTCTTCGCTTACCTCTCCAACTTCAACGTATTTCTTCTTTATCGCTTGATCGAGGGAGATAAAATTGCTTCCGTTTGGTGATCTGGAGAATAATGGGAAGAAGGTTAAATTAAAATGACATAATCCAGCTCCAATTCGTATCTTCTTTAAGTCATTGAGGGTTTCTTGAATTCTTTGCTCGGATCGTAATCTTACCTTCGCTTCGAATAATTCGAGAAGTAGCTTGGTTTTTGGGAGGATGTTCCTGTCAACAGCTCTCTTCAATAACTCCGCAAATTCGCTGACTGCAGCTCCATAGCATTTATCGATGATATTTTCATATGAATATAGTACTGCTTCATGAAAAGCTTCTTCAGCGGATGAGATCTGCTTGCTCTTCTTAAAGATGTCTTCACCTTTTCTTTTTAAGGTTATTTTGATCTCAATCGGTATCGAATAATTATTGTCAGAGTAAGAATCCTTAACGACACCATCAATCATCACTTTACCCTTGTCAATCAAGGGAGATAGCCAAGAAGACATTTTTTTAGGCAGGAAGCCAACCTTTTTAAAATCAAGGTTTTCCACTCTGATAGCGTTTTTATCGTGAGTATTATCTGGTTCACGTTCGAAAAATATCTGTTCACTAGCTTTTGCATCATCATCGTAGAACTGAATTCCAACGATTTGGCTTTTGATGCGTCCGAGGTGTTCTTCTTTTTTCATACTATTTCTCAACCAGTTGCCGATTCATTTTCCAAATAATTCCAAACCGCTCTACAAGCAAGAGTATCCGCTAAAGCTCTGTGTGAGTCACCTTCCCATGCAGAACACCCATTTTTCTTTTCCACAACATCCTTCTTCAGATTGAATTTTATTTTTTATCCACCATCATTTTCAACTCTCTGCCCGCACGGAATACAGGTAATCTCTTGGGCTGAACCTGTACAATTTCTCCTGTTTTTGGGTTTCTCCCGTTGTACCCATCGTATTCTTTGACGTTGAATGATCCGAATCCACGAAGCTCGACTCTATCTCCACCTTTAAGTGCTTCTTTGATGGAGTTGAAAAACAGATTAACCGTTTCTCTGGCTGTATGAGTTTTATTTTTCAAGTTAGTCTCACCGTCAGTGAAGGAGTCCATCTCTTCTACCAGTCTTTCAATTAGTGCCGATTTCTTTAGTTTCATTGTTCGCCTCAAGTTAAATTCTAGATCCCCCAAATGGGCTAACGTGAACATCGATTCTTCACAAACGGGTTTTCATTCCCCTAGCCGTCTAAACATTAGTCCTATTGATTCAGAATTACAAGGTGATATAGATGGAATTAAAATAGAATTGAAACGGAAGCGGAGCAGTATTAGATAGGATTGTTCTACCAAAACCGATTTACAGTTGCGGCTATATGGCGTGGGCAGATTTCGAGGTGCCGGAGCATAATCAGAGGTCTGGAGAGTTTTCGCCGAGGTTTATTGAAAGGAATATTGGTGGTTTGGATCTGAAAAATTTTCTAAGGTGTCTCATGAGGAGCTAGGAGGTTTTTTCGGTCACCATTTCAACAATCTTTGTAACTTAAACTGGAGAGCAGTAATCAATGATCGGTAATTAAGTAACGTTTAGCATAATCTTATTAAAATCATCATCCGTTATTGTCCTGTATTTTTCTTTCCATGTTTCAGCAACCTGAATTTGTTCTTCTTCAGATTTTGCTTCCGTTTCAATAACTTGTATACATTTTTTTGGGTCTTTAATATCTGGTTGTATCCATTTAAATACACCACTTCTAAAATGCACTTCAAAGCTACGTCCCTTTTTTGAATCTGGGTTAAGAATAGATCGCCGTAAAAAATACTCACTGTCCAATGTTCGCAGTCCCTGATCATTCCACAGATCACCTGTTTCAATAAGTCTTTTCACAAGCTCCATAAATCGACTTTGAATCACTGCTTTGTTCTCATTCTTTTTCCATTTTCTACATAAAGGATAAATTACGATTTTTGAGATCAGTTGTTTTATTTGCTGAGATAACGCTAGACGAAATTCAAATAGTTCATCTCCTTTTAGAATATTCATTCCTTCATATAGTTGAGCAATTTTTTCCTTATCTTCAATCATACTTTTGACTTCAGTTTTTTTGGTTTTAATTAAGTTTTTTAATTCATTGACATTTTGTCTTATAACCTCTTGTTTTACTTCCAATTCATGCATCCGTCCAATAAGTTTTTTCGGTACTGTTTGGCTATCTTGAACTTCCTCAAAACTTTTCTGGTATCTTTCCAGAAGATTATCAATTTCAGAAATTTCAAATTCCAATGTTTCCTTTTTTTCAATATATACTGCTAAATCCCTATCAACACCTTCTCTATTTAGGATCTCGCTTACATTTATCTCGTTTATAAATGAAAGAAAACTTGTTTCAAAGTCATTATACCTCCAGCTATTATATTCACAGTTTTTTCCTAGCTTACCATTTATGCATACCAGATAAGTTAGATGTCCTCCTTTATTATCAAAGATTATACTTTCTCCACAATATCCACAAACAGCTATACCGCTAAACAGGTTGGAAAAGTATTTACCTTTGCTGCCAGATTTTACAAGCTTTCCTGCTCTTAATTTCTGAACACGGTTATATAATGATTTATTAATAATTGGTGGAAAATAATTAGTAATTGGCTCTCCTGACGGCACCCGTTTTCCGTCTTTATTTGTAAATGCCTGAAATTCACCTAGTATAGCTCTATTATTATGAAGAATTTTTTGTAGATATGATATTTGCCAGTAGCTTCCAGATTTTTTCCGTGGATTCCACGTTGGTACTCCATCTTGAGTTAAGTTTTTAGCTATTGAATAACCCCCTTTCCCTTTTGCAGCCTCTTTAAAGATACGTTCTATTATAGCCACTCTTTCAGGTATTACATCAAAGCCTGTTTTGTCTTCGTTAATTTTAAGCCATGCTGGACATCTTGAAGTTAAGGGTTTTTTTTCGAGTCCTTGCCGCTTATTTTCCCAACTTTCTATGAGTCTTTTGGATTTTGTCATTGATTCATCGTGTGCTCTGTGCATAATAGAAATACTACCTATCAATTCATGCGTATTTGATTCTAAGCTTTTTTTTGTATAAACCTTTTCGTCTATCAGCGTTACAATAGTGATTTCTGCTTCTATTATTGCGCTAAAAGTCTGAAATGCTTTATATGCTGGTTCTCTACTAAGTCGGTCAATCGATTCAACTATTAGATAGCTTCCTTTTTCGATTTTTTTTAATTTCACCAATCCTAAAAAATGTCCAAGACTCCCTTTTTTAACGTTATCTCCTTTAAATGCGGATATTCCGATATCATGTAAGTTCAGGCCAGTGTCCAAGTCCAAATTATTTTCTTTGCAATATTTTTTCGCTAATTCCATCTGTCTTCGTTTGCTGTCACCTTTCAACTGTTTCGTTGTAGACATTCTGAGATAGGAATACGCTTTTACTTTTTCAGTTCGCATTTTTGGCTCCATAATGATCTATTATCGTTTCTTGAGGGGATTCTATCATTATTTGGGTAATTAGTATATAATATTCTGACATGCGGGCCACCCGGTACAGATTTTTAAAAACCCTGCACCGGTCTGGTTGATAGTGGGGATTTAGAGGCCGAGTTCTACGGCCACTTTTTCGGTGTGGTAGGTGGTATCGCCGAAGGAGACCGCGGCGGCGTGACATTTTCTGAGGAGAAGATGCATATCGTGTTCGTCGCAAAAGGAGATGGCAGCGTGGATCTGGTGCCCCAGTTTAACTACCTTGTTGGAAGCGACGTTGGCATAGGACTTGGCCATGGATGCCTCTTTAGTTGCCGGCAGTCCCTGGGAAATTTTCCAGGTGGCCAGATTGGTAATATTCCGGCAGTTGCCCACCTCGATGGCCATATTGGCACAGTGATGCTGGATGGACTGAAAGGAGCCGATGGGTCGTTCAAACTGAACCCGCTCTTTGGAATAGGCGACACTCATATCAAATGCCGCTTGCATACCACCCAGCATTTCGGCGCATTTGGCCACTCCGGCCTGCTCTTCCAAGCTTGACAGCAGTTTTTCAGCAGCTGTACCTTCTGCCAGCAGATTACCGACGGGCACCTGGACACCACTCAGCGACACTTCACACTGTTTGGCATAGTCCAGCGTTTCCTGGTATGTCATTTCGATGCCACCGCTGTCCGCATCCACCAGAAACAGCATTAGCCCGTCACTCTCTGAAC